>Ga0172366_10002435_pt1 | contig 14582 bp, 10 predicted proteins | sample LakKivSesite69cm_FD_114533 | JGI IMG/M metagenome (GOLD analysis project Ga0172366, IMG submission 114533) | Sediment microbial communities from Lake Kivu, Rwanda - Sediment site 69cm | ecosystem: Environmental > Aquatic > Freshwater > Lake > Sediment | place: Rwanda: Western Province, Lake... | reverse complement strand
TCCAGTAGTCAAACCACTGCTTATCACTCCCCGGTCTAACGAAGAACTCAATCTCCATCTGCTCAAACTCCCGACACCGGAAGATAAAGTTGCCGGTGGTAACCTCGTTGCGGAAGGCTTTGCCTATCTGAGCGATGCCAAAGGGCAGCCTCTTTCTGGTGGTATTAACCACATTTTCAAAGTTGACGAACATACCCTGGGCAGTCTCAGGGCGGAGATAAACCACACTTGCCTGGTCTTCAATAGGACCGATAAAGGTCTTAAACATTAAGTTGAACAGGTGAGGCTCGGTCAGTTCGCCACTGCAGGAAGGGCAGCTATCGCCCTGTAGCTCGTCACTGCGCCACCGCCGGTGGCAGCTCTTACACTCTACCAAGGGGTCGGCAAACCCCTTAAGGTGTCCACTGGCTTCCCACGTCTGGGGATGCATCAGGATGCTGGCATCCAGACCGACCATATCATCACGCTCCTGGACTATAGCCTGCCACCACGCCTGCTTTATATTCTGCTTCAGCTCCACACCTAGAGGTCCGTAATCCCAGCAGCTAGACAAGCCGCCGTAGATTTCACTGCTAGGGAAAATAAAACCGCGCCGCCGACAGAGGGAGACAAGCTTTTCCATATCAACCTTTCTTGGTGCTGGTTCAGTCACACCGCCCTCCTTAGAGATTGTTTATTAACCTCACCCCATTAATCCCCCTCTCCTTAAAAAAAGGAGCGGGGGAAGAGTTTTTAGAGAGGGGGCTTTGCCCCCTCTCTTACTCATACTCTCCCTTCCCTTGGTAAGGGAAGGGAGTCAGGGGGATAGGTTGATAAATAATCTCCTTTTAGTCCCTTGCCTTTAACAAAATAGAGACCAAAAATATCCCTAGACTAATGGTAACTAACCCCAGGATAACTAACAGAAATACCCACATCGGCATGATGTGTGTTTGGTATGAATTGTAGCTGAAAACATCAACCATTGCAAAGCAGACTATAATCTGGGGCAGAGCTATCATGTTCCCCATAAGTGACAGGATGGTTTCCAGGTTTGTCCTTGTCCCCCTCGGCTGCCAAAACCGGGCAGCCAGCTTGGTTATTCCCCAAGCAATAGCTCCAGCCAAAAGGACGAGGAGGAGTTGCGGCATCAGCACCCAGACCATAGTCATCTCACGACTGAGCCACCTCTCGGGCGTGCCATCAACCTTGAAGTGAACGGCGACTTCGGCAGGAAGCAGATGATAAAAGTAGGCTGACAGGATTATGGACAGGGAAAGAATGGCTAGCGGCACCATAATGTAGCTCCAGCGGAAGGGCAATCCTTTTGCCTTCGCCCCGGTGGTTACTTTCTCACCTTGAGTTAACCGCCGTTTATAAGAGACAAACCAAATAATGCCGACGAGACCGGCGGCGATAATAATTATGACTAAAACAATGATGGCTGTTATCAATTTTCAATTCAGAGATAGGGGGCTAATATCCTCGCTGGTGATACGATGTTCCGTGACAAACCTAGGACGCTAGGCTTGATACCTAAAGCCACACCAATCAATTGAGTGAGGAATAGAACGGGTAGATTGTAATTGGTCTTGAACCGGCTATTTACCTGGCTCTGATAGGCATCAAGGTTAATCTGACACAAGGGACAAGGGGTAACCAGGCATTGTGCCCCATTTTCCTGAGCGTTGCGCAGCAGTTTATTAACCAGTCCCAAAGCCACCTCCTGCTCAGGCATAATCAAAGAGCTACCGCAGCAGTGAGCCTTCAGCTCCCAGGAGACAACATCAGCCCCCAGGCTGGCTACCAGCTCATCCAGCGAATGAGGAGATTCTGGGTCGTCAAAGCCATCAGGACGAACCAGTTGGCAACCATAGTAAGGTGCTGCCCTGAGCCCCTTGAGGCTCCTAGTTACCTTAGCCCCGATGGCCTCCGGTGTAATATCGCTATATAACACCTCAGCCAGGTGCCGAACCCGGACTCCACCCTTGTAGTCCAAGCCAGCCGCAGCTAGTGCCTCGCTTACCTGCTGTCTGAGGCGAGGGAGCTCTTTAAGATGAGTATCGGCTTGGTGTAAGACAACAAAACAATTAGAACAAGGGGTTACCAGGTCAAGCCCCGTTTTTTCCGCTAATGCCAGATTTCTGGCTGCCATACAAGTAGCCTCCAGTTTATCTACTGAGCCATAGGGGCTGGAGCCACAGCAATTCCAATCCTCAATCTCAACCAAGTCCATATCCAGTTGCTTGGCAACGGGGGGAACCGAAAGACCGAGAGGTGAAGCAGCTGCCTCCGCTGAGCAACCAGGGAAATAGGAATAATATTTCATTGAGCACCTCCCAGAGCCCTGGCTTTATCCAGGATAGCCTTAAGTTCACCCACTGCCTTTATTCTGCTTGGCTTGAGCGGCAGGCGCCGGTGCAAAAGCAAGCCCAGCCCCACCGGTGCTAGCTTGAGAGCAGCAAAGGGGTTTGTTTTAAGGAAGAGCTTGAGCATCATGCCCAGCTCATACACCCGACCATTACCCTTGGCAGAGTCAACGAAGCACTTATACATTATCGGTGTCCGACTCCGCTTGGTGCTCAACCCGCCCCTGATAGCTAGAACTTCCAGGGCATGCATAATATCGGTGGGTTTAATATCTCTCGGGCAACGCACGGTGCAGGTATAGCAAGAAGCACAGAACCACATTGAATTGCTGGATAATAGCTCCTCCCTTAGTCCAGCTCGCACCATGGCAATAGCCTGCCGCGGTGGGTAGTCCCACCTCATGGCAGTAGGACAGGAGCCGGTGCACATACCGCACTGGATACAGGAGCGGAGAGCTTCGCCGCCAGGGATGGAACAGACTTCATCAATAAAGCTCACCTCGGCTGGAGCTTTGACCATTGTTTCCGCCATTTACATTCCTCCTTATCTCTAAGCCCCCAGTCTGGCTTATACCAAAATCCCTTCTATCTCAGCCATCAATTCTTCGGTGGTAAAGTGCTTGCCAACAATGGCACCACTGGGGCAGGCGGCTACACACACACCACAGCCCTTGCACAGCGTCTCATTGACCTGGCAGACCTTCTTCTCCTCAATGAAGGCAATGGCATGGAAAGGACAGAGGTTATAGCATATCTTACACCCGCTGCATCGCTCTGTATCGGTAGCCGCAGTGGTCGCCTCAATCTCAATTGAGCCAGCGCTGATGGTAGCCAAAGCCCGGGCAGCCGCCGCTGAAGCCTGAGCCACGCTTTGAGGAATATCCTTAGGCGACTGACAGCAGCCGACGACGAAAATGCCATCGCTCATTGTAGCTACCGGGTCAAGCTTGGGATGTTTCTCCAGGAAGAAACCATCGGCGCTCCGGCCAATTGAGAACCGCCGGGCAACCTCCTCAACATCGGCTCTGGGTTGAAGGGCAGTGCTCAACACCACCATATCAACCGGAATACGGCGCTGGCGACCGATGAGGGTGTCCTCACTAACTATAATAAGCTTTCCCTCCTCAGGGCTCTCGGCAACATCGGTTACTTCAGCAGGGCGGCCACGGATAAATGTGGTGCCCTCGTCAAGAACACGGTTGTAGAACTCTTCAAAGGCTTTACCTACGCACCTGAGGTCAATATAGAATTCATAGACCTGAGCCCCGGGAACATGCTCCCGTATCAGGTGACCAAACTTCATAGAGTACATGCAGCACACCTGAGAGCAATACTCGTGATATTTCTTATCCCGGCTGCCCACGCAATGGATAATGCCTATCGTCTTGGGATGGGAGCCGTCCTTAAGTAGAACCTCGCCAGCGGTTGGTCCGGAGGCGTTAATCATCCTCTCAAACTCAAGGGCAGTAATTACATTATCAAGGCGTCCATAGCCGTAATGGTGGAGCGGGGTTGGGTCAAAGGCATCGTAGCCAGTGGCGATGATTATATTACCCACCTCCACCTCCACCGTTTCCTCTGCCATCTCCTGGTTGATTGCCCTGGCTTGACATGTCTTAACACACTCCATACACTCCGAGCACACGCCGCAGTTCAAGCAGCGTTTGGCTTCAGCGATGGCCGTCTTTTCATCAAAGCCTAGCTCAACCTCAGTAAAGCCCTCCCGCTTCTTTAGGCCAAGTATTGGCATAGCCTGCCTTGCCCTTGCTTCCACCCCTTTCTTTGACACCTCTTTTACCCTTTTCATAGGAGTCGGCCTTCCCTCTTTCAGGTCGACTCCCCTGAGGTAGCGGTCTATGGAGATAGCTACTTCCTTACCGGCAGCAATAGCAGCAATGACATCAGCCGGACCAGAAACCACGTCGCCGCCAGCAAAAACACCTTCAATATTTGTCTGCAAGGTGACCTGGTCAACAGCCAGGGTTCCCCATCCGGTGTATTCCAGCTCTTTGGGCAGCGCTGTCTTATCCACCCCTTGTCCAACGGCGATAATCACACTATCAACGTCTATATTAAATTCCGAGCCCTTAATCGGCACCGGGCGCCGCCGACCACTGGCGTCAGGTTCCCCTAGCTCCATGCGGATACATTGGATGGCAGTTACTCGCTCATCCTTGGTCAACACCCTAGCTGGCGCTGCCAGGATGTGAAGCTTTACCCCCTCCCGCTCGGCTTCATTCACCTCGGTGCTAACCGCAGGCATTTCCGCCCGGGAGCGTCGATAGACAATAGTAACCTCCTTCGCCCCCAGGCGCTTGGCTACCCTAGCTGCATCTACGGCGGCGTTGCCCCCACCAATAACTGCCACCCGCTGCCCAAGGTCAACCTTAACCCCTGAACTCACCTGCTTTAAAAAGTCCAGGGCGTGGGTTACACCCTCGGCGTCCTCACGAGGGATGCCCATCTTCTGGCTTACCCCGGCGCCGGTAGCTAGGAATATCGCCCCATAGCCTTGATTAAAGATGTCCTCAAGGCTCTTCACCGAGGTGTTGGTCTTTATCTCCACCCCCAGCTCTTGGATATAGCTGATTTCATTATCCAGCACCCTCTTGGGCAACCGGTATTCCGGGATGCCATAGCACAGCAAACCACCACTCTGAGGAGCAGCCTCAAAAACGGTAACTGGATATCCCTCCCTTATCAGGTCGTAGGCACAGGCTAAGCCCGCCGGACCAGAGCCAATGATAGCTACCTTATCTTCCTTAGTCCTTTCAATTGGAGTTGCCTTTTCTCTCCCCACCTTCAGCTCGTAGTCAGCCATGAAGCGCTTTAGAGAGCGAATGGATACTGCCTCATCAACCTTTCCCCTTTCGCACTCTAATTCGCAGGGGTGGGTGCAGACCCGGCCACAGACCCCGGCAAAGGGCATAGTTCGCCGCAGCACCTCAAGAGCCTCCTTGAACTTGCCCTGAGAAACAAGGGCTACATACCCCTGAGCATTGACCCCGGCAGGACAGGCGACCCGACACGGTGGATAGCCACGCTTATCAATGACAAAAGCATTGGGCACAGCCTGAGGGAAAGGACGATAAATAGCCTTTCTCCGACCTAACCCGAGGTCAAACTCATTAGGAACCTCGACGGGACACACATTGGCACACTCGCCGCAGCCGGTACACTTATCAACATCCACATATCTCGCCTTCCTCTTTATCTTGACCCCAAAGTTGCCAACATACCCGGAAACATCCGCCACCTCGCTATAGGACATCAGCTCAATATGAGGGTGAGAGCCTGCCAGGCTCATCTTGGGGGTAAGAATACAAGCTGAGCAATCAAGGGTGGGGAAGGTCTTATCTAGCTGCATCATGTGCCCGCCAATGCTGGGTTCCCTCTCCACCAGGTAGACCTTATGGGAGGACTCAGCAATCTCCAAAGCAGCTTGAATGCCAGCAATGCCCCCGCCCACCACCAAGGTATTTGGGTTGACCGGGACTCTCCTGGTCTCCAGAGGCTCGTGGTAGAAAACGCGGCGCACCGCAGCACTTACCAGAGCCTTGGCTTTCTCAGTGGCTGCCTCGCGGTCTTCAGTTATCCAAGAGCAATGCTCCCTGATATTAGCCATTTCAAAGAGATAAGGGTTGAGCCCTGACTCCTGGCAGACCCGACGGTAGGTTCGCTCATGCAGCGTTGGGGAGCAGGCAGCTACCACTACCCGATTAATCCCCAGCTCCTTAATATCCTGCCTGATAAGCTCCTGCCCTGGGTCGGAACACATATACATATAGCGGCGAGCAATAGTCACCGAAGGCAATCCCTGGGCAAACTCAATAACCGCTTCCACATCTACCGTGCCAGCGATGTTTGTCCCACAATGACAGACATAAACGCCAATCCTACGTTCCACTTTGCTTCCTTCTTTGCTTCGGTGCAGACTATATCAAAAGGTCTGATTCATTAAACCGAGTTATATTAGCATAGCGATATCCCCTGGTCAAGACACCACTAACACCAAAGTTGACAATTTTCTTGACATTTACTCGCCGCTATCGTAAAATTTTTATACAAGAGAAATTGTTTAGCAACCTATCCCCTCGAAGAGTCTTCGACCTGCCCCCTTCCCTTAGTAAGGGAAGGGGGAGTGTAAGTAAGAGAGGGGCTTTGCCCCTCTCTAAATCTCTTCCCCCTCTCCTTTCAAGGAGAGGGGGATAAAGGGGGTGAGGTTAATAAATAACCTCTACAAGGTTGGCTTGACAATGAACCAAATTCAGTCGTTGCAGATGCGGCAGGAACTAAGTCAAATCCTCCGAATGGAGCAGGCTAACTTGCTGGAAATGCCTGAGGAGGAGTTCCAAAGGCTTGTTGCCGAGATAGAAAGGAGCCCCCTGTTTCAGAGGCTTTACCAGAAGGAAAAGATAATCCACCGTCAGCGGCCCCCCAGAACTGATATCTCGTCCAGTTTTTATCAACTAAAAGAGGAAGCGGTAGCCGATAAAGGCTCCCTTGATGTTGAATCCCTGCTACTCAATAAGAAGCAGGTCATCAGTCAGATACAGAGGTTAGGGGTGGAAAAATTCAAGCACTATTTCTTATTCCCTGAATCAGGGATGAGCGAGGAAGAAATCGCCAGAGAATGTGATTTAGCAGTTTCAGAGGTTAAAAAAATCAACCACCTTATTGATGATTTCTCCATCTTGAGCCAGTTTTACCACCCCTCCGCTCTCAGTTCAGGGGAGGTTTACTATTCTAAGGTCGCCTCGGTAGAGAAGAGCCGGGATGGTTTTGTCATTGGCTACTTTTCACCTTCCCTAGCCCGGGGGAGGTATTCCATTGATTATGAAAGATTTGGACAACTAAAGGCTAGCCAGGCTTTCACCGAGGCTGAGATTAAGCAAGTTAAGCAATTATTGAGGAAGCTGGAGCTAATTAATACCCGTAAGGACACGGTAAGCCAGATACTGCAAAATATCGTTGAGCACCAGACACTCTACCTTGAGTCAGGTGATTTGATGGCTCTTCTACCCTTCAGCCAGAAGGAGCTAGCCAAAAAGATTAGCCTCGCCCCCAGCTCAATAAGTCGCGCCATCAATGGCAAAAGTATTGACACGCCCTGGGGTGAAGAAATCCCTCTTAAACACTTCTTCCCCAGACCGAAGAGGTTCAGAAAGGAACTCTTAAGGCAGCTCCTTGAGACCGAAAAGGAGCTTCCATCTGATGAGGTAATCAAGCTAAGGCTGCGGGAGAAATTCGGTGTGGCTATCTCCCGGCGCTCGGTAGCCAGCCTGAGGAAGGAACTGAAAATCCCCGCAGCTCGTAAGAAAGGTAAATTCGTGGTGAAGGCGAGGAGATGAAATGAGCATAGTTTATACTGAGCGAGAAAAGTGTAAAGCCTGCTATGCCTGTATCCGCTGCTGTCCGTGCAAGGCGATCAAGGTGGAGGAGGGCTTGGCTCAGGTAATAAAGGAACGCTGCATCGCCTGTGGCACTTGCCTCCAGGTCTGTGTCCCGAAGGCAAAGCAAGTGGAGAGCGATATAGGAGTGGCTTGGCAATTGCTGGGACAATATCCCAATGTAATCGCTATCCTTTCCTCCTCCTTCCCGGCTGCCCTGCTTAAGTGTAGTGCCGGGCAACTGGTAAGTGCCCTGAAAAAACTGGGGTTTAGTGAGGTTATGGAAGACTCCTTTGGCGCCGAGCTTGTCGGCCGAGAATATACCCGGCTTCTAAGTAAAGACAAAGAGAAGCCAGTCCTTTCGTCCAACTGCCCGGCGGTAGTTACCTACATTGAAAAATATCATCCCCAGCTAATTGGCAATCTGGCGCCCATTGTTTCGCCTATGATTGCCATGGGTAGGGTGGTTAAATGGCAGTATAATACAGAGGCTAAGGTGGTCTTCATCGGTCCCTGCGTTGCCAAGAAGGCTGAGAGCAGGGATGAGAAGGTTGCCAATGTAATAGATGCCGTCCTGACCTTTGCCGAGCTTAAGGAGATGTTCGCCGCCAAAGGGATTACCCCTGGAACCGAGAAGGAGGAGTCATTCTCCGGTCCCAAACCCAACCTGGGTCGCCTGTTCGCCATGTCAGGAGGGCTGCTTAAGGTAGCCGGACTGTCCGATGATATTCTAGAAAACGACGTCATCAGTGCCCACGGCAGGGATTACGTGGTCAAAATCCTTCGGGAATTTGCTGGCGGTGAGATTTCTGCTAGGCTTGTCAACCTACATTTCTGCCACGGCTGCATTGATGGACCGGTTATTGATAATGAGCTAAGCGGCTTCAGACGCAAGGAACTGGTCGCCAATTATGCTGCCAGCCGGGCAGACCCGGCTCAAACTGAGAAGGACATCCAGGAGTATTCCGGCATTGACCTCAACCGCAAATTCACCACCCGGGGTGTCGGGCTACCTACCCCCAGCGAGGAAGAAATTCAGGGTGTTTTAAAGCAGATTGGTAAGGCAGAGCCGATGAACCAGATAAACTGTGGTGCCTGTGGCTATGCCACCTGCCGGGAACTGGCTACCTCCGTGTGTCAGGGTCTAGCCGAGGTTGAAATGTGCTGGCCATACCTGCTTCATACGTTAAGGTCTACCCAAGAAGGCCTAATCCAAGCCGAGAAGCTAACCTCTTTAGGTCAGATGGCTGCCGCCATTGCTCACGAGGTCAACAATCCTCTAGCTGGTGTCCTCGTCTATACCCAGCTGCTAGCCAAGAAGATAAACAGCGACAAATTCACCAAAGAAGGTGCCCTTGAATACCTATCAAAGATGGAAACTGAGCTCACCCGCAGCAGCCGGCTAATCCGAAACCTTCTGGATTTTGCCCGGCAATCACCACCAAGGTTCTGGGAGGTAGATATTAACGAGGTCATTAACCAAAGTTTTGAACTTGCTGCTCATTCTGCGAAACTACAGCACGTACAGGTGGTAAAAGAGCTTGACCCTTCCCTACCTACGACTATGGCTGATTTTGACCAGCTTCAGCAGGTTTGCACCAATCTTATTATGAATGCCATTCAGGCAATGCCTGAAGGTGGCACGCTGACCATACGCACCTCGGCCGATGACGCTCAGGTCAAGATAGAGGTTCAGGACACTGGTGTTGGCATTTCTCCAGAGAACATGCGGAAGCTGTTTACGCCTTTCTTCACCACCAAGCGGGAGGTGAAGGGGGTAGGCCTGGGCTTGGCGGTGTCCTATGGAATTGTCCAGCGCCACAAGGGAAGGATTGAAGTGCAAAGTAAGGAGGAAGAGGGTACTACCTTTACCGTCTATTTACCACTGCGCCATGAAGAAGAAGGCTAAGGTTCTCGTTGTTGATGATGAAGTCATTATCCGTGACTCGCTTCGCGACTGGCTGACCGATGCCAACTATCAGGTATTCACTGCGGAAAATGGAGCCAAAGCCCTGGAGATTATTCAACAGCAGGGGCTGAGGATTGTTATCGCTGACTTGGTGATGCCGGGGATGGATGGAATCGAGTTAATGAAGAGAGCCAAGGAAATATCCCCAAATGTTGAGGTTATCATCGTTACTGCTTATGGTAGCATCCCCACGGCTATCACTGCGATGAGGGAAGGTGCTTATGACTATATTGAGAAGCCGTTCTGCCCGGAACGAGCCGAAATATTAATCGATAAATTGGTCGAGCACCAAGAACTAATTGAGGAGAACCTTTCCCTGCACCAGAAGCTGGAGGAGCGCTACCGATTTGAGAATATCATCGCCAAAAGCCCCAAGATGCAGCAGGTGATTGAGGTAATTAAGGTTGTGGCCAGGAGCAATGCTACAGTATTGATTACCGGCGAGACCGGCACCGGAAAGGAGGTGGTAGCCCGGGCAATTCACTCCCAGAGCCATCGCCATGGCAAGCCTTTTGTTGCCCTCAGTTGCGCCGCCCTGCCCGAGAGCCTACTGGAGAGCGAGCTATTTGGTCACGAGAAAGGCTCTTTTACCGGAGCTTATGCCCAAAAGAAGGGCAAATTTGAAGTAGCTAACCGCGGCACCCTGTTCCTAGACGAGATTGGCGAGATGAGCGCCAATATCCAGGTACACCTGTTGAGGGTCTTGGAGGAAAAGGAATTCACCAGGGTTGGTGGCAACGAACCAATCAAGGTTGATGTCAGGGTTATTTCAGCCACTAATAGGGATATGAAGCAGGCAATAGCCAGTGGGCAATTTCGGGAAGACCTTTACTACCGACTAAACGTGGTTAATATTGAACTACCTCCATTACGGGAAAGAAGGGAAGACATTCCTTTGTTAGCCCAGCATTTCTTGAAGAAGTTCGCCGTGGAGAATCAAAAAGAGATAGCCGGGTTTTCCCCTGAGGCTACCGATTTTCTGTTGAGATATGACTGGCCAGGAAATGTCCGGGAACTGGAAAATACTATTGAACGGGCAGTCATCTTAGCCCAAAATCCCGTTATTGAGGTGGCTGACTTGACTCAGCAGAACTTGATGCCAGCCCACCCAATTTCGCCCGCGATAAGCCTTAAACAAGTGGAGAAAAACCATATCCTGAACGTCCTGACTGAAACGGGGGGGAATTATACCGAGGCAGCTAGAATCCTGGGCATTTCCAGAATGACCCTGTATAACAAAGCCAAGGCATATAGATTAAATGTAAAGAAAATAGACAAAAGCTGATGATTGAGATTGTTTAGCAACCTATCCCCCTAACCCCCTTCCCTTATTAAGGGAAGGGGGAAATATTTAATTAAGAGAGACTTCGCCTCTCTTTAACTCTCTTACTTTTGGGGTGTCTAAGAGGGGCTGACGCCCCTCTTTCTTCTCCTCCCCCCTCATGCTAAGAATACATCTCCCTATTATGGAGAGGGGGCTAAGGGGGTGAGGTTAATAAACAATCTATAATTAAGCCTCTTATTTTGGCAAGAAAATTGCACCTACTAAGGGTAGGTAATAGCGATGAAAAAGCCAGTAATCCCAGAGGGTCAAGAAACAGCAGAAGGAGGTAAAGAAATGAAGCCGATATTGGTAGTAGAAGACGAAGTTGTGATGAGAGAGTCACTGCGAGACTGGCTCACCGATGGAGGCTACTTGGTAGAAACCGCAGAGCATGGTGAACAGGCATTGAAGGCAATTAGGGAGCAGGATTTCAGCATCCTGATTCTTGACATGAGGCTACCAGGGAAAAATGGGATTGAGGTATTAAGGGAAGCCAAGACACAAAAACCCCAGCTCAAGGGTATCATCATCACCGCCTACCCATCAATAGAGACGGCAGTGGAGGCGATGAAAATAGGCGCCGTTGACTACCTGCCTAAACCGTTTAGCCTTGATGCCTTGGAGACACTGATTCAGAAGACGCTGGGGCCGGTTCAGGTGGAGATTAAGCCCAAAGTTCCCCCTGAGAAAGCCAAAGCCCAGCCGCCAGCAGAGAAGGCGAAGGTTGAAGAAATCATAGCTGTAACTCCAGAGGAAATCCCACTTCACCTCAAGCAGGGTAAAACCCACTTTGAGGCTGGTTGCTATGCAGAGGCACTGACGGAATTTGAGTCCATCCTCAGTGTTGCCCCGGGTAATATCGAGACGCGGGTCTGGATTCGCAAGACAAAGCAAGCCCTAGCCGAACCAAAAATTGAGGCCAGGGAAGTAGCGCCGGCGGCTGAAGAGGTCAAACCCAAGGACTGCGTCTGGATGAAAATGGGGTTAGTGGCTTATCGCCTCTGCACCCGAAACTACGACTGCCTCACCTGTGAGTTTGACCAGATGATGCAGGAGAAAATGGCCACAGGGGAAACCACGGAGCTTGATGCAGCGCTGGAGAGATTTAAAGAGCTACCAGGTAGTCAGAGACTTTGCCGTTATGCTCTCAAGGGGGATGTCTCCCACCGTATCTGCTCCCGCCTCTTCCAGTGTGTAGCTTGTGAGTTTGGTCAAATGATGGAGGATGCCCTGCAGCAAAAGCTAGCCAAGCTGGAAGCACGCCGAGAGGCGCTGCAAAAGAAACAGGCGCGGGCTACGGCTGAAGCATAACCAGCCTCCGGGATTGCCGAGAATAGTTAAAGGGTACACCTGATAATAGGGGGTGTACCCTTTATTTTAACTAGCAAGGTTCAGCCTAGGTGGTATATAATAGCCGATAAAAGGCGACTGTGCCAAAAATCTCGCACGGAGGAAAATGATGGCGGCAAAGAAAAGGAAGATCCTGATTGTAGAAGATGAGGCTGTGGTGAGAGAAAGCGTACGGGACTGGCTTATAGATGACGGCTATGATGTTGATGTTGCCGAGAATGGGGATGAGGCTCTAGAGAAAATCAAGAAAGAAGAGTTTGGGGTAATAGTCCTTGATTTAAAGTTGCCGGGCATTGATGGCTTGCAGGTATTTGAGCAAGCCAAAGAGCTCAAACCCGAAACCAAAGGGGTGATTATTACCGCCTATCCATCAAAAGAAACGCAGGAAAAGGCACGAAGGCTGGGGCTCCTCGACTATTTAGCCAAGCCTTTTAAGGTGGAGGACCTGGAAAGGTTAATTACGGAAGCGCTGGGAGAAGTAGAAAGAAAAAAAATCGGTAAGAAACACCTCTGGTTAGAACTGGGGGCTGTTTCTTACCGACTGTGCGACCGCAACTATGAATGTGGCTCATGCGCCTTTGCTCAGGACATACAGGATAGATTTGGCACGATATCGGTTATCGGGGAAGACGAGGTTGCCAAGTTCAAACAACTGCCTGGCAGTCAAAGATTGTGCCGCTATGCCTCGGTGCACTTTATTAAGAAGGAGAAGCCAGCGTTAGCTTAACCTTACCCTAGATAAAAGTATATCCTTAGCCCCGACCGTGGGGCGATACCCGTCTCTCCCCTATTCTTCTGCTGAGAAATCTGTCAGCTTATCCACCACGCCCTTTTGCCCCATAGCTAAAGTCAGGTCGCTGCGCGTCTTTTCCAGCACCCCACGAACCATATCAGTGGTATGGCGCAGACCGCCGGTTATAGCATCAGGGAAATCCATGGTGACCAGAGCATTGTAAATGTCATCCATGGCTGATAACAGCTCCTCCCCCCGAGACAGGTTACCCCGCCTCATGCTATCCAACAGGTAGCGCCTGAACTCACCCACCGCCTCACCCAGTCCATTCAGGTAGGCAACGGCATCAATACCCAGCTCATCAGGGTCAGGGAGGCGGTTGCCGGTTACCAGGGCAAAGGTGATACTGCCTTCGGCAAATTCCTTTCGCGCATCTCTGACAAAGCCGGCATAGCCAAGCTCAGCATAAGCAGAGATACCCTGCTCAGCCTCGGTTAACAAGTTGCGGGCTGATTGGAGCAATTCTTTAGCCTGGTCAAACTCCTGACGATGAACGGCACGAATGGCATTCCCACAGTGACGAATTACCTCCCGACACAGGGGCAGCACCCTTTCTCTAGCTGCATCTTTAACTGCGAAGCTCTCTCGTATCTGGTTAGCAATTGATTCCAAATTATCGGTCAATCCACTCATTTGCCTGCCTCAAATCTAGCTATTATTTGTCGGGCGGCTTCTTCCACATCCTCTGCCCCCAGTATGGCACTAATCGCTGCCACCGAGTCAGCGCCGGCAGCCGAAACCTCAGCGGCATTGTCCCTATTTATGCCACCGATAGCAACCAGGGGCAGGCTTACCGCCCGCCTAATTTGGCGCAGCCTTTCCACACCAACCACCTTCGCCGTTTCCTTAGATGCTGTAGGATAGATTGAGCCAACGGCAATGTAATCAGCTCCATCAGATTCAGCAGCAATAGCCTGGTCTACCGTATTTACCGAACAGCCCAGGATTCTGTCAACAGGCAGCAGTTTGCGGGCTACTTTAATGGGCAGGTCTTTTTGACCCAGATGCAATCCGTCGGCATCAGTAGCCAGGACTAAATCAAGATAGTCATTCATTATGAAAAGCACACCGTGCTCGGAGCACAGGTTCTTTAGCTGCTGAGCTATTGGCAGTAGCTCACCCTTGCTTCTGAGCTTATCACGCAATTGAATTGTCTTAGCCCCACCTCGGATTAGCTGCTTAGCGACCTCAATGTGGTTGCGCCTATTTAAGGCTTGGCTATCTATGATGGCATAGAGTCCGGTTAAACGCCTCGTTTTATCCTGGCGCGATAGTTTGGCTAACAGTCTTTGCTCTATGGTGTAAAGGGCAAACCGGGCTTGTTTGAATTTCTCCGGGTCTAGTTCGGGGGTGGTGCCCGGCATCTTAGCCAGCTCCTCCAGAATTCTCAGCGATTCCTGTACCCGCC
>Ga0172366_10002434_pt1 | contig 14583 bp, 13 predicted proteins | sample LakKivSesite69cm_FD_114533 | JGI IMG/M metagenome (GOLD analysis project Ga0172366, IMG submission 114533) | Sediment microbial communities from Lake Kivu, Rwanda - Sediment site 69cm | ecosystem: Environmental > Aquatic > Freshwater > Lake > Sediment | place: Rwanda: Western Province, Lake... | reverse complement strand
GGGGCCGAGGCTCACCTCGACTTCGACCCCGCTTATCTCAGGGTGGTCAACGCGGATGGTGTCGAAGTGGATGAGATCACCGAAGTCACCACGACGCTCGACACCGTGCTGCAAAACGAAGTTGACAACGGCGAGGGCGTCATAGACTACGCTGCTGGAGTCTTGGTTGGCGAATCACCTACTGGTACCATCAGTCTCGCCTCCATCTGTTTCAAGGCCATCACCGAAACCGTGGGGACTGAGCTGCCCTTCGTCTTCAGTGCTCCCCGGAAGACCGATGTGGTCTTTGAGGGAAGTTCGGTGCTGGGTGAGCACATGGATGGAAACGTGGCTATCATAGCCCACTACAACAGGGTCTATCTTCCCCTCGTACTGAAGAGCTACCCCTGACCAACGCCTCCAGAAGTTTGGCAGGCAGTGATAACTCGCTCCGAAAGAAAGAGGGGCTGGTCAGTGCAAGACCAGCCCTTTGGGCTTGCCAGAACAGCCGCTGGGTGGTAGAATCACACTTGCAAATCCGCGTATCGAGGGAAGGATACTCGATATCCATGTAGGAGCAGGCCCAGCTTAGAGGTGCTCATATAGGTCCAAAATGGGAAGAACACGAGATTATCTCAGGCTAAATAATAAGTACTTGCAAGAAGCCGAGGCTTTGATCAACAAAGGTGATTATGTTCAGGCTTCGGAGAAGTTTTGGGGTGCTGCAGCCGAGATCGTTAAAGCCGTAGCCGCTAAAAGAGGTATCGAGATTAAATCCCATGGCGAGCTTTACAGGTTTGTATCCACATTGAGAGAGGAACTTCATGAGCCTGAACTTCCGCGTCTTTTCTCCTTGGCTTCAACTCTTCACCAAAACTTCTATGAGGATTGGCTGCCTCCAGAGACAGTGAAGGATCATGCTGAGGCCGTGAGAGAGTTGGTAGAAAGGCTGAAAAAGGAAACGTGACTTGTGGCGTCGGTGGTGCTGATGGGTCTACGCCGCTGGCGACGTCACGGTTGACCCTTTCTAGCAGATCAGCGACACCGAGGGTGACTTCATCCTGGCCAGGGGACAATAAAGAGTTAAACCAGCCTGGGAAAGTAACTCCTCGGCACACAAAAGCAAAGGGCACGGGGTTGGCTGCAAGCCTCTCCGTGCCCTCTGTTTCCTCAGTTCGCCGGCAGCGTCCGCCCGATTGATCTGAGCGAGAGCTTCGCCTACTCGGCCAGCAGGGACAAACTGCCACTGGAGGTGCAAGGAATGGCCGATGGCATGGCCAGTGGAAGCCTGGACACGAGGGAAGACAGCCCGCCACCGACACTCTGACTGGCGGGACGGGGCCGGTTCTACCTGCCGGTGATCATGAAGTGGTGAGAAGCGGGTATCGCGACCTGTTCATAGGCCGATAGGTCCGTTCCTCCAGCTCAGCGATGTACTTCTCCGCCTCCATCGCTGCCACCGCCCCTGAGCCCACTGCCGTCGCCACCTGTCTCAGCACGCCACTCCGCACATCACCCGCGGCGAACACACCTGTTCGGCTGGTGTGGCACTGCTCATCAGCCACAATGTACCCCTGCTCGTCCAGCTCCAGTTCCCCCCTCAGAAATTCGGTGTTGGGGATGGAACCGACGTAGATGAAGACCCCCTCGACAGGTAGCAGTGAGACCTCACCGCTTTTCACCTTCTCCACCTGCACTCCTGTCACCACCTGCTGGCCGAGGATCTTCCGCACCACTGAATCCCAGACGAAATCAATCCTCTCATGGGCGAAAGCCCGCTGCTGCAGCACCTGCGTGGCCCGCAAGCGGTCACGACGATGGATCACGGTCACCTGCTCGGCGAAGCGAGTGAGGAAGAGCGCTTCCTTCACGGCGGAATCGCCCCCTCCGACCACTGCCACCCGCTTGCCCCGGTAGAAGAAGCCATCGCAGATGGCACAGTAGGAGACTCCCCGCCCAATGAACTCTGTTTCGCCCGGCACCCCCAACTGGCGAGGACTCACGCCAGTGGCGAGGATCAGCGCCTGAACTTCATAGGTACGCCCGTAGGTTTCGACTTTGAGGGGAGAACTCGACAGGTCAACGCCAGTGGCCTCCTCATACAGGATGCGCGTGCCGAAGCGCTCCGCCTGTCGTTGCATGAGCTGAGCCAATTCCTGCCCGGAGATGGGTTCAGGAAAGCCAGGGTAGTTCTCCAGCTGATGGGTGAGAGTGAGCTGTCCCCCCAAAAGATGGCCCGCCATCAGAAGTGGCTCCAGTTGTGCCCGTCCAGCGTAGATGCCTGCTGTAAGACCCGCTGGGCCGCCGCCAATGATCATGACCTTCTGCATCCCCACCTCCTGTTCATCTCCTAATTGCGGCTGCTATTGTATAGCCTTCCGTCGGGATTGACAAACTTCGGTTGACATTGGCCCGGTACGGTAGTATACTGTAAGGACAGTTTCGGCTGCCAGCGAGAGGGGAGGATGACGATGTGCAAGATACGGATCATTGCCCTGGCCTTATCCGTTGCCACTGTGGTGGCTTTGGGCTGTCAGTCCCGCACCCCGCCGCCCATAGCTACGCCGCCATCCGATCCCTTCATTCAGGAGCGTGAACAAATGGTCACTGTACAGCTTGAGGGGCGGGATATCACCAATCCAGAGGTGCTGCGAGCCATGCGCGCCGTCCCCCGCCACAAATTTGTGCCGGAGGATCAGCTCCCATATGCCTATGCAGATCATCCTCTCCCCATCGGCGAGGGCCAGACCATCTCCCAGCCCTATATCGTGGCCCTCATGACCCAGGTGGTGAAGGTCAAGCCCGGCGACCGGGTGCTGGAGATTGGCACCGGTTCCGGCTACCAGGCTGCGGTGCTGGCCGAGCTCACCGATGAGGTCTACACCATTGAGATCATCGAGACACTGGGCCGGCGGGCTGCTGAGCGGTTGCGCGAGTTGGGCTACTCCCAGGTCCATACCCAGATCGGCGATGGGTACTATGGGTGGGAGGAGTATGCCCCCTACAATGCCATCATCGTCACCTGCGCGCCTGACCACATCCCCCGCCCCCTGGTGGCCCAACTGGAGGTGGAAGGGCGGATGGTGATCCCTGTCGGACCACCAGGGGCCTATCAGAGCCTCTGGCTGCTGGAAAAGCAGGCTGATGGTAGGGTCAAGCGCCAAAACCTGGGCGGAGTCAGCTTTGTGCCCATGACGGGAGCCGTACAGGAGGCGCCCTAGGGGCGTCATTCAATGACGCCTCTACAGGAAGGTCCCCCAGTCCCTTGGTAGTTTCTTGCTATCGTGGTATACTATGCTGGAGTTTAGCAGAAACCCGGTTTTTTCCCCCTGGATCGGTAGGGCTCGTGCCGCATCAGGGCTGACTTTGGGGGAAAGATCCCCCCACTAATGGCCACAAAAAACCGGGTTTCTTGAGCCTCCATGATAGAGGAGTAGAAGATGCGACATCTGCTGAGTATCGCTGACCTGGAGCCACGAGAGTTGAAGGGGATCCTCGAGCTAGCCAGGGAGCTGAAGGCCGAGTGGCGGGCGGGGGGCAACCGCCCCCTGCTGGAAGGCAAGGCCCTGGGCATGATCTTTCAGAAGCCCAGCCTCCGCACCCGCGTGTCCTTTGAAATGGCCATGTTGCACCTCGGAGGATGGGCCCTCTACCTTTCGCCCGGCGAGGTGGGGCTGGGCACCCGGGAGAGCGCGCCCGACGTGGCGCGGGTACTGGGCCGCTACGTGGACGGGATCATGGCCCGGGTGTTCGCCCACGCCGACATTGAGGCCCTGGCCGCCTACTCGCCTGTGCCGGTCATCAATGGCCTCTCCGACTACAGCCATCCCTGCCAGGCGCTGGCCGATCTGCTGACCATCGCTGAGAAGAAAGGGGGCTTTGAGGGGCTGAAGCTGGCCTACGTGGGCGATGGGAACAATGTGTGCACCTCTCTGCTCTTCGCGGCCACGAAGGTGGGCATGGACATGGCGGTGGCCAGCCCAGAGGGGTACACCCCCTCTGCTGAGGTGGTCGAACAGGCCCGGGGGTTCGCTGCCCAGAGCGGTAGCCGCATCACCATCACTGCCGATCCCCTGGCTGCGGTCCGAGGGGCGGACATCCTCTACACGGATATATGGACCAGCATGGGCCAGGAAGAAGAAGCGGAAACGCGGCTCAGGGTTTTTCCACCTTACCAGATCAACGCTGCCCTGTTGGCTCAGGCCAAAGGGGATGCCCTGGTGATGCACTGTCTCCCGGCCCACCGGGGGCAGGAAATCACCGATGAGGTGGCGGATGGGCCTCAGTCGGTGATCTTCGATCAGACAGAGAACCGGCTGCACGCTCAAAAGGCAGCCCTGGCGTGGCTGTTGGGATAATGTAGGGGCGTACCCTTGCGGTCGCCCCTTTTAGGGGGAGGATGAGGAGTGATTGACCTGGGGTGGGTCCTCTCGCGGCTCGATTCCTCGGACATACTGGACATCTTGCTGGTCACGCTGGTGTTCTATGCCCTCCTGCGCCTGCTCCACGGCACCCAGGCGGTGCAGCTTGTGCGAGGGGTTCTGCTCTTCATTCTCCTGACCATCACCATTGCCAATGTCTTCCAGCTCACTGCCTTCACCTGGCTCATCCGGGGAGCCATCTCCGCCCTGCTGGTCGCTATTCCGGTGATCTTCCAGCCGGAGATCCGGCGGGCCCTGGAACGGCTGGGCCGCACCAGCATGATCCTCACCCGCCCCATCGAGGAGGAGGCCACTCAGGTCATTGAAGAGGTCTGCGATGCAGCGGAGTATCTCTCCCAGCACCGGCTGGGGGCGCTCATCGCCTTTGAGCGGGAGACGGGGCTTCAGGAGTTCATTGACACCGGCTCCCTCTTGGACAGTCAGGTCAGCAGCGAAATCTTCATTGCTATCTTCTATCCTTATACTGCCCTGCACGACGGCGCGGCGATCATTCGGAGTAATCGGCTGGTGGCCGCAGGATGTGTGCTCCCCCTGACCGAGAACCCCTCCTTAGATCGGCGATTCGGCACCCGTCATCGGGCGGCCATCGGCCTCTCCGAGCAGACGGACGCCCTCGTGGTGGTGGTCTCAGAGGAACGGGGTACCATCTCCGTGGCCCACGATGGCCGCATCGTGCAGCGCTTGGACCGCACCCGGCTGCGAAATATCCTCCGCGCCCTCCATCGGCCCCTGCTGCGTCGGGAACTGAGGAGGCGTCGGCCCTGGCAGAGGTTGCTGCCCGCAGCGAGATTACTGCGACGCCTCGTTCCGGGCCAGTCGGCGGCGCAGGGTGAATACAAGCGCTCTTAGAGGTGTCACTGTGATACGCCGTTTTTTGGACCATCTGGGCTCACTGGCCTTGGCCTTCGTCCTGGCCGTCGTGGTCTGGGTGATGGCCGTAAACCAGGAGAATCCCACTGTCCGGAACATGTTCCCCGAGCCTATCCCCATTGAGGTGGTCAACAAACCGGAAGGGTTAGTGCTCTTCGGAGAAGTGGTGGAGAGCGCCCAGATTATACTTCAGGCTCCACAGAGCAGTTGGAATGACCTGAGCCCCAGCAAGTTTCAGGCCCAGATTGATCTGGCAGGACTGGGGCCGGGCCTGCATGATGTACCGATTCAGGTGACCTGCTCCGACTCTCGGGTGCACATCCTGGAGCGGAGGCCAGATCGCATCGCTGTGCGGCTGGAGCCCTTCGCCTCCAAAGAGGTGCCGGTGGCGATTGAAATCCTCGAATCCCCCCCTTTGGGTTATGTAGCCCGTCCTGTGAAGGCCACTCCGTCCACCGTGACGGTCAGCGGTCCGGCTCCCATTGTGAACCAGGTGGCCAATGTGGCAGGAGAGCTTCGGCTGCGCGGGGCCAAGAGCACTGTAGTGAAGAGCGTGTTCGTCTCGCCTCGCAACGCCCAGGGAGAAGCCGTGGGTTGGGTGGACTGGACGCCCAGGCAAGTGGAGGCCCAGGTGCCCATCGAACAGCGGCTGGGCTTTAAGGATGTCTCTGTGCGGGCCGTCGTCGTCGGCCAGGTCGCCTCCGGCTATTGGATCAGCAACATCACCGTTGAACCCTCAGCGGTGACGTTGATCGGCGGCCCCGATGCGTTGGCGAACCTGGCTGGATATGTCGAGACGAATCCGGTGGATGTGAGTGGGGCTCAGCAAAGGGTGACGGAGCGGGTGACCTTGAACCTGCCAGCCGATGTCTCCCTGGTCCCCACCAGTGATGCCGGCGGGGAGGGGGTCCAGGTCACCGTGGACATCGCAGCTATCATGGGAGGGCAGACGGTCCAGCGGTGGGTCAACGTACAGGGGCTGGCCCCCGGCCTGAGCGCCCATCCCTCTCCGGAGCAGGTGGATGTGATCCTATCGGGACCGCTACCCCAGTTGCAAGCCCTGCGCTCTGAGCAGGTGCAGGTTGTTCTCGATCTGTTCGACTTGGCGGTGGGGGTCCACAAAATGCGCCCCACAGCCATTATACCTGAGGGGCTGAAGGTGGAAAGCATCGTGCCGGATACGGTGGAGGTGGAGATCGAGAAGATCCCACCTACGCCTACTCTTTCCCCGACTGCCACCCCCACTTCCACCGCCACCCCGATTCCCACACCCAGCCTCACCCCTACCACCACACCCACTCCCACGCTCCAGCTCACTCCTACCTTCACTTCCACGGTCCAGACAGAAGGCAGCGCGGCTGGATAAGCAGGTGGTCCGATGGCCTGATGGTTGGAGTGCAGTTGAACCTGAAAAGCGACCAATGAAATGCGCAAACCGATTGTAGCGATTGTGGGCTGTCCCAATGTGGGGAAATCCACCCTTTTCAACCGCCTCATTGGCCGCCGGCTGGCCATCGTCAGTGAGGTGCCGGGTACCACCCGCGACCGGCTGTACGGCGACGCGGAGTGGAATGGCGTCCCCTTCACCCTGATTGATACGGGGGGCTTCCAGCCGGCCAGCGACGATGACCTGCTGCGGCGGGTCCGGGCTCAGGCCCAGGTCGCTATTGAGGAGGCGGATGTCATCCTGTTCGTCGTGGATGGCAAGGGGGGAGTGACGGCCAACGATGAGGAGGTAGCCCATCTCCTCCGCCGCTCCGCCAAGCCGGTGATCCTGGCGGTCAACAAGACGGAGAGCCCGGCCCGCCGACTGCAAGCGGTGGATTTCTACCGCCTGGGGTTGGGCTCTCCCTACCCCATCTCCGCGCTCCACGGCACCGGCACTGGCGACCTGCTGGATGAGGTGGTGCGTGCCTTTCCCCCCGCTGAGAAGGAAGAGGAGAGGGATGAGGCGATCCTCATCGCCATCGTGGGGCGGCCCAATGTGGGAAAGAGCTTGCTTTTGAACCGCATCCTGGGCCAGGAACGGGTCATCGTCAGTGAGGTGCCAGGCACAACGCGGGATGCTATTGACACCCGGATCGAGGTGGATGGGCAGCCGGTGGTCCTTATAGATACTGCGGGCCTGCGCCGCCGGGCTAGGGTGCAGGCCGGGCTGGAGCAGTACAGCGTCATCCGGGCCCTGCGAGCCATTGACCGCTCCGATGTAGCCCTCCTCCTGATCGAGGCCCCCGAGGGGCCTACGACACAGGATGCGCACGTCGCCGAGTACATCATCGAACAGGGATGCAGCCTGGTGCTGGTGGTCAACAAATGGGACCTCGTTAAAAAGGAGTCCCGCACCATGCAGGAGTACAGGCAGTGGACCTACAGCCAGCTCCCCTTCCTCGATTACGTCCCCTTGCTCTTCATCTCCGCCAAGACGGGGCAGTGGGTGGAGCAGGTGCTGCCCACGGTGCTTCGGGTGCAGGGGGAGCGGTTGGTCCGCATCTCGACGGGGGAGCTGAACCGGCTGGTACGGGAGTGGCTATTCCAGCATGCGCCACCTTCCAAAGGGGGCCGCCGTTTGAAGGTCTTTTATGTCACTCAGGCCAGCGTTGATCCTCCCACCTTTATTTTCTTCGTCAACAATCCTCAGTTGGTGGATCCCAGTTACAGCCGTTACCTGGAGAACCGGCTGCGGGAGGTATACCGTTTCGTGGGCACGCCGCTGCGGTTTCGTTTCCGGCCACGGATCAAGCAAAGCCAGACGTAGCCTACGTCACGGCCGAGGGCATTCCCTCCCCAGCGTTGGTCAAAATGGCCAGGTTGGGTGTCGTCGCCGAGATCCTGGCCACGACGCTCGGTGTGGAGAACACCTGCGGGACCGTGGCCGGCCGGGTGCCAGCCGGCCTGATGAGTTTCGCCCGCATCACCACGGACGATTGGGATGGCGAAATCCGCACCTAGGTGGGCGAGGGGATGTTCACGGATGACCCTCTCGTGAACCGGCGGCGCTGGGAGTTGGGGCAGCCCTGCGCAGAGATCACAGTGGCGTCTCGCTCCGCACCCGCCGCAGGGCATACACGCCCAAGGCGACGACCGTCACGCCCAGCAGGATGACGAAGCTGCCCACTTGCTCCGGCGGTGACTCGCCGCCGGTGACCGGCAGGGCCATTTCCACTTGGGTGATCCGTCCCTCTACAGCGGGACTCACCGGCGAGTGAGCACCAATGTATTCGGCCACTGTGTCGGCCAGCAGCGCGCCAGCGTCGTAGGGGTCAATGGCATTCTCGGCGAACATGTCATAGCCGTCACCGCCGTGGCGCATGAAGTCGTTGGAGGCCACCTTGTAGACCGCGTTCAGGTCAAGGGGGCTGTAGCTGCCGTCCGGGTTCTTGACCTTCACATTGACGATGCGCGAACCGGCCGGTTGCGCCGGATCGAACATGAACTTCAGTCCGCCCACCTGCGGGAAGCGACCCTCCACATCCTCAATCTGGCTAACGCCATTCTCCAGAGCAGCCCACACGTCAGACCCCTTCAGGCCAAAGGTGGCAATCTGATTACCGAAGGGCAACACCTCCAGCACCTGGCCCATGCTCACGTCGCCAGCGGGGATACTGGCCCGTATACCGCCAGCGTTCTGGAGACAGATCTGGGTGCCTTCTGCGGCCGTTTTCCACAGCGCGGCGTCACAGATCAGGTTGCCCAGGTTAGTCTCCTGACTGCGTACCCATTCCCGCGTGCCCTCCAGGCCCACCGCTGTCTGGCCAACGATGGCGGCCTTTAGCTCTTCGATGGGTGCAGCGTACTGGGCCACCGCAGCCGCGATGTCGGTGTCCTCGGCGATGCTTTCGTCAATGAAAATCGGTGCGCCGCTGTAGCTTTCCACCCTGCCATCGGCGGTGAAGGTGACGTCGAGGCGGCCCAGGTACTTGCCCCACTCGTAGGCGCTGACGACCAGCACCGTGTCGCCGGCGGGCGAGGTGACCACGGTGGGATAAGGCCCCTGGGCTCCTTCCATGCTGCCCAGCAGCGTGTGGCTGTGCCCTCCCACGATGACATCCAGGCCTTCTACGGCCGCGGCCAGTGCCAGGCCTTCACTGTATCTCAGGTGTGCCAGGGCGATGATCTTGCTGATCCCCTGAGCTTTCAGTTCGGCTACGGTCGCTTTGGCCGATTCGGCCGTGCTCTTGAAGACAACGTGGGGGCCAGGGCTGGAGATGAAGGCCGTATCCTCGGTGGTCAGGCCCAAGGCGCCGACTTTTTCGCCTGCTACCTCCAGGATGGTGTAGGCTGGAAGGAGGCCCGCCAGCGCGGGCTCGGCCGAAACGTCTACGTTGGCGCTCAACACCGGGAAATCGGCTATTTGGATAAAGTTGGCCAGCACAGCAGGGCCGGCGTCGAACTCATGGTTGCCCACGGCCATGGCTTGGTAGCCCAGAGCGTTCATGAAGTGGGCTTCTTCTTCGCCCTGCCACTGGTTGAAAAAGAGCGTGCCCTGGAAGGCATCACCTGCGTCCACCAGGATGACGTTGCCCCCCTCGGCCTTCACCTGTTGGATGGCCGTGTAGCGCCGCGCCACGCCGCCCTGCAAGGGCTGGTTGAAGGGCTCGAAGGACTCCAGGTGGGCATGGGTGTCATTGGTGTGCAGGATAGTCACTGTGAGTGGCCCATCAGCCCAGGTCGCTGGCACAAGGTACAGGGTCAGAGTTACCACCATCAGGATGGTGGGGAAAAGTCTCTTTTTGAGGGGAAACAAGGTCAAACTCCTCTCAAACGATCACCTGTAAGCTGTGGGGGACAATCTCCATCTCCAGCCGATGGGCAGCCGTGCAGAGGATCTCCCCATCCACATGGGCCACTAAATCGTCCTCGGAGGTGACGACCACCTGTGTCGCGTGCCCCATGGTGACCTCTGGCTCGTAGATGTGCGTGCCCTGCAGGGCCTTGGGAATAAAACTGAGAATTTTGAGACGGCTCATCTCATCAGCCAGGCAGACGTCGAAGAAGCCATCGTCCACCCTGGCCTGGGGAGTGAGCAGGAAGCCGCCAGCGTAGCGCCGTCCATTGGATACGGAGATGAGCAGTGCCGGCTGGGTGTGCACCCTCTGGCCATCATCAATGGTCAGGGTGGGAATATGATAGTGGAAGGCCAGGGTCTTGAGCAGGGCCCAGAAGTACATGGCGAAGCCGTGCAGCCTCTTGACCTGGGTGCTTTCAAGGGCCACCCGCGCATCGAAGCCAATCCCCACCCCATTGCCGAAGTAGCGGTTCGGGATACCATCCACCTGTATGAAGCCCACGTCAATCACCCGGGTCTGGCCAGCGACCAGATGCTCTACGGCGGCCCTCATATCCAATGGAATGCCCACCCCGTAGGCGAAGTCATTCCCCGACCCCACGGGCAGGATGCCCAGCGTCCCGGCCGGGCCCGTGTGGGGGGCCTGCATCAGCCCGTTGATCACCTCCTGGCTGGTGCCATCCCCGCCCAGGGCCACCACAGGCTCATAGCCAGCCTCCGCTGCCGCCCGGGCCAGCCCGATGGCCTCCCCTGGCTGGTGGGTGTAGCCTATATCGAAGTCCAGCCCCTTCTCCGCCAGCAGGGACAGGATCGCGCTTGCTTTCTGGCGTGCCTGTCCTCGGTCGGCTGCTGGATTGACGATAACCTTCATCCTAACCATTGGTTACCCTCTCTCCTCTCCTGTGGTTTCCCCATCCCGACCAGCTTCCATCACGGCGGTGGCCAAGGCCCAGCTCACCAGTCCCCAGGAGCCGCCCGCCAGGATGATGGCCATGGCCAATCCCCGCCAGGAGAAGGGCTCGAAAGCGCCCCGCGCCAATCCGATGGCGGCCAGCACCGCGCCGAGCAACCCGAAGCAGATGCCCACCTTCAGCGGCAAACTTGTCCTTCTCCACATCCTTCGCCAGTTCCGCCCTGTCCCTTTTTGCTCTGTCATCACTCCCTCCCTCACTCCGATGGCCGCAGATCCTGCACGTTGAGCTGCAATCGCCGCTCTCCGTTCCACTCGTTGACCTCGATGGTGTAGACGATGTCCACCCGGCCCCCCAGCCTGCCGGCCCAGCTCCCCAGCCCGAAGCCAATCCCATCCCACACTGCCCGTCCATCGGTCAACAGCAGCCGTAGGTGGCGCCCCTCCTCGCCCACGGCGCGGGCCTCCCGCAACTGGACCCTGCGGCTGAGGAAAATGGGACGAGGATTGCCCTCCCCACAGGGTTCCATCTGCTCCACCAGCGCCTGGGTGGCCCAGTCCACCTCCCTCAGTTCCACCTCCAGATCAATGTCCAGCGTGGGCCTCAGCTCCACATTCTCCAGCTCTCGCTGGGCGATGGCCAGCAGTTGATCACGGAAGATGGGCAGGTTCTCGTTGCGGATGGTGAACCCGCCAGCCATGTGGTGGCCGCCGTGTCGTTCCAGCAGGCTGGCGCACTCATCGAAGGCGCGGGCGATGTGGAACTCAGGGATGCTCCGTGCCGAGCCTCGGCTCAACTGCTCCCCCAGCTCAACGACCACCGCTGGCCGGTAGAACTCCTCGGTCAGACGGCTGGCCACCAGCCCTACGACGCCGGGGTGAAAGCCCTCTTGGGCTGCAAAAAGCAGGGGGGGCAGAGGTTCGGTCATCACCTGCTCCCGGGCCTGTTGCAATGTCTCCTCCGTCACCTGTTGCCGATCGCGGTTGATGGCCTCCAATTTCTCCGCCAGGGGTTGGGCCTCCTCCAGGGAGGGGCTGGTGAGGAGTTGGTAGCTGAGCATGGCCGTGTCCAGCCGGCCGGCGGCGTTCAGCCGGGGGCCGAGGATGAAGCTGATGGCCATGGCCGTGACCTCCCCCGGCTGCACTCCGGCCCGGTTCAGGAGCGCCTGCAGGCCTGCCCGTTGGGGCTGGTTGAGCCGCTCCAACCCCCGCGTGACCAGCGCCCGGTTTTCGCTGATCAGGGGCACAATGTCCGCCACCGTGCCCAAGGCCACCAGGTCCAGCAGTTCCTCTTCCTGAAGCGTGACCGGTTCTCCGAGGGGGGTCCTGGCATTGGTCCGCAGCAGGGCTCGGGCCAGATGAAAGGCCACACCCGATCCAGCCAGCTCTTTGAAGGGGTAAGGGCAATGGGGCTGTTTGGGGTTGATCACCGCCAGCGCGGGCGGGAGTTGGGGCCCTACATGATGGTGATCAGTGACGATGATGTCCAGGCCACGCCGTGCCTGTTCGATCTGGGATATGGCCCGGATGCCGCAGTCCACAGTGACCAGTACCTGTACCCCTTGCCGATAGAGGTTTCGCAGGGCCTCCAGTTGCAATCCATATCCCTCCTCCACCCGATGGGGGATGTAGGGCTGCACCTGGGCTCCCAAAGCACGCAGGGTCTGCATCAGGAGGGCGGTGGCCGTCACTCCATCCACGTCGAAATCGCCGAACACGGCGATACGCTCACCTTGGCGGATCGCCTGCCTCAGCCGGGTGACGGCCTCGGTGACGCCCTTCAGCCGAAAGGGGTTGTCCTCCAGCGCGCCTCCCTGTAGGAAGGACCGGGCCTCGCCAGGGTCGGTGATGCCCCGGTTGTAGAGCAGTTGCGCCACAAGGGGCGAGGGATGGGGCAAATGTGCCGCCAGGGAGGGTAGAATGGATGGCTTCACCCGCCAGCGCCTGGCCTGAATCCCCAAGAGACAGTGTCCTTTCGCCCTGTCATGCAGAGCTGCTACTTGATCCAGCCCTGGTTTCTGATGAAGTCGGTGATGACCGGGATCTCAAAGTACTGGCCCTGATAGGCCAGGTAGGCCCCGTAAAACGTGACCAGCCAAAGCAGGAGGGGCAGCAAGCCGCCGCATCCGGCGAGGAAAAAGGTGACCACAGCGAAGACACAAGCCAGGATCGCAATGATGGCCCATAATGCGACATTGGCAGCCAGCGATTGGATGGCGTGATACCTCTGGAAAGGCCGGGCCTTCATGTCCTCCACGAGAAGGATGATGATCCCCACAATAGGGATGGGATAGGAAAGTGCTGCCATCAGTTTGTCATTCTCAGTGATCTCCTGCGGAGCTACCGGTTCACCTACCTTCGGTTCCTCTGCCATTTGGGTCTCCTTTCGTCTCTGTGCGGTGTGTCAATGAGGGGCCTTGGAGGATGGTCTGGCCCTGCTCAAAGGGAACATTCACATATTCTAGCACAGATTTGGACAAATTGCTAATTCAGCATATAATAAACTGGTGCGCTATTCGCCCTTCATACCCGCAGGAGATTCGCGTGTTCCGAGTTGTGTTCATGGGAACGCCCCAATTCGCCGTGCCCACGCTGGAGGGATTGGCCCGTAGGTATGAGATTGTCACAGTGGTCACCCAGTCGGACCGTCGGAGTGGCCGAGGCCGTCGGCTCCAGCCGCCGCCGGTGAAACAGGCCGCCCAGCGGCTGGGGCTTCCGGTGTGGCAGCCGCGAGCGCTGCGCACCCCCGAGGCGGTGGCTCACTTGCGAGAACTGGCCCCTAAGGTGGTGGTGGTCGCCGCTTACGGTCAGATCCTGCGCCCCGAGGCCTTGGAGATCCCATCACGCGGTTGCATCAATATCCACGCCTCGCTGCTGCCCCGGTACCGGGGGGCGGAGCCCGTCGCGGCGGCGATCCTGGCTGGAGAAAAGAGGACGGGGGTCACTATCATGCTCATGGATGAGGGGATGGACACCGGGCCCATTCTGGCCCAGCGGGCCATCCCTATCGCTCCCGACGACACGCGGGCCCACCTCACGGAGAAGCTAGCATACCTGGGGGCTGAGCTGCTGTTGGAGGCCCTTCCTCGCTGGTTCGCTGGTGAGATCCAGCCTCAGCCTCAGGATGACGCCTTGGCCTCTTATGCCCCCTTGCTGAAGAAGGAGGATGGGGAGATTGACTGGGTCCGGCCTGCCGTTGCCATCGAGCGGATGGTCCGGGCCTACGCGCCCTGGCCCGGCACCTACACTCACTGGCAGGGACAGCGCCTCAAGGTGCTTCGCGCCCGGCCATTGGATCAGCGGAGGGGAAAAGTGGGAGAGGTGATCGAGTCACCAGAAGGTGTAGCAGTGGTCGCCGGTGAGGGGGCACTGCTTTTGGAGGAAGTGCAACTGGCCGGGAAACGGGCCATGTCCACTGAGGACTTTGTTCGGGGTCAGTGGGAGTTCATCGGCGCGCATTTGCCAAGCTAGCGCGGCTGTGGTATAATCATAATCGTTCGGGGCGTAGCGCAGTCCGGGAGCGCACTTGAATGGGGTTCAAGTGGTCGCCGGTTCGAATCCGGCCGCCCCGACTTTTTCTTTTCCCCCTTCAGCTC
>Ga0172366_10002429_pt1 | contig 14591 bp, 13 predicted proteins | sample LakKivSesite69cm_FD_114533 | JGI IMG/M metagenome (GOLD analysis project Ga0172366, IMG submission 114533) | Sediment microbial communities from Lake Kivu, Rwanda - Sediment site 69cm | ecosystem: Environmental > Aquatic > Freshwater > Lake > Sediment | place: Rwanda: Western Province, Lake... | reverse complement strand
GGGTTACTTCACAAGTCGAGGACGAAAGATTGTTCTCGTTGGAAGCACCTACAAATTACAGGCTAAGGGCGATAACTATTTTGCGGTTCCGGACTGTCTCACTACTAAAGAGGCTCCAGAGTTCATATCATTCTTGGCAGCGCTCAATATTCCTATCAATGAGCGTTTGCGCGAAGCAGTGGAAAAATGTGACACCTCTTACTTGGTTGCGCTTTATAGACTCCTGCCACCGACACGTCCACGCATTAGAACAGGTGTAGTCGAGGAATTAGAGCAGACCGAAAAAGAAATAGAAAATGCTGTGATTAGTCTCCAAACTAAGCTTGAACCTGTGACAACATTAGCACAGGCTCTCATTAATGCGGGAATAATTGATGAAGCCAGGCTCGATGAGATTAGGCGGGGGGCTGCAACAGCAAAAATAAGACCAGGGGATGTGCAAGAACTTGTTGATCTAGTGATGGTGCCAGGCCGATTCGGCATTAACATACCGATAGAACTCTTGGTTCATGCATGGGGAAAATCGGACTTCTCCGACATGGGTAGTATCCTTAGGGATTTCGACATCTTTCGTTCGTCTGAAGATTACGCTGGCCGGATTCTCGTGGGTCCACGCCAACCGCTTGAGGCTTGGCTGCTTGTTCAAGCAAGAATTGGAACTGTAGAGGCGGAAGTTGCGATTATCACAAAGCTCATTGAGACTCTACGTCCCGTAACAAGTATCACTGATGAGAGTGATGGAGTTAATTTTGTTGTGGAGTTAGTGCGTGCTATTGGGCCCCAAGGATCCGAGAAGGCGCGTTTTAGACCATTTTTCCCGAGATTTGCTACCGCGCTGCGTCAATTGAGGGATACTCGCAATATTCGTAGTCCAAGGTTGATGCTACAGGAGGGCAACCTCTTAAGAGAGTGGGTTACTCTTACTTCCCAAGCAGGGCAGGTTCCGGAAGAGGCAAGTGCTACTTTAGATACTGCCCAAACGATTCTTCAAGACGCAATGGGTTTGCTCGATGATAACCGACGAAATCAAGCATTACGGGAGTCCATCGCTACTGAGTTGGCAACAACACTTGGGGCGCAGACGGTATATTTGATTCGCAGACAAGCAAAGGAGCAAGAAATAGTTCAGGCATTTCAACGCACCAAAGAGGCGATACGCTCGGCTCGCCACATCGATTTTACACAGTTTCACCCTGTTGATGTGCTGATATGGGTAACGACAGCTATGGTGCAATCTGCTTCCCTAACCGATGTGGAACGTATAGATGCAATTGCCGATGCCTTAGATGCAATACAAACAGTGGACACTGAATTAATTGATGCACTCAGTCTAGAACAATTCCATAAGCGCATGGTGGAGCTTGGTGATTTACTCGGCGACCAGAAAATGAGTGATTCTTCTTTCGAAAAACTATTAGCAATGGGCTCTACTGCTGGGTATTACATTCGTGCATTAGATACCGGCGGCTCAACACGCGACATCACTGGGGTGAGCGAATCATTAGCCCAGCAGTACCAAAATGCGTGGCAATATCTTGAGAAACACCGCACTGAAATTGTAAATGACCCGAGATGCCTTAATTTGCTTTTCGACTATTGGTGGTTGTCCAGGGCTAGACAATCACTCTTCTCCCGAGAGCGAAGTGTCGTGCCATTTAATGAGAATGATTGGTCATATTGCCTTCAGTTGATGACTCAGTTGAAGTCCCTCCCCGGCTCCTACAGAAACCTGTCCTTATCGTTTCTCGAAGCTTTAAGCGTCTTTCATCTAAATCACCCACGACGGGCATTCCAGCTATTCCGTGAGGTCGAGAGCGAGTCTTATATTCTTCGTGGGAAACGCCGAATCATACGATTTTATCTAGCGGGAGACCCAAACGGCAAACCTAGAGTTTTCCACGGGGCCGTCCGCATGGTTGAAGCGGATGGTCGGCGCGGGCAGGTTTTTGTAGATGAGCTCGGTCAGCGCATACCGTTTTTCCCCGCAGACTTTGGTCAACCCAACATTGGTGACTCACTGGGAGAATTTCACATCGCCTTCAACTTTTTGGGACCAGTGGCTGACTCTACGCTTCGTTATAGTGCTTAGCGCGAGTGGAGTATGGATGAACACTCCCCAAGTAGCCTGATGTATGAGATTGGAGCTCTCAAACAAGGGCTTGAGCTCCGGTCCGACAGTCTCTTTCAAGCGCAGCATTTGGCTTTCCGTGAAATGTCCCTAAGACAACCGACATTTTCCCCTCCTGAGCTAGGATTTTATCAAGTTGTTTCTTGGTTATACTGCTTTTGTTATGAAGCAGGACGTGTGAGTTTCCCGTTCTTGCTTGAACACCTTTCCGTCTACGGCTTAGATGATCAAAATAAAATTCGGGAACATTACAGGCATGTCCGCCAATTAAGAACTCAGTTGCAGCATAACCTTAACCTGGAATCATCTGGTGACTTACAACTGCAGAAATATTGTGAAAATTGGTATTCTAGACACTGTGGCTCCGCTATTCCTGGGAATGATGAGGAATGGAAGAAGTGCCTAGTTTCTTTGCTATCCGAAGCTCTAGACTTTCTGAATTTAGCAATCGGTTGTGTTCGCTCTATCGAGAGAGATGAATCAAAAGAGAGAGTGGTCGAACAGTGGCTGTTCCGAGTACGCCGGCATCACCCGCTACATGAATTTGAGAAGTTGGTTTCAATCATCGCAAAAGATATGGGGCAGGACTTTCTTGACCCTGCCAAAATTTGTGAACGGTACTATGACAAGTGGGATAAAAAGCTTCAGTCAATGACCGGTGAATATGACTTTAATTCTGAGGCACGAAAACTCATTGAACATACTCTGCTCACTGACGCTGATTTGCCTCTCCCTATCACTGGACAAGACATCATCAGGCAACTGAGGATACCACCCGGGACAAGTGTAGGTAGACTCCTCAAGAAAGCACGAAATCTGTATAACGAAAATCCTTGCAACAAGGAAGCCCTTATCGCACAATTAGCCGAAAGCGAAGGGCTGACACTTCTTGGCACTGAAGACAAGTAAGTCCATTTTACTTACAGCTACATCTTCTCTTTTTCTTACCTAACCTAGCAGCGGGGATGTAGTGGAAAATAAAAAGGGGGCAGCCCGGAGTATCCCCCCCTTTGAGGAGGAAAAGGACTATTATTGAAGAAGGACTTAGCAGAAGTTTGCTTTCAAAAGCCACATTTCGATGAAATGTGCAGTGAGTCACCTTTGGACTAATGGACTCCTGCATTGGACCTCTGATACCGCTCAACATATCTGCTCGGCTTACCTTGGGCTTGTTCTGATACACATTAGACTTTCTAGTTTACTAGGCCATCTGATTGTATTTTCACAAGAGTGTACGTGCAAGCACCACATCCCCTAGAATGCGCCCATCATTAAAGCTGTAATGGCAAATAAACGGCAGCCGTAATTGGCGATAATATGATAGAATTTAGACATTATGTAATACATTCGCTATGTGGAATTTACGGTAATGTTTTCGATGATGGATGGTCGATATGAGTACTGGGTAGCTGAAAATGTGGCGTCCAGCCAACGTGCTGGTCTCTTTCAAAAGAAACTTAGGCAATGGTTCAAAAAGCATCGCCGGCATTTCGATTGGAGGATAACGAAAGACCCATACGCTATCCTTCTATCCGAGGTGTTTCTCCAGCGCACGCAGGCACCACAAGTAGCAACCAATTTCAATAACATCTTATTGAGGTTTCCAACTTTAAACGCGCTGTATAGTAGCGAATACGACGAAGTATCCGATGCCCTCCGGCCTTTAGGCCTGGCTAAAAGGGCTGAGACACTGATGGCAATGGCAAAGGTCCTGGTTGAGCAGTTCGGCGGAGAAATACCAGCGGATCCGAACACTTTAAGGAGTCTTCCAGGTGTGGGAAGGTATATCGCGTCGGCAACTGTGTGTTTCGCCTTCGGGTGTAGAACTCCAGTGGTTGATACAAACGTTGTTCGGGTTTTATTCAGATACTTTGGTATCACCTCAAATAGGAAAAGACCACACGAAGACCCCGAGGTTTGGAAACTCGCCGAACTTTTGTTGCCCAAACGGAAGGTAGAGGATTATAATCGGGCACTTATCGACTTCGCCGCGTTGGTATGTACCGCCCGAAAACCATCATGTCCAACCTGCCCAATGATGAATAGCTGCCCTACAGCCCCCAATTCAGCCTAAATATACGCGCCGTTAAACTTGACAATTGAGATTACATTGAATATAATACCAACGTGGTCTATTATCTATCTATAAAGGATATATTTAAGTAATGAATAATATATTGAGTAGCGCATTGGAACGTGAAAGGGCGGCACTCGAGGCCAGGCGATCGGAGATAGAACAGGATATAGCGTGCTTAGAAGCGGAAAGGGAAGCCGTTTTATTTAAACTCGGGCACGTTATCGCGCTTCTTAGGGGAACGGAGGATAAAGGAGATAAAGAGGATAAACAGATTCCTGCACAGGTAACCGGGGAGGCGGATAGATCTCGAGATCCGGTAGAGCTAGCCTATACGATTCTTGAGGAACATGGCACAGAGCCCATTCATTATCGGGAGCTTGCAGATTTAGTCAGGCAAAGAGGTGGTGATCTTGAAGGTTCTGACCCAGCTATGACTCTGGTATCCAGACTGGTGGCCGACGATAGATTTGTCCGTCCTTTCAGACGCGGCTGGTATGCACTTCGGGTGCATTACCCCAACGTGAGGAGCGTCGGGTTGCGGAAAAAGAAAAAGGTTAAACATAGGAGTAGGGGGTGAGAGATATGACCGTGGGTCATACAACTTACATATCCCCTCCGCGAAATATGGTGCAGGAAGTGCACAACATCGTGGAGGCATATGGAATGGGGCCATTGAGGGCCCTGGCTCAGGATCCGATTCAGAATGCACTGGATGCACGAAGGGCGGATGCCGATGGACCAGTGAAGGTTGAATATCGGCTTTATGAGCGTCGGCTGGATAATGGGAACCCTATGTTTATGCTTACCGTCACGGATAAGAATACGACTGGACTGCTGGGCCCCGCTCTTTCACCGGCTGATCTGCATAGGCGCGCGGTGGAGACGGGCTATCTACAGCTTAAACCCGACGAAAACTGGGCGGCATGGGAGGCAATGGGATATACCAAGATCGGTGAGGATGCCCTCGGATCAAGGGGCCAGGGTAAGGCAGCTTTTTTGTATCACTCACGCCACCACTCCGGTTTAAGGGGTCCTAGCGGACATCAGCTCGAGCGGATGGTCATCCTATATGACAGTCTTACGCCGGACGGCAGATATCGGCTGGGGGTGCGTTTAGCCAGGCCCGAAGATGTTGTAGGGAATCCTCCCTACGAAGGAGATGAGGCCAGAAATATCATCCGGACTACATGGGGCGAGTGGCAGGGGCCACGCATTCCCCTTTCATTGGAGCCCCTGTCCGAGGTGGGAACCAGGGTAATTGTGCCGTTTTTAACCGATGATGCCGTTCAGGCCTTCCGCTCCGGTGAAATGGTCCGATGGTTGGAGCGCTGCTGGTGGCGCGCCGTTCAAAAAAACAGAATTGAGATAACCGTCGATACCGGAAGGGGCACCCCTACTCAAATCGGCGTACCTGCCTGGTGGAGGGGGCAGCCTTGGGAGAGTAGACCCTTACCTGAAAATATGTTATTAAATAATGATATAAGACTAGAATCCGGGTCCTCCCTGAAAATAAAAAGAATAGTCCTGCTGCACGAACCAGGGCTGTTGTTCGATGAGATTCCGGATCTACCCTCCCAATATAGTGGGGTGCAGCTGATGCGGGGCGACCAGTGGATTGAAACCCTGGGGGCTGGTGAGAAATATTCGGATTACATCCCTAGGGATAAACGGGCTGGCTTCAGGGGATTCGTAGAATTCGATAGTAGGCTGGAGAAGAAGCTTAGGGAGGAGGTGGAATCGCCGCAACACGACCACTTCCAGCGCGGCCGAATCTTTATGAGGCAAATCGATGCACATATAGGGCGCGCGGTAAAAGAATTTGCAGAAAACCAGGGGTGGTTGAGTGAGGAAGTGAGGCCTGCTGAGGACGACAGGGTGGCGCAGGAAATTCTCAGCACCGTTGCAGATATGTTTCTAGCGGAAAGCATACCGGGGAGAAGGCGGAGGAAGCCCGCCGTAACCTGGGCATGCGATTTAGAATTAGATTTTCCACGTCCAGATTCGGCCCATGTGGAATGGGACGAGACGGTACGGAATATCACGGCAAGCTGCAGCCATGAGCCCCCGGACCAGCGCAGGGATGTAAATATGACTCTATCGATAATAGATCCCGAAGGGCGGCAAACCGAAATAGCATCTCGAAATCGTCGGACAAGCGACGGGTCGACGATTGTCGAATTCGGCGACGTAACCATTGTAAGGGTGGCGAGAAGAAGCGGAGAGGTCGCCTGCGACGAACCGGGCAGGTACCGGTTTAAGGCACAGTGCGTCTCCGAAGGAAATGTTGTTGCGGCGGCCAACAGATTCATCTATGTCCGTACCGACCCCCCTCCTAGGAATACAAGGAGCTACGGCGTAGACATTTCTGTTCATAACGCAAGTGCCGATCGCGTCAGGATAAACAACGGAGAAATCATAAACATAGCGATAACGGTATCAAATCGGACCAGCGAATCCGCCGAACTGACCTTAAACGCAAGCCTGGGGCCCCTGCTTCTCGCCGATTCCCAGCCAGTTTCCCTCCCGGGACGACCGGAAGGCGATGCCCCATCCTCTAGGATGTTCCGTTATATGAACATCGGTGTATTTACCTCTACGCCGGAAGAACCCGCATCAGGTCCGTTCGTAGTACTGGAGCCGGGGCGACACTCCGTCGAGGCCGATATATACGATTCGAGCGGCGAAGTAGTGGCCCACGCAACGAAGGCTATCTACGTCGAAACGGAACCCGAAATAGGAGAAACAAGCCTGCCCTTTGAAGTGAGGCCACGCGAGGGGGGCGGAGGCTACCATCCGGTATGGGAGCTTGAACCAGCGACCACCGACGAGGCAAACTGGATACTCTGGTACGCCAGGGAGCATCCTACATATCAAGCGGCAATCGCCGCCGATCGCCACAGGCCCGAAGGAGTATGGCTCTACGGTAAGAAGCACTTCTGGGCGGATACATACTGCGCCGCCCTAGTCGAATGGGCCCTTGCGCTATACCGCGATCAGGGTAATCAGGGCGGCTTTAAATTGATTTTGGAGCGGACAGAAACAGTCGAGGATCAGATATGGGAGAAGTATTATACCAAGGTCGAAGAACTGATAAATTACTGTGCCGACCCTTTGAAGTGTGCAGTTCTGCAGCGGGAGGTCACAGGTCTGATGCTCTACCTGCTTCGGAGGGGATAGCTACGATGCCCGTAAAGATTTGGGAAGTAGATGAAAACGGATTGTCCAGTAAGGTGGTCACAGATTGGGATACTTTATTGACCGCCGAGGAATACCGAGAAGATGCCGAAGATTTGGATCGGCGCCTGGACGACGTACTCGACGGCGCATTGAAACGCGTAAACAGCTGTAGAAAAACAGGGGCTCCCCCGGAGTTCCTGCGGGCATGGGCGGTAGGTCGGGCGCTGAAGGAATCCGGCGTATACGATTCGCCCGCACTGAAAAACGAACACCGTCAGCTATTGTGGAGGGCGCTGGCACGAAAGTGTCGAATAGGCGCGAGATCGACACGTGAGCAGGACGGGCGTTGGCGCGACCTACGACCATCGGCCGTCCGGGAGCCCAGGCGCGAGGGGGGAAAACTAGATTACTTCGAAATGTGCAGGTGGCTTGCCGAGCAGGATTTAGAAGATGCCATAGCCACCTTCGGCGGCAGTATCCGCAACGTTTGGCAGATGTTGGAGAGACCCGCCCTGCGGCCGATTATTTTAAGACGTATTCTAAGGGAATGGTTCGCTTCCCATCCGAAGGATATTCAAGAACGACTATTACAGCAAAGCATGTTCGCTGAGATTATGAAGACACTGCGGAAACGTTGGCCGGATCGCGGTCCCGGATCGGCAAAGAAGCCAGTTCATTACAAAGATGGGGAACTCAAAGCCGAGGTATACAGATTGCTGGCTCCATTTGCAGAATAAGCCCCATCGATTAGCGCTATTTTCAGACTTAGTGCGATTGCAAGGGCCAGAGGCGGAGGCACCGCATTTCCAATCTGTAAAGCTATCTGCTGCTTATTTCCTTCAAACCGATAATCATCGGGGAATCCCTGCAGACGGGCCGCTTCGCGCAACGTAATGCCCCTATCTTGGTCGGGGTGTAGAAAACGACCCTTACTCGGACGGGTACAGCCGCCAGTTACCGTATTGGCCACTTTGTCCCACCAAAGCCGGCCGTAGACATCTAGATGACCCGAATGCCTTTTGTGGCAATCAAGTTGCATCTCATGGGGTAGGCTGCTACGGCTTCCTCCGTCGTGTGGGATATATCTAAAGCGATTCAACGTCGCCTGACTATGAGTCGAGGCGCAGTGTAGGGGATCATTACCCCCCTGCTCACCGTTTCCCAACGGTGGGAGATCACCGATTGCGTCGCGTACCGTCCGCCAAGAAGGTAATACACCTCCTTCTCTTGGGTCACTGTGGGTCTTCGGTGGTATATCGACTATAACTGCTGGCAAACGACAGCCTATGGCTGTAAATCGTCTTCGTCGCTGGGGAACGCCGTAATCTGCGGCATCCACGACGCCTTCAACGATATTGTATCCGGAAGCAGTAAGTCTTTCCTTAGACGCATGCCAAGGAGATTTGCGGATTTTTAGAATACCGGGTACATTTTCGAAGACAAAAAAGGCAGGAAGCATGGAGATTACCATTTCAGCAAATACAGTAACAAGTGGGTTTCGAGGATCGCCAAAGCCAGAATCTTTCAGCCGGTGTCTTGAGAAACCTTGACAAGGTGGACAACCTAATACCACCGTACATTGGCCCACATCTAACCCAGCTTTATCCAATATATCTTGTGCGGAAAGAAGTTTAATATCATTAATTAGAAGAGCGGCCTCCGGATGGTTATCAGCATAGGATCTACAAGTGATGGGGTCGAGTTCAACCGCTGCTTTTAATACAAAACCAGCCTGCTTGAAACCGAGAGAGGCACCGCCGCAGCCTGCAAATAGGTCGATAAAAGTATTTGATCCCATAACTAATAACGCAAGTTAAGTTCGGTGGACATATTAACTAATCAGGGGCATAACAAACCCCAGATTCTCATGGTGACACTCTGCTCTATCACCTGTCGCTCAGTCTCTGCGGACATATCTATCCATCTTAGAGCAGAGATGAAGCTGGACTCCGTGATCCACTAGTACTTTCTCAATTGCAACGGGTAACTCCATCAGTGAGTTGAAAGGGTGTCCACGTTCTGGAACAATTCCGTGCGGGTCATTTCTCTCAATTGTTATCATTCCCCTTGTCCAAGCATGTCTCGGCCTGATCCGCCCCTTCCCCTCAGCAATCCCATCTGTCCAAAAACGCACCTTCAACTCAATCATCCGCTCACCAAACCTCGCCTCTCGATCTTCACATGACTTTGCCATATCCTCCTCCTTACCTTAGACTCAAGCTATCCTAGCACACCACTTAAGGTCTTGATTACTAGGTTACTTTTCAGGCAACTGACTATGACTTCTACCTTGTTTCTATTTGCTTCAAGATGGTCTTTCTCCAAAGGGGTACGATATTATAGCCGCCAGCCTTATTTGTTATCAAGGGGTGGCTTATCCCTTTCAAGCTATGGTTTCGGAGTTGTGCTCCGAGCGACGAAAGAGATCCGCCTATTTTATTCGGTGTCCAGTTAAGTTTTTCTTGAAGCTGTTTCCAGGTCATGTCCTCGGTCTTGGCTACTTCGATTAGCACCTTCTTACAATCTTCACTTAAATCTTTCCATACCTGAAGCACCCTTTCTTCCGTCCATTCCGCTTCACCACCAACGATAGTCGATGCTATACCTGACGACTTAGCCCCCTTTAATTCACCAATCTTTGCTAGAACCGGAACCAAGTCCACTAAATCTCCTTCAACAGTAATGGTAACCTTTGTCATATAACACCTCCTTATATGTATATTAAACATATCATAACACATATTAAAACAGTATGTCAAGATACTGATTACAAAATATCAGTATACTGTTATGGAGGTAGTTGATTGTGAGCCTACCCAATAGCTGTTTAGTGATAGTATCTATCTTCTTTCTTCTTTTCAGCGAAGCCTCAATTGGTGACATTCTTAGCTGCTCGTCTTATAATCAAGATCATGAGTGGACACTTGCATAAAGGGCAGGAATATGTGCAGCGATTTTTTCAAACAGAAATACAGGATGGTTCTGTCAATTCGCTTGCGGTGAGTTCCATGCTCAGTAGCAATTCAGGTGAGTCTAGGTTAATCTGTAACCAATTAGATGAATGCTTGGAGCTAGCATATAGAAAGAAAATTCTCAGCAATGACAGGGTCAAGAGATTGAAAAGCCCGGATTATGACACTTTTGAAGCTGCATTTAGTGAACTTAAAGTAGCTAAATTTATTGAAAGCTTGGGAAATGAGATAGAATTTGACCCGCCAGGCAGAGAGGAGAGGACACTTGATTTTAAAGTGGTGGGACATCAGAGCGAATGCTTGGTAGAAGTCACCACAATGTTTGAGTCAGGAGAAGAGAAGAAGGAAGCTCGTATAATAGATCAACTGTGGGAGTGTGCACGTGAAGCAGGGTTGCCACTCGTCATACTGCAATTTAGCAACCTTACAGCCGATAGGGATTTTAGAAAGGAAAAGTTTAAACATTGGCTTAAAGAGGAAATTCAACGGCTCGTTGATGGAGGTAAAAAAAACTCTATGCTTCGATATAGTGCCGATCAAGGATTCTTGGTTGATATTGAAGTCACGGTTATTCCTAAAGAAACAGCAGATGCAGAAAAGATGCGAGGTCCTTTTCTCAGTGCTATCTCCAATGGAGAACAAGTTTGTCCTGGCCACAGGTTAAAACAGAAGTTGGAAGAGAAAGTAAAAGAGCAATTGCCCAAAGAGGGAAAACCATGTCTTGTAATTGTCAGTGACCAATATGGGCTTTTGTTTAAAGAGGAAGTGGTGGCAGTGCTTTATGGCAAAAAGTACATACCATCGGACTTTCCACTTCCTGAGGTAAGAGGCTCTATCTTTTCTCCCAATCAAAATACTAGACTTAACGCTGTGGGTATATATGAATGTGCAGCCAAAGGGGATATGATCCAAGAATGGCTGACGATCTACCACAATCCTTACAACACCCAAGAGGCGCTTGACATGGCTATGTTCGGGGCAAAGATAGTAGACCATTGTTATCTAGGCTCCGGTCAATCTATTAAATTCTCATTAGGTGGCTATGAATTTAAGCTGTGAGAATTTGTCGTCATACCGATGCGGCCTATTGTATAGGCATTGGAGGCGATCATGCCGGAAGTGAGCGAAATCATCAGTTTTCTGGACAAGTATGAACTTAGACGTGGTGGAGAGTCACCGTGGCCATCATTTAACCAGAACAGCCGAAACTTCGAGCGGTTTCTTGTAGACTGGGACGCACTCTTTCCCCCGGGGGAACGCACCGAGAGATTAGGGAATTACGAGTGGGATATGTATGGTGATGATTGGGTGCCGGAGTTCGGGCAAGATTTCTTATCTGCCCTCGAAAAAGCGTTATCTCAAGCCCCTCCCACTGAAACGGAAATCGCCCAGATGGCCGAAGCAAACAGGTGGGACGTCTGCGCCTGGTATGAACCTATCCATTACTATGGTTCTGACTGGGGTATCTATGTTCGGATGGACTGTATACTATCGCAAGCTCTCAGAGTAGCTAGGTTTCTTCGCAAACCCGCTCCGCCATCTCGAAGTCTCGCCCGAGCTTTGGTACGAGCCTCGACTTATGCATATTTCCTTCACGAGCAGTATCACCATAAGGTGGAATCATTGGCTATTAGATTGCAGGTGGTGGAACGCCACCCCATATATATTCCCTATACCAATCACGTTTATTTGCCAGCACAGGGAACCGATGACCAGCTTGAAGAAGCGCTAGCCAATGCAGACATATTTCGTCGGCTGCCAACCGACCCATATGAAGCCTGGATTTCTTCGCTGGTGGTGAAGGCAACCCGCTATTATCTGTCGGCTACTTTCCCGCATGAGCCGCCGGGATACCGTAAGGCAGTCAGTTACCTGGGAGTTACCCTCTTTGAAGCTGGGGAGAATCTGTTACACAGTAGAGTGCACGAAGCAACGTTGAAACCAACGCAGCCAGCAGCTGATTGGCTCATTGCAACCCGTCTTATGCAGAGTCTTTTTAGGGTTACAGACAACATCTGGCTTCTGGTTACGCCAGGCGGTAGACCGATGTTACCCACTCAGCCATGGCCGTAAGGCAGGAGGACAAATGGAGGAAATCAAGGACTTTTCCGCCGAAGAGAGCCGCATACTAAACCAACTGAAAGAGGTATTCTCTCATATCCGACTAGCTGGCCAAGTCCAGCCTGGCAGCCTTGAGTCGGGCCTAGAGGGCATCAGAATTCTTCGACACCTTATACCTTATATATGAGGATATGAACCAACTCCAGCACGAGGCACTTATATTGGAAGTGGCGAAACTTTTGCGAGATGACTTTCATCCTAGTGTTGTCAGGTGGCTCTGGAATCCCCGACAAACCGGTCGCAAGGACGAACCCGACCTTCGAGGTTTGGACGACGAGGGACAGATAGTTGTCTCGGCAGAGGTCACAACATCCGATAATCCGGATGGTGCCATAGATGGCAGGATGGCAAGAACACTTGAGAAGCTATCTGCTATGCCCGGCGACAAATACTACGTAGTCATGACCACAGCAATGGAGCATCGCGCCAAGTCAAAGGTAAATAGGCTTGGTCTTCAAGTTAAAATTCTCCGACTTGAGGCTAGACACTAATCTTGCAGTCAAGAGTGCTCGTTACAGCGCCTCCGGACCATGCTATAACCACATAAGGTGTTGCGTCAGGGGAGCTCGGTCTTATTTGGCTCGTGGTGGAGTTAGTTATCGTTTCACACCAAACTGACTTTTGGGTCCTCTCTTTGCCCTCTAGCTTGTTACGGGGTGACTGAGGAGTTTGCTTGCTAGTGATAACTGTTAAATATAATATATAATCCAAATCTGAAATAAGATAATTGGCATACCTTGAGGCTGGAGTGGTCTGTGAACAGATTTGCAGAAGCCCTGAGTGAAATCAGAGAACGTAATCCGCAGCTTTTTGATGAAACAGCCCTTCGCCCATCTCTGGTTGAAGATTCGGGCGTCACGGTATCCTCTATCGACATCCCGACTGCCGAGGAGCTCAAGAAGATAAATCAGTACATTATCGAGGATCAAAACTTCGTGTTGCAAACTAAAAATTACCCACCCACACCTTCCCAAGAACCGTGGGCAGTAGAGCCTGATGAAGAAGATTTCGACAGGGGTGAACGTGTCTCGGCAGAGCGCAGAGGTTTCCAAGAAAGTTCGAAGGTAGCAACCGAACTGCTAGCAATTTATCTGCCGTTTCATTTCTATCCAGACGGCGTTTGGGGTGTTCGCTTTTTCGAGCGACCGGTTCTGCAATTCGCCATTATGTGACTGGTGCTACTTGCTTCGTCCCAGAGCATGCCTAGGCCTGAACATTCTTGAGGAATGCTCAGACGGCTTTGATTATACCCTGCGTTTCCGGTAGTAGCGGTCAGGACTACACAATGTCTATCTATGGTGGATCTTCATTGTTCGCCGCAATGGACGGGCGTTAAGAATAGGACCCCAGATTGCGCCGGCACTTCTATTCATGGTCCAATCTACATTCTCGTACCGAGTCCATGGCTGCACATAAGGGCGAGGTAACTGGCCCCAGAGTCTGGGCACAAAGATGGGAGAGACTGCGATTTGATTGGTCTGCGCTGCTACTTTGTCTTCTACGTCCCTAATCGAGCTATCATCGTGCACTGCTGCCTCTGCTTAGGCACCGGGACTTTTTTCACTAGGTCACGAAACAGTTGCTCAAGACATGCCCGATTCCCGATGACAGGATTATCAAAAAAACCAATAGTTTGCAACTGTTTCCTCCACGCAATTAATGGTTGGATAGGTTCTCTTGTAAACCTGGTCATAGTACGGGCGATAGAACCGTCGTCCCGATAAAAGCTCCAACTGAAGAGCGAATAGTTCAAATAAATAGTGTGTGAACTCGTGCCTAGCCACGGCATAGACAACGATTTTGACTGAATAACCCAGACTAAAGGGTAGCCCTTGCCATCTGGCTTCTTGCCAGACCATCTTGGCGGATTGTTGCGAGCACCTGTTTGAGTTTGGCCGAGTTTGAAGGTAAAATAGGGCATAGTAGCCGTATTTGTGGCTGAGCAACAGAGGTGCGTAGAAGGAGAATATGCTTCAACAAGGCGCTGTCTCTCTAAGCGAATTGTTCATGGGTGCTCTTTTTCGTATTCCAAGCTACCAACGGGCGTACTCTTGGACCCGGAAGCAGCACGAAGATCTTTGGAATGACCTTTACAGCGTTTTCGCTTCCGGTCCTG
>Ga0172366_10002423_pt1 | contig 14605 bp, 14 predicted proteins | sample LakKivSesite69cm_FD_114533 | JGI IMG/M metagenome (GOLD analysis project Ga0172366, IMG submission 114533) | Sediment microbial communities from Lake Kivu, Rwanda - Sediment site 69cm | ecosystem: Environmental > Aquatic > Freshwater > Lake > Sediment | place: Rwanda: Western Province, Lake... | reverse complement strand
GACCGAATCCGATCGTCTTGCTTGCTTGTCTTGCGAAGACCATCTTCTTTTCTGTCTCTGTAAGGCTCTCGCCTTTCTTTTTCTTCTTCACGGCTTTGATGATGTCGTCGTAATCGAAGTCGTACATCAAGCTGGCGGTTCCTGTGTGGATATCCCACCCTCTTTTGATCACGTCGATCATATTCTGCTCATTCGCGCAATGAGCCATGATACGCATTTCCAGCTGCTCGTAGTCGAACACTAGAAGTACGTGTTTGCTCTTCGGCATGAACATGTGCCGGAGCCCGAACCTGTCATTGTCTGGCCGCGGTACGTTCTGAAGGTTTGGGTCTGTCGATGAAAGACGGCCCGTCACAGTTACGTGCTGTGTGAGGGTCGCATGTATGCGGTTCTTCTTGTCCATCCATTTCTGCATACCTTCCAGGTAGGTACTCTTTACCTTCACCAGAGAACGCAGCTCCAGGATGTCTTTGGCCACCTCGACGCCCTGTTCTGCAAACGCCTGTAGTGTAGAGGCGTCTGTAGAGGCTTGACGGACACCTGAGTTACCGCCTTTTGTTTTCTTCTTGGATTCCAGTCCGAGCTTTTCAAACAGGAGCCATCGGAGTTGTTGGACGCTGTTGGGGTTGAACTCTTTCCCGGCCGCTTTGTTAATGCGTCGTTCGGCTTCTTGGATTGCCTTCTGGATGGGAGGGATAAGTTCATCGAGGTAGGCTCTGTCCACCATGATGCCTCTGCGGATCATTTTGTAGAGGACGCGTGTGAACGGCATCTCCACTTCCACGAAGTAGTCCCACAGGTTCACGCTGCCGTCTTCGTTGTCCATGCCCTGCAGCTGCTTTCGCAGGTACTTGAACACGTGGAATGTGGCGAACGCGTCAGCTGATGCGTACGAGGTAGCGGCTACGAAGTCCTCTTCCATCGCTCGTAGCAAGCGGTCTTGCAGAGTCTCGTCACGCCCTCTGCCTTTGAACACTTCCTTGAAGTCCGCCATTTGAAGGCCCAGGTAATCTCGTGCAGTCTCTTTGAGACCGTGGCGTTTGTTCTCATCGAACAGCCAGTCCATAGCCAGGGTGCAGTAAGAGTCGCCTTCAGGTGGACGCACACCGGAATTGGCGATCATACAGAAGTCGAAGCCTTGGTTGGTGAAGTACCAGCTGATGCTTTTGTCTTGCGACAGTTCTCGGTCGTAGATTGGGAGCATGTCACGAGAAAAGCAGTAGCGGCTTTTTCCGTCCGGGCTTGCTGACCAGAACAGTACGTGGTCACGCCACCTATCGAGTCCCGTCGTTTCAGTATCCAGAGCACACTCTTTGGTACGTCGGACGTGCTCCACGAATTTCATCATATCGTCTTCGTTGTCTACCCAGGTCACTGGGGGCATATCTTTGATCATAAAACCTCCACAAAGAAAAGAGGGCCCTGCCTTGTAAGCAGAGCCCTCTTGTTACGTGTTTCTACTTGTCGTAGTCGGCGCTGTCGCGCTCGTTGTCTTCGATGTTGCTGCGGCGGCCACGTCGACCTCGAGGTGCTTCGTCCTCTTTGTCGTAGCTGCCACTGTGCCTGTCTGCGTCCGCGCTTCTGTCTTCCCTGCCGGAGTCACTACCGTAAGGGTTTTGGACACGCAGGTACCTTGCCTGGATGTCCAAAGGGTCTCCCGTAAAGACTTGCGGAAGGTCCAGCGGCTTCGCCATCTCCTGCAGTTCCTTGGACAGTTCTGTGCGCGTCCAGCGAGGAATCTGGATGCTTGATTTCGTGCCCTCGCCTACGGTCTTGATGTCCACATCACAGTCGAAGATCGACAGTGGTGAGGGGTCCTGGCAACCAGAACATTCGTGCTGGCAGACCAAGTAGTCCGTGTGGCCGCATTTGCAGGAATACGGCTCGCAAATGATGGCATTCATTTCATCGCGATCACTTTCCTTGGAGAGATCATATTGATCTACGTCCACTATGATCTTTCCACACTTCGCGCAGTCGTGCGAGATTTCCTCGACAGTGCCTTCGCCTTCGCAGTTGGTGCAATCCTTTTCGATCTCCTTGCGAATACCGGCGAGTTCGGCCAGATGTCCTGCACCCATTGACCAGTGCAGGCGTCTCCCGAACACTTTCTCAACACCGTCACGGCAGTAGTCGCAACGGCGTCCCTGACAAAGCACCCTTTCCATGATCGTTTGACCGGCTTTCGTACCCTTCTCGTACTTCTTCGGTCTGCCGCGTTCATCGAGCGCAGGGGTTTCGTGGTACCAGTCGAGGTGCAGCACCGTGTATGCGTGCATGATACGCATACCGACGGTACGTTCGGCCTTCGGCACTCCGTCCTCGACTTCCTTTTTCCACTCGTCATAGCCCAGGCAATTGCCTGATACTTTGACGAGATTACCGTCCTCCATTCCCCATTTGGCGCCGCTCAGGAATCCCTTCTTTGTACGTGCTGAGAAATACGACACGTACTGAAAGAAGTCGTACTCCAGTCCGTCGAACCCAATGTACTTGCCTGGGATAAGACGGATCTTGGTTGTTCCTGCTTTGGGTGGGTTGAATCGGGCACCCCATCGGATGTTGAGTGCGGCTCCTCGTGAGAAGCCGCTTTTGTTCATTCCCGCGTTTCTTTTCGTGACGTATGCGTGGAGGCGACTTCCAGTCGAGAGTCTCTTTGAAGCTGAGTATTCCATTGTTGTCTCCAATTTGTGAAGTGTTGTGCAGCATCTAAGCTGGCTATTGTGTCTTCTTGATCGTACGTATCGGGCTGTGCGCCCTCTTCTGCGTCATCAGGGTAAGTAACAACGTGAACGTGTTTCCCCTGCTGAATCAGTCTCTTGCCTGTGTCTAGTGTTCCTAACCTCCCTGCTTTGTTGTTATCCAGGTACAACAAGATCGAAACGTCCACCTTGGACAAAGTCGCTTCCTGTACCTGTGACATTTTCGCACCCTGTAGTGCCACGACGTTTTCGATCCCACACTGGAGTAACCACGTACACGCCTTGTATCCTTCGACTATGATCAAGGTGTCTAGGTCTCCGAAGAACAACCCCGGCCAAACATTGTGCATGTTCCAGAAGTAGTTGTGGTTCTTGATGTCGTAGCCTCGGTACTTCGTTTCTGCCTCGCGATCTCCTCCGGCAACACGGATGATATCGCGTTCTTTGTATACCTTGTATCTTGGAAATTCATCCAGAACCGTTCGGCCTGAAAGACCCACAAGGTTTCCGTACAAGTCTCGAATCGGGAAGGTTACACGCATACCCTCTCGATCGAAACCCACATCCAGCTTTTTCAACAACTGCTTGTCAAAGCCGTCCCTTACCAGACCCTTTGGACAGTAATCCAACACACCCAAAAGCCCCTCGCTCAGATAACACTGTCCCCGAAGGCTGAACGCCTTGGGGGCTTTTTCGACTTGCTCTTCACGAGACAGGCTTAGGATGAGATCGACTTTGTCGGCGGACGCTCCCAACAGCTTCAAGAACTGCGGGAACGATCCCTTTATCCCGCAGGAGTGGCAGATAAACACTCCTGTGTTCGTGTTGATGTAGAAGGACGGCCGCTTTTCCATACCCTCGTTGTGGAAAGGACAAGGACCGCCGATGTTGTTGGGGCCTGATGTTTTTGTGAAGCGAAGGTACTTTTCAGCTTCTGCGATTATTGTGTCCCGAAGCGCCATTGTATTCCTTCTCTGGAGTCCTGATACGGCTACCGTTGAATGCTGCGGCAACAGCATTTTGCTTTTGATCGCCTATCCTCGACTCACCGACACTTTGCTTGCTCACCTCTTTAAGCACACTACGTATCTCGCTGTGATCGTTGAACACTACCCGTTGGAACTTGTCTGTTGGGTAGCCGCAGTCATCTGTCACCTTTTTCAGTAGGTGCGAGAAGTTCCCGCCAGGATTACCGTTGATGGCGAACCCGGCAATGTTCATTTCTCGTGACGCTGTGATAGCCATGATCAGTTCGTTCGTCTCTTTATTGATACGTTTCTTTATGATCTCTATCCCAAGGTCACAGTCCTGAGCAAAGGCGTCTGCGTACGCCATGTTGGCCGTAGAACTTCCGCTGTTGTTTTCGCTTGCCCTGTTTGCTTGAAGTGTCGCAATCAAGGGGCGGCGGAAATCCTGGGCCAAGTCTTTCAGGTCTTGTGAGATGGCTGCTTGGTCTGTCCACTTCAAAGACTTCTTGCCCTCACGATCATTCCGCATCAAGTAAACAGCGTCAACGAAAATCAGATCGGGATTATGGTCCTCCACTTTCCTTCTCAAGCCGTTTACACCGCCACCATACTGTCTGTCCTCACGATCACTTGTTATGGTGATGGTCCTGCGTTTACCAAATTCAAGCTCGATGGCGTTCTCATCGTGTCGCATGTGTTGTGCAAGATCGTAGAAGGCGTCCTCCATCGTCTTGAATATGCGGGGGTCGTGGTAAGGTATTTCATGTAGATACGCCTTCTTGTACGCCTCCCACGGAGCACCTATCAGAAGGCAGATCACACGGTCCATCATTTGCTGCGGAGACATCTCACGGGTGTAGATTAGGACACGCGCATTGGCTTCTTGGTACGCGTGAACACAGCAGTGCAGTGCCACCCACGACTTCAAACTCTTCGGTCTGCCGTAGAAGATGATGTATTCGCCATCAAGCATCCCACGTGTTTCTTCGTTCAAAAGCTCCCACGGGTAAGGGAGCCCTTTCAGACCGTTATCCCCTGCGATTTCTTCGTAGCGTTTCACGGCGTCGCGTGTCTCGTCTGCAATGACTACGTCTTGCGTGACACGTCGAGTACGAGAAAGTTGTTTCACCTTCTCTTCCATTTCACGAAGGGCTTTATCTGGATCGGTGTCCGCCCAATCTGAAAGGTAGTCGGTAAGTTTCAGTATCTCCTTCTTGACGTCGTGAACCAAGAAGTCATCGATGACGGCTGACAGTTTTGCCCTGTCTTCAGGAGGCAAGTCTACGGACGGAAACTCGTCCTCGATCATTGATCGTGTTTTGACTTCGCCTTTAGTCCTGCGTGCATGGTAGTAGCTGTGTATGTTGTTGAATACGAGCCGTGCATCGTGGTCTGTGAACTTGCTGGCCGTGATGCCTGCGTCAATAACGGAACGGAAGTCTCCGGTATCTACGATCTTGGCTATGAGCCGGAGATCTTTCGAAACGCCCATCAGTCCTCCTCAAAATGATGTGTGGGGAAAAGAGAAAAGGGTACAAGACTGAGACCAACAAGTAGTACCGTCAACGTGAATTTGACGGTACTACCCGTTGTGCCTGTCCCTAGGAAACGGCCCTACCGCTTGTGTTAAGCGTGTAGCTTTGCCGCGTCGTCGATGATGCGGCCGGCGATTGACTCGAAGTCGAAACGCTGGTCCATATCATCGTACCCCTGTGCTGCTCTGGTCACGGCCTGGACAACACCGAACATGTTCGGCAAGGGCTCCAAGTCGAATGCTTTTACTGATGCGTCACGGAAGTGTTTGGGGGCTTCGCGCTTCACCAGTTCTTTTTCGATCACAAGCGGTGGGTCTGAGACAGGAATCTCACGCAATAGCGCGAAGTTCTTGTTTGTCTTCGCCCATCGTTTCGGGCCTTTGTCGAACACGTCACCGAGCTGGCGATCAAGTTCCACGTCGTCGATTGGGCGGTGCTGTCTGTAGAGCAGGCGCGAATCGCCCACACACATCATTGCACCGTTCAAGCAGACCAAGCGGAAGTTGAACTCGTCGATTGTGATCGCCGTAAACCCTACCTCGCTGTTGCGAATATGGTACCCGTGGTAGACGTAGTCCATATCAGGCAGTTTGCCCTCTCGCTCCGCTAAGTCGTAGATACGACGTACAGCAGGGTTGTCGCTGTTGCGATCAATCATACCGAGGCTTGTTGGTTCTTTCGAGATCACTGAGTAGTGGTTGCAGTGGTCGTTACCCCAGTTGCTTGTCTTGCTCAGGTGGTCCCGCATAAAAGCCAGCTCGCTGATTTGCGCGCCGTACTTCGTCCCCAGCCGATCAAACACCTTCTCATCATCGATCGGGTGGTACGTCGGAGACAGAACGGCACGGATATAACCGTCGCATTCCTGTACACCGGGGCTGCCCGGTTTGAACTTGCTCAAGCGCAACTTCCGCTGGTCATGAGTGCGGGAGAAGCGACGCTGAAGCTCTTCCTGAATTTCAGCAGGCTTGATGTGCTCAGGATCAAACCACTTGTCCCATTGTACGCCGACAATCGACGCTACTTGCCTACGCGCCCAGCTGGTCAGACTGAACACACCTGCTCCTGGAACCTCCATGTGTAGTTCTGGTGTGATCTTGACCGTCTCCATCGAGACAACCCGGTCAGCGTACTTGAGGCTGTGTGTTTCTGCGATGTTCTCGCGCACCGTCTCAAAGCTGGTCAACTTCTTCTTGTTCTGTATGTCGTTTAGATTCAAGCCCTGTCGCATCATCTTCGCTCTCCTTTGTGTCTGTTTTCGTTACTTTGAAATGCCTGTCAATGAGATCTGCTTCCATCGATTCAAGCAGGTCTTTAAGGAGCGCCTGGGTTTGCTCTGACCACCCAAAGGCCCCTGCCGTACATTTACCGTGCGTGTTTCGCACAGCTTTCGTTTTCTCATCCACATCCAACAATGCGTACACAGTTTCCATGTGTACGCCGATCGTATTTGGGAGGTTGGTTACTTTCAGCTCTGTTACCTGTAGTGCGTTGATAACGGCTCTCGCGTCTGTGTACTTCACTTCATGTCCTTATTGAACTCGTCCAAGTAAAGGCCCATATCTTCGGCGCCTTTCTTGGCGAGCTGTTCTGCTGCTTGTCCGCACTCGTCAGCAGCAACTTCGATAGATTCGTGGTCTTGACCGCAGGATACTGTGACCGTGACCGTTGATTCGACGGTGAGTCCTGCTTCTCGGGTACTGAACCACGTTTTGAATCCGCGTGTAGCGGATACCTTTGCTTTCTCGTCTCCAGGATCGAAGGACATTGTTTTTGTCCCGTTGATCTGCTGACGCTTTGATTCTCTTCCATTATCCGTACGGACGACTTCTCGGGCATGACCATCGTATGTTGCCCGTGCTCTTCTGCTTCTCATCAATGCTCCTCTGGTATGGGCGGTAGCGCGTAAGGCTTGGGATTGCCTGGCATACTGGCGGGAGATTGCTCGTCCCGGTGGTACGCCTCACGTACGATCACTTGGTCTACTTCTCCCTGACGTACCAACTGTTCCAGGACTTCCTCGTTTATGTCGTACTCCAATCGCTCTTTTGCGAACAATTGGAACTGCCTGACCGGCAGATGCTCCGCAAGCAACTTTGCGTCGTAGTACGTCTTGAACTTTTTGACAGCACCGATACCGTCAACAAACAGCTTGTTTTGTTCAGAACGTTGTAGCTCCGATTTCACGGCTCGAACAGCTTCATCCAACAGTGTGTTGCGTGATTCAACAAGCTGGTGGAGTTCGTTCAGAACACTGTTTATCTCCGGGTCCTCAAGAAACTCCTTCAGTTCTCTGTTTGCCTCGTTGTACCTGTCTACGGCTGGTTTTGACTCAGGCTCGTTCTGCTCTTGCTTCTTCTTAGTCTTCATCCTCATCTTCCTTCTGCTGATCGGCGGACGGGCTGCGATCTGGGGGAGTGACGCCTCTGTAAATCTCCCTCAAGTGATCGATAACATCGCAGGCCAAACTGAAGTCTGTAGCCGTCTTTCCCCACGGACCGTCTGCACGGTAGTTGTAAGTACTGTCCAGAAAGGTCGGGTGGAACAAGGGCAACAGAGGGTAACGGATATTCGTGTGTATTCCCGGCAACGTTACGGTGTGCATGACCCCGCGACACTTTTCCATAGTTGCCGTTTTACCTGTCAGTGCTTTGTACGCAGCACGGCCAAGCGTAATGATCAAAAGCGGGTCCACGATGTAGATTATTTGGTGCAGTCGTGGGTAGCACGCTGCACACTCTACCTTTGAGGGGTTTCTGTTTTCTATGGTTCTGGTCCCTGTACGGTCATCATCTACTTCCATTGTTGGGCGACAACCAACAACGTTTGTGATGAACATGTCTGTGTCTCTATCTAAGCGGGCGGCATTGAAGAAGTTCCCGAGGGTCTTTCCCGACTTCCCGACAAAGGGTAGACCTCTGAAGTCTTCTTCTGGGCCGGGTGCCTCTCCGACGACGAGGATATCTGCTTCGGGGTTGCCTGAGCCGAACACGACCTTTGTGCGTGTTTTGCTTAGCTCACAGCGATCACACTCGACCCAGTCTTCGTACAGTGCCTGTAGTTGCTTCAGTTTCGACAGCATGTTCAGCCGTTCAACGAGGTGATGATGCCTGCCTCGTTTGCTCTGCTAAGCATCTCGGCCTTCTCGATACTGGCGAGCAGGTCGATTAGACGTTTGGATGCCCGTGCATCTTCGTCGGGCCACATCCAGTAATCCGCTTTGATCCAGATGTTTACCGGTCCTTCACAAGCAGCCATCGGGACGATCTGATTTGCCTGGCGTATCCCCACACCTTGCTGCGTTTGTACCGGCTGTTCAAAAGACACCAGTTGCCGGAAGCCTTCAAACTCGTGGGCAGTGTTATCGGCGAGGGAGACATCTGTGAGGTGAGTGTGCCCGATAAACAGTCGTCCACCTGCTCCAATAACGATCAAACGTCCTTTGTTTTCTGCGTTCATTTCTCTGTTCCATTCTTTGTGTAGGGTCTCAGGATTTCGTATTCGTACGGCCCGCCTTGATCGACAGGCCACTCATGTAACAGCGTTTTCATTCGCCGGCACATCTTGTGGAACTTGGGGATGTTGACGTAGTCCATGATGATGACGACCGGCGTTTTCTTGCCGCTCATCTCTCGTAGGATTCGCCCCATCCCCTGCTGAAGCGTTCCTTTACCACCACCCTCAACAGCCGAACTTCCGAAGGCGGTGAGAAAGAAGATTGTGTCGAGTGTCTGTTCGTCCAACGCTTCCTTCACCAACTGTAGTGTTCCAAAGGTGAGAGGTTTTTCACGGAGGACTTTCATTCGTGCGTCGGGCTCTTCGTCTCCAGTACAGAGCCCTGAGTCTGGGAACATCTGGTGGAGGAGCTTTAGCTGATCTTTGCTGTGGCTCAGGACCAGAACTTTGCGGCCAACTTTGAGGGGCTCGGACACCTTATGCGCGATAAATTCGTTGTTTTCTACGAGGCGTCCTAAGTACCCGCGATACTTGGGGATATTGACCTGTCCTGTTTTGTCGCAGATTTCACGTCTGACCTCTGCGTCGGATTCCCGGATATGGAGTGGGTGTGCTTGGAAGTAGATGCGTGGTTTCAGCTCAGGCATCAGGTCTCTGTGGAAGATGCCTCCGATATGGTACATATAGACACCTTCGAGACCGTCCTCACGTTCTGCCGTAGCTGTGAGGCCGAAACGCTTTCCGTAGAACATGGGCGCGGTCTTGACGAAGAGTGGAGCCGATAAGTGGTGTACCTCGTCGTAATAGACTCCTCCGAAGTAGCGATCAAAACCTACAGGTAGTTCTTCGTATCGCAGGGAGAGGGTGTGAATCATGGCGAGGACGATGCCTCTGCCACGCCAGTCCCAGGTGCGGGGGTTTCCTTGTACGACCCCTACACCACCTTCGACATCGAGAAACGTTTCGATACGTTCTTTCCACTGGGAGATGAGTGTTGTGTTGTTGACGACGACCAGGGCAGGGACACCGCTTTGAGCGATGTGTTCCAGTGCGATCACTGTCTTTCCAACGCCACAATTGTGTACGACCATTCCGTTAGCCACGAAATTGTGGTGAGGGTCTGCACACACGACATCGTATACATCTTCTACTTTGTGTTTAGTTACGGAGTGTACGCGAACAGGCGTAGGCAGCCCGTACCCTAGATTATCGACTCTGTCATCGTTATGGCGGTGCATGTGTTTTGTTGCAGTGTCTACGATCACTTCGTCAGTTGTCTGTACGTCTTGTAGAGGCACCCATCCACGTGTAGTCATTACTTCATGGTCGGAGGTAAGGCGTAAAGATTTTCCGTCCGCCAATTTCAGGGTGTACGTAAGGCGCTTCCCTTTGTGTATGATCGCTTCGACTTTGTTCAGTCTTATTCGTCCGTCTACGTTAGAGCGGATCATTGTAGGAATTGTCTTGTTCCACATGTAGCGTTCGTCGTTGCTACGATCATATGCGTTCTTGATCGTTGTCGAGAAGCCCTTGCCCCCTCGATTGAGCCCTATGACGGTGCTTCCTGCCACGCACGCCAGATTCAGGATTCCACTGTCTGCCTTGTGCATTGACGCGAATGCTTTTTTCTGGCGAGGGCTCTCCGGCTTCTTCTTGTCCAGAACGATCCTGCTTGTGAAGCGGACCTTGTCGAAGTCGTGTACGTGCGACAGTACAATCTCGAACTTCAGGCGATCAAATTCCTTCCTCGGTATGAACTCGCGCGGAACGATCAAATGGTCCTGAGAGTCCTCCCACAGTTGTAGGTAGGTGATTCCCGTCGCATCCATGATCGGAAACTCAAGCCCTGCTTTAACTGATCGAGTGTTGATGTGCTTCTTCGGCAACCAAAGTTGTCTTCCGAGGTACCCCTTCTCTGGGTCTCTTTTAAGGAATGTGAGTTTCACGGAACCTCCAGTTCTGGTTACGGGGTAAAAAGAGACTCGGTTTGTTTTCCCCGAGTCTCTTTACGGACTACTTGATACGGAACACTCTGAAGAACTCGTATGTTTCTTTTGAGGCTCCGCGTAAAGCACCTACAAACATGTCTTTCGCGAGTCGAACAACAGGCTTCTCGTCCTCACGCATAAGTCCTGGCTGCCATGCAGCATCATCCTCCTCCCTACGGCGGTACGACTCTTGTACTCTTCTTACAGGAACAAACCCGGTCGAGCTTCTTTGTCCTGTGCGTACACGGTCGACTTCTTCTCGGCATGTGTGTTGGTATCTACAGCTTTTGCACTCATCATCTGCGAGACTGTAGGCTGACGAATTGCCAAAACAAGTTGGTCTGGCGCTGGTCGCAATTCGTTCTGCGTAGTTCATCCAAGCATATCCTCTCCTTTGGGCGTGTTGAAGTAACTGAACAAAACCCTTATATCTGGAAACTTGTGGTATTTTCGTTTGCTTGACACCGTCAGAATCCGGCTCGTAGTATCATTTAAGCCTCGGAGAAAGCATGAACACAGGATCAATTGTCGACTACTACGATGACGTTTACGGGACGGTCCTGAAGGACAAGGTGCCCCAGGCGGGGCAGATCCCGGACTTCATCAAGAAGGCCTCCTACCTTTCCCACGATGTGCGGGCCAGTCTCCCCGATGATGCCTTCGCCGTGGTCATGGTTGATCAAGGCAAGACGATCAGAAAATTCGCGTGTGTGGACAAAGGGAACACCGCTTTGTCTGCCATGTACTTCATCGAGAACCACGACAAACTGCCTGAAGAGGCGCAGAAGGTCGCAGCAGCAAATTTGATCAGTGCGTGTGAGGCCTACGGGCTGGAAGTCCCGACTGTGCTCCACAAAATCGCCGCAAAGATCAAAAAGCCTGCTCTCAAAGAGAAAGCGGCAGATCTAAGCGGCTCTGACGTCATGCCTTACTCGTCTGTGAAAACTGCGGGCGCTCTGTACGTTGATGTGACGGGTCAAACGGCGCGTCCCAAGATGGTGAAGAAGGCGCATCAGAGGTACTGTCTGGTCAAGGAGGGGTCGGCCCGATTCCCAATTGACTCGTACGGTCAAGTCCTCGAGGCAAGCCGTTGGTTTGACGACCACGGGAACACGCTGCACCCAGAGGAGCGGCGGGAGTACTGTGTGAAGCTGGCTGCTCGAGCAGACGAGCTTGGGGTGATGGTGGCGGACCGAATCCGCAAGTACGCCGGCCAGGACTTTGCCCCGGACGGGGAGATCAAAGTGGCGGTTGCGAACCGTATGCAGTACTGGGCCAGCGACGCGCCTGAGCGCGGGGTACTCCAGGGCATGATGGATAAGTACGCGGGGGTTACGCCGGATGTGCTCTGCGAGGCTTTGCGGCAGTTTGACGAAAAGACGGGTCTGTCGAACCACTGGGACAACGGGATCTTTGATCCCTGGTACTCTACCTACGGTTTCGAGAAGAAGGCCGAATGGGTTTGGGAGCAGGGAAACGACCGTATCGTTGAGGAGCAGCTGAAAAAAGGCGCTCTCGAAAACCGCGAAACAGTCGCTAAAATGTTTGGCCGGGAGTTGGCCGATTCAATGGTCGAGAACCCGACACAGGTTTTTGACTCTCTCCCTCTGGACCACAAGCGTATAATCACCCGGATTTGTTGCCCACAGTAAAAGGAGAGATCGAACATGACGAGTAAGTCTTTTGGAGAACAGCGCGGAAAGAGGGCCCATTTGCTCCGAGGCAGTGACCTCGGTGGTGAAATCGCCGATCTGCGTAACGACGCAGACGAAGGCTTTGAGAATGCTGAGGGTCGTGAAGGCTTCCCAGAACTCGATTGGATTGACGCTCCTCTGCCTGCTGCGGCTGGTGGAAACGTTGTCCTTCGAGGACGCAACCTCTTGCAGGGACAGACGTTTGATACTCTGGATCTGACTGAGGGGGCGGCAACGGTGACCTTGTTTGCCGCAAAGCCAGGCAACAGCGGTATCACCGCGCAAGTTGTAGCTGGTGTTGGTGCGTTGTCGGTTACGTACAATACGAGTACAAAGGCACTCGTAATCACGCTGGCAGCGGGCGGAAGCACGGCCGATGCGATTGCAACGGCGATCAATGCGAATGCCGCACAAACGGACGGTTATGTTCGTGCGGACAGCAACGCAGGTGGCTCGCTCATTACGGCTGTTGCTGAGACCCCGCTTGCTGGCGGAGTCGGGAACTATGCTGAGAATGTGGTGGAGTGCTCAGGTGTTGAGGCTCTGCCTCTCAATACGCCTGGTACCACCAGCACTGCTCAGTGGGCGGACACCGTCATCACGGTGACTGTGCCTGCTTTGACGGGCCAGACTCCTGCCCGTGCAGCAGGCGACGTTGTTGCCACGCGGATCAAAACGAATGGCGTCTTCACGGACCCTCTCTCGTCCACTTTGATCTAGTAGGAGCGGTGTGGGAAAACACGAAGAAGAGCTGCTGGAACTGCTCGAAAAAGTCGGGCAGCCAGCAGCTCCACACCCCAATAATGCGCCTGTCCTCCCAGCTGTGGAGGACGGAGACAGCCCTGATTACCTGACTGAGACGGCAGGCCCTTCTGAGCCGCCTGTTCCGGCCGACCCGGTGGCAGAGAGAGCGCCCAAGATCGAAGGTGCTCCTGAGAAGCCCCGGTACGCGCCCGTAACGAAGACGAATATTTGGGTTCATCACGATGCCCATCCTGTAGTTCTGGATGTGCTGCTGGTTAACCAGTACAAGACTGAATGGTTCACATGGTCGCCTGAGACGTTGTGGAAAGAGATCAAAGAGGACTTTCGGGTCCCCTCTATCCACGACCACGTGAAGGCCAAAATTCAGGCCATGAAGACGCTCCATATCACTGATTCCTTCTGGAGGCAGTGGGAGGTGTTTTGTTGGATCAATCAGGCGTTGAATAACAACATCCCTGATTTCCGGGTGCTGCAGAAACCATCCTTGGCACAGCTGCTAAATGCGGTGGATATTGCAACGCTCACAAGAAACGACACCGAGTTCGCCTTGGACATCCAGGATTTCGTTGCAGCGGCTGTTGTCGATGAAGGTGTGTTCTACGCCCCCGAACCGATCAAATTTTGCCAAGATGAGATCGAAACACTGCTTACGAATATCAAGGTCGTGGACGGACCATCCACGATCAAAGCGGTGCAGAAACGTTTCGATGAGTTGCGCTCGTACGGCCCTGAGTTTTGGACCGGAACAGCGGCCCCGGTACTCGAGGAGAATGTTGTTGATGTTCAAGTGGCTAAGTTGCTGGTAGCATGGAACTACTTGTCCATGCGCCGAGAACAGATGCAAAAGCAGCTGGAGCTTCTATGAGCTACATCGACATCAACCAATTGGTCGCGTTCAAACAGGAGCTGAACAAACTAGCCGGCATCGGCTCGTACGTGTCTAGCTTTGGTGGTCGGGCGTTGATTGGTGCGGGGCTTGGTGCCGCTGCTGGGGCAAGGATGTCCGAGGAAGGTAACCGGTTTCGGGGCGGCATGAAGGGTGCATTGCTGGGCGGTACTGTCGGTCTCGGGTCGAAGTTGGTGACCAGGGCTGGCCGGCAGGAAGCGGCCACCGGTCTAAAGTCGTTTGGGAACGCTCAGCGTTACGCCTTGACCGGGACAGGCCCTGGGAATGTTTTGCCCGCAGGGGCCTCTCCGGCTGTGCAGGAGTCGTTTGCCAAGGGGTACGAGACCATTCCAGGGCTGGCCAAGGGTATTGCGACGAAGCCTTTGGACGTGCTGAAGAGCGGCTGGAAGAAGCAGGAAACCTTGGGCAAGGTGTTTACCGGTTTGAGTGCGGTCGATGCTGGGAAGCAGATGACGACTGCCACGGAGGAGGGCGGGCCCGGGAAGGCAGAACGTGTCCTAGGCTCTCTGGGCTCTTCGGCAGGTTATCTTGTGGGGCCTGCGGGCTTTATACCGGGGATGGTTGCGGGTTCTGCGGGCGGGTTTTTGGGG
>Ga0172366_10002421_pt1 | contig 14608 bp, 9 predicted proteins | sample LakKivSesite69cm_FD_114533 | JGI IMG/M metagenome (GOLD analysis project Ga0172366, IMG submission 114533) | Sediment microbial communities from Lake Kivu, Rwanda - Sediment site 69cm | ecosystem: Environmental > Aquatic > Freshwater > Lake > Sediment | place: Rwanda: Western Province, Lake Kivu... | reverse complement strand
TTACCACTCAAAAGGAGATAGAGGAAAAGATACGTCAGAGTGAAGAAAAATTTGCCGGAATATTTTTCCACATTCCAGAAGCTGCTTTTTATCAGGATATAAAAGGTACTATTTTAGAGATTAATTCTAACTTTACTAAACTTTTTGGATATACCAGGGCAGATGTAATAGGCAAAAATATTGATGAAATTGGTTTCTATCCCCCCAATAGAATTGAGGAAGGCAAAAGATTGACTATTCAATCCCGAACTGAAAATATAAAAAATTTTGAAACCATTAGATTAAAGAAAGATGGTACTCCGGTATGGGTAAGTATTTCTAGCTCTTCGGTAAAGGTTAGGGGTAAGTTCCTCGGAGAGATTGCCCTATACCAGGATATCACTGAACGTAAGCAAAATGAACAATTACAGCGAGTCCTTTACAATATTTCTCAGGCAGCTAATTCTACTATCTCCCTGAATGAACTCTACCGGACTATCCACCAGGAATTAGGGATGATTATTGATGCTACCAATTTTCATATTGCTTTGCTTAATCCGGAAAGAAGCAACATTCAATATGTGTATTTTGTTGATGAAAAAGATAAGATTTCTGCTACTTCAGAAGTGAATAGTACTGGTACACTGGCCAGTTATGTAATTAAAACGGGACAACCACTACTGGCGAATTTCGACCTGATTAATGAAATGATAGAAAGAGGAGAATTAATTCGTCCTAACTTAGGCACTTTAACTCCGAAGACTGTTTGGCTGGGAGTCCCTTTAAAAGTAGGGGATAAGATAATGGGGTCTATAGCAGTATTGAGTTATACCAATCCCCTTCTTTATAGCCAGAAGGATATCCAGATTTTAGAATTTGTCTCCACTCAGGTAGCTATGGCGATAGAGCGGAAGCAGATTGAAGACAGAATAAAATATTTAAGTTTTCATGATTCTTTGACCGGGGTATATAATCGAGCTTATTTGGAAGAAGAATTAAAGAGATATAATTTTTCTCGATATTATCCTTTGAGTTTAGTGATGATAGATATTAATGGATTAAAGGTGGTAAATGATACCTTTGGTCATGCGGAAGGGGATCGCCTCTTGCAGCATCTTACTCAGATTCTTCGTTCAATATGCCGGCAGGGCGATATTCTGGCTCGTATAGGAGGGGATGAGTTTGCCATTATTTTACCCTCGACTAATTCTAAAGAGGCCGGTCGTTTTTGTGAAAGAATCGAAAAAGCGTGTCAGGAAGATAAGATTAAGCCAGAATATTTAAGGATTAATCTATCTCTGGGACAGGTAACCCAACAAGGCGAATATAAAGATTTATCTTCTCTTTTTAAAGAAGTAGACCGCAGGATGTATCAGAATAAATTATTGAATGATCAGAAGAGAGAAGCACATTTTTTGGAAATCTTCCGTAATATTTTAACCGACAAGGATCCCCACATTATTGGCGAATTTCCTAGAATTCAAAGGCTGGCTATTTCTTTGGGGGAAAAGGCGGGTCTTTCCGAATATCAACTGAAAAATTTGAAGTTTTTGGCTCTTTTCCATGACTTAGGTAAGATTAATATTCCGAAAAGTCTCCTATTTAAACATCAAGACCTTACCTCTTCTGAAGGGAAAATGATCAAAAAGCATCCTATTTTTGGTTATCGCATAGCTACTAATTTTAGTAGTTTAGCTCCTATTGCGCAAGAAATTCTGTATCATCATGAGCACTGGAATGGTAATGGTTATCCAGAAGGATTACAGGGCGAGCAAATTCCTCTCCTTTCCCGCATTATTTCCCTGGTAAATACTTATGATGTAATGCAATTTTCTTGTCCCTCCCAGCAGGCTAAAAGTAAAGAGGAAGCACTAAAAGAGATTAGAAGGCTTGCAGGTACTCAGTTTGATCCTCGTCTGGTAGATGTTTTTCTTAAAATGATGAGTAAAGAAAGCTAAACTTTTGAAGAGAGATTTTCAGGTCTAATCTTCCTCGCTTGAAGAGAGAATAAAATATTAGTAAAAAATTGGTTTTTTTATTTACTAATTTTGGTTTATATAATATAAAATAATATAATTGATAAGAAGAAGGATGGGAAAAAATCCATGAGGGTTCTTGGGATAACTGGATATAAAAAGAGCGGTAAGACCACCTTGTTATTAAGTCTGGCTGAAGAACTAAAAAAACGAGGGTATCGAGTAGCAGCTATAAAACATATTTCCAAACATCTGGAGCTGGCTAAAGGAGATACAGAAAAATATAAAAAAAATATCTCCCAGTTTGCCGGTGTAACAGACCGGGAAGTAGTGATTAATTTAGATAATAAGAAAAGCTTAGAAGAAGTGCTTAATTTTTTTAATGCAGACATTATTTTAATAGAAGGTTTTAAGCAAGAAAAGACTTTCCCCAAAATTGTTTGTTTAAGAGAAGATAAAGAAAGAGAAGAATTATTTGATGGCTTACAATTATGTACTGCTAGCCTCTCTCCTTTAAAGACTAAAGATGAGCTGGTGAATTTTAATATCTTAGACCGCGAAGACCTCAAAAAGATGGTTGATCTGATCTGGGAGAGGTCATTTAAATTACCCAATTTGAATTGTGGATCCTGCGGATATCCGAATTGTTATGAATTAGCTAAGGAAATTGTACAGGGAAGAAAAATTGTACAAAATTGTGAACCTTTAAAAACTCAAACTCTGTTAAAGGTGAATGGGAAGGTAATCTACCTGAATCCTTTCGTCGGAAAGTTAATGACCAATACTGTGAAGGGATTTTTATCCTCTCTGAAAGGTTATACGGAAGAAATTATAGAAACAGTAGAAATAAAAATAGAACAGAGAAAGTGACTATGAATATTCTTTTATCTAGGCTAATAATACTGATTATGGGTTAAATATCCTTTATTGGTTAAGTTGGAATTGGAATGTGGTAGAGGTGATATATATATATGGATTTAGATTCAGGAAAAGAAAATTTAAAAGTTCAGAAAGATTCACGGGAAGAAGATATATATGATTCAGTGATAATAGGTGGTGGACCAGCCGGATTAACTGCAGGAATTTATTTAAGTCGAGCTAGAATGAATATTGTATTAATTGAAAAGACTTTTCCCGGTGGACAGGCAGTGCTTACGGGAAAGATAGAAAATTACCCAGGATTTCCGGAAGGAGTAGGAGGTCCAGAGTTGATGAAAAGAATAGAGGAACAAGCCCTCAAATTTGGATTAAAAATAGAATATGGAGAGGTCAAAGGGCTTATAGGCGAGGAGAGTAGTCAACTAAAGATAGTCGAGACCGATGAACGGAAATATAAAACTTTTACCATAATTATAGCCTCTGGGGCAGAGGCGAAGAAGCTAGGAATACCAGGAGAAGAGGAATTAAGAGGAAGAGGTGTATCTTATTGCGGTACCTGTGATGCCCCCTTTTTCCAAGATAAAGACATATTAATAGTGGGAGGTGGAGATACCGCAATGGAAGAAGCTTTATATTTAGCTAAGTTTGCCCGGGAGATTACTATTGTTCATCGACGGAGTCGATTGAGAGCCACTAAGATACTCCAGGAAAGAGTTATTAACCATGAGAAAATAAAATTTATTTGGGATTCTATAATCACCAGTATATTAGGGCAGGATAAAGTTGAGGGGGTAACTCTCCAGAATCTGCAAACAGGAGAAGAAAAAAAAATTTCCTGTCAGGGTGTCTTCCTTTTTGTAGGTTATTTACCCAATACTAAATTTTTAGAAGGAATGGTACAATTGGATGAAAATGGTTATATTATTACAGATGATCAAATGAAAACTTCGCAGGTAGGTATTTATGCTTGTGGAGATGTGCGTAGTAAAAATTTGAGGCAGATAGTCACCGCTTGTGGAGAAGGAGCAGTTGCTGCTTTTAATGCAGAAAGATATATAGAAGAATTAAAGGGAATATCTTATTGAAGAACATAGAAAGGATAATCAACTATGAAGCTGGGTTTATCTACATTTTTATTCGAAGATTATGAATTATTATCAGTATTGCCATTTTATAAAGAAGCAGAAATAGAGTACTTGGAGATAAAACCTCAAAAAGGACATTTTGATTACCAGGATCCTGAATATCTTGATCAAGTTGATAAAGAATTAAGAAGAAATAATTTGAAAGTAAAATCAATGCATATGCCTGTGTCCGCTACGGGAGTAGATATATCCTTGATTGAAGAGTATGACCGGGTATGGTCTGTTCGAGAGGTAGAAAAGACTATTCTTGCTCTACTAAGGCTTAAGGGAGAGATAATCATAATTCATCCTGGGAGTACTTTGGGGAGTGAAAAGGAGAGAATGATTCGACAAGGAAAGAGCGAAAAGAGTTTGGAGGAAATATTAAAATTCTGTGAGCACTGGGATATAAAGATTGCTCTGGAAAATACCCTCCCCCGGAAGACCGGGGATAATATTCTAGACATCTTGGCAATGGTAAAGAAATTTAATTCTCAAAATTTGGGGATCTGTCTGGATACCGGTCATTGCCATTTAACCTCTCTCTTGTATAATTATAGTGGGGTAGTAGAATGCTTGCAGGAGATAAAAAATTATCTAATTCATTTGCACCTTCATGATAATCTGGGCAAGGAAGATGATCATCTACTTCCCTGGGAAGGAAATATTGATTGGGCTGCTCTAGTAGAGGAACTAAAGGCAATTGATTATTCGGGAGTATGGATGTTTGAAGTTAGAAAGAAGGCTAATATTCAGGGTAGAGAGATTATCAAAGAACTTAAGAATATTGGTCATAGACTTTTAAAGGAAGATTGAACTATGGAAGAAAAAGGGTATCTTTACTGGTTACGCAGAAAATTACCTGACCGAAAAGTCTTGCAAGAGATGGATAGTTTATTAAAGAATTTAAACTTACATACCGTTTGTGATAGTGCCCAGTGCCCTAATCGGGGGGAATGTTATCAGAAAGGTACTGCCACCTTTATGATTCTCGGGAATATCTGCACCAGAAACTGTGGCTTTTGTGCTGTACAAAAAGGGAGACCCCTTCCCCTGGATATTGACGAACCCTACCACGTAGCTAAAGCTGCTCAGCAATTGAGACTTAAGCATGTGGTAATTACTTCAGTAACCAGAGATGATTTGCCTGATGGTGGAGCGGAACAATTTAGAAATACTGTATCAGAGATAAAGAGATTAATACCTGAAAGCACAGTAGAGGTTTTAGTCCCGGATTTTAATGGTTCCTGGGAGGCACTTCAACAGATTATTACCGCACTGCCCGAGGTAATTAATCATAATATAGAAACTGTTGCCCGGTTGTATTCTTTAGTAAGGCCTCAGGCAAGATATGAGCTTTCTCTGGAATTACTGAGGCAAGTTAAGATTAGAAATAAAAATATATTTACCAAGTCCGGGATTATGCTTGGTCTGGGTGAAGAACAAGAAGAGGTAATTCAAGCCATGGAAGATTTGCGCAAAGTGGATTGTGATATGCTGACTATCGGTCAATATCTTAGACCATCTCCTAATCATTTGAAGGTTTATAAATATATTCATCCCCATCAATTTGCCGAATATCAGAAAATAGGGATGTCTTTAGGTTTTAAGTTTGTTGCCTCTGCGCCTTTAGTGCGGAGCTCATTTCAAGCTCGAGAAATACTACAAAAAATTTTATCTTCCTGCAAGAAAAAAGATATATGAAGATGTAAAAATATAGGATAAGGCAATAGAGGATAGTTATATAATTGCATTTTTAATCTTTTCACCATAGATAGAAGAAGAATAGATGAGAAATTTGTTTTTAGATTTTTTTTCTTAGTAGAATAGAATCGATAAATAATCTTTAAATTAATTAAAGATAAGATAATATTTTTTGATATATTTAACTATGTCTGTTAAAATTAAAAAAATATTTATAAACAATTTGACCAATATTTAAGGAGGAAAGGTTTTCATGGCCAAGTATGATATCACCAAGATGCGTAACATTGCACTGATAGGACACGGAGATGCTGGTAAGACCTCATTAGCAGAAGCAATGCTTTTTGATGCAGGGATGATTAGTAGATTGGGGAATATAGCTCAGGGGAATACCACTACTGATTATGATCCCAGAGAGATTAAAAAGGGAATTAGCATTCATTCTGCTTTAGCCTACTTAGACTGGAAAGAGGTGAGGATTAATATTATTGACACTCCTGGATATCTCGATTTCATTACTGATACCAAATCAAGTATGAGGGTTGCAGATAATGCAGTAGTAGTAGTATGTGGGGTATCTGGGGTAGAAGTTCAGACTGAAAAGGTTTGGGAATTTTCTAATGATTATCAGCTTCCTCGTATAGTCTTTATAAATAAAATGGACCGGGAGAGAGCTGATTTTCTTCGAATTAGAGAGATGTTGAATAAGGTGTTTGGTCCCTCGCTGGTTCCGGTGCAATTACCTATTGGTAAGGAGGAGAATTTTAGAGGTATAATCGATTTAATTGAAAGAAAAGCTTTAATATACCAAAAAGCAGGAGGGGAGAAACCTGTCTTTGAAAAACAGGAAATACCTGCTGATTTATTGCCTCAAGTAGAAGAATTTCACAAAGAATTAATTGAAATGATAGCCGAATATGACGATACATTATTAATGAAGTATTTAGAGGGAGAAAATTTAAGCGCAGAAGAAATTACTTCTTGTCTAAGACAAGGAATAAGAGAAAGAAAGATTATTCCAATTTTATGTGGCTCTGCTAGTATGAATATTGGGATAGAACCACTACTGGACTTTATAGCAGAATATTTAATCTCTCCTGCAGAGGTAATCCCGGTTAAGACAAAGAGTATAGTAGACTCCTCTGAGGTGTTAGTGAATAATTCAGTGGAAGGTTCTTTCTCTTCTTTTGTATTTAAAACTGTAGCTGACCCCTATGTTGGTAACCTGACCTATTTTAGAGTCTATTCTGGTAAATTAGCTGAAGATTCTATTGTGTATAACCCTTCCAAGAATGTGGATAATAAAGTGGGGAAACTTTATAAAATGCAGGGTAAAAATCAAATCCCCATTCCCGAAGTCTATGCCGGAGATATCGCGGCAGTGGCAAAACTTAAAAATACCACTACAGGAGATACTCTTTGTGATAAGGAACATCCGGTAGTCTTTGAAAAAATTGAATATCCCGAGCCAATAATGTTATTAGCAATTTCTCCCAAAACGAAAGGCGATGAGGATAAGTTAAGTACAGTAATTAGCAGGATTATTGATGAAGATCCTACCGTAAGGGTATATCGAGATGAAGACACAGGAGAGACTATTTTAGCGGGTATGGGAGAGTCACACTTGGAAGTGATCATCGATACCATGGTTAGTAAATTTGGAGTAGAGGTAGAAAAAAGTACTCCTCGGGTAGGGTATAAAGAGACTATTCGGAAGAAAGTACAGGTAGAAGGGAAGTATAAGAGACAATCTGGAGGGAGAGGACAATATGGACATTGCTGGATAGAACTCGAGCCAAAAGGAAGGGGAGAAGGATTTGAGTTTATTGATAAAATAGTGGGAGGGGTAATACCGCGCCAGTATCGGCCCGCGGTAGAAAAAGGAATAACCGAGGCTATGCAAAGAGGTGTATTAGCAGGATATCCAACTATTGATATCAAGGCAACTCTCTATGATGGCAGTTATCATCCCGTAGATTCTTCAGAACTAGCTTTCAAGGTAGCGGGCTCACTTGCCTTTAAAAAAGGAGCAGCTCAAGCTGATCCATTTTTATTAGAGCCGATTATGGATATTGAAGTGATAATACCCCGGGAATATATGGGTGATATAATCGGAGATTTAAATAGTAAAAGAGGAAGAATAATGGGAATGGAAGAATCACCTACTGGAAAACAGATTATCAAGGCTAAAGTTCCTCAAGCAGAGATTTTTAAATATGCTATCGATTTACGATCCATCACTCAGGGGAGAGGAATTTTTTCGGTGAAATTCTCTCATTATGAAGAAGTACCTATGAATATAGCCCAGGAAATAATTGCTCACGCCAAGAAGGAAGAAGAGGAGGAAGAATAAAAATTTTAAGGACTTGGAAAATTTTTAGTTTTTTTTGAAGAAAAAGAAGGATTTTTTAAGTAGATATAGAATATAGTATATGAAAATTTAAAGGAATAAATAATCAATATTAAGGGAAATAAAATAGAAAAGGAGGTGTAAAATTATGGACTGGTTATCAGATTTAGCCTGGTATTGGTGGGTAGCAATTATTGCCGTAGTAGTATATTTAATTTACTACTTTGGAGGGGAAGACTAAGCAAGAAGAGAAATAATAGATTATTTTAATCAAAACCAGAATTATTTAAAGGTTCTAGGGGTAGGATTTTATATTTCCACCAAATAAGGTGCAGGATTAAGCAACTATGAACTTATCCTGCACTTTATTTATATCCGATATAAAGAAGATTAATTTGAATCAAAAAATCGGAAGAATAGTATTTCTTTTAATGATTGTACTTTATCTAATTACTTCAGTGAACGAACCTATTCAAGAGAAGGGGGAGTGGCTTATCTATTTTTCGAAGCCCAGATCCTCTTAAACCTGCCTCTCCCCGGGGGATTGTACTCAATATATGAAAAATATCTATTCAAGTAGGTTAGGGGGCAAAGATTTATCAAGTCAAGTGATCAAACCGGGATTAATTATAAATAGAGTATGACCGAAGTAGATTTAGAAATCGAAATGGGCAGATCTTTTATAGAGGCTAATTTTTTATGGGAAAATATATTTAAAGGGCAAATAATGTTGACTTTTATAAATTTTTCTCTTATACTTGAAAAAAATTAAATATTTAAAAGGCAGGGCGAAGGACTAAAAGGTAAAAGGCAAAAAGAGAATCAGTATTCTGGTGAAAGCTGATCAACACCTTTACACTCACCTTCAAGCCTGGCCAGCAAAAGGTAAGTTTTAATATTTTTTTACCCTAGTTGGTCACGTGGATAAGCGTTAATTGCATAATAAGAGTGGATAGCAATGTGGGGCTGTAGCGCAGTTGGGAGCGCGCCTCCTTGGCGTGGAGGAGGTCGCGGGTTCGATCCCCGCCAGCTCCACCATTTAACATTTTATGTATACTAGCTATCTAAAAAGGGTGGTACCACGGGAATAATCTCGTCCCTTGTAATTTAAAGATTACTGGAGACGAGATTTTCATTTTAAGGAGGAGCAGAAAATGGAAGAAAGATATAACTTTATGGAAATAGAAAAAAAATGGCAGGAATTATGGGGAAAAGAGAATTATTTTAAAAATATCTATAATCCCCAAAAGCCTAAGTACTATATTTTAGAAATGTTTCCTTATCCCTCTGGAGAACCTCACATGGGACACATAAAGAATTATGTTATTGGTGATGTAGTGGCTAGGTATAAACATTTTAGAGGGTACAATATTTTACACCCCATGGGATGGGATGCCTTTGGTCTACCCGCAGAAAATGCCGCCATTAAATATCAAATTCATCCAGCTGTCTGGACTAAAAATAATATTCAAAAAATGAAAAATACTTTGATCAGGATAGGGATTAGCTATGATTGGGATAGAGAGATTTCTACCTGTCAACCGGATTATTACCGCTGGACCCAATGGATGTTTTTAAAGTTATATCAGGCAGGCCTTGCTTATAAAGAAAAGTCAGTGGTAAACTGGTGTCCTTCCTGTCAAACGGTTCTGGCTAACGAACAGGTGGTAGAGGGAAGATGCGAAAGGTGTGAGACAGAAGTTACTAAAAAGGAATTATCCCAATGGTTTTTTAGAATCACCAAATATGCTCAGAGATTACTTGATGATATGGAGTTATTAGAGGAATGGCCGGAAAGAGTATTAACTATGCAAAAGAACTGGATCGGGAGAAGTGAAGGGGTAAGAATTAAATTTCTTATTAAGGGGAGTGGAAAAAGTATTCCAGTTTTTACTACTCGACCCGATACCCTTTATGGAGCAACTTATTTTCTACTTGCTCCCGAACATCCTCATTTAGCAGAGATAATCAGTGATTCCCCGATTAAAGGTGAAGTTCAAAATTTTATTCAGGAAATAAGCAGAGAAAGTATGATTGAAAGATTGTCTGCTTCTTTAGAGAAAAGGGGATGTTTTACTGGTAAATATGTGATTAATCCCATCAATAATGAAGAGCTACCTATCTGGGTAGCTAATTATGTATTAATGGAGTATGGAACTGGGGCGGTAATGGGAGTACCTGCTCATGATCAGAGAGATTTTGAATTTGCCAAAAAGTATAACCTTCCTATTAGAATGGTGATTCAACCTAAAGATAAAGAAATGTTTTCTTCCTCTCTAGAAGAGGCTTTTGCCGAAGAAGGTATAATGGTAAATTCTGGACCTTTTAACGGCTTACCCAGCAAAGAGGCATTGAAGAAAATAGTAGATTGGCTGATAGAGAAAAGGGTAGGAAAAAGAGAGATAAATTACCGCTTAAGGGATTGGTTGATTTCCCGACAACGGTATTGGGGAGCACCTATTCCCATTATTTACTGTTCTCGTTGTGGAATGGTTCCAGTTCCCGAAAAAAATTTACCAGTTATTCTTCCCGAAAATGTAGATTATCAGCCCAAGGGTATGTCTCCTTTAGCCAGCAGTGAGGAGTTTGTAAATACAGTCTGCCCGCAATGCGGTAAAAAAGCCCGAAGAGAAACGGATACCATGGATACCTTCGTCTGCTCATCCTGGTATTATCTGAGATTTTGTTCTCCCCATAGTATGACCGCACCTTTTGATCCTAAAGAATTGGAGTACTGGATGCCCGTAGATCAATATATTGGGGGAGTAGAACATGCCATATTGCATCTATTATATTCTCGGTTTTTTACCAAAGCCTTATATGATATGGGATACATTAAATTTAAGGAACCCTTTAAAAGACTCTTTACCCAGGGAATGGTCTGTAAAGATGGGGCGGCCATGTCTAAATCTAAGGGTAATGTGGTTACCCCGGGAGAAATAATCTCTCAATATGGGGTAGATGCTATCCGGTTGATGATTCTATTTGCCAGCCCTCCAGAAGTGGATATGGAGTGGACCGATCGGGGAATGGAAGGTGCTTCTAGATTTTTAAACCGAGTGTGGAGTTTAATTTACCATAATTTAGATTATTTCAGAAATAAGAAAGAGATCAAATTGGAAAAGTTAGAGGAAATAAGCGAACCGGGAAGAAAATTAAGGCAAAAAACTCACCAGACCATAAAAAAATTTATGGAAGACATTGAACGTCGCTTTCATTTTAATACAGCAATAAGTAGTATTATGGAATTAGTTAATTTAATCTATAAGTTTAGCCTGGAAGAAGAATATTCTAAACCAGGTGATCTTTTTATTTTGAGGGAATCTATAGAGACAGTGGTAAAATTATTGTCCCCCATTACTCCTCATCTTTGCGAGGAATTATGGCAGGAGATGGGGCATAAAAAACATATCTATTTAGAGCCCTGGCCAGAATATAAAGAAGAATTTTTAAAAGAAGAGCAAAAATTAATCATAGTACAAATCAATGGTAAATTAAGAGGGAGGATACTAGTTCCCGTAGAGTATAGCGATGAAGAAATACGGGAAGAAGCATTTAAATTACCTAAAGTTCAAGAGTATATTCAAGATAAGCAGATGGTGAAAGTAATAAGCGTTTCTGGGAAATTGGTAAATATTGTGGTAAAATAATAAAAAATTGTTACTTCCGTTCATAATAAAAAGAAAAAGTGATTTACTTAATTTAAACACCTCGGTTTATTAGGGAAACTTACTGGGTAATATTTGATTTAAAGGAGGAGTTTTCTATGGCTACTTTTGGTGACTTGAATAATTTTATCGGGATCGGAAGATTAACTAGAGATCCAGAGCTGAGATATACCCCCTCTGGGAAAGGAGTATGCAGATTTGGAATTGCGATTAATCGTACTTATAAAAACCAAGAGGGTGGTAATATCAATAATACTCTCTTCATCAATGTAGTTACCTGGGGGAAGCAGGCGGAAAATTGTTCTCAGTTTTTGAAAAAAGGCAGGAGAGTAGCCATAAGTGGAGAACTAAGATCAAATAGCTGGCAGGATAAGGATGGGAATAAGAGAGTATCCTATGAAATTACTGCCCGATCAGTACAATTTTTAGACCTGGTAAAAGATATGGAGATGATTCCAGAGGAATTTGCCGGAGATGATCTTTCTGAAGAAGAAATAATAGAGGATTCTCCTAGTTCGGAAGATGAAATTCCCTTTTAGTTAAGGATAGATAGTTATCAGAAGGATAAAAGGAAATTTCTATATCAATTTAATCTTATAGAGTTTTCTCGTAATGGCTTTAGATTTTTAATTGATTATAATAGTGATTAGTGCTCCTAATCTTTAAAGGCTTATCTTTTTACCCCCATATAAAGAAAGCTTTTCTTCCTATTTGGTTTAATAAGATTAAGACCAATACCAGAGTAAAAATTTAATCAAATATTTTGCCAAATTTTTGGGGGTTATGATAATATGATTATAGACAAAGAAAAAGTTAGATGTTATAATTACTTTTACCGAATGAAAAATAGAATAAAAAGGGGCGGATAGCTCAGTCGGGAGAGCACTGGCTTTACAAGCCAGGGGTCACAGGTTCAAGCCCTGTTCCGCCTACCATTTTTTAATAGAGAGTATTTAGGGGTCGTAGTGTAGCCTGGTTTAACACGCCTGCCTGTCACGCAGGAGATCGCGAGTTCAAATCTCGTCGACCCCGCCATGAATTCACTAAAGATAAAAAAGAGATATTTATAGTGCCGAGATAGCTCAGTTGGTAGAGCAGTGGACTGAAAATCCACGTGTGCCCAGTTCGATTCTGGGTCTCGGCACCAGGTATATTTTTGCGGAAATAGCTCAGTGGTAGAGCGTCGCCTTGCCAAGGCGAGGGTCGCGGGTTCAAATCCCGTTTTCCGCTCCAGTGGATAAAATAGGTGAGGCGGCATAGCCAAGTGGGAAGGCAGAGGACTGCAAATCCTTCATCCTCGGTTCAAATCCGAGTGCCGCCTCCAAATAGCAAAATAGAAAAAACTAGCTAACTGAACTGAGAAGGGCGGTTAGTTCAGAGGAAGAATGCTTGCTTGACGCGCAAGAGGTCACTGGTTCGAGTCCAGTACCGCCCACTGTTTATTTTTCCATAAAAGAATAAGTAAAATTATTGCCGAAATAGTAGGCTAATCTTTTATTCCAGAGAATAGATATTTTAGTTGGGAGTATCTATAATAAAAGAGAATCTGAATACCTTTCGGTAATGAACCTAATCCCATAAGGTGAATCAAGAAGAAGATTAGGCGGGTAATATCCGATAAAATATTAGAGGTGGTTAGAATTTATGGGCAAAATCTAATTCTAACCAAGAAAGGTGGAACCGCGAGACAGATTAATTTTACTTCTCGCCCTTTTATTAAACAAGGACGAGAAGTTTTTTTATTTATTAGAATAGGAGGTAAAGTTTATGTCTAAAATACAGATAACTCTAAAAGATGGTTCAAAAAGAGAAGTAGAGAAGGGCTTATCTTTATTGGAGATTGCTCAACAGATAAATCCCGATCTGGCTAAAGAAGCTATTGCTGGGAAAGTACAAGAAGAAAAGAAGGATCTGGATTTTATTCTTACCGAGGATAGTAAAGTAGAAATATTGACCTTTTCTTCTCTGGAAGGAGAAGAGATTTTTCATCATAGTACTTCTCATATTCTGGCTGCAGCAGTAAAGGAACTATTTCCTGGGGTAAAATTTGCTATTGGACCAGCGATAAAAGATGGCTTTTATTATGATTTTGATGTGGATAAGTCCTTTACTCCCGAAGATTTAGTCCTCATTGAACAAAAAATGAAAGAGATTATCAAGAAAGATTTACCCTTTAAAAGAATAGAGACCAGTAAAGATGAGGCAATGAGGTTCTTTCAGGAGAGAAAAGAAATATATAAATTAGAATTATTAGAGGAGATCACTGATCAATATGTTACTCTATATCAGTTAGGAGATTTTATTGACCTGTGTAGAGGTCCACACCTTCCTTCTACTGGAAGAGTAAAAGCTTTTAAACTTTTAAGTATAGCTGGTGCCTACTGGAAGGGGAGCGAAAAAAATAAAATGTTACAAAGGATTTATGGCATTTCTTTTGACCAATCATCTAAGTTAGAAGATTATTTAAGATTAATGGAAGAAGCAAAGAGAAGAGATCACCGGAAATTAGGAATGGATTTGGAGCTATTCAGCATGCACGAGGAAGGAATAGGATTTCCCTTCTTTCACCCCAAAGGTATGGTATTAAGAAATATCTTAGAAGATTACTGGAGAGGAGAACATCAAAAGAGTGGTTATAAAGAGGTGAAAACTCCCATTATTTTAAGTAAATTATTGTGGACTCAGTCAGGGCACTGGGATCATTACAAAGAAAACATGTATTTTACTAAAATAGATGAAGAAGATTATGCTATTAAACCGATGAATTGTCCGGGGGGATTATTAATTTATAAAAGTAATTTACACAGCCATAGAGAACTACCTTTAAGGATGGCGGAATTAGGTTTGGTGCATAGACATGAATTATCCGGAGTACTCCATGGTCTTTTTCGGGTAAGATGTTTTACCCAGGATGATGCCCATATATTT
>Ga0172366_10002419_pt1 | contig 14615 bp, 14 predicted proteins | sample LakKivSesite69cm_FD_114533 | JGI IMG/M metagenome (GOLD analysis project Ga0172366, IMG submission 114533) | Sediment microbial communities from Lake Kivu, Rwanda - Sediment site 69cm | ecosystem: Environmental > Aquatic > Freshwater > Lake > Sediment | place: Rwanda: Western Province, Lake... | reverse complement strand
GGCTGCGGGTTTGCCGCGCTCTCGCATGTCGTCCCAAATGCAGACCAGTTCGGCATCGGGAAGCTGGGTGACTTGACGGGCATATCCGTCGGCATGGGCATGGGCCATGCTCATCATTGCGATACGTACTTTCGCAGCCACGAGTGTCTTCTCCTTGTGCGAGGGGGATTGCGGAAAAGGGCATCCGTCCGGCAATGGTTCTCCTCTGTCGGCGCGGACGTGCGATTTGACGCACTTCTTGAAAAAACGGAGAATGTCTCCGGAGACAAAGCCCCACCTCTGCCGCATGGGGAGGGATGAATCCGTACGCGAAGGGCGTGAACGTTACAAGGGCGCGGTACGTATGCAGTCTGGAGACGCTGGAGGTTCGTCTCGGTGAGGTTAGGTAAGAACACGAGAAGGCCGAGTGATGGGCGGCTACGAGATTTGTCCGCATTGGCAGACAAGAATGTCTGCCCCACCGATTACTCCCTCATCAATGTCTGCCCACCGATCAATTCCCCTTCCAAGGGTGGGGCAGGCATTCCTGCCTGCCGGGAATGAATCGGTCACGACAATTCGGTCAGCACGCACGTGGGGTGGTGCGCTCCGATGCATGGGTTACGAATCGGAGCCGTTATCCTTGCACTCGCACCCCTTCATCGGGCCGGGAATCATGGCGATCACCTCGATCTCGACGAGCAACTCATCCCGGCAGAGACGCGCCTCGATGCCGGTGCTCGCGGGCAAAGGATTCAATCCCTGCTCCCGGTAAAATTCGGTGCGGATGCGGTTGAACTCGTCGTAGGTCTTCTGAATGTCTTTGAGGTAGCACGTGGTGCGGACCACATGGTGCCAGGTGGCCCCTTCGGCCTTCAGGAGTTCGGTGATGTTCCTGAAGGTGCGCCTGACTTGCCCTGGGAAATCGCCGACGTGAGCGGTCCTGCCGCACTCGTCAACGCTCGCCGTGCCGCTAATGTAGATGATGGACGCGCACGGCAGATCAACCTCATCCCGCGTGAAAAAGAAGACGGCAGTTTGTAGTGATATGCTTCGCCCAATACGGAGGGCGCGGAGATCTGTCGGCGATTGAGGGTGGGAGGTATCTCAGGTCGGGCCGAACTGGCAACGTGGCTGCTCATAAGGACTCCTCGTGCTGTCATTGGATGCAGGATTGAACCATCTGCGAGGACGTGCATGTGCCTCGGACGGGGTATCTCTGAGGAAAAGACGATATGCCGTCGGGTCAATCGCGTGTGATGAGCGATGCGGGAGACGCGGTGGAACCACGTACCTCTCCCTTTCCCCGGAAGATACGTTCCCGTCCGAAGGCCGGTCAATGCAAAGCTACGCATATTGCAAATGAGAATCAATGGCAATGACGTTCGCAGGAGGGTGGCATGGTGTACCTCTCCTGTTCAGACATATTATTGTACGACGCGTCGCCCTGCATACGTGCTGACCCAATTGCCGTGACGGATTCATCTCTGGCAGGCGGGAATGCCCGCCCCTACCCTTGGGACCTTGACATTCTGAAAATCACGCCTTCTTCCACACCCACTGTACCTCACCCCACTTTCCACTGAAGGAGCCAGTTATGTCGCTCAAAGTAGGCATCATCGGCACCGGCGGTATCTCGAATTCCCACGTGCGCGGGTATCAAGGCAACGCCGATCTCGCGGAGATCGTCGCCGTCGCGGACATCGTCGAGGACCGCGCCAGAGAGGCAGCCGCACGCTGGGGCGTCTCGAAGCATTTCACGGACTACCGCAAAATCCTCGACATGCCGGAGGTTGACGTGGTGAGCGTCTGCACCTACAACCAGGCGCACCGCCAGCCGACGGTTGACGCGCTTGAGGCGGGCAAGCACGTCCTCTGCGAGAAGCCGATGGCCGCCACGCTCGACGACGCAATCGCCATGACCAGGGCGGCGCGGGAAACCGGGCGCATCCTCATGATCGCCATTCACTCGCGATTCAGCCCGCAGACCATCGCCGCGAAGAAGATCATGGATTCCGGCGCGCTGGGGCACGTGTACTACGGAGAGACGATCAGCACCCGCAGGCGCGGCATCGGCAAAGGCTCGTTTGCGCGCACGGAAACCGCCGGAGGCGGCGCGGTCGTGGATATCGGCGTGTATTCGCTCGATACCGCGCTGCACCTGCTCGGTCATCCCGTGCCTGCCCGCGTGAGCGGCATCACGTGCATGGCCATCACGAAGGACCCGTCCGCGCTCACGTACGGCGGCTGGTCGTGGGACCCGGAGCGGACCAACGTCGAAGAGTTCGGCGCGGCGTGGATCAGGTTCGAGGACGGCATGTGCATGACCTTCAAGACCTCGTGGGCGATCCATGGCAACAGCATGGGGCGCACGTTCTTCCTCGGCGAGAAGGGCGGCCTTGCGCTCGGCCCATTAGAAGTCTACAACGACCAGTTCGGGATGATGGTCAACGTCATCCCGCACGACCTGCCTGCCGAGTCGGACCGCTTCGTCCTTGAGACGAGAGCGTTCCTTGAGGCGGTCCGTGACGGCACGCCGTCGCCGATCCCCCCGGAGCAGGTGGTCGTGACGAACGTGATCATGGACGCGCTCTATCGTTCGGCGGCGCTTGGCCGGGAGGTGGCGGTAACGCCCTGGAAAGACAAGATATGAGCGGTACCTCACGGAAAGCGCGTTGAAACGCAGGGGCGGACTACCTCCTCGCCGACGAGGACGCATGTCCGCCCTTGCGTGTACGGGGCCAAGAGATGGCTCGGATTCACCGTGCTCTTTTGGCTTTGTTGAAAGCCTCTATGGCGGGCTTCTTCAGTTCTGTTGCACTCTCTCTTGGGCAGGCAGGAATGCCCGCCCCACCGGTACTCTTGCGGCTTTAATTATGGGTGGGGGCAGACATTCTTGTCTGCCCGAATGCAGGTTGTCAACAGAGCCTGCCCTTTTCTGAAAACACAAGGAGCGAACAGGGCGGAGGAATTCTTTCACGAAAGAGCGCGCTCGAATGTGTATTTGTTGGAATCTTACCGTATATTGTATATAATGTTTTTCGGGAGGGCCTCGCACATCTCATCAGCCTGGGGAGATCGCTGCGGCGTGTCATAGCGCGCACGCCGTACACCGAGCCGGAGAGGATATCCGGATGTCCCTTCGCCAGGCGCTTTTCATCATTGTCTGGGAGGATACGCAGCACCTACATGCAAGCAGACGCCTTTTGTAAGAAGGTACCCTGGTCTCTTACGCCTTTGCTCGCTTCCCGAAGATGGTGGGTACAGAGGCGGCATTCGTTTCTTCGTAGTCGCTCTCTCTTCAGGCAGTCTCTCCTTTCGTTCCTTTCGTTCGCAACGGCGCGAGTCTGTCTCCTCTCGCATCTGACCAATCGAAGACGGTGAGCGCATCTGGGCCGCCGTGTGCGCTTCCGGCATGAATCCACCGGCACAGGCGACCCCCCGCTCGCAATCGGAGATCAACACGACTCAGTTGCCTTTGAGAATTGATGTCGGACCTGCTTCAACCAGCTCTACCCGTAGGGGTACATACCATGACCACAAACACAGTAGCCAGCCGTCCGAGGAATGGGACCATAGCGACGGAGAAACGGCCCTCTGACAAGCCTCCCCAGCGCGGGAAGAACGGGAAACACCCGGTCAAGGTGCTGGGGCCTGTGCTCAACCTTGAGGAACATGTCCGTCCGAACTGGTGGCGGGGGATATTCAATTCCCTCTACCTCAAGACCGACGCTGACGTGGTGGAGGATCAGAATATCACCCGTCAGGAAGTGAGCCTGTTCCTCGAAATCCTCAAAATCTCGCCGGAAGACCGGATTCTCGATTTGTGCTGCGGCCAGGGGCGGCATTCTCTCGAACTGGCGCGCCGGAAATTCGGGAACATCGAAGGGATGGACCGCTCGCACTACCTCATCGAGCGGGCGCGTGCGAGCGCGGAGAAGGAGGGGCTTAGTGTGAAGTTCCGTGAAGGCGACGCACGGAAGCTTCAATACCAGCCCGATTCCTTCGACGTGGTGATGATCTTGGGCAACAGCTTTGGCTATTTCGAGACGCTTCAGGACGACCTGAGGGTGCTCAAAGAGGTCGCACGGGTACTCAAGCCCTGGGGCAGGTTGCTCATTGACGCTGCGGACGGCGCGTACCTCAAGAAGCACTTCCAGCCGCGCTCGTGGGAGTGGATTGACAACAAGCACTTCGTCTGCCGCGAACGAGACCTTTCGGTGGACGAACAGCGCCTCATCTCGCGGGAGGTCATCACCCACGTCGAGAAGGGCGTCATCGCCGACCAGTTCTACGCGGAGCGGCTCTACACCAAAGAGGGCATCGCACGGCTCATGAAGGAAGCGGGCTTCAGCGAGGTCACGTTTCACGGGACCATCTCGCCCGATTCCCAGCGCAATCAGGACCTGGGCATGATGGAGCAACGCCACATCGTCACCGCGCAGGTGAGGAAGGAGTGGACCCCGCTCAAGCGCAAGCCGAAAGAGCAGGTGATGAACGCCATCGTCGTCCTAGGGGACCCGAACAAGGTTGATGCGGTGAAGCCGTCGGCAGTGTTCGACGACGACGATTTCTACACGATTGATCAGTTGAAGTCGGCTCTGCGCGGGCTGAAGGATTTCCAGTTCACCTATCTCAGCAACCACGATACGCTCGTTCAGGACCTCAAGAAGCTGGCGAGCAAAGCCGATTTCGTGTTCAACCTCTGCGACGAAGGGTATGACAACGACCCGCGAAGAGAGCTTCACGTCCCCGCGTTGCTCGAAGCGTGTGGGATTCCCTATACGGGAGCCGGTCCGCAGTGTCTGGCATTCTGCTACGATAAGTCGCTCGTTCGCGGGATCGCCAAGGAGATGGGCATCCCCGTGCCGGAGGCGTTCTTCATCAAGTCGGAAGACACGACATTCGAGATACCGTTCGGCTTCCCCGTGATCGTGAAGCCCAACTTCGGGGATTCGAGCTTCGGGATCACCCAGCGAAGCGTCGTGGACGACCTCGACCAACTGCTCACCGCGATCTCGGAGATACGGGAGAAGTTCGGCTACGAGAAGCCCATCCTCGTGGAGGAATTCCTCGCCGGGAACGACCTGAGCGTCGGCATCATCGGCAATCCGCCCACCTCGTACACCGTGCTGCCCATCACGGAGGAAGATTACTCGGTGCTGCCGGAAGGCCTGCCGAGAATCTGCGGCTACGAGGCGAAGTGGGACCCGGATTCGCCGTACTGGAACCTCAGATCGGTGCGTGCGAACCTCTCGGAAGACACGGAGAAGGCCATCATCGAGTGGTGTCTGAAGCTCTTCGAGCGGCTGGAGTGCGCCGACTACGCCCGGTTCGACTGGCGGCTTGACGCGGAAGGCAACCCGAAGCTCCTGGAGGTGAACCCGAACCCCGGCTGGTGCTGGGATGGGCATCTGGCGAAGATGGCGAAGTTTGCGGGGATGTCGTACGCCGACATGCTCGAAGCCATCCTCCGCGCGGCGGAGCAACGGCTGAAGCTCACCCGCAACTCCGGGTAGCGCAGGTCATCCGCAGAATCCTGACACGCGGGGGCGTGCTGCGCTCTGAAAAGTGTGGCACGTCCCTGCGTTTTGCAGCGCGTGGGTTCGCAGCGAGCGACGCGCAGGGAACGCCAAATGGCAAAGGGTGATCGTTTTCCATCCGAGATGTCGTCGGCGAGAGACCCGGAATCGGGCCGCGAAGTGCATCGCCTGACGGCGAAAAGAGCGTGGAACGTCCACCCGACGTACCACGTGAACGGCTTCCTCGACGACGAGCGAATCGCGTTTGCAGCTCAGGACGAGGGAGCGAACAACCTCTACACCTGCGATCTGCGGAGCGGCGAAATCCAGCAGCTCACCGACGGGAAGGGGACTACCTACGCGCTGGCGAAGCTCGCGGGCGAACGGGGCGACGGGAAGGGAACCGATGCGTTCCACATGGCCGCCGGATACCGGAGCCATCAGGTGTATTTCGTCGAAGGCTCGGAAGTGCGCGGCGTGGATGCGGATTCCCTGGAGGAGAGGCTCCTCTGCACGCTCTCGGACGAATGGGTGGTGGGCGTCGTGGAGATCAGCGGAGACGAGGAAATGGTCCTGCTGCCGCTCCTGCCGAGGGAGTGCTTCACTACGCCCGACGGCCTTGCCGGGTTCATCCGGCGCACCGACCACCTGAACCTGACGTGCCGTCTGCTCGGCGTGAGGACGGACGGATCGGGCACGGAGGTCCTCTGGAACGACACGGGCCGATTTGTGGGGCACGCGGCGTTTTCGCCCGTTTCCAGGCGGTATGTCCTGGCCGACCGCGCCAGCGACCCCGACAATAGGAGCGACCCGCTCCTGTGGATTATTGACCTGGAAACCGGGGAGAAGTGGCCGCTCCGGACGCGCACTCCGAAGACCGGGCACAGCGTGTGGCTATGGGACGGGTCCGGCGCGGTCACTCACGGCGTGGTGACCGACGGAGGAGAGTTCGATGGAGCGGAGTACATCCAGATCATCAACCGCGACGGCACGCCCCGTTGGGTGGGGTATCACGGCCCGCCGCGATACTACGGGCACTGCCACGTGACCCCGGACGACAGGGTCGTGGTCACCGACGCGATCTTCAGGCCGGACGCGATAACCGTCGTGCGGCCAACGGCCAAGGAGCGTTACGAGGCGGAAGTCGTGTGCGTACACGGCACGGACGGCAGCTTTGGGCAGAGATCGCACGCGCACCCGCACGTATCGCCGGACGGGCGATGGATCGTCTTCGGAGCGTACCGGGAAGGTAGGAAGGACCTCTACGCGGTCCGGTGGGCATAGGCCCGCTTATGCGCCTTCACGCCGGAAGGCCCGCGCCCAACTGAAACGGACCAGCGGAGCGGTAGAATCCATCGGACGAAAGCCCACCTCGCAGGCGGTCTCCACTTCGCCCGTGAAAGTCTTCCAGGAGACGTGGAGCGTCGGTTCGGTCATGAGGAACGTCCCGCCCGGCTTCACGATGGCGTGAATCTCGCGCAAAAACTGCTCGACATCCGGCACTTCGTGCACCATCCATGACGCGAGCGCGAAATTTACCCGTCCTTCGACGCCGATCCGGTCGCTCGCGCAGAGATGGGGCCGAATGCGGGACGCAACTCCCGCCCTCCGCGCACGTCTCATCGTGACTTCCAGCATCTCCTGCTGGAGGTCCGCCGCGATCACCATCCCCTCATCGCCCACCGCACGGGCCATCCAGAGGCTGAAATACCCCATCCCGCACCCGACATCGAGGACGGTCATTCCGTGCTTGACATAGGGGCCGAGGATGTTGTCGGGATTATGAAACAGCCTCCGGAAGGCGTTGTCGAACGTGTAGGCACACCACCATGGGCAGACGCGGCCTTTGACGCGGCTTTCCTTTCCCATGATGTGGTTTCCTCTTCTGAAGAGCACCGTCACGCAGGAACGAGGAACATCGGCGTCGCGTCGAGGCTCACCGTCGCCCAGCCATTCGGCGCGTCGAGCGTCTTCGTCTCTTCCCAGGGCTTGATGACCGACACCCGCGTGCCGGGCGCGGGCACGGGCATCTTGACGTTCTTCCCCGTCGTCCACGCGGCAAGACGAAGCTCATTCCCGCGCCGGAAGCGCAGGACGTAGAGGTCCGTGCCGAGATCAACCCGCCCGTCCGGCTCAAACCCCTCAAGCGAGGTCGCCATCACCCGGTACACCTCGTACAGCATTTTCGGCGACCAGTCGTGGTGCAGGATGCCGAAGTTGTGCTCGTTGTACTCGCGCCGAAGCCCGTCGTCGCGGTAATCGTACCAGAAGAGCTTCTGCACCAGGCCGCTCGACCACGCGGTGAGGTAGGTGCGCATGAGCATGACACCGGACCACCACTCGCTGGACCCGCCCGGCCCGGTGTGCGTCGCGTAGCCGATCTCGCTGATCCAAATCGGCTTGACCGCGCCGTATTCCGCCGAAAGCGCGGCCAGTTCGAGCAGGTCGCCGAGCAGGTCCGTGCGCTCCGGCGGGTGGGGGTAGCGGTAGGGATGCACGCCGATGATGTCGGTGTGCTCCCAGCCGCCCTCGTCGAAGACGGCACGGTCGAACTTCAGGTCCACGAGCGAGGTGTTGCAGCCCATCACCCAGCACGTCGGGTCGGCCTTCTTCGCCGCGTTCGCCCCGGCGATGAGGAGGCGTGCATATTCTTTCGGGTCCGGCTTCGGATGCCAGAAGCCTCTGATGTTCGGCTCGTTCCACATCTGCCAGACGTGAATCCGGTCGCGGAAGCGCTCGACCGTCCGCCCGACGTATTCGCTCCAGGCCCTCAGGTCGGGCAGGCTGAGGATGTCCGGCTTGCCGTCGGGGGTCTTGAGGCTCATCGCCCAGGGCGTGCCGTAGGAGAGCAATCCGAGCACCTGGATGCCGTGCTCAAGGGTGATGTTCACCGCCCGGTCGAAGCGTTCCCAGTTCCACACGTCCCGTTCGGGCTGAATTCCGGCCCAGCCAAGCTCGTCCCGCGTCCAGCGTATCCCAGCCTCCTGCGCCAGTTGCGCGGCTTTCTCGGTGGTCTCGCCGGAGGTGCGGTGGCTGGGGTAAATCCCCATCCCGAACGGCGAGCGATCCAGAGGAAACAATGCAGGCATGGACGAACCTCCTTATCGTAGCGGACCCAACCGGCTCGGTACAAAAGTCGCGCTCTCCGCGCACCTTTCCAACACGCCGTGCGCCTACCATTGATGAATCGCCCCACAGGGCGTACGTTTATACGCGAGCAGTCAGTTTGTCCGTCGCGCACCACGCCCGCACTCACGCTTCTTCAGGATCGCTTCCCTATGCCCATCGCTCTCGGACTGGACGCCGGTGGCACGTACACCGACGCCGTGCTTTTCGACCTTGACGAGAACCGCCTCCTTGCTTCCGCCAAAGCCCCCACCACGCCGCCGACCTACACGGAAGGCGTCGCTGGAGCCATTGCTGGGCTGCCGGAAAGCCTGCGCCGACAGGCCTCGTACGTCGCGCTCTCGACGACGCTCGCCACGAACGCCATCGTCGAAGGACGACACGCCCCGGCGGGCCTTATCCTCATCGGCTACGACGCGTTCGAGACGCGGGAGATTCGCTGGCAGCCGAAGCGCGTCGTGCCCGGACGCCACACCATTCGCGGCGTGGAGATCGAGCCATTCGACGAGGCGGCCTTCCGGCGTGCGCTCAGGGAACTCCTCGACGAGGGGATCGCCGGGATTGCGATTTCGAGCGTGCTGAGCGTCCGCAACCCGGAGCACGAACTCCGCGCCGCCGCCATCGCCGGAGAACAGAGCGATCTGCCCGTCGTCTGCGGGCACGAGGTGGCCGGGGTGCTCAATGCGCTCATCCGCGCCGAGACAGCGGCGCTCAACGCCGGGCTTATCCCGCTTCTGCACCGCTTCGTTGATGCGGTGGAAGCGGTGCTTACCGACGCGGGCCTTAAGGGTGTCCCGTGCCTCATGGTGACCGGCGACGGCAATCTCATGGCGACCCCGGCGGCGCGGTTGCGCCCAGTGGAAACGATCCTTTCCGGGCCTGCGTGCAGCGTGCTTGGCGGGGCGCGGCTTGCCGGGGTGAAAGAAGGGATTGTCGTTGACGTGGGCGGCACGACGACCGACGTTGCCGTGCTCTCCGGCGGCCATCCGCGCATGGTGCAGGGGGGTGTGTCGGTGGGGCCATGGCGCGCCGGGGTGCGTTCCGCGCAAGTGCTCACTCGCGGCCTCGGCGGCGACAGCGCCATCGTGGCTCACCTCACGAAGATGACCGTCGGGCCGCGCCGGGTGATCCCCATCTCCTTTGTCGGCGGGCAGTGGCCTCATGTGGCCGATGCGCTCCGGAAGACGCTCGAACAGGCGAAAGCAGGCAATCAGCCCGGCGGCGATTGGCGACTCACGAACCCGACCGACGCATTTCTGCGCGTCCCCCTCGATCCGCCCGCCGCGCTCGACGACCAGGAGCGGGCCATCCTCGCCGCGCTTGAGACCGGGCCACTCACCCGCCAGGGTCTCTCTCAGGCGGTGGGCTACCCGTATCTCTCGCTCCTGCGGACGGACCGGCTCGAAGGATGGGGCCTCATTCAGCGTGCGGGCCTCACGCCGACGGACCTCTGGCACGTGACCGGAGAATACGTCCCCTGGCATCGGCCCACCGCCGAAGCCGCAGCCGAACTCACGGCGCTCAGGCTGGACATGACGGTTGACGAGCTTATCGCCGAAGTGCGCGAACGGACGACGCAAGCGCTCACGCGGCAGGTGACGCAGGCGCATCTGGGCATTATCGAGGACCATCCCGACGGCGTAAGCGATGCGACGTTCGCCGGGCGGCTGACGCGGATCGTGCTCCGCGAAGTGCCGAAAGATGGCCTTGCTGCATCGCTTTCGCTGAAGCCGCCGATCATCGGAGTCGGCGCGCCCGCGCACCTATTCCTCGGCCCGGTCGCGGCGCGCCTCGGCGGAGCGCTTCTCGTGCCGGAGGGCGCTCCCGTCGCCAACGCGGTGGGCGCGGCAACCGGCGCGGTGGTCTCCGCGAGCACCGCGCTCATCCGCCCGCAGGAGGACGGCAGCATCCTCTGCTACGGCCCCCAGGAGCGGAACACGTTCGCAGAGCGCCGCGAAGCCGTCGAATACGCGATTGCGAAGCTCGTGCCGAATGTCGAAGCCGAGCTTGGTCACCGGGGTGCGGCTGCCGCGACGATCCACGTGCAGGTCGAGCACCGGGGCGTGGAGGTGAAAGACGTTCCCGACCCGATCTGGTGGGAGACGGCGGTGACCGCTCGCGGCGTCGGACGGCCCGCCGTCGCCGGAGAGAGCGATGACCCGATCCACCGCCCTGCTGTCCGGATCGTCGAGGAATGGGCGACGCCGGGACTGAAGGATGTGGAGGCAAGACCGGCGGCGGTGTAGGAGCCGCAGTCACGGTGTATCCGCCTCTGCTGCCTGATCGGAAGCAGAGAGGCCGCCGATTGCGTATTATGTGTGATGGGTCGGGGTCATCGTTATCTCTCAATGGAGAAAGATGTGAAGCTGAAAGTCGTCATCCATGAAGCGGAGGAAGGCGGATACTGGGCCGAAGTGCCTGCCATCCCCGGCTGCGCGACGCAGGGCGATACGTTCAAAGAGCTACTGGAGAACCTCTACGAAGCTATCGAGGGCTGCCTCTCCGTTGACGTGAAACCCACCACGTCCACAGGCGAAGAGCAGGTGATGGAAATCGCCGTATGAAGCCCGTCTCCGGCAAGCAATTCGCCAGGGCGCTGGAACGCAACGGTTGGACACTTGCGCGCATTCAGGGCAGCCACCATATCTACGCCAAAACCGGGAGCATCGTAAGGCTGTCCGTTCCGATCCACGGAAACAGGCCCCTCAAAGTGGGTCTCCTCATCTACCTGTTGAAACAGGCAGGTTTATCCGAAAGCGATCTGTGACAAAAGCGGCGATTCACCGCCCCGCCGTCCGGATCGTCGAGGAATGGGCGACGCTGAGCCTGAAGGATGTGGAGGCAAAACCGGCGGCGGTGTGAACTACCCTTCCCTTGAACCGAGGAGAGCATTGTGAGAACCCATGCTGTATGCGCCGTCGCTCCCGACAGGGTCATCTTCGGCGAAGTGACCGTGCCTGATCCGGGGCCGACGGAAGTGCTCGTTCATACCGCCCATTCCTCCATCAGCACCGGCACGGAGCGATGGGTGATCACGGGGCAGTTTCACCCGCCGGGGCAGCCGCCCACCCCGCACCCGCTCGTCCCCGGTTACCAGAAGGTCGGCACGGTCGAGGCGTTTGGAGACCAAGTGCGCGGGCTGAGCCTCGGCCAGTGGGTCTTCGCCACCACGTCGCGGATCAGCGACGGCGCGACGAGTGCCTGGGGCGGCCACATTGAGCACTCGGTGTGCGACCAGCGCGAGATCATCCCGCTCCCGGACGGGCTGGACCCGGTGAAGGCATCTGCGCTCGTGCTCACTCAGGTCGGGTACAACGGCGGCTCGCGGCCTCACGTGAAGCGTGGCGACGCTGCGCTCGTCGTCGGCGACGGGCTGGTGGGGCAATGGCTCGCGCAGATGCTGCGGCATCGCGGCGCTCGCGTGGTTCTCGTCGGCAGGCGGCCCGAACGGCTTGCGCTGGCGAAGGAGCACTCCGCCGACCTCACGGTGAACGAGCGGGAAGCGTCGCTTGAGTCCGTGAAGGCCGACGCCGCGCCGGAGGGATTCGACATCGTGGCGGATACGGTCGGCACAGCGAAGAGCGCGGAGAAGATTGTCGCCCTCGTGCGCCGGAATGGGCATCTCATCCTGAACGGCTACTACCGCGAAGGCGAGCACATGATGAGCATCCAGTCGCTGCACGCACGCGAGGCTACCGTGCACTCTCCGGCCGGGTGGTCGCGGGAGCGGCTCCTCGCCACGCTGGAGCTTGTGGAGCAGGGAGTGCTCAAGGTGCGGGAACTGACGACGCACGTCATCCCGGCCAGAGACGCGCACCGGGCGTACGACCTCGTGCTGCGCAAGACGGAGCCGTTCCTCGGCATCTGCCTTCAGTGGCGGTGAAGACGCATCCGTTCAACGCCGGAATGCCTCGTTCGTTCAGCATACCCCATGCCGAAAGGAAGGCTAAGCGATGCAGGAAACGATGAGGGCGCTGCAAATTGTCGCGCCTGAGCAGGTGCGGATCGTCTCCCTGGAAGTGCCGCAGCCTGGTCCGGGGGAAGTGCTTGTGAAGGTGCGGGCCGTCACTGTGTGCAGCCACTGGGACCTGACCCTCCTCGCCGGGAAGGACATCTTCGAGCGGCCCGGCTACCCGAAGTACCCGATCCCGGTCGGCGTGCCGGGGCACGAGATGTCCGGCGAAGTCGTCGCGCTCGGCGCAGGCGTCGTCGCGTTCCGCGTCGGCAACCGGGTGGCGTCATGGACGGCGCGTGCGGCGCAGAAGCAGGGCTACTACGCCGAGTACGCCGCCGTGCCGGAAGATTGCCTGCTGCGGGTTCCCGACCATCTCTCCTACCCCGAAGCCGCGCTCCTGGAACTGGGCATGTCGGTGGCGTGCTCGGTTCGCCGGACCGGCGATCTCGCGGGCAAGACGGTGGCAATCGGCGGCGCGGGGGCTGCCGGGCTTCTCGCGCTCCAGATGGTGCGTGCCCTCGGTGCGCGGCGGATACTCGTCTTCGATCCGGTGGAGGCGCGGCGCAAGATCGCTCTCGAACTCGGCGCGGACCGGGCGCTGGACCCGGCTTCGCCCGAATCTCAGGCGCTTTCTGTTGAGACGGCGCAGGTGGCTATCGAGTGCGCGGGAAGCGCGGCTTCGGCGGAGAACCTCATGAGGATCACGAAACGCGACGTTCACCTGTTCGGCGTCGTACACGGCAGCATCCGCTACACCATAGAGCACTGGAACCGCAACGTGAGCCTGCACGGCTACCCCGGCCATTCGCTCGAATCCGCCGAGTTCGCCCTTGCGATGATGCGAAGCGGCGCGGTGCGGACAGCGCCCCTCGTGGGAGCAACCGTCGGCTTCGAGACGTATCTGGAGGGCATCGCCAAGGCGAAGGCGGCACTGGTCCCGAAGGTGTGCGTCGTGCCGAGCGGCGCATGAGAGAAGGAACTGGCGGAGAGGGAGGGATTCGAACCCTCGGTACGGCTCATCACCGCACACACGATTTCCAGTCGTGCCGGTTAAACCACTCCCGCACCTCTCCGCAGGGAGGGAAGGATCGTCAGCGAACTCTCCGAGTTCGAGGGACGGATGGCGGAGAGGCAGGGATTCGAACCCTGGGAGGGAGAACACCCCTCAACGGTTTTCGAGACCGCCCCTTTCAACCGCTCAGGCACCTCTCCGCATATTCAGTAGTGCGAAAGATATAGGAAAGAGCGCACGCCGGAAACGCTACGCTCTGCGCCCGGCGAAGAATTCCCTCAAGAGCCGCGCGCTCTCCTCCGCCATCACGTCCGGCACGACCGTGAGGCGATGGTTCCACGCGTTCGCCTCGTCGAACACGTTCACCACCGAACCGCACGCGCCGAATTTCGGATCACGAGCGCCGTAGACAAGCGTTCCCAGACGTGCGAGGATGAGCGCGCCCGCACACATCGGGCACGGCTCCAGCGTGACGTAGATCGCCGCATCGCTGAGCCGCCAGCCGTCGAGCGTTTCGGCGGCCCGGCGGAGGGCGATCATCTCCGCGTGAGCGGTCGCGTCCTGCCGGGTCTCCACCATGTTGTGGCCCCGGCCCACGACAACCCCATGCTGGACGACCACCGCGCCGACCGGAACTTCCCCCATCCGCGCAGCACGTTCCGCCTCGCGCAATGCCAGTGCCATCCAGCGCTGATGATCGGGCAAACTCGGAGTCACGCGGGGGGTGCATCCTTCTGGGAGGGAGGGGTGGTGCGCTCAGAGGGACTCGAACCCCCAACCGTCTGATCCGTAGTCAGATGCTCTATCCAATTGAGCTATGAGCGCACGCTCTCATCCGTACTCCTGAAGTATTTAAGTATAGCCATCCGATCCCGTGTATGGCAAGGCTTCAGTGGCACTGGACATCCCCCGCACCACGAACCGGATACCGGCACGCACGAGTGGTCCCAGGATCGTGTCCCGATCACCCCTGCGATCCCGCACCATCACCGCATCGGGGTGCAGCCGATGCACCTGCTCG
>Ga0172366_10002418_pt1 | contig 14619 bp, 3 predicted proteins | sample LakKivSesite69cm_FD_114533 | JGI IMG/M metagenome (GOLD analysis project Ga0172366, IMG submission 114533) | Sediment microbial communities from Lake Kivu, Rwanda - Sediment site 69cm | ecosystem: Environmental > Aquatic > Freshwater > Lake > Sediment | place: Rwanda: Western Province, Lake Kivu... | reverse complement strand
TAAATATTTTAGCAACGGAAGAGTTCATGTTTGAAGTGGGCGGACAAGTATTAAACCTTTCACAGTACTTCACAGGAGACCTGACAAGTGCTTTGATGGAAAACCTGACCTTTGGGAATTCAACTATTACATTAACAAACAGTACCTTAGAGGTCCTGTTTGGTTTGGAACTTGAAAATTCGCATCTGGAAATGAGGAACTGTGAAATGACAACAAATTACTATCCAATATACGCTATTGATTCCACAATAATATTTGATAATGTTTACATCCATGACTGCCTCGGGCACCATTATGGTAATGTTGGAGAACTCTATTTTGAAAGTTGCACAATAAGTTTTAAGGACTGCTACATAAATAATTCATTTACATATTCCTGCAATTCTTCAACAGTCACACTTAGCTCCTCAACATTTAGACATAACAGTGCAGGGTTCGGAGCAAAAAACTCACAAATTACCATTGATGACTGCAGAATATTATCCAACTATAAAGGGCTCAATATACTTGATTCCACACTTACTGTTATATCCACAGAGTTTTCAGGCAACACATATGGTGTTTACTGTGATAATTCAGAAATATATCTTGGGAATGAAAACATATTTTCGTACAATGGAGACGCAATTTACATTTCAGGCTCATCAGGAAAAATTGCTAAAAACATAATAACAAACTCCACAAACACAGGGATAATGGTTCTATCTACAACCGGGAAGCTTGTGATTGAGTACAACACACTGAATAATAACCGTATTGGCATTAACTGCAACGGGTGTCCCTCGTCTGTAACAATAACAAATAACACAGTAAAAAGAAACAACTTCCAATCCAACACCCACAGCATATACTGCTCAGGCTCATCCCCACAGATTACAAACAACTCAATTTACAACTATGAAATTGGAGTAAACTGCACATCAGCATCCTCACCAAACATCACAGGCAACAGCATCTCAGACTGCACCAGCGGGATACATATTGACAGCACCTCAGCACCAGCAATCATGGACAATAACATAAAGGACAACTACAATGGAATCTTCTCAGCATCAAAAAAATCCTTCATCGTCCAGAATAACACAATAACAGGAAACATTTACGGGATACAAAACATCAATTCCGAAATTGTTATAACCGGCTGTGCAATCTCAGGAAACATTTACGGCATCCATGCTAGGCTCTCCACCTTATACATCAATGATACTGTTATCTCAAACAATTCCTATGGTTTATACGGTCACAGGTCTTCACCGCAGGTATTCAACGTATCAATTGTGAATAATACAATTGAAGAAGAATGTTATGCAGAGGGCTACTGGAGCGACAGCGACCAGTTGGGGGACCCGGCGAACACCATTGGAAAACCTGATGGGGTGTATGGTTTTGTTTACGATTTTAACAAATACATATCTACATACGGTTACAGAAGCGCGGGCAACGGGGAAATCAAAAAAGTAGAAATCGGGTTCAGATGGAAGAGTAAGAACTTGGCAGAAAACTACATGCTGATCCGCTACTCCCTTGACTGGTGTGAAACATACGGTGCCACAAACTACACCGATAGCAATAATTATTCGGAGCCGCAGACAAGATACATAGATGTAACAAATGACAGAAAATGGTCATGGATTAATATTTCACAGATATCCACAGAGTGCAGTTTTGTTAAGGTTACCGGCAGTGCAGGTGAAATCTGGCTTGATTCCATCTGGCTCAGAATCACCAGCAACTACGGCGTCTATCTCATGGAATGCCCTAACCCTGGTGCAGCAGAGCCACCAGCGCCAAAACTCAGAAACAGCATAATCACGGGCAGCAATATTGATTTAATATGCTTCAACTCAGGCTCAGGCTCCTCACCTGTTGAGCTCAGAAACTGCACAGTAAACACAATCTACCTATACACATCAACATTGGAATGCACAGATTTCACACCCGATTTTAATAATGTTACATTTGCAGACAACATCAGCAGTCTGAAAACATCATTTTATCTAACAGTTAATGTAACATGGTACAACGTAACAAGCGGTGGCTTAAACAACGAACCGGTGAACAACGCAAGTATAATAATTTACGATAAAGACAATATTCCAACAAACCTTTCAACAGATTCTAATGGTACACTATACACCAAAATACTCGCATTAACAATGAATAAAACAACACATCCAAACGGTGTTCTGCTCATGCCTCACAGAGTGAACGCAAGCAAATACGATATACCCAATGAGACAAAACCATTTTATGTGAATGAAACGCGGTATGTGAAGCTTGTTCTGTACGACTCAAAGAACCCCTTGTTATCTATCAATCCTGTGTTCTTTAACATCACAAACAACCCCCTTCTAACACTTACAGGCACGGCATCAGACAACATAGAAATACGGGGAGTTGAAATAACCATTGACGACATTACATGGACCAGATGCGACTTAACCATTGTCAACAGTACACCAGGGAACTACACTGTGGCGTGGTCAGGCACAATCACCTTAAAAGAAGGACACAACACTGTTTACGTGATGGCAAAGGATTTCGCAGGAAACAATGGAACAAAAACTGTAACAATAACACTGGATACGACACCGCCGGCACTGACTATCACATCACCAGTACCGGGAACAACAAATCAGCCAACGTTAACAATCACAGGTACAACAGAACCAGATGCAACACTCACAATCAACACCGTTTCTGTGAATGTTGATGAAAACGGAAATTTCAGTAAAACATTTAATCTGAGTGAAGGTGTGAATGTTTTCACAGTGGTTGTATCAGACAGTCTTGGAAACGAAAACAGAAAAGTGTTATCAATAGTTGTTTTTGACAGCACACCTCCGACATCAGGGATAGCATACATAAAAAGTCCCACTAACTCTCTGACAGGCATAACAGGAACAGCAAATGATGACATATCAGGGGTTAAAAAGGTTGAAATATGCATAACAAGGGGAAGTGATGGTTATTATCTGACCGGCTCTGCTTGGTCATCAGCAGAAACATGGCTGACTGCGAACGGCAGCTCAGCATGGAGTTACTCCTGGACGCCTGAGGAGGATAGTGTTTACACCATCAAATCAAGGGCAACAGACAATGCGAACAACGTTGAAACACCATCCCCTGGCACAGCATTCACATATGACAAAACACCACCAACACTCACAAACATTAAACCATCAAACAACACAAAAACAATCTCTCAAACAATAACAGTATCAGGGGAAACAGATGGTGTGAGTGTTACAGTAAACGGCGCGCCCGTGAATGTGGAAAACGGAAAATTTTCCACAGCAGTAAAAATTGGAACAGGGAAAAATGTCATCATAATAGTTGCAACAGACAGTGCAGGGAACATAAACCAGACAACAATTGTTGTTAAAAGAATATCTGATGAATGGGTGCCACCATCAACGGAATGGGTAGGGCTTTTAGTGGGAATAATAGTTATTGCTCTGATAATTGCTGTATTGGTTTTGTACAAAAAGAAAATAAAAATAAATGTGCCTTGGAAAAAGCAGGGACAGGAAAAGTAAGAAGAAAATATTTTGGCTTTCTTTTAAATGGGAAGATTAAACGGGTAATTTTAATATAAAAAAAAGAGAAGTAGTTCTGCATTACATTCCAAGTTTTTTAAGTTTTTTTATGTTGGCACCAAGAATACCCAGAATCTGCTGCCGTCTTCCCATAAGCCGTATGTGCGGACAGAATAATCGCTGTCCCCAGGGGAGCCGAATATTCCTATACTCGCTTTTGTTCCATCACCTGTCCTTGTAGCCCATCCAATCCAGTTACCGCCATGGGCATGCTCATCTATCAGCTCCTCTGTCGCCTTTTCAGCGTTTATTGCCCATGTGTCTGTCTGACCGGTATTCTGATTTTCAAAGGTGATTTTTCCATTAAATTTTTCCTCACTCACGACTATAATTCCCTCACCAATTTTCTCGCCAGAAATGGAACCGATATAATATTCTGGTGTGCAGATATCAACAAACATCATTTTTGCCCTTCTGTTTGCTACCTGCTCCGGCATCCCTGCCCGCGCCCCAATTGCTGCGAAACCCGTAAGTACTATTGTAAACACAGCAAACATTGCAAATATTTTTCCTCTCATTTTTTTCACCCTTCCTCACCTGTTCAGGTCAATCATGCCCGGCAGCGACACGAAGTCATCCTATTTTTTTACCTTTAGGTTTCGATGTACATAGTCTTACTTGCTTAAATATTTTTTCTGACACAGTGTAGCACGGCTCTGTACAGCAATGCCGATTTTTGAATATTTCTCTTTTGAAGTATCCTTATCACTTTATAGTATTATCACTTTACAGTACAAACAAAAATGCAAGAACGCTAATTATTTATAATAGGAGCAGTATAATCAACAATATGAATAAAAAAGTAATATCAGCATTCTTTGTTGGAATAATGATTAATACGATATTCGTTGGGATAATGGAAAATGAGTCAATATTAATAAGGGAAAAATCAAAACCCTTGGATAACACAGATGAAGGTTTTAACTGCTTTATAGGTGAGGGGAAGACGAAACAAACAAATTATGATTCTATACCAGTAACAAGGGCTCCTCCGGATGCACCTGAGCCAAAAGGATATGAGCCTGTTGTTTATGAACCATTTAGTGTGCAGAAGGTGTACCCAACTGCTGATATCGCAAAATCTATCTCAAGGTCCACCAACAAGATATATGTTTTAGTTACCTCATCTGTGTACAGCAGTCTTGAATCTCATCTACTTAGGTATGCAAATGATTTGGAGAGCCCGACTGCTTATACAGCAGTTATATATCAGGGTTCATGGGGGACTCCTGAGAATGTGAGAGCATTCCTGCAGGAAGAATTGGCAAACGGAATGGTGGGGGCTTTATTAGTAGGGAATATACCAGCAGCATGGTTTGAAATAGCGAATGACTTTGGGGAATACGGTTATACCTCCTTTCCAATAGACCTATTCTATGCGGACCTTGATGGAAACTGGGTGGACGCCCAAACCACACCACCTATGCAGGCAGGCGTATATGATGATCATACCGGGAATGTTGCACCAGATATTTTTGTTGGAAGATTAAAGGCATCCGGCTTATCAGCAGGCAGTGAAGTTGCATTGCTCCAAAACTATTTTGACAAGAACCATGCCTACAGGATAGGCATGCTGTCCCTGCCTCACAGGGCTTTAGTGTACATTGATGATGACTGGATTCCATGGGCAGATGAATGGAGTAATAATGTTGGTGCAGTATATTCAAACAGGACGCTTGTAAAAGACGCGGCGACAACAAATGCTGAGGACTACAAAAACAGACTAACTCAGGACTATGAATGGATACATTTAGCAGCGCATTCCACTGCGACTGGGCATGCGCTCGCTCCAGGTTCTGTATCATACAGTGATATTACAAATATAGACCCTCACTGCTTATTCTATAATCTTTTCTGCTGCTCAGCTGCAAGATACACAGAAACAAATTGTATTGGAAGCACCTATATTTTTACCAATACATATGGTCTTGGAGTTGTTGGTTCAACAAAAACAGGTAGCATGTTAGAGCTAAACTACTTTTATAACCCTCTAGCAACAAAAACAATAGGTGAATCCTTTAAGGATTGGTTCACTGCCTGTGGTGAATCAGACAGAAGCTGGTTTTATGGAATGACAGTACTTGGTGATATTACCCTAAAACCAAAACAAAACCCCGTCGGAGTTATTATTAACACGCCTAATGGTAATGAAATTTGGGCCGGGGGCTCCACAAAATGGATTAATTTTACAATTTTTGGTGGTGAGGCACCATATATCTGCTGGATAAATTATTCCACTGATGGTGGTAATACATGGTATGCCCACAATACAACTAATGTATTTCAAGCAGGCACATATAACTGGAGCCTCACAGTATGGCACGCCAACAGCACGTCTTGCAGGGTGAATGTAACTCTACAAAACAGCACTGATCTCTGGATGTATGATATTAGTGATGCAAATTTCACGATAGATTCCAGCCTGCCTGCAAGTAATATAGAACCAGATTTTCCATACTGTTGGGACAAACCGCCGCCACTGCTTATCACAGCAACCGCGAGTGATATTGTAAGCGGTGTAAAAGAAGTAGAATTATGGTATAGATACTCACAAAACAATGTTTCTTGGTCTTCCTGGTTTTTATTCGGCACAGATAAAGATATGCCTTGGCAATGGAACTTTACATTCCCAAGCGGTAAAGGTTATTACGAATTTCATACCAAAGCAATAGATAATGCCGAGAATTATGAAAATGAAATCTGTGTTTCGATGTGCTGCTATGCATATTCGTTAACCCCCCATCCACCCATATATATACTCAACAACAACAATTTCACATCTGCAAATGGTGTAGTAAGCGGCACTGGTATATCAGGGGAGCCATACATTATCGAAAACTGGTACATTACTGCAGAAACTGCTGATGGAATCAACATTGAAAATACAGATGCGCATTTCATAATAAGAAACTGCATAATTTGCGATGGAAAAAACAATGTTAAGACAGGCATTCGTTTCTATAATGCCAGAAACGGAGAGATAGAAAATGTATCAAGTTATAATAATTATATTGGCATCACAATCTACGCATCATCAAATAATGGAATAATAAACTGCTCTATTTACTATAATTCTTATGGTATATTCCTCTACGGCTACAATGGCGAATACATCAATATTACCACAAATCAGATTTACAACAACAGTTATGGTATATGGCAATCCTATTCCCAGAATACCAAAATCCATTACAACAATATTTACAACAACACCAATTATGGGATTTACAACTTCAATTCTGAGTTAGAGTATCAAGCAAATGCAACCAGCAACTGGTGGGGCTCTGCGAATGGTCCTGGACAGGATGGTGCGAATCCTGTGAGTTCAAATGTAATTTACGACCCCTGGTTGGAGATGCCCTGGGGGGTGCTTAAATGCACTTATAACCTTCGACAGGGCTGGAATTTTATCACTCTGCCGTTGCACACAACTTACGAGCGTGCAGGCGACTTGGCAAACGCAATAAATAACTGCACACATATCAAAAGATGGGATGCAGCACAGCAAGCATGGCTTCTCTTCACGAAAGCATCTCCTGAAAATAATTTCACAATTGATAACGGCATAGGATATTTCGTGTACATAACCGCTGCGACGACATTTACGGTAGAAGGTACGAAGCTGGCTATGGAGCCCATTGCTCTGAAACAAGGGTGGAACAGCATAGGATGGAATAACCCCACAAAGATAAAAGCAGAAAATCTATGTCAGAATATTACGAACTGCACAGCAGTGGCATACTGGAACAACACACTCAGCAGATTCATCGTTCATTCAGTTGGAACAAGCATAAGCAATTTTGATATTGAAATGGGTTGTGGATATTTTGTTTATGTGAGCTCATCATCAACATGGGAATATTAAGTGCTACGCCCCAAAACTCTCAGCAACATAAAGGCATGATTCCCTGCCATTCTTTTTTGCCTTAACCACGCCGTCTTTCATCATTTTTTTCACATTATAACTTACAACCTGCTGGGAAACACCTGTTTGGTCAGCAATCTCCTTCTGCGTTATATCAGGGGTTTCAACTATTTTCTCAAGAATGCTGTTCTGCAGATTGCTGAGGCCGTTTTTCCTTGAAATGTTCACAGAGGTTGGATAAAAGTATCTGCATTTACCTGCCTTTCTTGATATTACGTATTCTGTTTTTTCAAGCATCCTGAGATGATAGGCAAGCGAGCCGTTGTTCAGGCCGAGGGATTCCCTGAGCATGTTGTAATGCGCACCAGGATTAGCTTCAATGTAACCATAGATTCTGCCCCTTGTGAAATGGTCAAGAACATGCTTCTTTTTTATTCTTGTGTAAAGAGGAGCGAACAATGTAAAGAATTTGTACTTGTCAGAATAAAGCCCGAGCAGTCCAAGTACTGAAAGTGCACCAACTGCTGCTAGGACGGCACCAGCATCCTTGCTGACAAGCGGTGGCGGAGGTTCACCTTCAACTATGTTTGAGTTCCCTTCACCTGCTATGCTCAGGGTTGTGGTGTATATGTTGTTGTTCTCATTGATTTCATCTATCTCATCGTAGGGGTCAGCATACACCATCAGTGAATGCTCACCTGCTTCTGCCTTCCATGAAAACGTAAACTCAGCCGCATCATCCCTTCTGATACTCATAACCTTTTTAGTTTCTATTTCCTTACTGTCAATGTAAAAACCTGTTTTCACATCCCTAGCAGGGATGTTACCGACATTCTTTACGCTCACATGTACTGTAGCCACATCTCCGTTCTTCGGGCTTTCAATGAACACAACATTTTTAATAGTGAAGTCAGGTTTTAATGAATTCCTGTCTATGAGTTTATCTGATGATTTAGCCTGTTTGACCTTTTCAGCTACATTACTATGAATATTAATATTATTAGTAACATCAGCGTTTAAATCATCTGCTGAAGGGGTTTTAGCATTCTCTGCAGATGCCCTTGATGAGAGAATCATAAGTAATACTAAGACAAGCAATGCCGCCCCGGCAAACAGAAGAATTTTTTTTATTCTCATCTCTTTCACCCTAGCACTCTATTATTATGTACCCTGTCCTATATATAATTTGTGGTGCATTTTTTGTTATTGAATAAGGCGGTCAACAAACAAAACAGGAAATTACCCTACAATCCAGAATTATCACTTCTCAACACAAACAAAAATCATACAACAAAACATATATAGCATGATTTTTTTAATCAAAAATAATACCAGAAATGTTATATACAACCCAATCTATACTATATTCGTTGATGCTACAATGCGGCATTGCTACAATGTAGCACGGTATTGGAGGAACGAAGAATATGTCAGGAAAAAACGTGTGCAGGGTTTTGGCAGTCCTGATAGCAGTGTCTTTTTTACTGCCGGCAGGAATGCTTGGAAGCATGAATTTTGAGAATGCAGCAGGAGAAACAAGTCCTAACCTGGACATGAGGATAATGATAAACGGCCGCAGGGCTGACCCTCTGAAAACACCGCGGATAGGCTCAAAGGACATGAAGTTAAGCAGACCAAACGGGTACTACATTGTGCAGATGAAAGGTCCTGTACTGCAGGAATGGCAGGATGAGTTAAAGGAGAAAGGCGTAACAATACACGGGTACATACCGAACTTCGCCTACCTTGTATACATGGGTGATGCTACAAAGGCCGAGGTTGAAAAACTATCATATGTAAGATGGATAGGGAATTATGAGCCTGAGTACAAGGTGGACCACAGTCTTCTTGCAAAAACCGGGAGCGTCAAACTAAATGTTGTTCTGTTTGAGCAGCCTATGTTCAGCCTGAATGACAAACTCTCAATAAATACTGATATAATCCCGGAGTTTCAGAGTGACAGGACACCATTTGATAGTGTTGTTGACATTTCTTTGCTGGATAAAGAAACTGGAAAAATAATCACCGAGCCAGAAATAAACAAGTTAAGGGCTAAGAAGGATGTGCTTTTCGGAAACAATGTCGGACAAATGAAGGATGTATCAAAAACAATTCTTGATTCAAAGGATGCCCTGGATAAATACAGGAAACTAAACTTTGCTGTAAATATTGAATCATTCGGAGGAAATGTTGTTGAATGGTCAGAGGAGAACACAGTAGTGGTTGAGGCTGACGCATCAAAACTCAGCAGTATTCTATTCATGCCTAATGTTGAGTATGTTAGTGAATGGCAGCCAGTAAGGGCATTCATGGATGTAATAAGTACAACACCCTACATGGGCTTTGATTACACCCAGGCACCCTACACTGCAGGGGCTGTGGAAACGTTTGACGGGAGCAAATGGATTGCAAGATTCGGCCCTACCAAGGTTATAGGTGGTGTCCAGGATTTGGGCTACAAGGCAGACCATACCGGTTTTAACAACAGGTGCAAATACACATATGGTGCAAGCTCAAGCGAAACCGTCAATATAGACCATGGCTGCGGAACAGGCGGAATAATGTTCCGGGGAGAAGCAGGTGACACAAACATGCATGGAGCCCTGCCAAAGGCATATTTTGAGTATGCAAGCACAGCAGTCACCAGGAGTGCTGCCACAGACGATGTAATGGCACATGGTGGGTATTTTATATCACGCAGCTACGGCTCATCTGACAACACAGGTGCGTACTCCACTATTTCAGTAGGCATTGACACAGACCTTTACAACAGACCAAAGTTCACATACACATGGGCTGCGGGAAATATCCCAAATGCTCCTGGTGAGAACTGCTCTGAGGAGGCAACAGCAAAAAATGTTATAGCAGCGGGCGGTGTTACACATGGCAATAATGCAAACCCGGCATCACATACTTGGAGCAGTACAAACGATGGATGCCATGGTGCTGATGATAACAGGGTAAAGCCTGATTTATGCGGTGCGTACGACCAGGTGACAACACTGACATCCACAGGTACAACCACAAGTTTTGGCGGAACAAGTGCCGCAGCACCCATGATAGGAGGATATGTAGGAATAATTTATGAGATGTTTGTGGAGGATTACTGGGGGATGAACCCAGCAAATGCTGTTCCATATGCGGCAACCGTTAAGGCAATAGCAATAGCGAATGCTGAGCAGTACCCAACAACGCAGATTCAGAGGGATGCACAGGGCTGGGGCTACCCGAAGGTGACAAACCTTGTTGACAGGGGGCAGTACATTGCAGACGAGCAGGACTCACTATCCACAGGCGGGAGTGTTCTTTACAATGACATACCATCAACGGCTGTTTACCCGTTGAAAATCACGCTGGTATGGACTGATTACCCTGGTACTGCTGCAAGTGATGGTGACACAGCACCTGACCTTGTGAATGATTTGAACCTCAGGGTTGTTGAGAAAAGCACAGGCACAACATACTACGGGAACATGGGGATGCTGAACAGTGTATGGACTGCATCAGGCACAGGCACAAACCCATGGTCCGGTGGGGGCAACCCTGATAACAAGTATGATGATTTGAACAATGTGGAAAATGTTTTCATTCAGAGCCCAACAGGGAGTTATGATATCTATGTTGAGGGATACAATGTTCCTCAGGGTCCTCAGCCATTCTCGATTGCTGTGTCAGGCATAGCACCAGGTATAGGGAAACTACTTTTCAACGATTTAACAGATGTTAAACTAACATACAACTTTGGCGACACAGTTAACATTACGCTTGTTGATGCAGACAACAACACAAATCCGAGCGTGGCAGAAACCGTTCCAGTTCGTGTGAGATCCACAAAAGACCCTGTTGGTTTTGAAGTAACACTCACAGAAACAGGCGTTGACACAAACACATTCTTCAACCAGATCAAACCCAGCAAAAACTATCCAACTGGAGTGAATGATGGTGAAACACACGCATCATATAAGGTCATTGGTGTATATGATGAGGACACAATCACTGTAAGTTATCATGATTTTGAGCCGGTGAATACATGGAGGAACAAAACACTAAACTATGACAATCTTCCACCAAAAATAAGCAACGTAAGGGTTAGTGACACAACACACTCTGGTTTTATTGTTGAGTTTGAAACAGATGAGGAATCACTTGGATACATTGGCATCGCACTGAAATGGAATGAAAGCAGCAATAAAACATTCAGGGATGACTGGTTGACATACTTTGACCTTGACTACTACCTGAACTTCTATGACCTTGCAACGCTTCAGGACATAAGGAATGGTGAGGCAGAATTCCAGCCACTCGGCGTTGGAAAATACTACAAGGAGCATATTCTGGGACTCACAGGTATTCCACCAAACGCAACAACTTATTTCGCAATATACGCGGTGGATGGTGCAGGAAACCTTGCTGTTGACAACAATCATGGTGAGTATTATTCTGTTAGGACTATCCCTCAGCCTTTCCACATACTAATCATGGATGATGATACGGTTGACTCATATTTCCTTTACGAGTACGGCATAGGTGCGGACCTAGCCTGCCTTTACCTGTTCCTTACAGGGTACTACCCAACATACAAGTACACTAACAGCACAGGGTACATAAACTCAACATGCACTGATAGTTTCGGAAGTTATAATTTTGCCAAACAGTGGACAAAAAACACATTTGCTAATTACTGGGCAAATTTCAGTGCAGACCCAAAAAACATACTGATATGGGACCAGGGCTGGACAAACGCACATTACGCATACACAGCAAGCAACAAGCTGAGAGCAAGGAACTTCATATTTGACGCATACGGGCTTGCTAATGAGGGCTATGGTGAAGCGGATGTTGAATGGCCAGGATGGCTTTATTCAGCGGATGAAAGAACAATGATACAAAACTTCCATGGCGCAGGAGGAAAAATTGCTTACTTCGGAAGTGCAATTGCTGAGGAGTACCTTGACATTGTTTCCACAAATGATGAGGGAACAGCAGGTGCCAAACTCCCGGCTGCTTTCCTAAAAAACTACATGCATGCAACAATAACAAACATAGGTGGAAATATAGCCAGTAGCGCAGGTACAGACGGTGCTGCTGAGGAGTTTGATGTAACACACGGGTACTACACATGGTCTTCAGCAGCTGGTTTGGACTACAATGATGCAGGGTACGGGTACATAGGATTCATAGGTCAGAGTGGTGCAAAAGTAGCATTAACATCTGAGAACTACCCTGGAAGCGTCATGCTGGATGATGCAACATCCGGTGATGTGATAGATCCGAACACTGGTGCGGTTTCCGAGTATAAATGGGGAACAAACCAGAAGGGCGGCACACCAACAACAAAATCAATGGCTGTCAGCTATGTTTCTGGGAATACAAAAACATACTACTCAGCAGACGGCGTAATCTCATGGCCGTATCACATGCTAACAGTGGATGATAATGCAAACCCGTTCTATGTTGATGTGTGGTATGACAGGTTCATAAAATGGTTTGAGGCAGGGCAGATGCAGAATGTAACAGGGACTGTGACATATGGAGGCAGTCCGTTAGAGAATGCAACAATACAGGCATACAATGTCGGCGAATACGTTATTGGGGGAAACGCAACACCTGTTGGCACAGCCTACTCGAGAGGCGGTGCCGAGTCAGGGAAATACAGCATGAGGTTAGCACCAGGCACATACGACATCATCTGCTGGAAACCAGGGTACAAGGTTGACACAACATCACACACAGGGGCAAACAAGGTAACAGTTACACTTGGAACAAATGTGGCAGGAATAAACTTTGCACTGCTGACAGGTGTTGGAAACATATCAGGAAGGGTTGAAATACAGGACCCGAGATGGGTTAAAACAACAGCATCAGGCATTATTGTGAAAGCTGAGGGGAGCGTGACAATGAGCACAAGAACAGACATACAGGGATACTACACGATTTACAACCTCCCAGCAGGAAGCTACACTGTAACAGCATACACCCTGGGGTACATTAATGCTACAACAACATACTCCTCAACAAACACGAACTCCACAGCAGGCGTGAGCGTCACCTCAGGTGCAACCACATCAGGCATAGACTTCACACTGAAAACAGGCGCGATATCTGGAAGGGTTTATGATGCATCAACAGGCGAAACACTGAAAAACGCTTATGTTTATGCTGTGAAAACAGGCTTCTCACTGGATGCATGGAATGATGTATATGATGAGCCCAAGTACGCAGTTGGCTATGATTTCACTGCTGATGACGGCACATACTACATATCACTGCTTGGGGCATACAACCATGATGTGAGGGCTTGCGCTGACGGCCACTGGGCTGTTGCAGAGTATAATGAATCATTCAACCACGATGATGAATACGTACCAATGCCGTACGGCTACTCAAACAGCACCCAGACAGGCAAAGCAGTAACAATAGGAAGTGAAACAAAAAATGTAAACTTTGCAATGAATTCTAATCTTGGAACAATAAAAGGAACGGTAACAGACGCAGCAACAACAAACCCAATCTCAGGCGCATCAGTGAGAATAGAAATCACAAGCCCAGAATACATGCAGGGATTCTACGGTGCAGAAGTAACAGTGTACACAGGCATTGATGGAAGCTACAGCATAAAGGTTCCAGAAGGAACATACAGCGTCAAGGCAAGAAAAACAGGGTACCAGACAAGCACTGCAAGCAAAACAGTAACCGCAGGTGGTACAACCACAGCGAATTTTGCACTCACCGCAGGCGGGGGAAGCGTGCTAATGATATTTGAGAACAACAGAAGCCACAGTTTAGCAGCAGGAGCACCAGACGAGGCTGGAAAGGCAGGTGTATGGAATCCTATGGTGATAGCCGCACTGAATGAAACAGGCTATAATGTTGACTACCACTACATGCTGTACTACGACGGCAGTTCAGGCTGGCTTGAGGATGGATGGCCAACATACGACCAAATGAGCCAGTATGATGTTGTTTTACATCAGGTGTTAGAGGGCTTTGTAATATTCCCAGAATACTATGGATATGATGATGATATTATACAGTATCTTAATGCAAGTGGTTCGTTCGGATACCTGGGCGGTGGTCATGAATGGCTATTCTATGCTAACGACGGTGGTTTTTCACCCCTAACAATACTGATGAAGGATTACTTCTTCATGACAC
>Ga0172366_10002414_pt1 | contig 14625 bp, 14 predicted proteins | sample LakKivSesite69cm_FD_114533 | JGI IMG/M metagenome (GOLD analysis project Ga0172366, IMG submission 114533) | Sediment microbial communities from Lake Kivu, Rwanda - Sediment site 69cm | ecosystem: Environmental > Aquatic > Freshwater > Lake > Sediment | place: Rwanda: Western Province, Lake... | reverse complement strand
CTGATTATACTGAGAAGAGGAAGGAACCGCCTTTTCTTGTGGCTTCAACGCTTCTTGTGCCAGGTTATGTTGACAGGTTTGAGGTGTCAAAGATTGCCAGATTTATAGCGTCCTTAGACCCGGAGATTCCATACTCTCTTCTGGCTTTCCATCCTCATTTCTATATGTCGGATCTCCCCACAACCTCCCGAAAGCACGCTGAGGAATGCCTGGAGGAGGCAAAGAGGGCTGGTGTAAAAAGGGTTAAAATAGGTAACATTCACCTTTTGAGTGATGCCTATTAGGATAAATGTCAAAGGAGTTTAGAATGAATTTTAGAAGATTTTTTCTCTCTTTTATCTTCCTGTTTTTATGTATTTCTTCTCAAGGGGTAGGGCAGGCTTATGAGTCTACAGTTCGTAGAGCTCACTGGGGTGACCAGTTCTATCCTGGCTCGCCTGGGGTCTTGAGAGATACCGTTAAGGGTTTTCTTGAAAAAGTCGACCAGGAGAAACTTCCTGGAACCCTGATAGCGTTGATTTCACCCCATGCAGGCTATGTATATTCGGGTCAGGTGGCAGCCTATGCTTACCGTCAGCTGGAGGGAGAGGATTTTGACACTGTAATTATTCTGGGACCAAGCCACTATGTGCCGGTGAATGGGGCTTCTGTTGGTGTTGAAGAGTGGTGGGAGACGCCCCTCGGAAAAGTTAAAGTAGATTCTGAATTTGCTAAAGAAATTATCAAGAAACATCCATCGTTTTATTTTGATGAGAAAGCCCACAAAAATGAACATTCTCTTGAAGTGCAACTTCCGTTTCTCCAGACAACTTTAAAAGATTTCAAGATAGTTCCCATAGTTTTTAATGACAATTCCGAAGAGTTCTGTCAGCTTTTAGCCGATGCTATTGTGCATTCAAAGGGGAAGAAGAGAATACTCATTGTTGCCTCTACAGATATGTCCCATTACCACCACTATGGGAGGGCATGTCTGATAGATGGAGTAGCAATCAAGGACTTAGAAAATTTTGACCTCAATAGTTTGAGGGGGCACATCGCCAGTGGAAAAACGGAGCTCTGTGGTGGTGCAGCTGTATTTACTGCACTTCTGGCTGCAAAAGCATGCGGGGCAAACAATGTGAAGTTGTTGAAATATGCAAATTCTGGAGACGTAACTGGAGACAAGGAAAAGGTGGTAGGATATGGTGCCTTTGCCATAATGCAGCTGAAAGAGGAAAAGATGATTCCTGAATTGGAGAAAGAAAAAGGGGGTAAGAAAATGTTAAATGAAAAACAACAGAAAGTTCTACTGGGTATCGCACGAAAGACAATCGAGGAGTATATCCAGTCTGGGAAGATACCAGAGTTTAATGTAGAAGACCCTCTGTTGAAAGAGAAGAGAGGGGTCTTCGTAACTTTACGTAGAAAGGGAATGCTCCGTGGCTGCATCGGTTATATTATGCCTCTCGAAGAGCTTTACAAGACTGTTTCCAAAATGGCGATCGAATCATCCACTGGTGACCCTCGCTTTTCACCAGTAAGGCCCGAAGAGTTAAACGAGATAGAAATTGAGATTTCTGTCTTGACGGTGCCAGAAAGAATTAAGAGCGTAGATGAGATAGAATTGGGGAAACACGGAGTGATAGTAAAGAAAGGCGACGACCAGGGAGTCTTTCTGCCCCAGGTGGCAACTGAAACTGGCTGGTCAAAAGAGGAGTTCTTGAATCGGCTCTGCTATAACAAGGCCCATTTGCCAGAGGATGCATGGAAGGATAAGGATACGGAAATATATATTTTTTCAGCTCAGGTCTTTCAAGAAGAGAAAAGGAGAAAGTAGAATATGCTAATTGTGGGTTTGACAGGGGGAATATCTTCAGGGAAAAGCACGGTCCTCAGGATATTCAAGAATTTTGGTTGTAGAACTATCGATGCTGACGAAATTGCTCACCGGTTGACCAGGCCTGGCACAAAAGTTTTAAGAGAGATAGTCAGAAAATTCGGGAAGGAAGTATTAGATAAGAACGGAACATTGAACCGAAAAAGGCTAGCTGACATAATATTTAAAGATAGACAGAAAAGAAAATCTTTAAACGCAATTATGCACCCTAAAATTATTGCTGAAATAAAAAGAAGAATAAAAGAGTTTAAAAAACTCGCAAGACGGGCTGAGTTGGGAGCAAGTGGAAGGAAGGGTAACATTTTCCTGGTGGATATACCTCTTCTTTTTGAGGCTAAACTCGAATATCTGGTCGATAAAATAATTCTTGTTTATGTGCCTCAGAAGATACAAATTGAGAGGTTGCGAAGGGATAATAATCTTACTCTTGAAGAGGCGAAAGCCAGAATAGATGCGCAAATTCCTCTCTATAAGAAGAAAAAGTATGCGGACTATATTATTAACGGAAACTCAGATTCTATCAGTTTACGAAAGCAGGTTGAATCAGTCTATAAAGAACTACAAAAAATTATTGCAAAAGATTGGGATTTATGGTAAACTTTACAAAAACCAAAGGATGAAGAGAAAGGTTTTTAATGCTTTCCATTGGATTGAGTAGTGCAGTTTTGGGAATTGAGGCTTATTCTGTAAAGGTGGAAGTAGATATCTCTTCGGGACTTCCCCATTTTTCTACGGTGGGTCTTCCGGATACAGCAATCAGGGAAAGCAAGGATAGAGTCCTGGCAGCGATTAAGAATTCTGGATACGAATTTTCTATGAAGAGGATTACGGTCAATCTCGCTCCAGCTGCAGTAAAGAAAGAGGGTGCTGCTTTCGATTTGCCCATTGCCTTAGGGATTTTAGCTGCTACCGGTCAACTATCCCAGGAGAGGCTCCAAAAGTATATAGTTCTGGGAGAATTATCGTTGGATGGGAGTGTGCGGAAGGTCAAGGGGGTGTTGCCAATTGCCCTTGCGGCAAGAGAGGCTAATGTAGAAGGTCTAATTATCCCTGAAGGGAATAGAAAAGAAGCAGCAGTGGTGGAAGGCGTAGATGTTTTTCCGGTTAGAAATTTGAAAGAGATAGTCGATTTTTTGAACGGAAGAGATGAGCTTTCCCCTTTCTCCATAAGTTTGGAAGAGGAATTTGAAGATAGGCGTAATTATGAGATAGATTTTGCCGACGTCAAAGGTCAGGAATATGCTAAGCGGGCCCTGGAAGTTGCTGCCAGTGGCGGACACAATATACTTCTCATCGGGCCACCTGGGTCTGGAAAGACCATGCTGGCTAAGAGGTTGCCATCCATTTTGCCTACAATAACATTAGATGAGGCATTGGAGACCACAAAGATTCACAGTGTCATCGGTCTAATCTCTTCAGGGTCAGCCATTGTGGCTATCAGGCCCTTCCGGTCTCCCCATCATACCATCTCTGATGTAGCATTGATAGGAGGCGGTTCCTTTCCCAAGCCCGGCGAGGTTAGCTTAGCCCATAATGGTGTCCTCTTTCTTGACGAGCTTCCTGAATTTCACCATAATGTTTTAGAAGTTTTACGTCAACCACTTGAAGATGGTGTGGTGACCATTGCCCGGGCAAGCACATCTTTAACATATCCTGCCAAGTTTATGTTAGCAGCAGCTATGAATCCCTGTCCTTGTGGGTTCTACGGCGATCCACAGAGAGAATGTACCTGTACTCCTTTCCAGGTTCAGAAATATCGGGCTAAAATCTCAGGGCCGCTCCTTGACCGAATCGATATGCATATCGAAGTGCCACCAGTTAAGTATCAGCAGCTGGCAGGAGATACGGGTGGGGAATCTTCATTTACAATCCGCACTCGGGTGCAGAAGGCGAGAGATATACAGAAGGAAAGATTTAGAAAATTTAGAGCGGTCTATTGTAATGCTCATATGGAAACTAAACATACAAGGAAGTATTGTATCCTCGAAAGAGAAGCGGAGAAGTTATTGAAAGATGCAATTGAGCGTTTGGGACTCTCGGGGCGGGCATATGACCGCATTTTGAAAGTATCCCGGACAATTGCAGATTTAGAAGCAGCGGAAAAGATTGGTTCTCACCACGTTGCTGAGGCTATCCAGTACAGAAGTCTGGATAGAAATTTGTGGATGTAATCCTGCCCGACACAGTCAGTCAGGCGGGTTTGATTCTCTAAACTTATAACGATATGGAAAGGAGTAGAAATGAAAAAGGGAATTATTATCTTTCTGTTGTGTAGTCTGTTAACTTTGAGCATCTTTTTTGCCAGGGCTCAGGAGAAAGGCGTGGAAGCTTTGCCTCCCGAACCTTCTGAAGAAGAGGTTCCTGCTTTTGGAGGGGAAGAAAATATGGAAGCTTTGCCTCCCAAACTTTTTGAAGAAAAGTCTCCTGCTGTTGAAGAAGAAGTGAAACCTGTCGAGCCGAGCGAAGCTCCAGCCGAAGAGAGTGCAGTTGAGAAGCCTCAAGAGGTAAAAGAGGCTCTCTCTGGGAAAAGGGTTCTTCCAGAAGAAGCCATTCCTGAAGGAATGGAACTTGTGCTCAAAGCTTACGAGGTGAAGATGGGAGATTGTCTTCACGAAATCGCTAATCGGTACTATGATGACCCTTCTTTGTGGAGAAATATATGGGCGTATAATAAGTATATAAAAAACCCCCACTGGATTTTCCCCGGTGACGACCTGATAATTCCCACATATCGAAAAGTAATGGAAAAGAAACCCCAGGAGCCCGAAGTAAAATTGGAAGAGCTTGAGACAGGAATCGAATATGAAAGAGATATCTTTATTGCTCCCCCAGATTTTGGATTTGATGGATGTATTGCCGGAGTAAAAGAGAAGAAATTTATGACTGCATATGGAGATACAGTGTTCATTGACCTGGGGAAAAGTCAACAAGTTAAGCCAAAGACAAGGTATGGAATCTATAGAGAAAAAGAAGAGGTTATCCATCCCAGAACAGGTGAAGTGATGGGAATAATGGTTGAGAAGATTGGTGTATTAGAAGTTACATCAGACATTGAAGAAAATAGTTCAACTGCAGTTATAATAGATAGTCGGAAACCAATAGAGATTGGCGATTCTATTAAGTTACAAGCGAAGATAGAAGAAAAGGAAACCGAAGAATGATAAAACAAAATAAAAAATGGACTCGAAGAATAATTACCCTGATAGTATTTCTTTTTGGTCTCTATTCATTGGCAAGTTGTAAACAGACGGTTGAGGTAAGTTCGGATGTGGCTAAGCAGGAGATGGTTTCCGAGTCAGAAAAGAAGGTACTGTTCATTATTGCTCCTAACAATTTTCGCGATGAAGAGTACCTTTATCCGAGGGAAATTCTGGAGGGAGAAGGGATTAACGTCTCAGTGGCGAGTAAAAGCCTGGATGAAGCTTGCGGAATGCTTGGAGCAAGGGTGGAGCCGGACTTGCTTCTCTCGGAGGTAGAAGTTGAAGAGTACGATGGGATTGTCTTTATTGGCGGAATCGGTGCTAAGTTATACTGGAACGATGAAGAGGCTTTAAGAATTTGTCAGGAGGCAGTAAGTGAGGGGAAAATTTTAGCTGCAATTTGTATTGCTCCTGTCATTCTGGCCTATGCTGGAGTTCTTGAAGGTGTAAAGGTTACTGTCTGGCCTTCAGAAAAGGACCGATTGGTAAAAAGCGGTGCTATCTATACCGGCAGAAAAGTAGAGGTTGATGGCAAAATTATTACAGCTAATGGTCCAAACGCAGCTCGAGATTTTGGGAATAAGATTCTGGAAATACTCAGAGAAAATCTTGAATAGGTAGAGAGAATTTACTACACTGCTCCATATCCACGCCATAGTTCCTTATTATCATAAGACTCTATGCCTGTGCCCGCCGAATTTTTTCATTTATTCCATCTTTTTGCTCTCTTTTGCACAATTTGAAATTTGAAATTTGTCATTTGGATTTTGGATTTTGTCATTTGAAATTCTAAAAGGTGACGGGGTTGCTTGACATGGAGATAGGATTTTGTATATAATATTATGCCTTGTGCGAAAATTTAACTTCGTAAAAGAATGTAATGACTGAAAAAATCAAACATTGGCTGGCTCTAAATATGATTCCTGGTATAGGTCCGTTGAGATGCCAGAAGCTCTTAAAACAGTTCGGTTCGCCTGAAGCTATACTTGAGGCAGATTTGAGAGAACTTCAACACGTCTCAGGTATTGGGGAATACACAGCCAGGCAAATTGTCAGCTCCAGAGATAAATTAGATATAGAAAAAGAGATATCCAGAATTGAAAAGCAAAAAGTTTCTATTGTGACATTTTCTGACGATAACTATCCCACGAACTTAAAGTCAATTTTCGACCCGCCTATTGTGCTATATGTAAAGGGGAAATTATTGCCGGAAGATAGAATTGCCATTGCAATGGTAGGAACCAGGCGACTAACTAGTTATGGGAAAATAGTAGCAGAAAAGCTGAGTAAGGAATTGGCTGAAAGAGGGGTGAGTGTAGTTAGTGGCTTAGCTCGGGGAATCGATACCTGTGCCCATAGAGGGGCTCTATCTTGTGATGGAAGGACCATTGCCATTTTAGGATGTGGAATTGACATCTGTTACCCGCCAGAGAATAGGGCTCTTTTTGATCAAATCGGTGAATGTGGGGCTGTGGTTTCTGAATTCCCTATGGGTACACCCCCTGAAAGAATGAATTTTCCTCTACGAAATAGAATCATAAGCGGGCTCAGTTTAGGAACGGTGATCGTTGAGGCCGGCTCCAGAAGCGGTGCTCTAATCACTGCTGATTGTGCTCTGGAGCAGGGCAGGGAAGTTTTTGCTGTTCCCGGAAATATCTTCAATTTAGGAACTAAAGGTACTCATTCATTAATAAAACAGGGTGCGAAATTGGTAGAGAGCTGTGAGGATATCATTGAGGAGATACGTTGTTTGAGCGATGTTCTACCCGTATCTCCAGCTATAAAGTCTCCCGGGGAAGTAAAGTTGTCTCAAGAGGAAGAAAAGGTATATAACCTATTATCATTTGAGCCTATTCATATTGACTTGATAAGTAAAGAGAGCGGTCTACCCATAAACAGGATTTCACCCGTTCTCATGAATTTGGAAATGAAAGGAAAGATTAGAGAGGTAGCCGGGAAGATGTTCTTACGCGTTCCAGAAACACAACAATGACAAATGACAAAATCCAAAATCCAAAATCCAAATCACAAATTTCGAATCCCAAATTACAGATATCAGATTTGGAATTTGAAATTTGAAGTATCTAGGATGGGAGGATATTATGGCAAGAAGATTGAAGGACGAGGATATGTTCCGGGATGAGAATTTTGGAATTAGAGAAATAAGAGAATATTTAGAGAAATTAAAATTGTCTACAAGCGAACTGGAAGAGATGTTACTTGAGGTTCTGGAAGAAAGTTCCCAGGAAGACTATGACGCAAAGGGACCGAAGAAGCAACTGCATTAAATTACAAGATTAATCTATTGAGAGTAGACCTATGGCTAAAACTTTAGTTATTGTCGAATCACCCACTAAGGCAAAGACTATCGGTAAGATATTGGGGAAAGACTATGTAATTAAATCTTCTATGGGTCATGTTCGTGATTTGCCTCCCGATAGATTGGGGGTGAATATAGAAGACAATTTTAAGCCTACTTACGAAATTATTAAAAATAAAAAGAAAATTGTGAAAGAGTTAACCAAGGCAGTGAAGGAGGCTAAAGAGGTCTATATTGCCACCGACCAGGACCGGGAAGGGGAGGCTATAGGTTGGCATTTAGTTACCGTTACAAATACTGATAAGGGGAGAGTGAAACGGATAGTTTTTCATGAGATAACTAAAGAGACAATTACCAATTCCCTTCGCTTTCCGCGCCAAATTGACCTCCATTTGGTTAATGCCCAGCAGGCAAGACGCATACTCGACCGGCTGGTTGGATATAAGCTCAGCCCTCTATTGAGTAACAAAGTCAGAAAGGGACTTTCAGCAGGACGAGTGCAGTCGGTAGCTCTCAAATTAATTGTCGAGAGGGAAAACCAAATTGAGCAATTTGTCCCTCAAGAGTACTGGACTATACTTGTCCATTTGAGTAAGAGAGATGAACAGCGAATTTTTACGGCAAATCTCATTGCCAAGGGGAAAAAGAAATTTAAAAAGTTAGAAATTGCAAATGAGTCGCAGGCAAAGGAGATCTGTGAAGATTTGAGTGGTAAAGAGTTTAGGGTCTCGAAGGTAACCAGAAAGACTAAGAAGCGTAACCCCCTTCCCCCATTTAACACAAGTACTCTTCAACAGGAAGCTTCCAGAAGGTTTGGTTTCTCAGCGAGTAAAACAATGGTTATAGCACAACAACTCTATGAAGGCATCGACATGGAAAAGGAAGAGAGTGTAGGGTTGATTACGTATATGCGCACAGATTCTTTGGCTGTCTCTTCCTCGGCTCAGGCTGGGGCGCTTGAGTTTATCAGGAAAAAGTTTGGTGAGGACTACTTGCCCACAAAGCCGAGGATTTACAAAAGTAAGAGTAAAGTTGCCCAAGAAGCTCACGAGGCTATTCGGCCAACTTCCTCCCTTCGCATCCCGGAAGCCATATCCAAATATCTGGATGCTTCACAATTTAAACTTTATAACCTCATCTGGCAAAGGTTCATATCCAGCCAGATGGCTTCGGCAATATTTGACACAGTAGCTGTGGACATCGGAGCGGGTGATTATATCTTTCGAGCTACAGGGCAGAAACTCAAGTCTTCCGGGTTCCTTAAGGTCTATCAAGAAGAGAAGGAAGAAGCAGAAAAAGACCTTCCTCCTCTTGAACAGGGTGATATTTTAGTTTTAAAAGAGGTTGTTCCCGAGCAGCACTTCACTGAGCCTCTCCCGCATTATACGGAAGCGAGTCTAATTAAAACTCTTGAAGAACACGGTATTGGTCGACCTTCAACCTACGCTCCCATAATAAGTACCCTTTTGGAAAGAGGGTATGTGACATTGATAAAGAAACAGTTCCACCCAAAAGAGATAGGGACTATAGTGAATAACCTGTTAGTTAAATACTTCCCAAAAATTATGAATATCGATTTCACTGCCCATATGGAAGAGAATCTGGATGAGATTGCTTTGGGGAAAAGGGAGTGGGTTGAAGTCCTCAATAACTTTTATCAACCATTTGAGAAAACCCTGGATATTGCTTATAAACATATGGCGAAGATCAAACCCCAGGTAACTCAGGAGACTTGCCCAAAGTGTGGAAGCGCTATGGTAATCAGAATTGGGCGGTTTGGCAAATTCCTTGCCTGTTCTTCATTTCCTCGTTGTCGTTATACTGTTCCTTTAGATGAAGATGGGAAGAAGATAGTCACCCAGTTCACTGAAGAAAAATGCCCGAAGTGCGGAAGCCCTATGGTGATTAAGTGGGGTCGGAGAGGCAAATTTCTTGCCTGTAGTGCCTATCCCAAATGCAAAAGCACCAAGCCAATTCAGAAAAAAGAATAGATGGAAATCTATCTGGACAAATTTATTACACACTTGAAAGTAGAAAGGAATTTTTCGCCGCATACTCTGGTGGGTTATAAGGGCGATTTGAAAAGCTTTATCAATTTTTTGAAAAGAGACAGGATAGATAGCCTCAGCAAAGTTGATCGCTTACAGGTGAGAAAGTTTCTGGCTCATCTTGCAGGTAAGAATTTTAAAAAGAGTACTATTGCTCGAAAACTCTCCAGCATTCGGTCATTCTTTATCTATTTGGCATGGGAAAAAATCATAACTCAAAACCCAACAATATATATTCCTACACCAAAACGAATGAAGAAAATGCCCTCTTTTTTAGATTTAGATGAAGTCAGGCTACTCTTAGAATTACCTGACAGGAAAACTCTTCTGGGCTTGCGAGACAGGGCAATCTTAGAAATATTATATGGTTCGGGTTTGAGAGTGAGTGAGCTGGTTAACCTGAATATAAACGACGTTGACCTCTTAGGGGGGATGGTTAAGGTAAAAGGTAAAGGGTCAAAGGAAAGGTTAGTGCCGATTGGAGAGATTGGGCTTGCTTCTATCGAGCGCTACTTGAGGATGCGTCAATCGCCGGGAAAGACCGCTTTTTTCAATATTAAGAGTTTCCAGAATTTATCTTATAGTGGGGACCATTATTTTTTAATTTTCAGGGTTTGCGGTTAAGTGCGCAGAGCATAAATCAGCTTTTTCACAAATACATAAGACTTGCCAGTATCAAAAAGGGAGTAAGTCCGCACACTTTGAGACACACATTTGCCACACATCTATTAGACGCTGGCTGTGATCTGAGGGCTGTACAGGAGATGTTAGGGCATGCCAGTTTATCTACTACTCAAATATATACACATGTAACGACAGAGAGGTTAAAGAGAACATATAGAAAGTATCATCCTCGTGCCTAAGGAGAGATAACCGTGAGGGAGAATGTAAAGATTCTCATGGAAGAGACAGGCTGTGATGAGGGTCAGGCAGAATTAGCTCTCCACTCAACGGGAGATAACTTAGAGAAGGCTATAAAATCGATAAATCAACTTCTTAAATACATTGTAGTGATTAAAGGAAAATTTGTGTGTGACAAAATCAATGTTTATGGTCAATTCGTAGTCATAAGCCATCTCAATCAGAAGAGGATCGTTCGCTTGGGTGCAATAGTCACATATGACCCTTCGATTTACGAGGAAGACGTCGATTCTAAATGGCGCGACTTCGAAAAGAAACTCTATGCACATCGCCTCAGCGAGGGTTGTCTACATGAATTAATCCAGAAGCTGGAGCAGAATTTGAACTGGCAAATTGCAAGCGATTACAGGAGGTCTTTCTTCCAGAATCTGAAAGATAGAAATTATGAAGAAATAACAGATATCCTACGGTCAATCATCAGCAAATCTTTAGAGGACCCTCAACTCAAAGTAGAAATGGATGTCGAGGAACTTAATTTGAGTCAATTTAAATTTCCTCAAGAGTCAACCATTTCTATAGAGGGAGGAGTTAAACCCTCTTTGAATCAAGCTGGAGAGCCGGTTAATAGAAAGGAAGGCGCAATTGTTTTAAGGACGGAGTTGGTTACTGATGACTCTTCAGCCTCAGTAGAGATTGAGAAACTAAGGAAAAATGACTTAATTTTAGTAAAAATCTTAGATTCACGAGATATTGCTCAATATCTTTCCCACCTTTTAGGTGGATGCAAAGGGGAAGAGGTAATTCCTCTATCCACAATAGTGGAAGAAGCGAGGGAAAAAGGGAATCAGTGGGTGGTAAGGACAAGGTTTAGCCCAGGCATAGTTGGCGAGGCTCTTGCGGAAAAGAGGGCAAAAGTCAGAAGACTAAAACCTCAGAAGTTCGCGATAGAAAAGGAGAAATTGCATCTGGTAATTTTAGGACTGGCATTAATTCTGGGTGCAGTCCTTTATCTTTTAATACGCCGATAAATCAAATATAAGTAAACTTTGCGGAAAAGGTGGCAGAATTTAGAAATAGTTTGTTCGTCGCTTGAGGAATGTATGCTCGGGATTTGGTTCGCTCGCTGAGAATTTTTTGGTCTTTGACCACTGCCAAAAATCTCAGGAGTTTCCCGAAATTCCCTATGGGTCAGTTTCGGATAAACTCTTCTCTTCGATTTTTGGCTAAAAATTCTAATACTCGCTACACCCAATTCCCTCGCATTAGGGAATGTGCCGTCCTCGTTTCTTGGCTAAAATTCCTGAAGCTTCTCACAAACTATTTTCTACATATTCATAGTTGATAGTTCATATTTCGTATTGAACCGAGGTTACTATGAACTACGAACTAAGGAGGGAAAATGGCGGTTGTAACTATGAAACAGTTGTTAGAAGCAGGAGTCCACTTCGGACACCAGACCAAGAGGTGGAATCCCAAAATGGCTCAGTATATCTTTGGTGCCCGGAACAATATCCACATTATCGATTTGCAAAAGACATTGGCGAAAATAAAAGAGGCTTATAGGTTTATTCGCGACACTGTAGCCAACAATCAGGCGGTGCTCTTTGTGGGAACCAAGCGTCAAGCTCAAGAAATCATAAAAGAAGAAGCAGAGAGATGTGGGATGTTTTATGTTAATCAGCGATGGTGGGGAGGGATGTTGACCAATTTTTCTACTATTCGCCAGAGCGTGGAGCGATTGAAGAGACTGGAACAACTTCAGCAAGAATCGAATTCTACTACTCTCACCAAAAAAGAGTTAGTTAGGATTGAGAAGGAAAAATTGAAACTGGTGAAAGGACTATCCGGGATTAGAGATATGGAGAACTTGCCTGGAGTGCTCTTTGTTATCGATACACCTCAAGAGGCAATTGCCGTCTCCGAAGCAAATAAACTGGAAATTCCGATTGTAGCCTTGGTGGACACAAATTGTGATCCTGAAGGTATAACTTATGTAATTCCCGGCAACGATGATGCTATCAGGTCAATTAAACTAATTACTCACATAATCGCTGAGGCTGTGATTGAGGGTAAAGAGTTGAGAGAGAAAGAACAAGTCACTGAAGAAGAAAAAATTGAACTTCCTGGAGGAAAGGAAGAGGAAGAAAAGGAAGAAAAAATTGAAAAAGAGGGAGATATAGATGAAGATAAGTATGGACTTAATTCGGGAACTTCGGAATAAGACGGGTGTGGGGGTAATGGATTGTAAACAGGCGTTATTAGAGGCTGGTGGAGATATTCAAAAGGCACAGGATATTTTGAGAGAGAAGGGGAGTGCCGGAGCAATCAAACGGTCTGCCAGAGAGACACAGGAAGGACTGATATCTTCCTATGTCCACAGTGGGAGTAAATTGGGTGTTCTGTTAGAGCTAAACTGCGAGACCGATTTCGTTGCCAGAACGAGTGAGTTTTCTCAACTGGCGAAGGAATTGGCAATGCAAATAGCCGCCATGGACCCTCTGTGGATCAAACCCGAAGATGTGCCTGAGGAGGTTATTGAAAAGGAAAAAGAAATCTATAAAAAACAAATACAAGAATCCGGGAAACCAGAAAAGGTCGTGGAGAAAATTGTTCAGGGTAGACTGGAAAAATATTTTGCTCAAGTCTGTCTATTGGAACAATCATACATTAAGGATCCTAAACTTAAGGTCAAAGACCTCTTGGTAGAATCTATTGCCAAACTGGGAGAGAATATTAGAGTGGGACGGTTCGCTCGTCTCAAGGTAGGAGAGGAATAGAAATCCGGAGTCCCCGATATTTATCGGGGAGTCCTCCCGAAAGGGAGGAAAAAATAAGGAGAGGAGAAAATGGCAAAGGTCAAGTATAAGCGAGTTATTTTGAAAATGAGCGGTGAGGTTATGATGGGCACTCACAGATACGGAATCGATCCCCAGATGGTAAAATTCTTCGCTGGAGAAATAAGAAAGGCTTACTCTCTGGGTGTGCAACTTGCTGTGGTGGTGGGTGGTGGAAATATATGGAGAGGGATTTCTCCTTTTGCCCAGGAGATTGACAGGGTCACAGCCGACTATATGGGGATGTTGGCAACAATAATTAATGGACTGGCTCTTCAAGACTCGTTAGAAGAGATAGGAATCCCTACCAGGGTCCAGACCGCCATAGAAATAGCCAAACTTGCGGAGCCTTTTATTCGCCGCAGAGCAATCCGCCACCTGGAGAAGAAGAGGGTAGTTATCTTTGCCGGAGGAACAGGAAACCCTTACTTCACAACTGATACAGCTTCAGCGTTACGAGCAGTTGAAATTGGTGCTGAAATAATTCTGAAGGCGACAAAGGTTGACGGCGTTTATGATAAGGACCCCGAAAAGTATAAAAACGCCAAGAAATTCGATAGTATCACTTTTATGGAAGCAATAAATCGTCGATTGAAGATTCTGGATGCAACGGCACTTTCTCTTTGCTGGGAAAATAAAATACCCATTATGGTATTCAATATAAACAAAAGTGGGCAGATTAAAAAAGCGGTCTGCGGGGAAAAGGTAGGTACAATAATCAAATAAGGAGAGAGAAATAACGTATGGCGAAGAACATTTATGACAAGGTTAACCTCCAGATGGAAAAAGCAATTGAGAATTTGAAGCATGAATTCACAATTATTCGTACTGGTCGCGCCTCAATTAACCTGTTGGAAGGTATTCGAGTCGAGTACTATGGGACTCAGGTCCCAATCAATCAAGTTGCCAATATAGTTATCCCAGAAGTAAGATTAATCGAGATAAGACCCTGGGATAAGAACGCCCTTCCAGAGATAGAGAAGGCAATTTTAAAGTCCGATTTGGGATTGAGCCCACTAAACGATGGAAAAATTATACGACTCAAAATACCCACCTTAACTGAAGAACGCAGAAAAGAACTTGTAAAGAGAGTTGGGAAGATTGCTGAGGACCACAGGGTGGAACTTCGTAACATTAGAAGGCAAGCCAAAGAAGAGTTGGAGGAACTGGAAACAAAAAAGGTGATTTCAGAAGATGAAAGGTTTAAAGCTACAGAAAAAATTAATCAGGTAACAAATGAATATATTGAAAAGACTGATGAAGTTCTCATGCATAAAGAGAAGGAAATAATGGAAGTTTAATAATAGATTTCAAATTTCAGATTTCAGATTTCATATGATAGAATGGGGATGGCGAGTGGGAGGAAGAAGTTGGCTAATTACAGAGAACTTCTCAAGCTAATCGATAGAAACAGACTCCCTCAGCATGTAGCAATCATTATGGATGGTAATGGTCGTTGGGCGAAGAGACATAATCTCAGACGAAT
>Ga0172366_10002412_pt1 | contig 14625 bp, 14 predicted proteins | sample LakKivSesite69cm_FD_114533 | JGI IMG/M metagenome (GOLD analysis project Ga0172366, IMG submission 114533) | Sediment microbial communities from Lake Kivu, Rwanda - Sediment site 69cm | ecosystem: Environmental > Aquatic > Freshwater > Lake > Sediment | place: Rwanda: Western Province, Lake... | reverse complement strand
TACCGGCTACCGGCTACCGGCTACCGAAAATCCAAATCATGCAATTTGTTATGATCTTATTGCACATAGCTCTGCGGTCTGAGCCCTTCGCTCCCTGCTCTCCGCTCCCAGCTATTCTTTAAGTTTTATCAGTATCAGCACCGGATTATCCGTTTCTTTAAGGCTTGCTACAAACTTTTTAAGGTCTTTTTTCATTTCGGAGTATTTTGGAATTGAGTTTTTAAATTCATCGCTTGAAATATAAACTTTAAGATCAAAGGGAGTTATAATTTCTGTTAAATATTCTTCACCTTTATCATTATAGTAATTTAGATATTTTAACGGAATACCGCCGTCCAAGTCATTTTCCAGATAAGCTTCAGAGAATTCATTATCTTCATTAGATTTATTATTCTTACTGGCTATGAATGTTTTTTTTGTTTTCTTATTAATAAAAGATATTGCTTCATTTTTTAGGTAAGCATATCGTAGAACGATGAAATGCTCGGTCTCAAACATATCATATGGTAGGAACAATCTCGATATTTGAGCAGAAAATTGATCGAAGGAATTTGTATTTATATTAGCTCTTGGCCATCGATGAGGGCCTTGTGCAAATAAATACTCCCCTTTGCATTGTAAATCTGGTGAAATAGAAAAAATGGTATCATTAAAATAATTAAAATAGAATAACTTATTATCATATTTATATATACATCCTGGTTTTACTACATTAGCATAAAACTCAGGAACTGAATTATTCTTTATGGAAACCAGATTACCTAATGTGTCAAGAAAAATCCAATTATATTTTGAATTTCCTTCCATTATGTAGTCAGGTAAAAACAATAATGAATTGTAAAATTCGATTCCACCAGCCATCGCATGACTACTAATATAGCTATCATAAGGAATGTCTCTTAGAAATATTCCGTTCGCAGAATAGACTTTAATTTTATGAGGATCTAAAATATAAACATTACCGGACCTTTCATCTACAGCAAACTCCATTCCATAAATAAATTCACCTGGTCCTCTTCCTTGGCTACCAATTCTATTGATTAGTCTTCCTTCTCTATCAAATTTCAGAATGCCAATACCCTTTGCAGATACATAGATTGAAGTAGTAGTTATCACATACTTGAAATTAGTAAAAGGGATTTTGTTGTCAAGGGGAATATATGTTATCTCATCACCGATATCAGCTAATGTGATTTGGTTTTTAACAATAGATCTCGGATCTATTATAAAAAGGGTTCCATCCTTATTGTCACAAGAAAAAGTTATTAAAAATAAGTATATAAGATATTTTAATTTCATAAGCTGTTTTTGTAAAGGAGACTACCTTGTAATGGGTAGTCTCTTAATATTTACTATTTACATTTATTCCTTTAGAAGTGAATTTTGATAACATTCTAAAAAGTATTACCAACATCCAGATGTTACTGGATATCCACCAACATCACCATATTGTCCGCTCCACGCATACACGCAAGCATCATGGCAAAAATCTCCGTCAGTTACTAAATAGCCCAAATCAATTCCATAACCTCTCCAACACATACATGTACATATTCCATAACCACCTCTGAGCGTCACCAATTCATCATTTTTCATTATTCTTTCAGAATTGATCTGTAATTTACTTATTTTTTTCATGACACATTCTATTTTAAATTTATAATTTATTTTATTTCCCTGATTTATCCTTTCACAGGCCGTTACCTCAGTCACGGAATATTATTATCTTCGCATGGGTACACCCCCTTTCTGTTAATGAAAGGCGAAGGGCGAAGGGCAAGGGGCAAGGGGCGAAGAGCATGGGGCTTTACTGAGAAAATGGTTCTGCCCCCCGGCCCCAGGCTCCATGCTCCCTGCGTTTTCACTTCCTGCTTCGCCAATCGTAGCCTTGGCGAAGATTGGCCCTTCTCTTTCAGATTAAGTACTATTTATTTAATAGATATCTCTTTCTCATGCATCTTTAGCAGACAGTTGTTTTCTATGTTACATACAAATTTCGGATATCATTTCCGATCCATTGTAATGAGAAACAGGACTTTTTAGGCCAAAGTCGGACAAAACAGGACATTTCTAACGATTCATATCCTCCGTATCTCCATATTTATCATAGATGATTTTCAGGTGACGAGGATCGATCAATCCGAAAGAAATACTGATTTTGGCTTTCCTGAGCCACCTGTACAGAGTTCTGACACTGATGCCATATTCCATCGCAATTTCCGTTCTGGTTTTTGCCTTAAGTGTTGCTTTAGCTTCCATACTTATGAGAATGAAAGGTTATTTGAATGCACAGCCCCGTCAGTCACATTTTCACTGCTGACAAAAGTGCTTAAAGTTTAATTAGTAATACATTTACAGCGTTTAATAGTCATTGGTATCAAATTGTTACCCTGGATTTACCGCTTTTTTACATTTTTTCTTCAGAGAAGGTGGAATCTGAAGGTAAAAGAGGTGCGCGGTGGGCCTCCTTGCTTTGCTCACCGACTTCGTCGGCCGTAGCCGACTATGTCGGTCGAAGGCCGAAGTCTATTTGTTTTGGGACGAAGGTGAGGGGGTCAGGGGTGTGGGGGGTGTGCAGGTCATGCAGGTCGTGCAGGTCGTGCAAGTCGTGCAGGTCGTGCAGGTCGTGCAGGTCGTGCATGTCGTGCAAGTCGTGCAGGTCTTGCAGGTCTTGAATTTGCCTGCTGCTCTGTGCTCTTAGCCCCTGAGTCCTGGACTCTGTGCTTCTCTCTATCCCTTCAGCCATACCTGAAATGACAGCAGGTTTAACAGGCAGGTTGGTATAGATCCTTTCAGGAATCATTTTCTTTTATTAAGTTTGTAATCAGTTATTTCACGGTTGTGAAAGGATTCAAGTACATACCATTGATAGTTGAGAGGCTTAAAGCTATGGACCCGCAAAGAGTTATTTTATTTGGGTCATATGCATACGGAAAGCCATCAGAAAACAGTGATCTTGATATCTTAGTCGTGACCCGTGACAATATAATGCCTTCAAATTTTTCGGAAAAGAGTCAAATCTATTTAAGAATATCAAAAGCTATTTCTGATATCAAGATGATCTTTCCGGTTGACCTGATCGTACATACCAAACCAATGCATTCAGAATTTATCAGAAAGAACAGTGTATTTGCCAGAGAGCTGCTTGAAAATGGTAAAGTGATCTATGAAAAAAACAACTGAGGACTGGTTCGAAAGCGCTGAGAGTGACCTGCTTTTAGTTGAGGAGATCTGTCTGAACCAAAACCTTACACATCTCTCAGCTTTTCATTGTCAACAGGCAATTGAGAAAGCGTTCAAAGCCATAGTTGAAGAATTTAATCTTCCCCTGATCAAAACTCATTCACTTGAAACACTATATAATTCAGTAAGGGATAAAATGCAACTGAAACCTGAATATGACCAGCTGATTATTCTGGATCAGCTATATATCGACTCACGATACCCGGGAGAAATGGGTTTGCTTCCGAACGGTAAACCTTCAATTGATGAGACTGTTAAATTCCGTGATCTGGCGCTTGAAATTTTCAAGGCGGCAAAGCTCTCCTGCCGGGAATGAGTGTTGACAGGTCGTGCAGGTCTTGAATTTGCCTGCTGCCCTTCGCCCTGTACCTGTAATGGTCTCAGACTTAATCATTCAGTTATTTTCAACAAACCACTCAATATACCTGGGAATATATGAGGCAGCATAGTAAGGAATATTCATCAGGACATAAGGTTTGCCGGAAGATGTTTTCACTTTCTCGATTGAAAAGTGGTTCGATCCCAGTCTCACTGCATACTTATGCTTACTTCGTTCAATAAACTGATGCAAAGACCTTAACATTCCATGACTTCCTGATTTCACTTCCAGAGGAATCAGAATACTCTTATACTGATATAGCAGATCTACTTTAGCATTGCTGTTTGCTTTTTCCCTGACCCAGAAAAGCGGTTTGTAAAGAGGTGAAGTAAACTGGGACTGGAGTTGTTGTGTAACAAGGTGCTGGATTATGTAACCTTTGTAAAAGCCATTCAAATCGTGTATGCCTATCATTTCAGCCTGGAGACCCAATGTATGATTAAGCAATCCGGTATCAACGAACTGAAGCCTGGGTTTTCTTGTAAGATCAGGAATTACCGGAGGTTCAACAGCTGTCGCGGGATAGATAAGCCGGATTATCCTGGCCATATCAAGAGCTCTTAAAGCTTCCCCTACTTCCCTTGACCTGTAATTTGAGTTTCCGAATCCTGCCATTGTAATTCTGTCTTTTTCATAAGGAGCTGTACTTATGATATGTCGAATTATTTTCCTTTCTGTTGAATTTGCAGCATATTTTTCAATATCGTCAATGTAGCTCTGCCACAGGGCTGAATATATTCCACCGAGATTAATCATACTTTTATCTTCAACATACTTCTTTATAATCCCGGGCATACCTCCGATAATTGCATAATCATGAAAAAGATCGAGAATAGTCTCGTGGGCATATTTCCGGACCGGTATATTCTCCAGTTCGGTTTTTATATCACTTCTGTTTAACGCTGAGATAAACTCTTTAAAGTCAAAAGGATGAAGTACCATTTGCATAATCCTTCCTACCGGAAATGAAGGGACTTCTTTCAGAGCAAATTCAAGTAATGAACCGGCAGCGATAAAATAGAGGTCAGGAAACTCTTCGTAAAAATATCTTAACATTTTTACTGCTTCAGGTGATTCCTGAATCTCATCAATAAAAATCAGTGTGGGTTCCTTTGTAAGAGGTACACCTCTGCTTAAGAAAATTGAATTTATTAAATCCCCGGCATCATCGATTCTGTCAAATAAACCTCTGTCTTTGTCTTTCTCGAGATTAAGACTGATGAACCATTTGAACTCATTACCAAATTCCTGGATAAGAGTTGACTTGCCTGTTTGTCGCGCTCCTCTGATTATCAAAGGTTTGTGATCCCGGCTTCTTTTCCAGTCAAGCAGATTCTTATATAAACTCCTTTCAAATATCATTTCAGTCTGTTACAAATAATACCTTGTATAACATAATCTCTGTATCATATTATATGCAAATATATATAAACATTGTATCTTATACATAGTATTTATGTATATTTTTTGTAACAAATACAACTCAACTAAGCTTGGCGTTCCGGTGACAGGTGTCAGGTCATATCAGCCGCAGCTTTCTGTGAACTCAAGAGTCACGAGGACTCGGGACGGAGGAGGTAGCGAAGGCCGACGTCAGGCGACAGGTAAATCTTAAGCAGAAATCATTGTCGTGCAGGTCGTGGAGGACCTTACTCGTCCTTCCTAGCATTCATTATCTTTCAAAAAATAATCCCAGGAGAGAATACTGATATTCTTTATTGAGGCGGTTTCAGATTCCCGACAGATAACTGTTTTTCTTATTTCCCGATCCTGATAACGATCCGGAAACAAGTTCAGATTTCTGATGTAATCCGTTGCAAATGACTGCCCTGCCTTAATTTCCAGAGCTGAGATACTTCCATCTTCATTTTCAATAATACAATCGATCTCGGTACCATTACTTTCCCTCCAGTAATAGACCGAAGGCTGAATTCCCCTGTGTACCTTCCTCTTAATGATCTCGGCTATTACAAGATTCTCAAATAAGACCCCGAGAAGATGATGGGTAGTGAGGGTATCTCTCCCCTGAATCCGTAACAAAGAGGCAGCAATACCAGTGTCATAAAAATAGATCTTTGGTGATTTAATGATCCTCTTGTTAAAATTCCGGTGGTATGGCTGCAACAGGAAGACAACATAACTGGCTTCAAGAAGCGAAAGCCATGCCTTTGCAGTATTTACGGCAACACCGGCATCATTTGCTAACGATGATAAGTTCAGTATCTGCCCTGTACGACCCGCACAAAGGCTAAGAAATCTGCTGAATGCCTGAAGGTTTTCTATAGACCTAAGTGTTCTTATGTCCCGTTCGATATATGTCTGCAGATATGAAGGGTAAAAGTCTGAAGGTTGAATTCCCTGATCATGGAGCCGGGGATAGAATCCCGATATTATCAGATCAAACGGATCGGTCCCGAAATGATTCCGCATCTCCGTGATATCAAATGGCAGTAGTGTATTCACACTCACCCTGCCAGCCAGTGATTGGCTGATCTGCTCATTCAGGAGAAAGCTTTGTGAACCCGAAAGAATATACTGTCCGTTACGCTTACGTTCATCTGAAAAAACCTGTATGTAGCTAAACAATTCGGGCAGGTTCTGTGCTTCATCAAAGATGACTCCGCCGTCTGTTCCTTTTAAGAATCCGACAGGATCAGCCATGACCATCTCCCTGATGTCGGGTCGTTCCAGACTGAAATATCTGAGATCGCGGAATGCAGACTGAAGAAGTGTTGTCTTCCCTGATTGTCTTGGACCCGTAAGGGATACAACCGGAAATTTTTTCAGCATTTTCTTCAGGTGAGTACTGATCTGACGCTCAATTATCATTTTATGCTATTTTGCATTATGATTGCAAATATACATATTTCTAATTCAATAACAAAATAAGGTGCACGGTGCGGGGTGCGGGGTGCATGATTGCCAGCCTACGCCAAGGCTACGCCTGCCAAAGCACGATTATTTTTAATTATTCCGGGCATTTTAAATATATTTGTTAGTACTAATTATTTTACCATGTCACGTTTCAACAGAATTGATGTTGCGGTTAAATTCCGCGAGGCAGGAATAATTCCACTTTTCTTCCATAAGGATCAGGATATTTGCAGAAGTGCAATCAAAGCCTGTTATGAAGGAGGATCACGGGTATTCGAATTCACCAACAGGGGCGACTTTGCACATGAGCTTTTCAGTGACATTAACAAGTGGGCCGAAAAAGAAGTTCCGGAAATGATAATGGGTGTCGGTTCGGTAGTGGATGCAGGAACAGCCTCTCTTTACATTCAGCTGGGAGCAAACTTTATCGTATCCCCGATCCTGAATCCCGATATGGCAAAAGTCTGCAACCGCAGGAAAGTACTCTGGGCACCCGGATGCGGGTCGGCATCTGAAATAAACTATGCAGAAGAGCTCGGCGCAGAGATCATTAAGGTGTTCCCGGGGAAATCTGTCGGCGGACCCGATTTCATCAAAAACATGAAAGGTCCTTGCCCCTGGAGCAGCCTCATGCCTACCGGAGGTGTGGAGCCCACCCGTGAGAACCTTAAAGCCTGGTTCGATGCAGGAGCAATCTGCGTGGGAATGGGAAGTAACCTAATCACGAAAGAGATAGTACAGAAAAGGGACTGGAAACTATTGTCCTCCAATATGGCTGAGGCTCTGAAGATTGCAGGGGAGGTGAAGAAATAGTTACTGGTTACTGGTTACTAGTTACTAGTTGCGGCGCAGGGCTCAGGGCGCAGGGCTCAGGGCGCAGGGCTCAGGGCGCAGGGCGCAGGGCGCAGGGCGCAGGGCTCAGGGCGCAGGGCTCAGGGCGCAGGGCTCAGGGCGCAGGGCTCAGAGCAGAGGGCGATTCTTAAGTGGGTTTATTAAATACTTAATATAAAACCATGAAAAAGAGTATTTTAAGCTTAACTGGTTTTGTTATCGGGCTGTGCTTCGTGATGCCTCTGACTGCTCAGGATATTACTCTGCCGGCGCCGGATAAGAAGGGAGGCAAGCCTCTTATGCAGGCACTGGATGAGAGACAGACAATCAGGGAGTTTAAAACCGACAAGCTCACCGATCAGCAGCTTTCCAATCTTCTATGGGCTGCATGGGGATACAACAGACCTGAGGAAAAGAAAAGAACTGCTCCCTCATCAAGAAACGTTCAGGAAATAGATGTATATGTGGCATTGCAGAGTGGCTTGTATCTATGTGAAGCTGAGACACATAACCTAAAACAAATACACAACAGGGACATACGCTCACTGACAGGCACTCAGGATTTTGTCGGGCCCGCACCCCTGAATCTGATCTATGTGGCCGATATGGCAAAATTCGGCAAAAAAGAGGGAGACGAAATAAAGGATGCCGAGCTCCTTTCACCGTATGTTAATACCGGGTTCATTGCCCAGAATGTATATCTCTACTGTGCATCATCTGGGCTGGGATGTGTTGTCAGAGGAATGGTTCCGAAGGATAAGCTGGCACCTGAAATGGGACTCAGGTCGAACCAGAGAATTATACTCGGACATACGGTAGGGGTTCCGGCTAAATAGGTCTTATAGGTCTTGCAGGTCTTGCAGGTCTTGCAGGTCTTGCAGGTCTTGCAGGTCTTGCAGGTCTTGCAGGTCTTGCAGGTCTTGCAGGTCTTGCAGGTCTTGCACGACTTGCACGACTTGCACGACTTGCACGACTTGCACGACTTGCACGACTTGCACGACTATATTCTATTCCCCGGGTGCCCGGAATAGCTCAATATTGGAAATGACCGGGCAGGCTTTGGAATCTGTAATTGTAACCTTTATCTTATCTGTCAGAACAACCGGAAATTTCCTTATTACCTTATAACCTATTGTTGTACCGTCAAGAAGCTTTGTCCAGTCACCTTCCACAAGCGCCTCTACTTCAAAGCCCTTAACCCTTTGCCCCAGCTTTATGTATTCCTGCAGGACGATCCTGTTTACTTCAGTTTTCGATCCCAGGTCAATTATGAGTTCAGCGCTTGTGACTCCATCCTTAGCTGCCCAGTAAGTATCTGGAGTGCCGTCTGTTACGTTTGCAGGAGAGAAATCCCTACCTCTGGCGTTTGAAGATGAAACCTTCATTCCCCTTGCCAGGTCAGATTCAAATTCCTTCTCACGCAATACCCTGAAAGCCAAGAGTGACTCCACATCTTTCTCATTAAGCAGTCCGCGTTTGTCAGGCGGTACATTCAGAAGCAGGTTGCTGTTTCTGCCGACTGATGAATAATAAAGATCCATCAGGTTTTCCGGTGACCGCACAAGTGAATCCTGGTATTCGTGCCAGAACCATCCGGGCCTGATCGATACATCAACCTCAGCTGGAACCCAGTATTTTCCATCTTCATGTCCTTCACCAAGTACAGAGGTAAAATCGCCGCCGGGATACATATCATCCTTATTTAACAAACACCAGTTTGTAAGACTGCCGGTTCCGCGTTCATTGCCAACCCATCGGACATCAGGACCTGCATCGCTGAACATTACTGCATCGGGCTGTAACTCCCTCACTATAACATGAGTAAAGAGCCAGTCATAATAAGTCTTATTATCAATCTTTCTTGTTTCCCTTGCTCCGCCGTAATATCCGTCTCCCCCGTTGGCGCCATCGAACCATACTTCAAAAATATCGCCGTAGTGTGTCAGAAGTTCGGTAAGCTGACCCCGATAGTAAGTAAGGTACTGCGGAGTTCCGTACACTGCGCTATTCCTGTCCCATGGCGAAAGATATATGCCCATTTTCAGTCCATAGTCATCGCAGGATTTATGGAGATCCATAATAACATCTCCCTGGCCTTCCTTCCAGGGAGATTTCTTTACCGAATGATCTGTGAGTTCAGAAGGCCAGAGACAGAATCCGTCGTGATGCTTGGCAGTGATAATTATCCCTTTCATTCCCGCTTCACTGGCAACCTTAGCCCATTGGGTGCAATCGAGTTCTGAAGGATTGAAGATCGCAGGATCTTCATCGCCATAACCCCACTCCTTGTCTGTGAAAGTATTCACAGTGAAGTGAACGAACATGTAATACTCCATCTCATGCCAGGCAAGCTGCTGCTCTGATGGAACTGGTCCATATGGTGCAGGTGGTGTAATCTCATTGCAGGAAGAAAAAAGAATGATGCTGACGATGATGAATCCGATGTTCTTCATGACTTTATAGATTTATTGATCTGATATATCCTTTACCCTTATGTTACGGAATCTTACCACTGAGCCATGACCCAGGAATCCGATATGCCCTGATGTATTCTTCAGCCCGGGATGATCTCTGTGATCCATAGTTCCGTTATCTCTTGCATCAGCTATGTCACCATCAACGATTACAGTTCCGTTTAAGGTGATCCTGATCTTAGTCCCTTTTGCATACACCTCTTCATAATTCCATTCGCCTACAGGATTCAGGTAATCCCGTTTTGCCGGGATGACTCCATATACTGATCCGTGATACTGGTAAGGCTGAAGTGTGGCATACTCCTGGGCCGTATTATCGAGTATCTGGATCTCCATTCCAACATAAGCCGCATCGCCCTGGAGCGGAGCCCTGATACCCAGTCCGTTATTTGCTGCAGGTGTAAGCTGAAATTCGAACCGGAAAATGAAATCTGAATACTCACTGTTTGTATACAGGTTCCCGCCGCTGCCCTTATCAGGCCTGATAACGATCATCCCATCCTCAACAACATAGGCTGTCTTATCACCAGTCCAGCTATCGAGGTTTCTGCCATTGAAAAGGGACACAAAACCTTCGCTTTTCTCTTCAGGCGTAAGGTTATATTCTGCACCGGGTATCTCCTTTTCATTAATACCTCCTCCATGATACATTTTATATATTTTTTGTGCAGCGGTTTTATTCTGAGATGTCAGTTCATCATTGCACTCTTTAATCAGGAGATTGCAGATCTCATCCATAGTCTCTATATCTCCATATGCCCCGGCAAATTGGGCATAGGTGAGCAGTGCCGAAACTGACCCGGTAGGTTCCCACCTAAACCTGCTTTCAGTGGCTGCATTAAGGAGTACAGGGTAAGCCAGAGGACTTCTGCTTCGTGCAAGAGCCGCATAGGCAGAGGCCTTAATATCGCTGTTATTGTCTGATGCCCATGAAATATATTCATTTACAGCTACTTGTGAATTCATGACAGCCAGACCGTTCATTACCGCAGCTGCGCAGGGGAGTTCTTTATTCCGGAGCAGATCAGCAAGAACATCCTCTGCCGCCTTTCCTCCGATTGCCGTTATTGCTGCAACAGATGACGTGCATATCTCCTTATCAAGAGCATATGATTTCAAAGCCCTGACAGATTTCTCCCCTCCGATAAGATGAAGCTGTTTCATGAAGAAATCCTTAACCTGGTTATCGGTCTTTGACGATATCTGTTTAAGGAGGACATCTTCCCACACTACTCTGTCATTCTCCATTCCCTTCCTGGAAAGAAACCTTGAAAGTGATTCAACTCCGAACCTCGGTTTCGTATCATCACCCGTACCAGGCGGAATTATCTGATCACAGATCATCATTAATCCTTTTTCTCCCAATGAAATCATTTCCTGCATGAGCTTGTCAGTTGACGGGACATCTTTCGCCGGAAACTGTGAAAGCAGTTCAGCAACATTTGTTTCAAGCGTTTTCTTGTCCTGCGAATACGCTGCCGGAAATAACATCATCAGATCTAGAATTACAATAAGTATGTTCTTGACTTTCATTTTATATTATTGTTTAGCACCTAAACAAAATACTAATTTAAATCTTCCACGGATCGCTCATTGGCTGGCTGATAAGCCTGTTTGCCGCATCATCGTCAATAAACTGCTGCAAAACAGGATTATATTTCAGATCCCTGCCAAGCCGTAATGCTATAACACCCAGGTTAACAATAGAGCATGACCTGTGACCGTTTGACTCATTCAGTGCAAATTTCTTTCTCGTCACGACTGATTCGCTGAATGTAACTATCTGCGGTTCAGGGTCGGGTAGCGATTCAATAAGCTTATCCACATTCTTTATATCCGATTTGAACCCTTTGAATACCTTTCCATGGGGACCCTCAATATAAGCGGCATCTTTATCCCGGTTTTCGCCATCAAGGATAATTTTACAACCATCCTCATAAGTATAGGTTATACGGCGCCATGTCCCTACTGCATCATAATGCTGCTGGGGAGCATCTATTTCGACTGAAACAGGACCTGTGTTGTCTTTGCTAAGCAGGTATTGAACAGGATCCAGGTAATGTTGTCCCATATCGCCCAGGCCGCCTCCGTCATAATCCCAGTAACCCCTGAATTTTGAATGTACTCTTTCGGGATTATATGGTTTAAACGGTGCAGGCCCGAGCCAGAAATTGTAATCCAGCTCTTCAGGTACCGGAACAGGCTGCAGGTTATGCACTCCGGTCCAGTAGAATTTCCAGTCAAATCCTGTTACACCGCTTACAGTGACTTTGAGAGGCCACCCAAGCGCACCGCTGTCAATCAGCTTTTTCAATGGTTTTACGGTAGTACCCAATCCGTAGAACTCATCCTTGAAGCGGAACCAGGTATTCAGACGAAACATCCTTCCGAATTTCTGAACAGCCTCAACAACTTTTATACCTTCACCTATTGTACGAGTCATAGGTTTCTCACACCATATATCCTTACCGGCTTCAGCAGCCATTTTTGAAATAATTCCGTGCCAGTGAGGCGGTGTGGCAATATGGACTATGTCGATATCAGGTCTTGCCAGGAGCTCCCGGAAATCGTGATAACCTGTAACATTACCTCCGGCCAGGGCAATTGCTTCATCGAGATGCTTTTTATCCACATCGCATACAGCAAGCACACGCGTTCCTTCGTATTCAATATGGCCGCGGCCCATTCCGCCGACACCGATTATCCCTTTAGTAAGCTCATCGCTTGGAGGAGTATACCCCTGTCCGCCAAGCACATGCCGTGGCACAATAGTAAAAGCTAAGGTACCGAAGGCACTCTTCCTGAGAAAATCACGCCTTCCGCATTTGTTCATTTTCATGGTCATCTTGTTTTACATGTTCAGGCCTGTCTCCTGATGCAATACACTGATACTGCCCACAGGTAGATCATGCAGGCTACCAGTACCAGCATACCGGCATCAAGGCTGCTGATATCGCCTATCCAACCCACGAGCAGCGGTATCACGGCTCCTCCTGATATCGCCATCATCATCAGTCCCGAAATCTCGTTGCTCCTGTCAGGATATTTACCGATCGTTATGGAAAAGACAAGCGGCCAGATATTGGCGACTGCCAGTCCTGTCATGAATACGAGAATCCATGCCACAGCCTGCGATTTCAGAAGTATTATCAGAGCAAGGCATACTATTCCAAGCAGTGACGACCACATGAAGAACTTCGATGATGAGAATCTTGTAAGGATGATTGCGCCGGCAAACGTGCCAAGCATACGGCCCAGGAAATAAACACTGCGGCCCGATTCGGCAGCTGTCTGTTCAATGCCGAATTGTTTTATGAGAAACTGTCCTGAGTTCGAGTTGAATCCTACATCAACACCCACGACAAGGAAGATGGATACTACCATCATAAGAATAAAACCGTTGCCAAGCAGTTTGAATGAAGATGTAAGTGAGGGCTGGAAATCCTGTTTTGACTCATCAATCTTCACTGACGCGAGCCATATAACTGTAAGAATTGATACTACGCCGAATACAAGGAAAATAAGCTTCCAGTCGCCGAACCTGGAGGCGCAGAATGCTGCAGCTGGTGCTCCCAGCATTGATCCTATTGCCTTTACAAACTGCGAAAAGCTCAGGAAGCTTGATCTCCTGCTGCCGGGAACAACATCAACCATCAGAGGATTCGCAGAAACCTGAACAATGGTATTTCCTATCCCAAGAAGAGCAAATCCTGCCAGTACCATTCCAAAAGAGTAAATAAAAAAAGGAACCAGCAGTCCCAGTGCGGTCACCCCCATTCCCACGTTAAGCATAAGCCGCTTGCCATACCTTGACTGCAGCACCCCGACAGGAACAGAGAGCAGCAGGAACCATAGAAAAGCTGCCGAAGGTATTAGCTGCCCCAGCGTTGCGCTCAGGTTCATATCCTTGCTTACACGGTCGACACCTATGCCTACGAGGTCGACAAAGCTCATTACAAAGAATCCCATCAGAACGGGGGCGATCTTTGACAAGTTGATTTTCTCTGTGGACATAATGGTTGCGGGTTGCGGGTTTACATCAATGGAAGGGCATGCTGCACTGATTTCCAGAATGAGTCGTCGAGAAGCCAGGCGCTGCCGAAAAGAGCTGCATCTTCTTTCAGTTCGGAGAGTGCCACCTTACAGGAACATTTCTCTTTCCGTAGCTGCGCTTCAAAGCGGCTTCCAAAGAGATTATAAGCATGAGATATATTCCCTCCGATGACCAGAATTTCGGCTTTGAACTTCAGGAGCCAGGGAGCAAGAAATATTGCAAGAGCGTTAGCAAATATTTCAAAGAGTTCTCTCACATTACTGTCAGAGGAGTAAAGTTCTGAAAGCTCCTTAACACCTTTAAGCTCCCTGCCAGTAAGACTTTTATAGTTGCCTATGAACCAGCGTGTTGAAAAGTAATCATCTGCTATGCCATCTTTGTAGGGAAGATGGTAAACACACCCAAGCTTAGGCACCTCGGGTCCGTCAACAACGGGTATCCGGTCGCTTATGAATGCAGATCCGAATCCAGTGCCCAGTGTAACTGACATTGATCGTTTAAATCCTGAGGCTTTGCCCACCACAGCTTCTCCTACAGCAAATGCTGAGACATCGTTCATAAACCTGATGAGGAAACCCTCCGGTACATCAAGACTGCTGGATATTGCATCGGAAATATTGAAACCATAAAGATTCTCATACTTTGCCACACCCCTGATATAACAAATACCCTTAACATAGTCGAACGGGCCAGGCATGGCAAATCCTATTCCCTTAATATATTCCGGGGGTATCCTGCTGAGTGATTCCGACAGGGCATCAGACCATGTG
>Ga0172366_10002411_pt1 | contig 14632 bp, 16 predicted proteins | sample LakKivSesite69cm_FD_114533 | JGI IMG/M metagenome (GOLD analysis project Ga0172366, IMG submission 114533) | Sediment microbial communities from Lake Kivu, Rwanda - Sediment site 69cm | ecosystem: Environmental > Aquatic > Freshwater > Lake > Sediment | place: Rwanda: Western Province, Lake... | reverse complement strand
GTTCATTCTATTCTAAGGAAAACGCTGAAAGATACAGGAAAGAAAAAAAATGGAACATCATCGAGGATGCTGGAAGGGGCTACAGGAGGGTTGTACCTTCCCCTGAGCCTTTGGAAATTGTTGAGAATGAGGTTATACAAAAACTTGTTGATGATGGTGTTATTGTGATTGCTGTGGGTGGTGGGGGGATACCTGTTGTAAAGGAAAAAAATTTTTTGAAAGGTGTTGAGGCCGTGATTGACAAGGATTTAGCATCATCACTTCTTGCATCAAACATAAACGCTGAACTTCTTCTGATTTCAACAAACGTCGAAAAAGTGTTTTTGGACTACAACAAACCAAATCAGAAAGGGATTAACAGGATGACTGTTGAGGAGGCGAAAAAATATTTATCAGAAGGGCATTTCCCACCGGGCAGCATGGGTCCAAAAATAGTGTCAGGGATAAGATTTCTTGAAAAGGGCGGAAAGGAAGTAATTATTACATCACCGGAATGCATTGGTGATGCGCTGAAAAACAGAACAGGGACGCATATACGGAGATAAATAACTGATTTTAATGAGCAATTAATTGTATTCATCCCAGTTAAAGTCAACCGCCTTCGTTTCCTTCATTTCAATCCTAAGCTGTATTGCATTTAAGGAGTAAAAGGTTTGTGCAATCAATCATAGTTCTATTTATTTCCTTTCTCCATCTCCTTCAACTTATTGTACTCGCATACCTCATAAGGGAATATAACCCATTTATCAGTCACCTTTGCATAGTAGTCTGGTTTGAATATTGACCTTGGTTTGTGCACAAGAACAGCAGTTTTCACGTTTTTTACATTGTCCATGTTTTTGATTTTTTCTGCAACAGCCTTCATTGTTATCCCCTCATCTGTTATATCATCAGTAATCAGAATGTTTCCCCCAAAAACACTTGTTCCTGTTATACCTGTCAGCATTATGGATTTGTATGTTTCCTTTGTTCCTTTCTTGTACCTCTGCGTGTACATGACATGCAAAGGCAGACCAAGGATATCAGACATTATCCTACCTATGACAAGACCCCCACGCGCAATGCAGAGAATGTTATCCAGCTTAGTGTTGTCATTTGTTATTTTTTCAGCGAGGGAATAGCATAGTTTGTCAAACTCAAACCAATCCATAGGGTATTCATCAGGCATAGTCATCATTAAAGACATTGGAATCCAAAATAATTAATGTTTTGCAGTTAAAATGTTACAAGAGTTTCATTTCTTCCTCTTTTGCAAGATATCTTTTAATTTTTTCTCTCATATCAGCATGCTCTTTACCAGCTTTCACATGAAAGATAAACTCGCAGGTTGGAGCGCCATGCGCCATTGTTCCACCCATCAGCAGTTCTCCGTCAGGGAATGCTCTTTTCCATAGCCCTCTGGCGTAACCGTAAGAAAATGGGCATGTGAGGTGTGGTGCTTTACTTGCCCTTCCAGGTGTTGGGCATTTGATAACATGGGCCACAATCCTGTCTTTTGATATCTCTGAAAAAACAATACCTGTTCCCTGTGGGTTGAACACAAACCTGGCTATTGTTTCTGTCCATGTTTTTGTTGTCCATTCCATTGTTTTTTCTTTTATGTGTTCATCAAAAACATTTAAACCGAGTTTTTCTGCTGCTTTGAGTGTTATTTCACTTGATGTTTTTTTGTCAAGTACATCAAAAACTGTCTCCATCAGAGGAAGTATTCTACTGTTAGTTGATACAAGTGCATCCATTGTATGATCCAGTATGTAAGAAGGTTTTATGCCAACCTTTTTTGCAGTTTCTGTTATGATTTCAAGCAGTGTTTTTTTGTCTGTTTCTGAGAGCAGAACATCTATAAGTGCTGAAACTGTCCTTTTTTCCAATGATTTGATAAATTCTTTATTTGATTCGGGTTTTGTAAGGTAGACAACCTTTCCTGCGGACCTTATTTCCCTCAGAGATTCCATTATTTTACCTCTTGGTATTATTTATCCTGTTTTTTCATAGTGTTTGCATTCCAGATTCATACATCTTATGCAAAGGAAATAATAATGCTTTGTATTGTTGTTTGTGCAGAGCTGCCTCTCATTTTCCCATTTGCATGTCATCTATTCACACCCCCCTCTTTCAGCATCCTTTATAAGCCCGCATTCAACGCCCTTCGGGCATCTCCTCAACCTCTTTCCTTTAACCTGCTTCATGTTCACAGCACCCCATGACCCTTCTCTAATTCCTTGCTAATATTGTACTTAATTAGTTCCTTGGAATGTTTTCGTAACGGTGATTTTTCAACAGAAAGAAACATGTCATTCGCAGTATATTGTTTCAGCAGGATGACAGAACTGCATAAATCTTTTATCCTGTTTATGTATTTATCCGAGTTAACGTCTTTTTTTATTAGGTAAACAGATGTTCTTTTGCAGGACTCGTACACCTTCAAGTTTTCCTTTAAATGCTTGTATGTTTTTTCCTCACCGAATCTGCATGTGAAATCAGACAATGATAAAACAATGTTGAATATATGTTCCGCCTTTATCCCAGATACAAAACTTATGTATGCATGGGCAAACATGTCAAGGTTCCCAAGATTGATTCCATTGTTTTTTCCTTTTGCCGTTAAATCAACAAAATGAATAGAATCTATATATTTTTTCAGGCTGACATCATATCTTTCACAAAGCTCTTTCATCTCATCAGGAGTGAGAAAAAGGCAGTCAATCAAGCCTTTGTCTCCGTTCTTTATTCTTTTCCTTAGCATGGAGATGAGGAACAGCTCCCCTAAACACTTGCCATCCTCAACAAGAAGGTTTGTTGAGCCTTTAACAAGCCCCCCGCCAAGGTAATTGTCTAACTCCTCATATCCTGTAACTATGAGTCTCATACTTTCCCTCCCGATTAATATTATGTTTGTAGGAGTATTTATTTCCTTGTTAAAAAAAAGTTTACTAAAACTGTTTTTTAGTTAGTTTTCTCTCTTTTTCCAGTCATCCACACAATATTTTTCAGAACTTTAACATCCCCTTTTTTCATGTCCTTCAGTATCACTGCGGCTTCCTCTCCAGTTTTGGTTAGAAAATATTTTTTTTCATCATTTTGCTCTACGATTCCACTGGATTTAAGTTTTCTTAGATGAAAACTCAGTTTGGGTGAGTCCCTGATTCTGACCTCCTTTGATATTCTGGTGAAACTGCACTCTCTGTTTGCATCTAATGTGAGGATAATGTTTCTTCTTAAAGGGTTTGAGATTGACTCAGATATATGCCTGATGTACAGGTCAGCAATTCTGTTTTCAATCTCAGTTAACCCTGGCACATCCCTGCTTTCAGGGCTGACAGAAAGTATCACAGAGGTATTTTTGGAACGCACCTTTTCATCAAGATAGTGTATAAATTCTTTTATGGTGCTCAGCAGGTTTTTTCTAATCAGTTCCTCCATGTTGCTGATTAAAATCGCGGTGTTCTCGTTTTCTGTGATAAATCGTTCTATAAACGTTTTTAATTTATCTATTTCCTTGGGACTAATTCTCTCCTCCTTTTTTCCCCCTACTCCCCCTATATAGTTTTCCTCTGTGAGCCATACATAGGACACATTTTTCAGACCATATTTTTCATTAATAGTTTCAGGTTTTTCGGCTGTAATGCACATGCCTTTCACATTATTTCTAAACACATTTTTAAAAACCTCAAAACAGTCCGGATTTTCTCCTTCTATCAGACCGATCACTTTATGGTTTTTCTTGAGTTTAATGTCTTCTATTACATCCATAAGTATGTCTTTCATGTCTTCCATCACAAAAGGCTTCCTGATGTAGTCAAACGCTCCTTCCTTCATTGCTTCAACAGCAGTATCAACCGTTGCAAAAGCAGTCAGCATGACCACATATGTGTCTGGTTTAATTCTTTTTATATTCTTCAGGGTTTCAATACCATCCATCCCTGGCATTTTGATATCAAGCAGTATTAGATCTACTTCACCCTTCAGATTATTCAGGCATTCCTCACCCGAGTACACACCTGCTGGCTCATGCCCCTCTGTTTTCAGCAGAGTTTTTATTGCATCCACTATCGTAGAATCATCATCAACAACCATCACCTTCATGTTTTCCCTCCATTTTTTGGAAGTAGGACATGAAATGTTGAGCCTTTACCAGTAATGCTCTCAGCCCATATTTTTCCATTATGTTGTTCAACTATGCCTTTAACTATGGTCAGCCCAAGCCCTATGCCTTTATGCTCGGATGAACTGCCTGTGTAAAACTTGTCAAAAATCTTCTCCAGCTCCTCTTCTGGAATACCTATCCCATTGTCCTGCACGATTATATGTATATTTCTTTCCTCATCCTGCACTTTTACTGTAATGCTCCCGTTTTTTGGCGTGTAGTTTATAGCGTTAGTCAGCAGGTTCATGAATGCCTTGAAAACAAGGTCCACATCCCCAAGAACACCAGGCAAGGATGCAGGTATCTCCGTCATGATTGTTTGCCCTTTTTCATCAGCCATGGTTTTCACATCATCCACAACCATTTTTACAAGTTCAGATATGGATATATACCTTTTCCTTATATCAAGCTTTCCACTTTCTATCCTGGAAACATCTATCATCTCATTTATTATCTTTGTTAACTGCCCTATGTTTTTTGACACAATTCCGATTTTCTCTTTTTGTTTTTTGTTTATTCTCCCAAGTTTTTCATCCTTAATAAGGTCCATGTATATTTTAATTGCCACAATAGGGGTTCTCAGCTCATGTGCTGCCATTTCCAAAAAATCTGCTTTCATCTTATCCAGATTTTTCAGCTCCTCATACGCTTTTTCAAGTTCTTTTCTGGATTTATCCAGTTCAATCATTGTTTCCTCAAGAAGGGAAACATCGCGTATCACACCCTCTGTTTTCACAAGATTACCATCTTCATCATATGTCGCCTTTGCATTTAGTTCTGAATGTATGATTTTACCCTGTTTTGTCACCAGCCTGAATTTAAGTCCCCTTGTGATGTTTCTTTTTCCAGTTTTTAATTCATTGAATGACGTAGCACATTTATTTAAATCCTCTTTAAAAATCACCTTAGAAAAATAAGCGCCTAATAATTCTTCCTCCGTATGCCCAAGCAGTTCTGTTCCGGTTTTATTAATTGAAACAATTTCCCCTTTGCTGTTGAGTGAGTAGATAATGTCAGGCACGTTTTCAACCAATCCTCTGTATTTTTCCTCAGATTCCCGTAGTTTCTCCTCCACCCGCTTTCGCTCAGTGATGTCCCTGTACGCAACAATAAGTTGGTTTACCTTTCCTTTCTCATCCCTTAATACGGATGCGCTAACGAGAATTGGGAATCTGTTTCCATCCTTTCTGACGCCAGTAAACTCGAAGTTTCTCTTAGGAGCCCCTGTTTTGAGTAGTTCGCTTATCGCCTTTAAGGCTTTGGGTGCCTCTTCCTCAGGGATGAATTCAGTAAGCTTTCTCCCGATTACCTCCCCCCCTGAATACCCGAACATCTTATCCGATGCCGGATTTTTTTGGATTATCCTGCCTTCTAAATCAGCAACAACAACGCCATCAATCATCCCATCAATCGTATCTGCAGCAACCCTGGCTGCTGCCGCTTCTGCTAATGCCTTCACTTGCTCTTTCTCTATTTGTTTGCTCTCCGTGATGTCCTCTACAATACCATCAAAATACACAATTTTGCCTTTGTTGTCATGTACGGCAATACTCGTATCAGACACTGTAATTGGGGTTCCATCCTTCTTTTTCATTTCCAATTCTTCGTTTTTAACAAAACCCTGACTTAAAATCTTCTCATTATATTTTATCCTGTCATCAGGGTTTTGATAGGTGTCTGAAATATCCACAGCAAGCAGTTCATCCTTATTTTCATAACCAAATATTTTCAGCATTGCAGGGTTTACCTCAATATATTTACCTTTGTGCCCCACAGTTGCTCGATATATCCCTACATTAATATTTTCAACCAGACTTCGATATTTTTGCTCTGAGTCCCTTAATGCCTCCTCAGCCTGCTTGCGCCCAGTGATGTTTCTAACTGAGAAAATACGTCCTGCTGTTTTTCCCCCTGCGTCCCTTATTGATGTCACATTACCTAAATAGGTGTTAGTAAATAATAATTTACCCCTGCGGGTTTATCCAAACAGCACATCATCTGCTATCTTTGATGCCTTCTTGACATAGTCAGGATGGGCAGAAACCATAACACCCCACTCAACAATCCTCCTGTTTCTGAGGCCTTTCGCGAGTGATGAATGCTTCGAAAAAGGACTAATCTTACCATCATCAATTATTTTAACCTCAATACTGTTCAGCCTCGGCTCCGAGAGAAGAATCTCCCTGCCAGGTGTATCAATAATCACATACCCTTCAGGTGCACCACTCCTGCTGCAGATTTCCTTCTCTTTTTTCCTTCTTTCCTCAGTTTTCTCCATCTTCAGAAGCTTCTTTATCTCATTGTTTTCCAAGTCGTCAGTGTTTTTCGTGTAGGTCTTCTTGAACAATCTCCTGTATTTAAGCATGAGAACAATTTCTTTAGGAAAACCCCCTAATTTAACTAGGGCGGAGATGAGCTCAGGATCAGTCATTTTCGTAATGTCACCAATTCCTTTTTCCATCGCTTTTTCAACAGCCCTTGCCATCATCACCTCAGCTATTCTCACAGTTTTATGGAAGTAAACAGACGAATACATTAATCCCCTGGCAACAAGCATGCCTTCAACAGCGCTCACACCCTTCTTCTGCAACACAAGACTATTATTATATATTTCCATTGTCTGCAGCAGCCTCCCAATATCTATGACGCCGTATGCAACACCAGTGTAATGCGCATCCCTGAGCAGAAAGTCTATCTGGTCAGCATCAACAGCAGAATGTATTATCTGGTTGAGATATTTTTTTTCAGGTTTTTTACTGTTGAAGAATTCCAAGTTTGCTGTGTAATCTGTGAGTTTATGGGACACAAGACCTGCAACCTCTTTTGTTTTTAACCCATGTTTTTCAAGGATTTCAGGTATTGTTTTTTTCACACCCACCGTTTCCCTTTCCTTTTTATCTATGATATCATATTCGCCTGTGATAACTGCTTTGGTAATATCCATATGGTCTTTTTTCAGTCTGCTGCTGATAAGATACTCAAGTGTGTGCGAGTAAGGACCATGACCTGCATCGTGCAGCAGTCCTCCTGAGGCAACAAGTTTTTTCTCATCTTCATTCAACCCTAAACTATCTGCTATTAATCCTGCAACATGGCTTACACCCAGGGAATGCTCTATCCTGGAATGATGCGCACCAGGGTAAACAAGATATGCGAAACCAAGCTGATGTATGGAATTCAGCCTCTGTATCTCAGGTGTTTCCATGAGCTCAAGAAGCACACCGCTGAGTTTGATGTTGCCGTGCACAGTATCCCTGACGATTTTGTACTCCATAACTTAAACTATCGCGTTTTGAATATATAAACCCTCTGACGTGAATTTCAGAGTTAATTTTTTAATCCCATCCGCCTTTAAATTTGAGTATGCAAAAAAGGGGATGGGGCGGCTAATAATAGCCCACAAAAGTAAAAGAAACTCCAGGAATAAAAAATGTTAGCTTCGAAAAATGTTTTGTACAATCGTTATACAAGACCGCTAAAACATACAAAGATTGACAAAAATCGCCAAGGCAACAAGAATCGATAAGTACTCAAAGAAGCTGAAGTTACAGCCTCATTTATTGACAATGGCCTATTTTGTGACAGAAGAACTGTGAAAGGTCTTAACAGAGTTATGCGGCTCGCTAAAAGGGTAAAACATGGAAAAACACACACGACTTGCCATCCCTATAAGCAAAAGAGCAACTATCTGCTACCTGTGTTGGAAATTAAAAGACCGCCTTAGATATTATGGCATGTGCAAAGTGAGCGAAGTTCGAGCGCTGAGTCCGAAAATCAATAAACCATATCTTGACAATTATTTTTACGGGGCGTTTCTTACGCCATCATTAGAGCGAAAGTTTTAGTGTGAACTTTCTTTTATTACGAATTTTTTTCTCAAAAAATCAGATAACTTCGGGTTGGGATTAGCTAAAATACAGTGGCAGAAACATTTTGGTGTTTAATAGCACATAGCAATTGTTGCAGAAAAATCGAAAATCTGTGCGTTAGCTTTTTATATTCAAAACAACATTATTAATCATATGGCAGAAGTCAATTTAAAGCAAGTTCATCGAGATATATTGGCGTTGCAAAAAGACCTCTCTGTAATCAAGTATATTCTTTTTGAAGAAGGGGGGTTAACAGTAGAAGCGAAAAAACGACTTGCCGAAGCAAGGGAAACATCAGATTCTGAGTACATAAGTTTGGATTAAAATGTGGCAAGTCATGCTCCATCCGCTGGTAGACAAATTTCTACGCAAGTTAAATAAAAAATTAGAACAGCGTATGCGAGACAGACTGAGGAAATTGAAGGATGAGCCATTCCGCTATTTGGAACATTTGGAGGGACAGGATTATTATAAACTTCGAATTGGGGGTATCGTGCGTTAATTGATGTAGATTTTGTGAATGAGGTAATCAAAGTTCAAGTGCTAGACCATCGAAGTAAAATATACAAAAGATACAAAAAGTAATATTCCGAAAGAGCTAAGTCCTAGCGAGTGTGAGACAGTCGTGCTGCATATCAAGCCGCCAACGACGCCTGTGGATGTGGGGGATTATTTTACGGTTTGGGCGGAGGAGGTTACTACCCCAGTAAATCTTTTCAATAGATTGGTGTGTTTCTGGGTAGAGAAGTGAAATTATTTTTTTTCGCTTAAGGGATTACAGGCTTAGGTAAGCGCTTATTATGTGATGAAGCACTCCGACGGCAGCCGTGGTAATATTTATCAGACAAATTTATAAACTCATAAATCGTTTAGAATTTTATCTAATGTGTTGAGTGGGAGAGGATGAAAGAAAAAGATTCTGTATTCAAAGCGCTTATAGGTAAAAAAGTCAAAGTGAAATATTCTGATGCAGGCGATATCAGAAGCATTATGGGTACGGTAGCTGATGCGAATAACTTTTATCTTGTTTTAGAAAGACCTGAAAGAGGCAACCCAATGCTTATTAATCACTCTATTATTACGAGGATTATTCCGGTGGATGGGTTTGAGGACTTGGATGGTGATGGTCATCATATAATGGATGGCAAAGAAATGCCGAGGAGAAGATGCAAGAATGAAAGTTACACAGAATAATTTCAACGCAGCAGATAATATCTTGAGTGCATTCCAAAACGAGCTAAACGCACAGAGAGGAAAGAAGATATCAGAAGAGCAATATTTGGATTGGTATGCTCAATCAGAATTAATCCACCATGCGTTACAGCGGATGATAGCTAAATAGGAGAGAAGGATATGCGGAGACATAGTATTTTCTTTAGCTTTTTTATAATATTCTCTCTAATATACGCAGGTTTTATTCCAGTCAGTGTTAGAGCGGATCAGTACCAAAATCCTGAAGGATGGACAGAAGATATGAGAATAACAGATGTTGATCATATCCTATCTGTACATCCCGATATAGCAGTAGATTCCGCCGGTACTGCGCATATTGTATGGCAAGATGCAAAGGATAATCATTGGGGTATTTATTATGTAAAAAGTTCTGATGGAAATGATTGGAGTACCCCTAAAGAGATAGGCAATCCACCTGACGATGGTCAAACTCCATCTATTACAATAGAGCAAAATAGGATATACGTAGTATGGCGCCAATGGGAGAGTTCTTCAACAGAAAATATTTACTATAGAAGAAGTAATGATCGGGGTGATACATGGGGGGATATTAAAAAGATAACTAATGGGAGCGGAGTTAGTTGCAGTCCAAAAATAATAGCAAATGGAGAGACTTTGCATTTGATATGGGTAAATAAAAGTGACGGTAATCCTGAGATATACTACAAGAAAAGCGTTAATGGAGGAGATAATTGGAGCGAAGACAAAAGAATCACCTATACTGTAAACAACTCTTATCAGCCTGATATGGATATTGATTCCTCGGGTAATATTCATATAGTTTGGCAGGAATGGCTTGATGATAAAGGTCAGAATACCGATGTTTATTATGCGAAAAGTATCGATGAAGGAGAGCATTGGGATATAACAGCATTAACAAATGTTTCCGGTGACTCAGAGGGTCCTTGTATTATCATCAATTCAAAAGACACATTATATGCCTTTTGGGATGATTATAGGGGTGGGGGTGCAAGCTATGCTATATATTATAGAAAGAGCAACGATCACGGTGATAATTGGACTTCGGAAATGAAATTAACAAATGGTACATATTGGGCTAAGACGCCATCTATTATAACAGACTCAAATGATGATATTCATTTAGTATTCGAGGATTGTATAGACCATGGTTTACACTATATGAGAAGCATTGATAAAGGAAATACTTGGATAGAATCTTATCAGCTTACAAGTCCCTCTCTGATGTATGCGCATCCCAAAATTGTTGCCGACTCACAAAACATTCTGCATGTTGTATGGTATGATTGTATGGACTATTACTATATGAATGAAACTACGATGTATGATGAGATTTATTATAAGAGAACCTTATCACCTGTTACTCCTCCACCATCGATACTATTAGAGGGGTACCTCAATGCTGCTAGCTACAAGGTGAACGATACTATAACTCTTTCCGGTAATGCTCGATATAATACTACAGCGCCGGTGATAAATGGTGAAGTTATCGCTAGAATAGTAGAAACTGGTAAGGCGTGGAATACCAATACCGATTCAAAAGGGAACTACCAACTGGAGATTATTGCTCCAAGTAGCGTCGGCAACTATACAATTAACATAACGATAAATGACGGGACATTTATGGTGTACAAAGAGATAAGATTAAAAGTTGTGGAAGAAAGTGTGATAAATGGCGGGCAACAAGAAAGTAGCAGAGCTGGGGAAAGGCTCAACATTATTTACATTGCTACCGTGGGTGCGATTGCTGGAGGCGTAATTGTAGCTTTCGCACTGCTCAGAATGAGAAGACCAGAAGCTCCTAAAGTTGAGAAGCCGAAGAAAGAGGGAAAGCTAGATATTGGTTTTCCAAGCAGAATACAAACAATGACCTTGAGATGTCCAGAATGTAAAATGACGTTCTCGGTAGAAGTAAAGCCTAAGCCTTTTGGAGTTAAATGCCCGAATTGCGGGAAGGAAGGAGTTGTTAGATAATCGTTTCTCTTTTTTGATTTTCCTTCCCGAACAGCCGTAAATCATGTCCTGCTAAGATTATTGCCCCCAAATAGCCATAAATCGCCATGCTAGGGTTATGCCTGCTGAGATTAACATGCCGAGCCTTGCATGGGTATGTATGTCTTTATTTAGTATTCCTCCAAGCAGAAGGATCATCGCCAACAGCAGAGTGCCAATATTCAGCACAATCATACCTGCTTTGTAAGCTACTGCGGCACCTTCAATATCATCAGCAGTCGGTGTCACTTTTGTTACTGCAGACGCATTGCATATTACAACACCAACAAACATCAGTATCATGCTCACTATTACGAACACAGCAATAAGTTTTTCTGAGAAGATTCTGCTGAGTTCTACTGGTGGTTTTGGCTGATACTGAGGCGGATACTGAGATGGTACTTGCTGAGGCGCTTCTTGTGGCGGCCGTGGATAATATGGTTGTTGCATTTTTATATCACCAATTCGAAATAGTTTTCTACCCTTAATAAACATTTTGCTAATTTTATTTTATTCTACTTTTTCGTATAGTTTTTTTGGGTAGATTTTTCTAAAATCATCACGCCATTTAGTATTGTATTTTTTGCTTTCTGGATTGAGCCTGATGCCATCATGCCAGAACATTGCCCTTCCTTTCGGTGTCCAATCTTTCTTAACTTATTATACACTAAATTTATAACCCCACAATTATGATATTATTACAGTTATTCAAGTAATTACAATAAATTATTGTAACTGCGTCAAATTTATAAAGCCCAAAGACGATTCTAAGAACGGTGATAGTAAACGGAGAGAAATAACTGGTTGATTGTTGCAGGAATTGGTATTTTTTTTGAGGTAATTGGTTACTACGCTGCGACTTATATGGTGATGGAAAACACAACATATTCTTTTATGGGGCAAAGTAGCAGTGTTCCAACACCAACATTTCCTTATATGGGGCTTGGTTATGGTTTAATGGGGCTGGGTGGGATTTTGATTTTTATAGGTATAGTAGTTTTTGTGGCTTCTATTATGAAACAAACAAATAAAGAAGCGATTAAGGAGGGTATTGTTGAAGCGGAAGAAGAGAAACGGAGGATTAGATTAGAAAGATTAGAAAATATAGAAGGAGATGTATATTGTAACGCTTGTGGATTTGGGAATAGAGAAGGAAGTAGGTTCTGTGGGAAATGCGGAGCAAGATTGAGCTAAATTAATGGTGATAGAATGAAAAGAGAAAACTTTAGTATCATAGTAATATTAGCATGTGTAATTTTACTAACTACGGGTTTTTCAGGTTGCATAGGCAGTGAGAAGAAAGAAGAGACCAAAGAGGAGACAACTCCTGAAGAGGGAGAAACAACAGAACGTTATTCTTGTCTCGTCGATGTTTGTGGATATAATATCGGTGATAAAGAAATGTATGTATGGTTTTATATGAATGATGAGTATAAAATGTTTTTTGTTATTGAGCCAAATGAGTACGCAAACGGTGCTGCTGAACGTTTTTATGCACCGTGTAATGTCGAGGTGTCAATTTATGTTGCAGATGCAGACCCAGATTCTCTACCCCCTTGGACTGATGATTCACAAGGAGATTGGTATACAGGATATATTCTTGTGAGTGATGAAGACATATCAAGAGGGGATGCCAAAATAGCCAAGTTCTTTTTTGATGAAAATAATGGGGGGCTTGCTGAGACTGCTATTAGCTTTGAGATAATCAATAAAGAGAAGTATCAAGGATATTATGTTGATTTGTATATTGATGACAATTTTATTGATTCCGAGTATCTGGAAGCAAATGGAGTCATCTACAGATTAGTTCCTAATATAGAACTGGGAAGGCGTAAGGTATCTATCTATGCGAATGGAGACTGGGGCGAACGTTATGTTAATGTAACCTCTGAGTGGTGGACAGAAGGAACCACAAACGCTTCATATGTATATGTAGAAATTGATGTGAGTGCAGGTGGTGTAGTAGTATATTAAGTAATTTAAGAGGATAAAATGTCAAAGAAAATCCAGCCATTAGTGATTGTTTATATACTGATTGCAGTTTTTTTTCTTTCTGTCATACCAGCGAATGTGAGTGCCTACTCTGAGATAGTAGAAGTGAGGTATCCTACAGAGGTGCATCAGGACTCAACTGGGAAATATATTGAGGTAGATGTCTGTAACTATGACTACTATGATGAAAATTATGACATCAAAGTATTTCTGAAATATCCAGATGGTGAAATAGTCAAAGATGATGAAGGGTATAATATTGTTGTCGGCGAAAGAAAGGGGCTTACAGTTCCAGCAAGAACAAAATTAACAGACCAGATTTATATTTACATTTCTCCAGATGTTCCAATAGGACAATATTGTTTTTATGTTGTGCTCTATCCAGCAGGCACAGCAATAATTGAGGATACCCTCACCACTAATGCTTTCACACTCTTAGAAAAACAGGAACACAAATATACATATACTTCACCTTCACCTGATTATACCTTGATTTGTACCATCTGCGGAGTGGGTATCATTATAATAGTAATAATTTTCGTAGTAGCGCTGTGGCACACGAAATCCCCATAAACCCCAGAAACTAAACTTACAGAAATAATATTTAAGAATTACGGGCTTATAAAAAAAGAGGATGATTACGAGATATGTAACCCAGAGAAAATAACTCTTAAGAAAGCAAAACAAATCTGCTACAGGATGGGATTGAAACCTGGAAGAGTAAAAGGCACGCATAAGATATTATTCACAAAAGGCAGAAATCCAGAGCTCGAAATTATTGATTGGGGTGAGTTTGAGGAGGAATTACTGAGAAAGAAGTATGAGTAGGAATAGTTGATTATAGAAGCCACACAATTGCGATTTTCAGCCTAAAAATAGACGAGAGCAAAGTGCCTTCCGATCAGGAGCTGTGTAATAAGCTAAAGTTATCGAGCACTGATTTTTAACGTCTTTTCTTTAATTTATGCAAAATCATAATTACTGCTATAACAGCACATATAACTGCAGCAACACCGATGGCTCCATCGGCTGGTATGAATCTCCAGCTTGGCCGCGATGACGGTGAATGTGGGTGATTATTTCGTGATATGGGCTGATGAGGTTACAATTGCTCAGAATCTTTTCAACAGATTGGTAAATTTCTGGGTACAGAAGTGAGTAAGGGTTGAGGGTTTAGTGGACTGCTAAACTCTGAGAACTTTTTGAGGTTTAGATACTACAAAAGAGCAATGCAAAAAATCAAAATCTGAGCATTAGGTTTTTATATTCAAAACAACATAGTAACTTAAAATAGGATTTGCGATATTTAAATATATCATTAATCCCATATAATCCTGATGAATGCTAAACTCATCACATTTGAGGGTATAGACGGCTCTGGGAAGACAACAGTGTGCAAAAAGGTTTACGGGAAACTAAG
>Ga0172366_10002410_pt1 | contig 14635 bp, 30 predicted proteins | sample LakKivSesite69cm_FD_114533 | JGI IMG/M metagenome (GOLD analysis project Ga0172366, IMG submission 114533) | Sediment microbial communities from Lake Kivu, Rwanda - Sediment site 69cm | ecosystem: Environmental > Aquatic > Freshwater > Lake > Sediment | place: Rwanda: Western Province, Lake... | reverse complement strand
TTTTGGGGATGTACGCACCGCATGCAACGCTCATCTGGTTTCTCTCCTCAACTCTAGGATGGCAATGATTGCCTCATATTCCTCTTGCGAAGAAGACAGTTGTAGTTGACCAGCAAAAGAGAAGGTGTCTGCTGTCAAGGGTAACAGTAGGGAGTGAAGGTTTGGATCGACCTCCATACCAAACAGGCTGTGGGAACCGTCACCGTAACCGTCACCGTCACCGTCACCGTAACCGTAACCGATACCGTTACCGTAACCGTAACCGTAACCGTCACCGTCACCGTCACCGTCACCGTAACCGGCACCGATACCGTTACCGTGACCGTTACCGATACCGTCACCGTGACCGTTACCGATACCGTCACCGATACCGTTACCGTCACCGTTACCGTCACCGTCACCGTTACCGATGGCTTCAGAATGGTAGTTCATACGGTTGCTCCAATGTACAGTTCTTAGTCTCTCCGTCGTTGAGAAGATAGTTACTCATGCGTTGCACTCCGTGAAAGTGACTTCACCGACCGGCTTGAACGTGTGCAGGAACTCATGCAGGGGAAGCTCGCCCTCCATTTCGTCCACACCTGCCTCCACATCGAGCATCTCGAATGTGACCTTAAGCATGTAGCCGCCGTTGGCAACGTCTGCGATCACATGAGTCACAAGGAACCGGTTCTTGGGAACCGACTCATCCAGGTCTCGATGCGTCCACACCACACCAGCAAACGCTTCCAGGAACTTCGTGGCGACCTCATCCCTGAGGGAGATCTGCGCCACGCTCACTGCCTCGCCGCTGTTATCCTCGTACCACGGAAGGATTACGTCCTGCACAAGCAGGATCGCCGCACTCTTGCGAATGCGGCGAAGCGTTCCCAACACCATAGATAGCTTACCCATTTGATTCACCGTTGGTTAGTTGTTAGTTGGCACTATTCTTACGCGTCCCCAAGGACATTGTAGCTCTAGGTCTCCTGCATTACCGTCTATCGCGAATGAAATCTTGCGTGAAGTCCACGCGTAGTTGGCCAACGTAGCCCAATCACGAATCAACATCGTAAACGTTTCGCGGGTGACTTCAACCTCACGAAGGGGCTTGTCGGCAAGTTCACACACAAGTGTGAGCCAGTCAACGAACTCAGTCGTCGTCAAGAATGAGTTCTTCTGGAGTAGGTTCTGCGAGGTCGTCATCAAATGCATCACGCTCCTCTTCCTGCTCCTTCTCTTCTACCACTTCTGCATCCTCCACGCCAGTGTCGGGTGTCGGATCCTGTAGAGAAGGAAGCTGCTTGACCACGATGGCGTCACCGAGGCTCTTCTTGGCATCGCCGTTCTTCCAGTTCTGGATGAACGGTGAGACTTCCAATGTGTGCTTGACATTGATTTCAGCCTTCTTGATGAGGCCGAGATCCATCAAAAGCTTTGTCTGCTTCTCACGCGCTTGCATGATGACAGACAGAGACTTAGCCTTGTCGGCAACCTCTTGTGCAGAGTGGTAGAGTTCCCATGCTCTATACTCAACCTCTTCGTAGAGGGAGGCAGTGTTGCCTACGACCTCTTCCTGGTTGACATCGCGCCCACGAGCGGTCTGCCACTCTTTGATCTTCTTAAGCTCCTTGCTGACCCAAACCTGTGAGACGCCTACCACGCTTGCGATTGCGTCCTGCGACAATCCGCGCATACGGAGGCGAGCAATCAGCTTCTGACGCTCGGTGAGACCCGTGAACGGATCCTCAATCTCGTTGGCGGAGTAAGGAATCGGCATCTGGGCTGCTGGCATGTCGGGCACGTCACCAGCGATTAGCTGGGTCATAGCCTTTTGCTCGGCAAGCTTGCTCTCTTCCTCTGCGTTCTTGGCAAAGCGGGCTTGAAGCTCTGCCTTGGTCATGTTCGCTGCTGACCTCTCACTGATGCCCAGACTAGCTGCCAGTTGGGCCTTCTCTTTGTCTTTGGTGCGTGCCATCTTCTTAGTATAGCGCAGTGTTATGAAAGCGAAAGGGCTCAGTGCGCCAACACTGAGCCCTCTCTAGCCCCATCCTTCCGGACAGTCCGTCCCTACACGAGTGAAACCAACATGCCTGCAACAGCCGCGAGCAGTGCCATAGGCACCGTAATCAAGCAGCTAATCAGCAGAGTGATGCACGCGCTGATGACAGTGTCGCCTTCAAAGTCCATCATGACCGGTCCTCGAACTCAAACCTTTTCTCCCGCACGACGTACCAGACGCGCGTCGCACGATAGAAGCGGTCGAGCTTCTCAAAGCCCATGCTTGCCATCTCTGCGCGAATCTCGCGAGGAATGCTGACCGTTCCGCGTGTGTCTCTGACGAGAATCCTTTCCAGATCCATGACGACCCTCCCGGTCCAGGTAGTTAGGCCACAGGAAGAACGCGCTGTGGATGAAGTACTCGATGTTGCCGTCCACCTTGTAGGCGAACGCTGTGGTCTGCTTGTGCTTCGCCGCACTGCGAGCCAGATCGTCGCACGCTCGAATCAGGCTCTCCTGCGGCTCCTTGTCTGACGAAGTGACGCTGTGTCCCGTGGGGACGAACACGCCGTCGATCCTGCTACAGATGACGTGCGAAGTCACTCGATCACCGTGGTCGTGGGGGTGGTGGAATCCGTCACGGTTGCGGAGTCCGGGATGGTCGCGAAGGCCGTGCTCATGGCCTCCATCGGCGTCTCCTGGCGGTTGCGGTTGGCACCCTTCGGCCGACCCTTGAGCCAGGTCTTGGGCTCTGCCGAGAGGTAGCAGAGGTACGTCACGATGCGTCCCTCTTCCTTGGAGTCGCGGGTGCGGATCTGGTACCACTTCCCGTTGTGCTGGAAGGTGGCACCGCCGAGAGCCTTCACCACTGCGGAGAGCTTCTCCTCGTAAGCAAGCTGGGCCTGCTTCACCGACTGCTCTGCCGCGAACGACTCGTTGATCAACTCATGCACGCTGTTTTCCATGTCTCATCCTTGGTTGGGGTTAGAACGTTGGTATTACCTGACTTACTCGTGTATCCTAGTACCTAGTTGCTGGGTTGTCAACCAGCTTTCGTGGCCATCGGCAATCATGGTGTGCATCAGAGCACGGGGACAAGATCTCCAGTACTTGTTCTCTGGTAGGCCACATCTTCTTCTCCTTCCTCTGGCTCATCGACCTTCGTCGTCCATTCGATGGAGAATGCGAGCCAGTTGTCCCAATCGTTTTCCTGCTCGTCATCTTCGATCTCTTCCCCGAGATAGGACCCGCCGTCCTCTGTTTCCAGCTTCTCCATGAAGAGTTCCGCTGGAACCAGGTTTGGAACCAGGCCCTTCGCGACCAGATGCGCGATCAGGATGTCACTCACTTCTTTGCGTGTTAGAGACAGTCTCATGTTCTTTCTCCTTGGGGTTGGCGGTAGGGCATCAGGTCTCTTCTGACTCGGCCTCAGCAGCAAGCTCCTGAATGCCAAGGGCAGCTTCCAGCAGGGCGTTGCGCTTGTCTCGCTCGGCAGCGACGATTGTCTCCATGAAACGCTCCGCGTCTTCGTAAGCCTTTGCACGAATGTTGTCATCGATGACCTCGCGGAACGCACGAGTGTACTCCTTCTGTGCTGCTCTTCGGGCAGCTTCCGTAGGGGCCTTCAGGCCCTTCAGCAGTTCCTTGAAGAAAGGCTTTGCCGCCTTTTCCGCCTCTGCCTTGAGGGCTTCGTACGTCGGAGTCTTTTCCTTTACCCGGAGACGATTGTTGTTGCCCCAATCGGACTCGAAGCCAAGGAAGCCGAGTACTAGCTCCTCGAAGTACGCCTCCAGAATCCGGTGAACCTTCGACTTGACGGAGATTTGACGCTTCCTCTTGACACAACGCCTCCTGCGGTTAAAGAACAAGCACCCCACCGACATGTTTCAGCCGGTGGGGTGCCCTAGTAGCTACATCTTGACTTCCTTCGCGACCACGGTTGTCGTGATCTCGAAGGTCCGAATCTTGTCTTGGCCTTCCTCTTGGACACTGACCTTTACGGCTCCTGGCTTGTACCAGAGCGCCTTTGGGTAGTCCCCTGTGATGAAGATTTCCGCCGCAGACTTTGGGCTTCTGGCGGAAATCTTCCTTTCTGCCCCTTCGACGTTAGGGTAGCGCAGTGCGACGTAAAAGACGCGCGGGCCGTTGGCCATGGCTCAGCCAGCCACTTCGCTCGTGACCTCGGTCTCGGTCTCGGTCGAGGTGCTCTCGTCCGCGATGCCGAGCGCACGGGCGACCTTCGCGCGCTTCTGCTTGACCTCGGCCAGGCGAACACGACTCTCGCGAATCGTGGACTCCAGCGAGAGGATCTCACGATCCAGTGCCGAGATCAGAGAGTTGGCGATGTTCGCGGAAGGGTTGCTCCCGGCCCACTTGGCGCGGTAGTACCGCACGTTCGGGATGCCCATGTTCAGGGTGCGCGCAGCCTCGGAGGGGCTGACACCGGACTCCAGCATCGACTTCAGAGTCGCAAGAGTCTCGGCGCTGTGCTTGGAACCACCCATCGGACGACCAACAGTTGCATGCTTTTCCATTGTAGTCACTCTTTCTTTAGTTAGGGGAAGTTGGGAACGAATCACTCACTCACATCAGCAGTATCACAGTCCTCGTCGGTGTCAAGAGAATCATCAACACCAGATGCCACTTCACCTGCCTCTTCGACGGGTGCGACAGCATCGGACTCTTCGGGTACTTCATCAGAGAAGAAGTGGACGTTGAAGAAGCCGTAGGCCCTGCGAAGGTCCCAGCCCACGAGCAAAAGCTTTTCCTCGTCCAGTGTAGAGAAGTCTCCATCCGCCCAGGCGTAGTCCCACAGGAGAGACTTCACCTTGTTGAGCATGATGCTCTTCTGCTTTCCGTTCTCGTCCAGCACAGGGCTGCGGGACAGAATGTTGCGCTCGGCAAGCATCGCCGCCACCGTCTCGCTGAAGGCCGTGTTGGGGTCTCCCAGCAAGCCTGCGGGCGTGAAGAACTCGGTGTTCGTCGGGTACTCGTTGCAGAGCAGGATCTTCGCGTTCTGCTCTGCGACGTATCGCTTGGTGTGCTCGGAAAGCTCTCCGTAGTAGTAGGCACACGGTTGGGTGATCAAGACGCTCATGTGTGTTCTCTCCTCAATTCTAGGATTGCGATGATTGCTTCGTACTCTTCTTGAGTAGAAGACAGTTGTAGTTGACTAGCAAAAGAGAAGGTGTCTACTGTCAAAGGCACCAGTAGGGAGTGAAGGTTTGGATCAAGCTCCATACCAAGCAGGATGTGGCAACCGTCACCGATGCCGTAACCGTTACCGTCACCGTCACCGTAACCGTAACCGTTACCGTCGTTACCGTTACCGTTACCGTTACCGTCACGGTAACCGTTACCGTTACCGTCACCGTCACCGGAACCATCACCAATACCCCAACCAGCACCATCACCATCACCGTCACCGTTACCGTCACCGTTACTGTAACCGTTACTGTAACCGTTACTGTAACCGTTACCGTCACCGGTCATGATGCCCTAGCGTTGAACCAAGTGGATGGAACATGTTTCCCGCGCTCCGGTACAGCGCAGGTCTGCCTGCCCAGGAGTGTCTACGGTCATGGTGAGGCTACAGTCGTAGCGAACACCACACATGAACGAGAACCGAACGCCACGCTGGCCAGGGCCGATAGGCTCCCAATCACCGGTGAGCAGGAAGGTTTGGGTCGGTCTTCCCGAATCGCACCACTCGACGGAGAGCATACCGGTCCACGTACAGGTGCGTGGGTTCTCCTGATAGAACAGGATAGACTGGAAGTTCACCAGCGTTCCGAGGCAGGTGTTGGACTCGTCCTGGTACAGGATTGGAGCCGACATCAGCCCTGGACAGGGCGGGAAGGGTGACGAAAAGGCGTCATCCAGGATGACAGCGGCGTCGTCCTGGGGTGCGTCCGCAAACGTTTGGCTTGCGTCTTCACCGCTTGTGAACGCGTCCTCCACGCCAGCAGCATCCCGGTCGGTTACCTCCGCTGCACAGCCGTTGACGAACAGGCTGAACAGCGCCACGGGAAGCAGGTAGTGGACGCGCGTGTTGCGGAGCAGATGGCCCGCCCAGTTACACGCATACGTTCCTGTGGTGAGCACAGTGAATACAGCCGCGAGCTCTTCGTGACAGAAATGCATGGTCAGTTGTCCTTCTTGCTCTTGACTGCCGGGTTGTGCAGTCGGTGGAAACGCGCGATGTCCCGCGTTAGGGAGTCACGGTCATGCCCCGGAGCATCGCTGGGGTAGATGGTCGTGATGTACACGGCCTGGTCTGAACCTGTGAAGTTGGCTCCCGAGTCAGGCTTGAGTCCCGAGGAGAAAAACGAATCCGACCAGGGGACGTAGTAGACGTAGTACGGCGTTGCGCCCATCCAGCCATCAGGCGTCGCGAGCCTTCCAGTTCGTGTCTCTTCCTTCTTCATATTGTACCGTCCTTCTTGAGTTCCAGGATTCCCAGGATTGCATCCCGCATGTCGTCGTTGTCGCCTGCTGCCACCCACTGGTTTGACAGATCGATAAGCTCCTCGCTACCAGTCGTGGTCACTTCACCGGCAAGCTGAAGGAAGTAGGCCGTCATCTGATTGGCCCAATACTCCTTCAGGTACTCCTTTTGCTTTGAGTCATAGAACGTGAACGCCGGTCGGATTCCCAGGTCCACGACGATGGATCGCACTGCGTCTTCGGCAGCGCGCTCCACCAGCAGGTGGGCTTCGTGATCTCGCCAATCGAGCGACTTCTCGAACAGCGTCTTCTTCTTGTCGATGATGTTCTCGAACCGCTCCACCAGATACGAAGGTAGCTGGTCAAAGCCTTCCTGCCGCATGTGATAGCGACGCAACTCAGACTGACAGGCCGGTGCGTTCTGGTGGCGGGTCATGCCTCGCTTGGTGATGGGGAGGCCACACACCTTGCACGGCACGATGTCGTGTGCCGTGACGAGGTGGTCATGCAGTTCCGCGATGCGTGCGTTGTCCTCATGGTCGTTCGACCGAATGTAGACATGGTAGGTGTTCTCGAACCGGCGGAACCAGGTTGACGGAATGATCTTCTTGGACTGGTTGGAACGGATCGAAAACTGCACCGGATCCTTTGCCTGCGGACACAGCTTACAGTGAAACTCACAGTACTGACCAACGTACGTGTTTTTCGTGCTGTCCCACGCTCCGTAGCTGGCGTGGTTCGTGAACCGGCTCAAGACTGACTTGGCCTGGAGCGGGGTGAGCTTGTTCTCAGTTGTCATGTTCGTTCCTTAGTTCCAGAAATTGTTTCACCGGAAGAACGCGCTCTTGTGGCGCGGGTTGTTGACCATGCGGAGACCGGTGGGCGTCGTCGCCTTACACACCAGCTTGACGATCTCCAGGACGCGGTCCTTGTGCTTCGCACCCTGCGTGTGCTTGGACATGCGCTCGAAGTGCGCGTTGCAGAACACGCACTGCCTCGTGGAGATTCCCCACTGCGAATTGCTGTCCTCGATCGGGTTGTTGCCGGTGTTGGCGTAACGCTTGACACGGTCCTCATCGATGAGCCACTGACCCTTCGCGTCCCGCACCGCAAAGATGTGCTCGCTGTTACTAGGCGACAGCGTCAGGTACAGACCCGGAGGCACATGACCCGCGACGGGCTGGTCCACCGTACCAGCGCACAAGGCGCTGTTGTATTCGTTCACCTCCGTCTCGCTGACCCGGAACACCGATGGATACCGCTGCTCTCGGATGCAGTGCGTGTTGGTACGCTCTGCCTTGTTGCCGAGGTTCACCTTTCCCTCCAGGGAAAGCATGTTCCCCGTGAGCTTGTTGACGATTCGTTGGAGCATCGGACCCTTCTGAGCGAACACCTTGAAGCGCGGCTCCGACGTGGAAACCCGGTTGTTGTGAACCTTGACCATGCGCGACTTCGCCGTGGAGAACGCCGCCTCCATCAGCGGTCCCACACCGGACAGCTTTGAGTCGCTCCGGTACGGGTCGTGGGAGACACGCACACCCTTGTTCGCCTTCACCTTTCCGAGCTCGGTGCGGAACTTGGCGGTGATCTCGAAACAGGTCGTACCACCCATCTCGTGCAACGCCGCCACGGACTCGCCGTGCTTGTGCTCGCACTCGGAACCAACGTACATGATGTTCTGCTTGTTGTCAAACAGAACGACCGTGTAGTGCGTGCCAACCGACCCATCGGGGTTCGGCTTGGCGAAGGCACAGGGAACACGCTCGACCACCGCAGAACTGACCTTGGGATTGTTGAAGAATGACATGGTTGATCTCCTAGTTAGAACCGTGTGTAGCAAACATGAGTCCTTGACAACCTACCCGTATCAGGTAGGATCTCTACTGACACTCAAGCAAGGGGTGTACCAAGTGCATGGGATCCTGACTCCCTCCTAAGCTCTAGGATCCCGATGATCTCGTTGTACTGCTGGCTGGACGAACAGAGTTGCAGCAGTGAGGCAAAGGCGAGGTTCTCGACGGTGAGGGGCACCAGCAGGTAGTGGAGATCCTCATCGATCCCCATTCCGAAGAGCGTGATTCTGCCGCTTAGGTACCGATCGCCTTTCCCACAGCCAAGTAAGCCCAACCCCGGGTGTCCATCGGCGTCGCCATCGCCATACCCGTTGCCGCTTACATGATTGTTAACACGTCCGTCCAAGGCACCATACCCACCGCCGCTTGCATAAGACCAATAGCGACTGCTTTCGTACCTGTCCGGGTCTCCGTCTTCTCCATAGCCTGTTCCTGAGGTGGGATCGATGCACCGACCATCGGCGTCACCGTTGCCGAAACCGTTGCCGTCGAGTTCGCCGTCTCCATCACCGACGCCTTCGCCGTCACCGAAAGCATCGTGTGGACTGAATCCGTAGCAGGTTTCCATGTCTACTTATCCTTCCTCAATTCTAGGATTGCGAGGATAGACTCATACTCTTCTTGAGTAGAAGAGGTTTGAAGGTTGCTTGCCAGGGCAATGGCTTCAGGGGTGTACGGGTACAGTAGATTCTCTAGCTCGTCGTCAAGTTCCATCCCTCTAAGAAGGGCTGTGCCGGGTCCGCAGTAACCGTCACCGTTACCGGCATCGTCACCGCGACCATCAGAGCCGCTGAAGAAACCACCGTTACCGTTACCGTCTGAGTCCATTGTGCCATTACCGTTACCGACTCCGAAACCACTACCGCTCTGGTTAGCTACACCTGTGCAGCTCCCATAACCCTGACCGTCTCCAGAGTCATCGTCGTCATGCGTTCCGTCCGCGTTTCCACAACCGTAGCCATCTCCGAAAGAGTCACCGCCCCCGTCCAATGTAAAGTCGTCATAGGTTGGCATCGCATGACTCCTTCCTAAGTTCGAGGATGGCAATGATTGCTTCGTACTCTTCTTGAGTAGAAGACAGTTGTAGTTGACCAGCAAAAGAGAAGGTGTCTACGGTCAAAGGTAGCAGTAAGTCATGAAGGTTTGGATCGATCTCCACACCAAGCAGGCTGTGGGAACCGTCACCGTCACCGTAACCGTAACCGATACCGTTACCGTAACCGTAACCGTAACCGTCACCGTCACCGTCACCGCCCCCGTCACCGCCCCCGTTACCGTTACCGTTACCGTTACTGTAACCGTTACCGTTACCGTGACCGTGACCGTGACCGTGACCGTGACCGTTACCGTTACCGCCACCGTCACCGCCACCGTCACCGCCACCGTCACCGTAACCGTAACCGTCACCGTCACCGTAACCGTCACCGTCACCGTAGCCGGTAATCATGTTTCTCTCCGCAACTCTAGGATGGCAATGATTGCTTCGTACTCTTCTTGCGTAGAAGAGGTTTGTAGCTGCTTGACAAACAGTAAGCTGTCTACGGTCAAGGGTAACAGTAAGGAGTTGAGGTTTGGGTCTAGTCCCATTTCTGACAAATCGTCACCGTAACCGATACCGTTACCGTAACCGATACCGTTACCGTAACCGTCACCGTCACCGTCACCGTAACCGGCACCGTCACCGTCACCGTAACCGTCACCGTAACCGTCACCGCAACCGTCACCGTGACCGTCACCGTTACCGGCAGCGGCACCGTCACCGTCACCGGCACCGTAACCGTCACCGCCCCCGGTACCGCCCCCGGTACCGTTACCGTCACCGCCCCCGGTACCGTTACCGTCACTGTCATTGTTACCGGCACCGTAGCTGGGATCAAACATGTCCGGCCTCGTTTTCTAGTGACCTCCCTCCCGAAAGAGGAAGGGTGGGGCGCTTGGTTAGAACGCCCCACCCTATCTTATCTTGCTACATTCAAGTCAGGTGATGCACTCACACGGAAGGGCCTCAACCTCTTCGTCAACGATGACGGCGAGGTTCAAACGCTTCTTCGCATCTGGCCAGAACTTGTTTGCGTGCGTCTTCTCGCTGGGTACTACTCCAGCGGCCTTCATCTTGGCGAACAACGGCTCGATGTCAGCAAGCGTAGTATCTGCGAGGATCGTGTAGTCGATCACTTCCTCCGCTTGCTTGGCTTTCTCGAATAGGTCAGGACGGAGGCAGTAGACGACGTACCAGTGCTGCCGACCGGCCTTCAGACAGCCGGTGCAGTTGGCGTGCTTCCACGCCGCGTACGTCAGTGGTGGCTTGATGCCGATCTCATCTGTGCTGGAGAGGGTGCATTGCCACGTCGCAAGCGGGTAGTCCGTGCGGTAACCCTGTGCGCCCAGGATTCCTGTTCTCCGCTGCATACGAGCAGGCTCGCTTGCGTCGAAGCCGTAGTAGATCACGGTTCGCGACTTGTCTGGCACGTTAGCAGCCAGCCAGTCCATGAACGGTTCGGTCTTGAGCCTGTGCGTACAGAGGGCGGTGCCGGTGCCCACCTTGAACGCTTTGGCGTGCATCACGATATCGAATTGATCCATCGTGGACCAGTTCGGGTGATTTGCGTAGGTGATCTCGACGCCGAGGTAGTTCGCTACCTCCTGCTTGAACCGCTTGATGTCCGCGTCCTCCACGTACGGGTGGATGTCGTGGTTGAGTAGGACGGTGTTCTCCTTGCCGTACCTCCGCACGACCTCGATGGCTACGAGAGCACTCGAATGCCCTCCGGAGTAGCAAACGATGTGCTTCTCCGCCAAACCTGTCCCTTCCGTTGTCATTTGTTCCCCTTCCTGCACGCGCTCGATGGCACCACATCGATACCGTCGATGAAGTCGAGCCACGCCGGGTCACGTCGGATCTTCCTGCGAGCGCTCACTGCCGCCTTTGCCGAGGGGGCCGTGACGACTGAGTTTACGCCCCGGAGCTTCATGCGAAGAACGACGTAGCGAACGTCGTCGTCACAGAGAACGCGCTCCGTCCGAGTGGAGAAAAGCAGCCCCTGCGAGGGCACAGGGGCTGCTTGCCTCAGAATCATCGCGCCACCACATCCTTGGTGGTCAGGTCCGCTGCCGTCACCTCGTGACCCTCCTCGATGCGCCTCCGCAGCATGTCCTGCTGCGCTCGACGCAACTGCTTCTCCTTGAGATCCTCCGTGCTCATCGTGGTGAGCAGCCTGTGACCCTGACGACCCGCGAACTGCACGAGGGAAGTCTCACGGTCAGATGCCCTTCGCGCGGCGAAGTTGACCACCATCTCGGCCATCTCACGCTTGCGCGAGAAGCTCACGCCGGTCTGCTCACCGGGCTCGTGGATGAACCACATGATCCGGTACTCCCGATCCTTCTCGGGCATGTTGTCCTGGCCGTCCTTGTACTTCCGGTAGTGGAAGTACGTCAGGCCCAGGCGACTGGCCAGGGGGCTGAGGTCGATGCCGGACTTGCGGAAGTCCTGCTCCTGCTCCTGCTCCTGCGACTGCCTCTTCACGTCAACTTCGATCTTCATGGTTCGTTGTCTTTCTTGGGTTGGGGCTGAACATGTTTGCGCGCTTTCGCGCACCAGGCTTCGACTTCTTCCAGTGATGGTGTGAACGCACACCATCCATCTTGCTGCAACCAGGTTGCTAGCTTGACCTCGATGCGAATGCTTCCGTCCTCATCGTCACGCAGGACGTTCACCTCCGTTAGAGGACCGTCGTAGAAGTCCTCTTCAAGTGTTTCGAGTCTCGTTCGGGTCATGACTCGTCCCAGGCGGTCACTCCCCACTCACGGGCGCACAGTTCGACGTACTGCGCATACTCGTTGGCGTTCATGGAGCGCACGTCGGAGCGATGCATGAGTCCGCGCTTGCGCGCCTCCTCGATGGCGACGGTCACGGTCATGTTTGCGGCACTGAGGTGTCGCATTGCGGGCTTCTCTTGCTTCTGGGTGGTGGTCACTTTGTCTCCTCTTGTTTGTGCTGTAGCGCGTGGTGGTTGATTGTCAAGTCTCTTCTTCGCGTGTGTTCATGTTTCTCTTCTCAGTTCGATGATGGCAATGATTGCTTCGTATTCTTCCCTGGAAGAAGACAGTTGTAGTTGACTAGCAAAAGAGAAGGTGTCTGCTGTCAAAGGCGACAGTAAGTAGTGAAGGGTTGGATCTAGTCCCATTCCTGACAGGGAGGTAGCGTCACCGTAACCGTCACCGGAACTGTCACCGTAACCGTCACCGTAACCGTTACCGTAACCGCCCCCGTCACCGTTACCGTTACCGTTACCGTAACCGTAACCTTTACCGTAACCGTTACCGTAACCGTCACCGTCACCGCCCCCGTCACCGCCCCCGTCACCGTTACCGTTACCGTTACCGTTACCGTAACCATCACCGTAACCGTCACCGTAACCGTCACCGTGACCGTCACCGTAACCGTCACCGTAACCGTAACCGTAACCGTAACCTTTACCGTAACCGTTACCGTAACCGCCACCGTCACCGCCACCGTCACCGTTACCGTTACCGTCACCGTCACCGTCACCGTAGGTTTCAGAAAGGTGGTTCATACGGTTGCTCCAGGTCTGGTTTCTCTCCTCAACTCTAGGATGGCAATGATTGCTTCGTACTCTTCTTGCGAAGAAGAGGTTTGTAGTTGACCAGCAACAGAGAAGGTGTCTGCTGTCAAAGGCAGCAGTAAGTAGTGAAGGTTTGGATCGATTCCCATTCCTGACAAGACAGTAACGTCACCGTAACCGTCACCGTAACCGTCACCGTCACCGCCACCGCCACCGATACCGTAACCGTCACCGTCACCGTCACCGCCACCGTCACCGCCACCGTCACCGTCACTGTCACCGTTACCGTCACCGTCACCGTCACCGTAACCGGCACCGATACCGTTACCGTGACCGTTACCGATACCGTTACCGTCACCGTTACCGTTACCGTCACCGTTACCGGCACCGTAACCGTCACCGTAGGTTTCAGAAAGGTGGTTCATACGGTTGCTCCAGGTACAGTTCGTACGCGAGACGCAAACCATCCAGGTGCGCTTCTTGTTGCTCCGGTGTAGAGTGCATGAACGTGTCAAGCTGCGCCTGATACGTTTCCCTTGGAAGATGGTCCGAGTACGAGAGAGAAAGGAGGTAGTCCCGTGAAATGTACCGGGAATACTCTACGACCGCTTTCGGTGCATACTTTCCGTGTTTGCCCCGGGTGATTACCAGGGGAGTGAGGGTCCACATGTAGTCGTCAACCTTACGCAAACCCCGTTCCTGCATAAGGAGGTATTCCTTGCGGACCCGGCACAGCGTGGTGCGCTTGTGCTTCCTCATGCTGGAGTTCACATGAACTGGTGTACGGCAAGAGCTACAAATCACTTGCCAGGATGCTGAAACCTGTGGTGGATCCCACATCAAAGGTTCGTCCGGGACCGCAGTTACCTCGCGCATGTTTACCTCAGAAGTTCTTGGCGTCGCACGCAAGCTCCAGAGTGCCTCTGATAGCTTCTCGCTGTTCCGGGTCTGCGTCGATGTAGTCGTTCAGGAGCGACACTGCCTCGTCATTCCAGAGAGGCTTTACTCCGTTCAGACGGTTCACCATCTGCATGAGGGTCACGACACTCTCGCGAGCCCAGAGGGCTGTAAGAATGTGGCTGCTTCGACCCCAACCACCCTTGCGGAAGATCGTTTTCTCAGACCGGATATCGAGGAACTTCTTGATCCGGTTGAAAGCTTTGAAGGATTGCTGTTTTAGCGCGTCGTCTTCAACGCTGAGCTTTTCCCCGTACCAAGACAGCGGCGCGTCCTCGTCCTCGGAATACAGATGGTGACGAACGGAACGTACGTCCGATAGGACCGCATTCAGCTTGTGGTCGAAGTACTGCGTGAACGAGTACTGGTCGAACTGGCTGTAGCCGTCCGTCTTGAGTCGGTTGGAGAGTGCTGCGCACTTGCACGCATCCGTGCCCTGGTGCTTTCGCAATCCACTGCGGCTGATGAGCGTATTGCAGTGCGAGCAAATCTCTACCTTGTGCGCTGTACGCACATGGTCCAGGAACCGCCGGAACGCTGCTTGTGCAGTTTCTTCTTCATTCTCTGTGACGAAACAGTACAATTCCTCGTGGTTGCACAGCACCTTCTTGCTCGTGGCGTGACAGATGTACTTGTTGTTGAGCGCGTCGTGGTAGAGGTACCCGTTCGTGTAGAACCATTTGTTGCCGACCTGGACGTGCATGTTGCCTCCTAGAAGTTGCGGGCGTCCGCTGCGAGTTCCAGAGTGCCTCTCATTGCCTCACGCTGTTCTGGACTGGCGTCGATGTAGTCACAAAGGACCGACACGGTTTC
>Ga0172366_10002407_pt1 | contig 14643 bp, 15 predicted proteins | sample LakKivSesite69cm_FD_114533 | JGI IMG/M metagenome (GOLD analysis project Ga0172366, IMG submission 114533) | Sediment microbial communities from Lake Kivu, Rwanda - Sediment site 69cm | ecosystem: Environmental > Aquatic > Freshwater > Lake > Sediment | place: Rwanda: Western Province, Lake... | reverse complement strand
GTTGCTGATGTGGGTCAGGTCAGCGTCCTTGAGCACCGCGCCGATCTTCTCCGCCGGATACAGGATACCCTTTTTCTCCATCCGGTCGGCAATACCCCGCACCAACGCCGTCCCACCGGTCATGATTAGCACGGTCATCCGCTCAGTATCCCGGTTGGTGACCAGTCTTCCGTCGCTCAGGAGAGCTGCTGCCAATGCATCTGCTCCCTCACCCTCCGCGCCGATCGAAATTGCCAGTGGATATTTCTGCACGTCAAGCCGTTTGTCGAGCACACTGGCGCCATCCACGGTCAGCACCTTCCAGCGCGGCTCGAGTTCATCGAACGGGACGATCGCCCAGGCATGAGGGCGCGCGGCCCAGGCTTCGTCCAGTAGTTCAGTAGGATCGGCCACGGTGATAGGGGCCTCAGCACTTGATGGGCCAAGAAGCCCATGAAGCACGCCCAGTGTGTCCGGAGTAACAAACAAAGTGGGAGCCGTACCGTCGCCTGAGATCTCGACCAGCGCATCCGATTCACCAACCCAGAAACGGCGCACGTCGGTCCATTGCACTCCATCAGCTAACGTCGGGAAGGGAGCGACAATGGCGTAGACCCAGCGGGCCAGCGCAACTGGCAAGTCAAGGTCCACGCGCAGGTCAGCCTGATCAGCAGAGGGAGCCAGGACAATGGCGCGACCTGAGCTCCTGCTCAGGTCAGGCCCAGCCAGCATAGCAGTGACCAGATCGCGCACCGCGATGGGCACGGCCGGGTCAAGCCAGACGCGCAATGGGGCAGGCGTGGCGGTGGGCGGGATGGGTGTAGCGGTTGCAGTTGGCGCAGGCGTTGCAGTCGGCGATGGAGTCGCACCGGGGGTTGCGCAATTGGTGATGAGGATGGCAACGAGCAACAAAGCAACAATGGTTCTGGTCATAGGAGCGCCTTTCTGGTTTTGGTCTGTTATTTGAGATGCTTCTTCAACAGAGCCACGACATCCGGGTAGTCAATGCCCAGACGTTTTACCGTCTCCAGGGTGGGAATGCCCTCAGGCGTCCAGCCACGACGCTTGTACACCGCATCAATCAAGGATTCGTAACGCTGTTCCCGATGTTTGCGTAGGGCAGCCATCTTCTCTGCTGTGCTTTTGCCCTCCGGCTCGAAGCCAATTTCGCGCAGTTGTTGGTCGTAGCGTTCGGCACGGGATTCGTACTCTTCGACTGTTACTGGCCCCATAGAGCGATAGGGGATCGCGTCATGCTCCCGGGTGCCATAGCCCATCTTGAGGTTGAAGATGCGCTGGAAGTTGTACACCGCCTCCGACATACGGATCAGGTCTTCCGGTTCCTTGACATCCCGGCGACCAGTTACCGCGCTGAACAAGCGGATATAGTTGTTCACGTGTTCTGGCACGCGAGCTGCCATCCGTGGCTCATACTTTCTCTTGTTGTCCGCCGGTTCAACGTCGTTCCACGGTAGTTTGCACAGGCCATTCAAGCTGAACCAGGTGCGGAACATAGGGAAGTAGTGCAGAGCCTCGGCTTTGTCCTCAAAGGTCGGGATTTGTTTGGTGACCGCATCCATGAAGATGAGCCAGGCTTCATCGTGTTGAGGGCCCTTGTTAGCCAGGCCATAGCCACCCTGTTGGGCTACCGATTCCTTAGTCACATACTCGGAGTATTCCAGCCCTTTGCACTCCATGCCGATGTCCTGCAAGAACTGTGGGGCAGCACCGTACTTTTCAGCAAAGATTTGTTTCATGCGGCGGACGCCCTGCCCCACGATGGTGCCAAAGCCCTCGCCTCGCCCCATCTGGTGCAGGACTTCCAGCAGGGCCTCGGCGTTACCAAAGTGCAGTTCCAGGCCGTTGGTCCTTTCCTTGTTGAGGATGCCCTCTTCATAGCATTCCATGGCAAAAGCAAGGGCCGTGCCGAAGGAAATGGTGTCAATACCATATACGTCGCAGTAAAAGTTGCCCTCCAACACCGCATGGGCATCGAAGATGCCACAATTGGAACCAATGGCGGCAATGGTCTCGTACTCGGGGCCATCCACATGCACCCACTGACCCTTGTACGGCCCAGTGCGAGGTTGAAAGCGTTCCACGCATCTGGAGCAAGCCAGCGTGCAGCCATACCAACATCCATCGGGAATGCCCAGACTCCAGTATTTCCTGAACTCCGTGTTGTAGAGTTTGGCGGCCTGTGGATGTGAACCGTAACGGAAATTGTGTACGGGCAACAGGTCAAAATCGTTCATGATGCTCACCAGATAAGTGGTGCCGTTGCTGCGCATGTCGTTCATAATGGGATCCTGCTCATAGATCTCGCGGTGCATTCTGCGGCCCACTTTGGTCAGTTCGCTCCAATCGGCCGGGCCGTTAGAATTCCCTTTCACACCTACGTACTTGACCACCAGCGCTTTGACTTTTTTGTGGTGGAGCACCGTGCCGATGCCGCCGCGTCCTGCCTGCTTCAGGCGGACGAACTTGCGCCGTACATCGTAAAAACTCACATTCAGACAGCCCATGAACGTGTGCCCAGCTCCCGGACCTGTCGAGATGGAGGAGATGCCCTTTTTTTCATCCGCTGTCTCGGCGAAAAGTTCCAGGATTTGTTCAGGCAAGACATAGCTCTCGTTTGCTTCCTCAGGAGCCGCGATGATTTGCACCAGCCCCTTGTTGCCGTCCACAAAGACAATCACTTCCTTGTCCGCTTGACCTTGGACCTCGATGGCGTCCCAGCCGGCGAACTTGAGCAAGGGGCCAAAGTGGCCACCCACATTGCTGTCAATGACCGTAGCGGTGAGCGGTGAGATGCTCACGACGATGGATTTGCCAGCGCCAGGGTAAACCGTCGTGCCACCGATAGGGCCGGAGGAGAGGATCACTTCGTTCCCCGGGTCGTTCCAGCGGGTATTGCCACTGACTGCATTCCAGAGCAGCCACAGCCCAAACCCTCGACCTCCGATGAAGGTGTGCTTCATTTTCTCGTCAACGGGCTTGCTGCCAATGGCATTGTCTGACACGTTCACATAGAGTGTCTGGCCAGCGTAGCCACGCTGCACCTTTCGAGGCTCGTAGTGAAACTCTGCCAGGACCTTGTGCGCGGCACGTATCTTCTCTATGGTCGTCGTCATGCTGCCACCTCTCTTACTTTGATGCGTTTTTCTGTCTTGGTCAGTTCCACATCGGGCAGGTCTTCTACGGATAGCGCCCCCGTGGGACATGCTTCAACGCATTTGGCGCACGATATGCACTTGAATGGCACCACATAGTCGGCGTGCACGTACATAGCCAGGATAGGGCAGAAGCCAACACAGGACAGGCAGCCTACGCACAGTTTCTTGTTGATGCGCACAATGCCGCGCTTGTCGCGCGCAAGGGCCAACGTTGGACAGACGTCAATGCATTCGCCACACTGGTTGCAGACCGTCGCCTGGTAATGGTTGGAGTGACCTGCCTCAGAGATGCGGATGGCCGATTTCTCGCTGTTGGCCTCTTTGAACCAGGTCTGAGAGCAGACCTCTTCGCAGGCGCGGCAGCCGTTACATCGCTCGGTTTCAAAGACGAGTACTTTCATGGTTTGTGCTCTCCTCCCGCGATGTCCTGTTCATACTACATAGCAAGCGCTCTCGCTAAGACGAGAGCACTTGAAATGCCAAACAACCGTGCTTCTTCGCCGATTGATGACACGTATGATTTGACGCTATTGTACTGCAATCACACACTCAGAGCAAGTAACTCTGGGTGCAGTATGGTGTGCTCTTCCCCGCGGGGGATACCCGATTGAAGAGCTACTCCACCCTTTCCACAACGATGGTGCACTCAGTGACCAAGGCTGCGAGCGCGCCAAGGGCAGCCAGGGTGGGCGCCAGCAGGATGCCAGCTACGCCGAGCGTCAGTGGAATTTCGAGCAGCGTCCGGTCATCCTGCTTGACGATGACACGCCGGATGTTGCCCTCGTGAATGAGTTCCTTTACCTTCTGCAACAGTTGTTCGCCAGTGATCTTGAATTCTTCACGGATGGTCTTTTGTTCGTTCACTCTACCTCCTCGCTGAATCTCAAGCGCGTTCAGATGAGAACCATCTCCAATTGCCCCAGAGGCCTCTTTTACTCCTTGACTAAATCTCTATCTCACGGCGGGCGGCTTCGACGATGGTTTCAAACAATTCTGGAATATTGGCGGCACGGGCACGGCGCCGAATGGCCTCCCAATCCAGCACTTCCCATTGGTTGATTAACACTCCACGCGCATCGCGCAGGTGTTTGTCGGATCCGGTCTCTCGAAAGGCGAGCAATTTCGCCAGGATAATATCTTCAGCGCTGATGAAGGTTGCTGAGTGGCCAGCCTGGTCATAGATCATCCGTTGGCGCCGTTGGAAGGCTGCCTGAGTGAGCGGATCGTGGGATAGGGGGACCATATCTATCTTTGCCCCAGTGGTCGGTTGGATAACATTGAAGGAATAGCGTCGGCGCAGCGAGTCGCGGATGCCCTCTTCGCTGACATAGTAGTCAGGAATAGGGAATGCGGCCACAAATGGCGCTATATGCTCTGTCTTCATGGCTACTACGATATCCACATCCAGAGTCAGGCGCGGTTCGCCATAGAAAATAGCAGCAAAACCACCCACAACCATATAGGGGATGTGGAGTCGCTCCAAAACCTGGACTACATAGGTAAAGAAGGCCTTGAGCTCATAGTTTCGGACCTGCTCCATCTTCTTACCTGCCCAGGCTCTGGTCACCCTGCATCCGGCGGGTGATGTGCCAGTTCAAGTCCTCAGATAGCATGTTGGGATGAGCGCGCCGCTCGGTGACGCGTACGATCTCCAGAGCGAACTGGTAGGCCTGGAAAGCCAGCTCCAGCCGCTGGGCAGGGCTCATCTTGCGCCAGATCTCCATTTGCTGGCGGTCAATCGGCCCGAGCCGGCGATACAGTTGCACCACATCACCCTCTGCGGGCCTTCCGTGAACAGTCATCAGCCACCTCAACAAGTGATAGATTAGCACGAGCGGGCAGTGAAGTCAAATCGCCCTGTGGCTGTGCCCGTGGGGAGTGAGAACGAAATGGAACCAGAATCGGGAGACAGTCAAGCCATTCCAGTGGGTGGGGAGCGGTTTGGTGGAGCTGCTCCAAGCGTGTCCGGCACAATCAGCGGGCCGGTGTTGTCAAAGGCGCTATGGATTCCTATCGCTATCCAAGGCCCTCTTCAGGGCTTCGATCTCCTTTTCAAGCCTCTTCTGTCTGGAGGCGATGCTGAAGACGAAAATGAAGGTTATCGCCCAGAATACGGCATAAGCAGCAAAGAGATAAACCATGTTCAAACTCCTTCTCTAAACCGAAGTGCTTTCTTCAGTGCTTCCACCTCGTCCGTTAGCTTCGCCAAACGGGTGCGATGAAGCAGCAGTGCAAAGTAGAGGATGGTGAAGGCGAGCAGGCAGAAGAGAAAGGTGGCCAGCATCGGCAGGGTCAAGCGAGCGCCCTGTCTCTCGAAGACGACGGGGTGGAGTCTCTGCCACCAGCGTACCGACCAAAAGGTGAGCGGTACGCTGGCAAAGGCCACGATGCCATAGACCGCGGCGAAGCGGGCCTTCTGTTCTTCCCCCTCCAGGAACGCCCTCAGCATAAGGTAAGCGAGGTAGACGAGCAGGAGGATGGTGACCAGGATCAGGCGTGGCTCTTGCTGCCAGGGCCACCAGGCGTTCCAGGTCGGCTTGGCCCAGATGGAGCCGGTGATGACCGCCATAGCAGTGAATATTATCCCCACCTCTACGGAGGAGAAAGCCACAATGTCCCAATCGCGCTTCCTGCTATGCAGGTAGGCTATGCAGGCTAGCAGGGTAACGAAGAAAGCGAAGAAACCAACCCAGGCTGAAGAGACATGAAAATAGAAGATCCTTTGCAGGTGTCCCATCGTTGCCTCTGTCGGTGCGTAGAGGAATACCAGATAGAGGGCTGCTATCATGGCCACAACACTCAGCCAGTTCAGCACATCCCCCGCACGAAAACCTCGATCCATACTTGAAGCCTCCTCTCTGTATCGAGGGGTCAACTTTCCACCACGTAGTCAAAGGTCATGTAGGATAGCACCACGAAGATGACATCAAAGCCGATAAGCAGCCTCAGCCAGTGAGTCAGACTGGCCCACGGCAGGCCATCGAGGATGCCTGCGGTCAGCTTTACCGCCGAGACCACCACGGGCAGAACGATGGGAAAGAGCAACACCGGCAACATCACCTCACATGCCCTGGTGTTGACGGCTATGGCCGAAAGCAAGGTGCCCACAGCCGCGAAACCGATGGCCCCCAAGAAGATAGTCAGCAAGAGCACTGGCCGGATCAGATTGAGATTGAGCACGGCCGAGAAGATGGGCAGCACTAGCGCTTCGATAGCGGAGATGAAGATCAGATTCCCTAGCATCTTGCCAAAGTAAATCGTGCTGCGTTCCATTGGCGCCAGGAGCAGGCTATCAAGGCGGGCTTCCGCTATCTCTGCAGAGAAGGAGCGATTCAGTTCCAAGGTCCCTGCAAAAGCGAATGTTACCCAGAGCATGCCCGGTGCTACCGTGGCTACATTGTCCACCCGCAGGTCAAAACCAAAGCTGAAGATAACGATGAGCAGCAGAACAAAGACGAATATGGCCCCAAGCATCTGCTTGGTGCGTAGCTCGGTGAGCACATCCTTCCAGACAATCGTCAGCACCTTATTCCCGGAATTCATGTCTCAATTAGCTCCCCGGTGATTGGCCTCTCCCACACGCTGACGGTAGGCTTCTTCCAATCCAGCCAAGGTGAGAGAGGCTTTCGCCGCTATGTATACCACTTGCCCCCTGGACAGGATGACCAACCTGTCGCACAACTGCACCCCTTGCTCCAGGTTGTGGGTGGTCATGACGATGGTGCGCGATTCGGCATGGAATGTCTGGAGCAACCCGCCTAACGTTTTCGCGGCCTGTTGGTCTAGTCCAGCGTAGGGCTCATCCAGGAGCAGGAGCGAAGGCTCGTGGATGATAGCCCTGGCGACAGAGAGGCGTTGCAGCATGCCGCGTGACAGGGTGCCGGCCGGGCTGTGGCGGTGTCCCTCCAGCCCTACCAGGTTAAGGAGCACGCCCACGCGCTGATCCAGTTGGTGCACATCGTAGAGCCGACCATAGAAACGGAGGTTCTCTTCCACCGTCAAATGGCTATAGGCGAGAGGCTGATGAGACACGAAGCCTATCCGGCGTCGGATCTCGCTGCCGCTGGAAGCCAGTTCAAGGCCAGCAATGCGCACTACTCCACTGCTGGGTTTGAGCAGCGTGGCCAGGATACGCAGCAGCGTTGTCTTGCCCGCTCCGTTGGGCCCAACCACGGTGAGGAACTCGCCCTCTGCCACCTCGAGGTTGATGTCCTTTAGGGCATAAGTATCACCAAAGGACTTGACCAAGCCTTGGACCTGGATCATCCCCCCTCCTCTTCAGCCCTTGCCCGCTGCTGGGGCCAGGCGGCTATCAGTGTACCCACCAGGAGCACGCCACCCCCGATCCAGATCCAGTTCACCAGGGGATTGATGATCATTTGAAAGCCTGCCCGGCCGTCCTCGGCCAGGTCAGCGAGGATGATGTAGAGATCTTCCTTCAGACTGCTGTGGATAGCTACCTCTGTGACCCAGGGGTTGTCCAGGACCCAGTGATAGTTTATCTCTGGCACCAGGGTAGATGCCTTTGCCTGACCCTGATAGATTCCCAGGGTGGTGGAATAGCGGATCCTGCTTTGGTAAGTTGCTGATTCGGGATGCAAAGTTTCGATCGCATAGTCCTCGTATTGAACTCTATAGTCACCAATAACCGCCCAGTCGCCCGGCTTCAGAGTGACCAACTGCTCGCGCTTGTAGAATGTCGAGCCCGTGACCCCGATAGCCATCAAGACGATGGCCAGGTGGACCAGGTGGGCGCCATAGCGACGCTGAGCCTTCGATAGGACGTTGATCAGTGCCCTTGGATAGTTCTCCCCTGTGGCCCGGTGCCTGGCGTGCAGGTCCCTTGCCACCATCGCCAAGAGGGAAAAGATGACGAAAGCACAGATGAGAGTGGAGATGAGTGGGAATAGCTCCGTGACACCCAGACTAAAGGCCATAATGGTCAACACCAGGGCTGCGAGCGCCGGGGGAACAAGGTTTCGCCAGTGCCGGGCCGTGAGTCGCTGCCAACCGATCATTGGGCAGATGCCTATCAAGCAGATAATGGCCATCATTAGAGGTCCAAGGGCCCGGTTGTAGAAAGAAACCTTGAGGCTAACTGCTACCCCTCGAAGGGCTTGAGCCAGGACCGGGTATACGGTGCCGAGAAACACGATCAATGCCGCGGCACAGAAAAGCAGGTTGTTGAGGAGAAAAGTCCCCTCACGGGAGAGGAGATTCTCTGCCTCGCTTCCGCCAAGTTGGTGCCGGCGATAGTAGATGAGCGACAAGGTCACCCCCAGAACAATGGCCATGAAGGCAAGGAGGAAGTAGACAATGGGCTGTACATGGCGGGAGAAGCCATGCAAATCAGATATGATTACGCCACCCCTGGTCACCAAGGTGGCGAAAAGGCAGAGCAGGAAGGCCAGGGTGGGGAGCACCATGTTCCATATTCTGTGCATCCCCTGTTGCTCTTCCATGATAGCGGAATGAAGAAAGGCGGTCCCGATCAGCCAGGGAATCAAGGAGGCGTTTTCCACCGGGTCCCAGGCCCAGTAGCCACCCCAACCCAGCTCCACATAGGACCACCAGGCCCCTGTCAGAATGCCAGCGCTCAAAGAGATCCAGGCAAAGAGACTCCAACGTCTCACGGCCTTTACCCAGCCGCTATTCTGCTGTCCACTCATCAGGACCGACAGTGCGAAAGCAAAAGGCACCGTGTAGCTGGCGTAGCCCAGGAAGAGAAGCGGCGGATGTAAAATCATGCCCAGATTCTCCAGCAATGGCAACATTCCCACGCCTTCCGATGGCCTGGCGGAATACGTCTCGAATGGGTTGCCCGTCGCCAACAGCAAGAGGGCGAAGAAGGCCTCGGTGACAGCCAGCGTGACCAAAAGATAAGGCCCGATCGGCCCTGACCTGCCCCTCTTCTGCGCTACCAGCACGGTCAGGATGGCCAGAAACCACAGCCAAAGAAGCAAAGAGCCTTCCTCACCAGCCCAGAAGGCGGAGATTCGGTAGACGAGGCGTAGCTGCGTGCTGGTGTACTGATAGACGTATTTGATCTGGAAATCATGGGTGACCAGGGAATAGAGCAAGATCAACGAGGCGAGGGTGACCAGAGCCGCCACTGCCCACAAAGCCTTTTCAGCGCTCTCCACCAAACTACGGGATCTCTGCCGCGCCCCCATCAAGGCGGCTATCGCCCCATATAGAGAGACGGCCAACGAAAGATGAAGCGCCCAGGAGCCGATATCGGCCACCTCTTATTTCTCCACGTATTTGGACGGACATCTCAGGAGCACTGCCGTAGCCTCAAAGACGCCGCTGGCCACATACCTCCCTTCGACCACGGCCTGAGCGCCATCCTGCAACAGATCTGGACGAACACCCTTGTACAGGACGGGCAAACTGCCACTTTTGTCCGCGATCTCGAACTGGAGGATCATCCGCTGAGAGTCCCAGTGGATCGTCTGGGCGACGACAAAGCCGGTGGTTCTCACAATGCGGTCAGACGGCCCTCGGGCTTTCAACTCCTCCACAGTCAGATAGTAAGCACTGGAGCCTTGAATGCTGCTGTAGACAAGCCATCCCACAACCAAAACGATGATGGCTGCACCGATAACCAACCTCATCCGCTGGCTTGCTCTCTTCCCCGGTGCCCGGGGCTGGGAAGCTGACTTCAGGTTTGCCACCTATTCCCTCCCTCGCCGAGGTGCCTAATTGTACATGGGGCAAAGATCCAGGTCAACTCCGCAAGCCCACTTGTCGCCAGCGTGGCTTCGCGCTATAATGAATATTGGAAGTAGCAAAGCCCATTAGCTCGCGAGCAGCCAGTTTCTTTAACCGAACAAGACGAGGTTGTCTGTCTTGCCCCGAACAACAGGAGGGCTAACAATGCAAGCGCAGGCACAGATGGACAAGTCGTGGCGTGACCTCGTTGAGATCATGCATTTTACGGAGAGCGTAGCCGCAAAGATACATGGCATGTTGGACGAGGCGCAGATCTACAGGACCATAAAGGACGAGTTTGCGAAGTCCAAGAGGTACACCGTCAGCATTGCCTTGTTGACCGATGATGGATCGAAGCTCAGGGTCGCGCAACTCTCATCACCCCCCAGGCGGTTGAAAGCAACTGCGAAGATCGTCGGGATGCGGCTGCAAGAGTACAGGCTTGACCTGCTGAAGTCAAGCATCTACCGCCAGGTCGTCAGAGAGGGTAAGACTGTCCATGTCAGCGTTCTCGATATCCTGAGAGAGCTATTCCCACCGCCGCTCGCCGACCTGATAGTGAAGGGCATGGGCTACGAGCAGAGAAACTCTATCCTGACCCCATTGAGCCGGCAAGGGCAGATCATAGGCGTCTTGGCCATGTCATCTACTGCCCTGGCCGAAGACTTTATCCCGTCAGTGAAGAACCTGGCCCTGCATATTTCGACCGCCCTGGAACTGGCCGATGAAGGTGCCCGCCGCAAGCGTGTTGAGGAGGCAGAGCGGCAAAGTGAGGAGAGATACCGCACCCTGTGTGAGAGGTTGCCAGTGGGGCTCTACCGAACCACACCAGGGGGGCAGATTCTGGAAGCCAATCTTGCTCTGGTGGAGATGCTTGGCTATCCAGGCCTGGAGTCGCTGCTGACGGCCAATGCCTTCGACTTTTATGTGCACCCTGAGGAGCGCAGACAATGGCAGTCTCTGATGGAGAGTGGGAGAGTGGCGAGTGGTATCAAAACGCAGGTTTGGCGTCACGACGGAACCGTCGTTTGGGTGAGGGAAACCAGCCATGCTATTCGAGATGCTGTCGGCCAGGTCCTCTTCTACGAGGGCATCCTGGAGAATATCACAGACCGTAAGCGGGTCGAGGAGGCGCTACGGGCCAGCGAGGAGCGCTTCCGTCGGATGGCGGAAGTCATCCCGGTATGCTTCTGGATGTACTCCCCTGATTGGGAACGGGCGATATATATCAGCCCTGGTGCTGAAAAGATATACGGCCATACATGCGAAAGTTTTTATCGGCAGCCCGGATTATGGCTAGATGCTGTCCATCCCGATGATGGTGAGCGGGTACGCACTTTCTGGGAGGAACATCACGAACACGAGGGCGAATCCGAATATCGAATTGTGCGGCCTGATGGCGAGATCCGTTGGGTAAGGGAAGTCGCCGCGCCGGTTCGAAATGAGGCCGGGGAACTCGTTCTGCTCACCGGATTCGTGGAGGACATCACTGAGCGCAAGCGGACCGAAGCCCAACTGATCCAGGCAGAGAAGCTGGCCTCGCTAGGGGTGTTGGCCGGGGGTATCGCTCACCAGCTACGCAATCCCCTGGGCATTATCTCGGCCTCTGCGCAGTTGCTGCAGGAGCACCCTGATGACCCGCAACTGCAGAGCCAGTGCACCGAGAAGATCCGTGCTGCCACCCAACGCGCCTCCAAAGTCATCGAGAACCTGCTCCGATTTGCTCGTGGCGAGAGCGCACCAATGCTGGAGATGGACGTGCAGCTTGTCCTGGAGGAAACTTTCGACCTGCTGGCCCACCACATGACCTTGCGGAGGGTCTCGTTAGGGAAAGAGTTCCAACCCTGCCTGCCGTGCGTCCATGGCAATCCTCACCTGTTGCAGCAGGCTTTTATCAACCTTATTCTCAATGCTTGCAACGCCATGCCTCAGGGTGGAACGCTCACTGTGACTACCCGTGCCACAAAGGCAGGTGGGGTGGAGATCCAATTTCGCGATACGGGGCATGGCATTGCTCCGGAACATCTATCCAAGATCTTCGATCCATTTTTCACGACCAGGCCCTTAAACAAGGGTACCGGCCTGGGGTTGCCCGTCACCTGGAGCATTATCCAGCAGCATCAGGGCACGATTGAAGTCCACAGCCAGGTGGGCCAGGGGGCTACTTTCACCATTCGGCTGCCGGGCAGGCAGCAGATGGTGGATGGCAAATAGCAGAGCTTTAATACCGTGCGTTAACCATCAGCGATAAGCCAAAGGAGGCTGAGATAGAGCAAGAGCCCTTACGGATTCTCGTGGTAGACGATGAGCCGGACATATGCTGGGTCTTGGAAAACATCCTGCGCCCTGTTGGTTATGCTGTGAGCACCACGACAAGAGGGGTGGAGGCCATGGAACTGGTTGCCAAGGAGTCCTACGCCGCCGCATTCGTGGATGCCAAACTCCCGGACATAGACGGCCTGGAGCTGGCCGCTTTGATCCGCCAACGGAGCCCACGCACCACGGTTGTGCTGATCTCTGCCTATTTCCATCCACAAAACGAGGCTATCATCGAAGGGCTGCAGAAAGGCCTCTTCATCGGCTTCGTCGCCAAACCATTCGATGTGGAGCAAGTCAGACTGATAGCTTGTCAGGCTGTGGAGACAGCCAAGGAGGGAGGCTACACGCATGACCCGCATTCTGCTGGCAGATGATGAACCTGACCTCGTCTGGGCGCTGCGACACAGCCTGGCCGATGAAGGCTACGAGGTGTTCATCGCCCACGATGGGATGCAGGCCCTGTCCCTGGCCCGGCTTCATCGTCCCGATCTGATCATTCTGGACATCGTCATGCCCGGATTGGATGGCCTCGAAGTCTGTCGCAGGTTGCGCCGGGATCCTGCTTTGGCCGCGTGCCCCATCCTGTTCCTTACGGTGCGCAGTGACATCGAGGACCGGGTTACCGGCCTGGATGAAGGGGGCGACGATTACCTTGTCAAGCCCCTTAACATGCGGGAACTAAAAGCCCGTGTCCGGGCCCTGTTACGTCGGGGCCGACCCACCACAGGGGAGGCCATGGGCCCTGGCCAGGACTTTATGCTCATTGTGGGCCCCATCGCGCTCGACCTGCACCGCCGTCAAGTGCGCGTGGGAAAGAAGGCCATGCAGCTCACGCCTGCCGAGTTCAATCTTCTCCACTACCTGATGGTCCATCCCGGCGAGGTCTTCTCCAGCTACCAACTGCTGCATGAGGTATGGGGTTATGCGCCGGGGGCACTCAGCACCAGCGTGGTGCGCTTTCACATCAAGAACTTGCGCTTCAAGATCGAACCTGACGCGGCCCATCCCATCTACATCCGCACCTTGCTGCGCCACGGCTACATGTTTGTTGTTGATGTATGACCCCATGCCAATGAGATAAAGGTAGCTGGTCGGGTTCCCCTGCCTGACTATTCGACGGCATGGGAGCCGTTGCTGCTGTTTTTTCAGCCAGGCTCCGAGATCAATTCTGTGCCCTCGGTGGCCTCTCTGCAGCCGGAAACGATTCCCCATCGCGGACCTCCCTGCTATCGTCCCGGAATCAAACGCAAATCTAACGCAAACCTCACACCAACCTAGCGCTATTCGCCTTGCATCGTTGTTATAATTGTGATACCCTCCAGCGTGTACATGTGCTGTTTGGGAGATGGCATGAGCAACAAAGAAGAACACTGGTACGCAGTGCACACCAAGCCGCATAAGGAATACATGGTGCAGGACTTGCTGTTGAGCCGGGGTGTCGAGACCTACCTTCCGGTGCTCAAGGAGTTCAGCAAAGGGCCTTCACACCAGGGACAAGAAAAGCCTTTCTTCACCTGCTATCTCTTTGCCCACATGGACCTGGCCAAGGTGCCTCTCTCATCGGTTAACTGGTCACCTGGCGTAACCCGCGTAGTCAGTTTCGGCGGCCAGCCGGCGGTGGTGCCGGATGAGGTCATTGGTTGGCTGAAAGACCGGCTGGCGCGCCTAGACGGGCGAGACTTCTACAGGGGCCTGCCACTGCGGCCGGGTGACCGGCTGTGCATCACCAAAGGGCCACTGAAGGATATGGAGGCGATCTTTGACCAGCGCCTGTCCTCGCCAGACCGGGCGCGAGTATTCATCGAAATCCTGGGCCGCCTCACTGCCTGCCAGATTGACCTCTACAGCCTCAAGCGGATAGAAAGGTAGTGGTTGGGGCTTAGCTACTGTGATGGAAAGACAGCAGGCTGGGCTCCCATGGCAACTCATCTCCTGACGAGTCTTTGGGTATCTGTGCGATAGACAACGGCTCACGCCCAGGTGGGCCGACATATATGGTACGTTGCTCAGATCGCGCGCTCGACCCCGAGAGCGCCGCAACGGCGGAGCTTGCCTGCGAATCATGGTGCGTGGTTGACGGATGATTGACTGGGCGGGGGTGGGGGCTGGCGCACTGTGGATCGTGGGCCTGGCGGTGATATTCGCCACGCTGAGCCATGGTCACTGGCTGGCCCATGAACGTGGGATGCGCTTTCGTGTCGTCCTTGGCTCTTCTGCCTATCAGGTGGCTTGCGACCTGGGGTTAGCGCTGGTGAGCGCCGGCCTGTTCTTTAGCGTCCAGTCCCTATGGCAGCGCATTGTCTGGGCCGCTTTCGCTCTGCTTTACATAGCGCTTAGCTGGGTCGAATGGCGACGGCAGCGGCGAAGGACTGACCCCGCACCAACGGCACAGCTAACCATCAGCATAGAGAAAGGGGGCCAGCAGCCCTGGGGTATTTTGGGGGCGGCAAAACGT
>Ga0172366_10002406_pt1 | contig 14644 bp, 11 predicted proteins | sample LakKivSesite69cm_FD_114533 | JGI IMG/M metagenome (GOLD analysis project Ga0172366, IMG submission 114533) | Sediment microbial communities from Lake Kivu, Rwanda - Sediment site 69cm | ecosystem: Environmental > Aquatic > Freshwater > Lake > Sediment | place: Rwanda: Western Province, Lake... | reverse complement strand
TGGTCGAATTTCAAATCCCAAGTATTTGATCCACATCCAAGTTTGAAATATGAATCTTTTTCGGTTCCTGCAATCGCCTGAATAACTGCATCCTTAGATGTAGGGGTACATTCAATGAGGCCCTGACCGGTTATGTTGCCCTCAACGAGAAGGTTGCCGCTATTGGTAATTGAGTACGTGCCATCAGAATAAGATATTGTTGAATCACCAAGAGTATTATCTGCACCCCACAGCGGTATCGTTCCATTGGTTCCTGCTCCGGTGAGAGCGCCACTAAAAGGCAGCCCATCATAGAAGTAATGAACACCAGATAGGCAATCCACATATCTAAGTGCTTCTAGATCTGTAGTATAACATAGTTCTCGGACGATCTGAACATTAGCACATTCAGCATCTGTTCCTTGATAGTGTCTATAAATACCTGAAATTGTTGTAGTCATTTTTACTCCGGTACTGTATAAGCAATGGACTGTATACTGATATAAAGTCCAGAAACAATAGCTGTTGAAGCTAGGCGCATTGATCCAGATCCACGCAGATCAGTAACATCTCCAGACCAAATTGGAACATCGTCTCTATTATTAGCACTATACCAAGTAGCTGTTCCTGCACTATATGATAGGGTTGTATATGGTAGACCAGCAGCATTTATAACTCCAGCAACAGCTGGTTTAGTAAATGCAGTTCCAGAAAAATTTAAATAAAATAACTCTGTAACTCTGTTGGAGTCATATACATATAACCTCGCGTTAGGAAATTTCGAGCCACTATTTAATAGATCTGTAACAGCTTCGGCTGTAGCATTTCTAGCAATATCAGTTTTAATTGTAATCATTGTTTACTCCAAGACGTTCTTATATGAAACTTCGACATAACTCGAAGGGTCTATTCCACTAAGTTGTGGAACATCATTAAATGATAACTTAATAAATTTGAGTTTATCTAGTTTAACGTTTGACTGTCCATTAATAGGATAGGTTGATTCTATACTTAGTTTTCCAATTGATGTTGGAGGAACATATACATCAAGAGTTCCAGATGGAACAAGTGATCCACCAGCCTCAATTAGTCTAATATCTTCAATAATGCTAGCAGCATCATCATAGTTTCCAGAAGATAGTGCATTGTCTAGAAGTAGTTTAAGCCTATCTATATCATCCGTAGGATAAGTAACATTATTAGTATCAATTAATTCTATTCCCGTAGTGAACGAAAACATATAGTCGCTGGTTAGAAAAGATCCGTCTTCTCCAAGAATACTATCTGGCGTTTTGTATAAGAATACATTATATTTTTGCTGTGGAGTTAACAAAACCGCAGGAGTATAAGTTAGAATACTTCGGATTCCACTAGGTGTCCCAGAATTAACGTATTCAAAATTAATGGTTCCTGGTACTGAAACATAGTCAGTATCATTAACACTAATAACTCTATAGTCGGCCGAGTCCTTATTTAAATCCCTATCAAAAGTAACTTTGATTACTGGATTTCTAGGTACGTTAATCTGATTAATTAATGGAGTATGGCTAAGTATTCTCAGAGTGGACATTATGTTGGATCCTCATTCATTCTTATTGGTGTCATGTGTGGACCAAAAGAATTTAGTTTTTCACGAATTAGATTTAGAACTTCAAATCTAGATCTATTAAGAGGATTATAACCTCTGACTTCATAATGATACATATCTATTAAATCTATTCTTTGCTTTTCGCCACACGACTTAATAAACTCTTTAAGTTTTTCAAAGTCTAGCGCATTAAGCTTTCTATACATATCATCATTTTTACCATTAAAAACATAGTCTCCATCTTTATTAACAATAAAGTTCTTATCTATCTTACGTCCCTTTTCGGTAGTATGTGGTTTAGATGGATCATATTCTACGAGAATGTTGTTTTGAAACGCGGTTAATATTCTGGTGAGCTTTTCTGGCTGGACTTCATTGGTACAGAAGTAGGACTTATCTTCTTGAGAATCTAGTTCAATATATCCATAATCCATGTGGGTAGAAGATTGATTATTATTTTTATCAAGAGGAACCCTAGAGTTCTCCTTACATCCTCGTCCTATAAACTGTTCTCCAGCACGATATAATTTAATACCAGAAATGTCATCAATCCACATAAGGCCTTGATTTAATTTAAGATATTTGGGCAATTTAAATTCTTTGACTTTCTTTGACATTAATACTCCTAGTTAAAAGTGTTCCGGCACTTCAAGTAGTATAGTAAAGATAACATCAATATTATTACCTATCATTTCAAATTCCTTAATTTTTGTTTTCGAGCTTTTTTTATATCTACCTTTGGTATCAATATATCTATTTTCTTTAGGTAAATAAAAAGGGAGAAGAATTTCTTCTCCTCCCCTTATCTTACCTAATTAGCTAAACTTACAGTGATGCAAGTCCGCTTACACTAGGAACTGTAGTATCACGATTGATATTCGACAGCGTAACAGCATTTGAATTCTCGAAATTGTAGTTTCTTTCGATAACTATATTTCTCAATACTCCAATTGCTTTACCCTGTTCAAGAATACCCAGACCCCAACCTTCCTTGAGTTTGATATTCTCGATATCTCTCTCAGGAGTTGTCCATCTGTCCATCGTTACCGGCATTGACTGACCGATAATACCGCAGTTGCTTGAATCTACCATGATCACGTTTGTCATGCCTTTTGCTGTTCCTTCATTTGCTGTTCCAGCACCGCGCGTTCCATAACGGAACGGTACGTACTGAGTAACAATTACTTCGAGAGGAGCAGGTAGGTACCTAGGAGCAATCTGGAATGTTGCGCCATTAGGATTCAGTGTCTGTGTCCAAGCACTTGCACCCTTTGTCGTATTTCCAGTTGTAACCTGATTACCAGTTGCATTGAATCTCAGACCCTGACCCTGGTGTCCTGTGCCCCACGCGACTGGAGCACTTCCATTAGGTGTTTTGAAACTTGCAATCGTTGCATTAGCAAGAACTACTTCACGCATCTCTGTGTCAACCATAAAGGTCTTCCACGCGAGTGGGTGCATCAGAAGAACGTCAGGTGTGAAGTTTCTCTGAAGTAGATATGCATACGCTTCAAACGTGTCATTAACTGTTAGCGAACCATTGCTTGCACCAGTGATATCTCTACCAGTTGTTGTACCATACCACGAGTTAGTAGGATTAAGGTTATCAAATACATCATAACCCATTTCACTAATTAACTTTGCAGCTGTACGTTCTTTGTGACGAGCAAGTGCGCGACCAGCAGCTCTTAGCCAGATACCAACGACATCGTAAAGGTTTTCCTGCAGAACTTCATCTGTCATAGAAATCTTTAGACCGTGCTTATCTGTAGTCAGAGCAACCATGTCACCACTGTCATCGATATTAACGAACTTTTCTGGATATTCTCCAGCCTGTCCAACGCGACCAGCTTCCATGGCGCCAACTGCACCAATCTGAATTCTGGATCCACGAGGAATGTTTACTTGCTGGAACAGACGATCAACGATGAAGAGATTAGGCTCCATTGCTTCACGAACGACAGTTTCAACAGTCTGAGGAATAAAACGCGTAAGATCCTGGGTAGTAATAAGGTCCTTAAGTTCATAAGCCTTAATAGTACCCTCTTTATCTTCCATTATACCACGGTTTGTAAAAGCATCATAGACGTTATAGAAAACGGCTCTATCGGATGCCTTTTGGAAACTTCTAACCGCAATTTCATCTCTAATGTACATCGATTTCATAGTTTTTCCCTTTCCTTAGGCAACCATTAGTTGAATACGTGCAACACCATAGTAACCTGCGCGCACTAAGTTATATACGTCCTCGATCGTTGGAGTCGAACCGCCGTTAAGCTTACGACAAGCAACTACAAAGTCGAATAGGAACTTCGGGATTCCGGCTGTCTGCGTACCAGGCATACCTGAACCAGGATAAGTCTCTACATCTTCTAGACCAGCTTTTGGAAAGCGATTATCAATTGCGACAATTCTTCCAACTGTCTGAGTCGTCTGATTCTGAGTTAGTGAACTTCCAGCACCCTGAATCTTGTAGTTACCAATTAGATCGGAAGCTACGAAGACGCCAGGCTGAAACACGTCAGTTCCATCATTAACAGCGAGATAAGTAAATTTCTTATTTACTGACCACTTGTCTAGATATGTAGCATACGAAGCATTAGTAACAACAGGGTCACCAACACCAGCGTTTACCTTAACATAAGGAACTTCAATGTAGAAGTCACACAGAACATGGCCACCATCAGCCCACTGTCTGTAGTTCAGATTACGACCACGAATATCCTGATACCAGTCATGGAACGCTACGCCAACTGGAGCATTTGCAGGAAGTGCAAAAGTATCACCAGCAGCTACAAGAGCTCCACCAGAACTGATATTACCATTAGTAACGTCAGCAGTTGTGTAGTATCCACTTGTTAGAGCAGATCCACCATTACATGGAACTAGCAAACAAGAGATATTCTCGTCATAACCAAAGTAAGACGTATCAATACCAACCGATGTGATAGCATTTGTTATAGCATTTGTGAATGTATAAATTGAGCCAGCACCCGACGGCGTAACCATTCCACCAGCAGGAGTTGCATCTTCGCTCGAAATAGCAGCGACGACACGTCCCTTAGGAATCACTAGATAATCCTGAATAGTAATATCTAGATCTAGAACTGGAAGGTAACGATAAACTTGAAAATATTCAGCAGGAATAACACCTTCTGATACCGTGAAACGACCACGCTCTGCAACAAGTGACTGTCTATACTTGTCTGGAGATGGGCGGACCGGCATCTTCTGAGTGTTATGAATATTTTGCGGAAGCGTAAAATTAGTCATACTCATTCTTGTCCTCCCCTATCTTCGAAGAACGGTGCAAATTTGGGATCAACACCTTCTGGAAGTTTAGATTCTGTCGAGCCAGTTGGCTTTTCTGAATCTGTATTTGTTTGTTCAATCTTTTCTGTTTTCAATGTTGGATCAGCAACAACTTCAGCAACCTGAATATTTATTTCTGATCTTAGATCATTAATAGTATCGACCAAACTGTTAATTTGACGCTTATTATATTTTTCTACAAGCGCCGCTCTCTCACCAATCCCGGAAAGTTTTGTTGCAATCCTAAGATCCACAATCTGATCCACCATGCTTAAACGAGCCGCCTCATCTTTCTTTGCAAGTTCATCGACTAGCTTGTTCAGTTCATCAGTTGTGTCTTTTAGTATAGTTTCATTTTCCACAGTCATATCATTTAATTCTTTAATTCTTGCATCTTTTTCAGCCGAGACTTTAGTGGATAGCTCAGCATCGTGAGCTGCAAGGTCTAGAGAACCAACGATAATACCATCTTTAACTTCAACTTTAAATTCAGGACTTAAGAATAGAATACTCTGAAACGTGTCAATTAGAGTTACAAAATCAGGCTTAACCTCATCTATAAACGTCTTGACCTTATCAAGAGTATACTCTTTATCAGTAACTAAAGTAACTAGTCCTGATTTGATTTTAAGCTCTGCATCTTTTCTATCTGCTTCTGCTTTTTCTGTATCCGATGCAGGCGCAGTTTCTGTAGGAGCTGTCTTAGTTGCTGGAGCTGTTTCGGCAACAGGAGCAGGTTCACCTTCATCGACAACTTCGTTTCCGGGAAGATCTGCATCTGGATTATCCTTAAAAAATGTAGCTACAGCGGTAATTTCTTCCGGTGTAAGTTCACTGTCAATTCTATAGGTCAGGAGATTGGGTACAGCCTCCAGTTCTGAGTCACTGGGAACTATTCCATATTTCTTTCCTTTCCTATATAGACAAGATTTAATCTTTGCTTTTGTATTGTCTGAGAAATTAGACCTGTTTAGAAGTCTAAGTCCAGCTGTTACATGAGCCTTGTCTTGAGCGGGAAAGGATCTTCCTGGACCACAGAATGCTGAATCCGGAAGCTTTTTCCTTGCTGCTGCCGTTAATTGAGCATTTTTCTGGTTCATCGAATCCTCCAATAAGATTTCATTAATAAGAGTTTCAGAATTATCTAAAAACTCTTTATATGGTTTATAACCATTACCAATATTTATTTCAACGATTCTAGCGAACGGGTCTGCTGGCTTATTAACAAACGAGTCTTCGGTATATTGAATCTCATCAATAATCCAGTAACATTTTTCTCCATCAATCACATCACCCTTCTCGTGTTCACAAAGACCCTCTTCTGTCAGAACTTGATCACATATAGAGCACGTTACCTTAGTAGTTTTGCTTCCTACTGATACAGTAGCATACAATCCTTTAAGGACGTTTTCCATTGCTTTGCTATCTGATATGCGGGCTTCTAACTGAATGAAGTCTTGAGGTTTCTCTACTGAGTCTTCACCATGCATCACTTTGGCTGAAAGAATTCTACCAAGTGGATCTGAGTGAATATCATGATGTGCTAGTTGGGGTTTATTAAATGGTTGCGTCCAAGACGATACACCATCTTTTGCAGCAGAAACTTTGTAATATAGATCGTTATGATTAACGTAATTTAAATGAGTAGCATTAATCTTAACATCTAAATGGTCTATAGATTCTAATAGCTTTTTAATATTATTCTTCTTCGCCATATACAACCTTACATTTGCAATTCCGTCTAAATGGAGGAATTGTTAACAAGTTAACATCTTTAATGTTTACGGTCCAGTCCGTGTGATATTCACAACCATCTGATTTATATAGTATAGAACTTATGTTGGATTCTTTAAGAATTAATATTCTAACCAAGTTTTCAATTTTATCGTATAGATCCAAACTATCCTTAATTGAGTCAATAGTATACTGGATTTTAATCTCGGGTAGCGTAGTAATAGCGGACAGTCGTTCGACCTTATGTTTAACTTGAGAACTAATTAACTTAATAAATTCTTTAACCATTGAATCGCTGCAGACTTTATTAACATCACAATCAAGGTGATAGAATTCTTTGTAGGATTCAGCTAGCTCAGTAATATGATCCATAATTCCACTAGATATCTGTTTATTTAGTTTTTCTGTATACTTGTTTCTATTAAGAGCAGACTTATAACCATCGTTTTGAATAAGAGTATCGCTTAAGTTAATTGAGAAATCAATTAAATTATTAATGGAATCTTTCCTAGTTCGTGGACGACCAGAAAAGGTTCCGTGTTGGTTCTTAGGTCTGCTCAATGATGCGTTTGTCTTAGCTGCTGGTGTTGGGGCCATGGACGCCTTTGCTGCAGCAGTAGCTTCAATAAGAGGAATCTTATCTAGTCTAAGGTATGTATCTTCATCTGGTGTAACCGCTTCATAGTCCATTTCAAGTCTTGCTTCTGTTCTCGTAATTAGACCATTTAGATACTTTTGAATTATATTAGTTTCTTTTTTAATCTGAGATTCAAGATCAATTTCAGGGAACTTAAGTTCACAACTAGTAGTATTAATATTAAATCCACCATCAAGTAATATTTCATCTACAAGTTCTTGTTCTAGTTTGGATCTAATTAAATTCTGATATGACTTAGTAATAGACTGCATAGAAATATCAAGTGATTCAGCAGTATTTCTGTTTGCACTGTCCACTTCACCCATTGATATTGGTGAAAGTCCTAGACCAGCAAATACTCGTCTCTTAAAGTAATCAACAAATTTCATAATCTCAACTGGATCATTATTATTGGTTACTGCTTTCATGTCGTGAGTATGAGGAACAACCATGATTCCATATGTTGGAGAATTATTAATTTTCGTATTAACCATGTCTACTTCGCCGGGTTGGGCGGGGTGCGTATCAGAGCCTACCTTATATAGATATAGGGGAATCGCATACTGGAATCCAAGAATCTCAATCTCTTCTTCTAGTTTTCGAAGAGCTCTAACATCATCAAGTATTGGATGAATAGGAGAAAATCCACTGTATGCACCAGGAAGTTTATTATATGAAATATGAATCACGTCTTCTTTTTTGAAGTCAACATAGTCTCCAGATACTTGCTGTCTATATCCTATTACATTTCCATTAACGTCTACTATAAATTTCATAGTGACAGCATCTACAACAAATAGTCCGATAACTGGTTTTAGGGTCTTATTATATACTTTATATTCTTTAGCGTATACCGAAACAGCACCACGAACTTTAATTATAAATGCATTTGCGTATGTAACTAATTGTCTAGCAACGACATTCATCAGTTCGTACATTTTAAAATTAGTTAAATTCTCAATCTCTTTAAGCCTGTTATTTACATGAAGTTGCGCGGCATCATCCTTAGATACAAACTCTGCACCATTTTTTAATATCTGTTCTACATACACTTCTACTCCTCGATGTAATAGTCCATCAAGGGCCACAGCATTAGATATACTAACTAGGTCATATTCTGGATTAATAAATGAAGCATTTTTCTTGTAGCTAAAGCGTTGATTTTGAATACCAAAATTAAAAGTAGATGTAGCTGGAAGCGTAGGATTTGATACCTGAGATTTGTCAGCAAGCAACTTCCCATTGATATCAAGAGCATTTGATTCCTTAGGAACCTGTGTCTCAATAGAAACAGAACTAATCTTTTTGGTTAAAAATGGAAAGTTCATTTAAGTCCTATTCGTTTTAATACAGAATCTGTAAGTTTTTGAGCATTCATTACATAGCCACAATCATTTCCAGTCATGTGTGCATTATCGCTCATAGTTCCTTGTACATGATCTGGCGACGCTGTAAACCCAGTTAATAGGTCTGCTAACGATGCAGGAAGTCCAAACCTAGATTTTAATAGCGCATTAATATCACTAGATGACGGACTTTCTAATATATTTCCATCCGCACCCCCGACATCACTGTTTTTTAGTATAGTACCATCATCTGCAACAAACGCATTTAAGTTGTCTAACCTTCCGCCATTAGCGTCTGGCCTCCAAGGTCCACCATTACTTCCACCACTAGCAGATGCCTGACTAGCTAGATTATCATTCATATCTAATAGAGTGTCAGGAAATACACAAGAATCAAAATTAATTGCAGCTTGCTTAATCTTAAGTAGTAATGCTCTAACTGACTTAAGAAGTTTAATCATCTTTAAGTTTTCTAACTGTTTTTCACTATTCCATTTATTAAATGTAGCTTTCCAATTATTGGTAACTGTAGTCTTAAGAAAATTAAATAATTTATTAAGCATCCCAAAGTCTCCAACATATCTTCGTATAATAGTAATAAGCTTAATAAAATCAAAACACTTGGCCAGACCTGGAACCTTTTCCATGTTCTGACTTATTTCATCAGTTAATAAATTAACAAGACTATCTTTAATTGTATATAGAATCTGTTGCAGACATATTAATATCGCACCCATAATACCATCTAGGATCATAGCAGATATATCTAAGATTGGCATTACAAAGTCTTTGATATCCCACTGAAGTAATAAAATAATAGTATCGATAATAAATACAAGAGTATCTAATAGATCTAGAAACTCTTCCCACTTAGTCTTTAATTCCTTATTCCTAGAATGCATAGCTGCTACTTGACTTCTAACCCAAGTTCCACTCTTTAGCATCAATATCAAGTTTTTAATAAGACAACAGATCGTTTCTTGAGTAAACTGATCAGTCACAAATAGAGTTAAATCTTTAACTAGTAAGTTAAGCGTCTCATTATTAATCTTATTTAAATCAGATAAATGGGTAAATATATCATTACGACCATTAGCAATTAAAGCATTAATGTCAGCATACTTAGCAATTGCTCCAGTAGTTACATCAATACCATTAGTAATATCAGCAGCTATATTTCGTGGTTGTGGTATTGCGTTAGGCGACTGTTGCATCTTGTCTTCCTGCTACTGTATATTTATTAGCTCGCATATTATTAAAGCGTAGCTTATACATCTTGTTTGGATGATTTTCGGTATTAACTTTAAATTGTCTGGTAGTCTCATTATCTACTAACATGCGCGCTTGAAACTTTTCATACTCAACAAACTCGCGCATCTTTTCCACTTTATATCTTATTAGTAATGACTCTGGAACATATCCATTATTTGTTTTTAATATCATACTGGCCCCACATCTCTTACGCCGGCTATGTCTCCTTGTGAAGCCATAGCATATCTTGAATCGTTATAGTTATAACTTGAACCATTAAGAGCGTCGCTCATAGCATAATTTCTAACAGCGACTGCATCTTGCATACACTGTGGTGGAAAACCAAATCCGTTTGGAGTTACACTAGATACTCCCATATTACCTACATCAATACACGTTCTGTCTCCTTCGCCAGAAACCTTTGCAGATATTTGATCCATTGTATTCATTAATTGTGCAGCAGATGGATCGCTATTAAGCGTCTGTGGGTCTACTTCTGTATTGGTCTTTGGAGGACAAGGAGGAAGATGCGGAGCACTCTTGCAGAACTCTACCATACTCTTCTCAACCATCTTATCATTCTCTTTAACAAATACTGTTTGATTAGGATCTGGTTTATACTGTTTAAAATTCATCTTAGGGAATGTGCACAGAGCCCATATTTTAAATCTATTTAATACAGGAGTTAGGAATCCGTTCGCTTCTGCATTTTCTTTAGACGGCTTATACTTTTCCTTTGTAAAGAATGAAAATACCCATAGAATAGACATAATCATTATATCAGTAGGAATAGCAACCAACGTCTTAAGAGGATCACACACAGCCATACTAATTACACGCCCCCAGATGTTTTCCCACCATAGGACAAGAAATAAAAACTTAATAGTCTCTGCTAGTTTTTTCCAAAATAGTTCCATTGTATCTTCGGTTGTCTTAGTAGGTGGAACTTCAGGATTATCTATAGCTGGGTTGTCTAGGTCTGCACCGGGTTTAAGTGCAGCTATTGCAGCATTAGTTAACTCATTACAATTAACAAAGTTACCATTAATTATAGAACCATCACCAGTTAGAGCAAGTAAGATTGGATCAAATCCCTGTGTTGCTAGATGTGTTAGATTAATAATGTTATCTGCAATATCTAGTGTCTCGGCTGTAATATTTGGATTACCATCAGGATTTAGATTACTTGCAGCTGCAGCTACACGAGGATTACCAGCAGTACTAATATTCATATCAATGAGATTAGCAGCATTTGCATCTTCTAAGGCTTTAATTAAGTCTTCAGTATTCTTAATATCATTAACTAAATTATCAACTCTATCTTGGTCTACTTCATCTAGATCTGCTGAACTAGATTTAATATTTGGAGCATCTGTTGGTTTAAATTCAAAGGATACTCGTCCTTCTACTAATAAGTCTTTTACCAACTCTGGAGGAAGGGCTTTTCCTAAATCTATTCCCTCAAAATTATTAATATCCATCAGAATGTTCTCCTAAATCCTGCTCCAAGTGCTCTACTTCTGATATTCTTCATAGGTAGTTCAAATCGTCTTTGTGTAATCTCTGGATCTTCAACTGTCATTTTATTTTGCTTTAAAGGATTAGTTACTTGCATCTTTCTAAAAGGAGCCCTAGCTAGATTTAAGTTTTCCATAAACTTAACCTTATTTTCGTATCGCGTTGCAAGTAGTATCGTATATTGCATTGCAAAACCATGAAGTGCTAAATTAAAAGCATCTAGAACATGATCTTCTCCAGTATAAGTAAAGTCTCCACGAACAGTTGTAGTCTTAATGGAATAAGATCTCATTTGAGATACAAGTCGTTGACTACTATCTTCTTCATGTGGAAGTAATAGTATACCTTGTTCAAGAAAGTTAACGGATCCATTAACAATCATAGACTTAGCTCGCTTGGTAATTGTTTCTCTAAGTATAGGATCATAATGTTCTATGTTTGATCCAGCATCTATTACATGAAGCTTTTGCTTTATATTAAGACCTGGGAATTGTTTATCATATAATGTTAGTTCTTCTATATTAGTATCTCCAGCACCGTAGTCTACATAAAGATGATCTATTCTCCACTTAGTCATAAGTCTGATAATTTCAGCTCTAGTTTCTCTTTGAGTAGAATCTTGTGTCTTAACTCCACGTCTATAAAATAATCTAAACTTTCCAGTACAGTCAGTAATTACAGTTCCTTCTTCTGTGTCGTGGTATTCCATGAAGGTTTTTTCTTTACAGTATTCTACTACTACAACTTGACCACCATTAATGTATGTATTCCAATCTACTCCAATTATATAGATATTACCTGGCGTCTGCATAAAACCAGGATCAAATAGCGATGTATCTGACAAATCATGATCATTACAATATCTAACTAACGACTTGTTAATAAATCCATGCTTATATACTCCCTGTACTTCATCCCCAAACTCTGCTCCATACTCACGAAGATAAGCATCCTCGGACATAACTGATCGCCACTGATATTCAGTACTCTCGTGTAATGGTTTTCCAGCCGCTTTAATTTGTTCAATAGATATCCAACTAGGATTATCAGGATGCCATGTTGGATAATGTCTATGCCACCAACCTAGTTTTTCTGCACTTGTGCAATTATGAGAGCATAGAGTTTGAACATTATAGGTATGGGTTCTTTCTGTCTCTAAATTATATACATAATCATTATGAGTACTTCTTGTAATTTTATCTACTTTTATATATAAATTATTATTACTATCTCTTTTGATCTTATGTGAATTTGAGACAAGTTGATATATGGTATATACTGCATTATGATTACTATGTTTATGTTTTGTATGAAATGTGGCAGGTATATCATTTAGAGTACATATAGATTGCAATTGTCTGGCTAGTTCTTTTGAAGTAGAGCACATTGCATACATACCACTGTCTAAATTCCAGCCGTCTCCATTTATATATCCTTCTAAAATATATTTTGTATATTTGCTATAGCTTAGTATACTTGGATGAATTTTCTTTTTATTAGAATATTCACCACAAAGCTCTATAAAAAAGTAAGATAAGCTGGAACGGGTTATAAATATTGATGTACTGTTATCGGTTCTTGCATTTGTAACTGAAATTGTAGCTTTCGGAAACAACTCTTTTGCTAACGAAACGCATTCTGATATATATTCTATTTCTTTTGAATTAAAAGTTAATTGAAGCCCAGCATAATAGTGTTTTTTATCTGTAGAAAAAGCTTTTAAAATGTTACCTTCTGCTAAATAATATCCTATAAATTTAAAAAGTTTTGCTAAATTAAAGTGCTCTAGATTATCTAACATAGTTTGAGCTTCGAGAAGATGCTGTCTTTTCCTACTATCAAAAGGCCAATTCTCTCCATATAGGTTTTTATCGGTTCTATACTTAAATAATTGGCGGCGCGTTTGTTTTGAATCAAATAATACCTTAGCTGCTTCTGCATAATTTTTAAACGTTTGAGCCTTATCCCAGATATCTAGTCTTCTAAGTTCATTGGAGAAATAGTATTTAGAAACATCTATTTTGATAGGAGTTCTAGTATATCTTTCTTTTGGTACAAATATAAAATCTCCAGGTTTAATGTTTTTAGCTTGTATAAAATCTTTTTCAAAGACGTATAATTCATGATTTGGAGTACATGATACTTTTTCAGAATAACCAGTGTAAATATCAATTAATTCTCCATCGAATGGTTGTTTATATGTAGTTATTATCTTTTCTGGAAAACCATCTTGACCAAAAACATAATCTCCTATTTCTACATCTGATATTTTTTTAATACCATTAAGAGTATTTATATCGGTATTTTTTGGCCAACACCACTGATAAAACAACTCGCGTTTACCAGAAGGAGTAGAACAGACGCGCACAAGACAATCTTTATTAGTAGATGTAATAGGCATTATAGACGCTTCCATAATGTCCTTTGGAATATAGTCTCCCTCGTCTATGAATAGATAGTCAGCGCTCTGTCCTCGAACGCTTGTTCCTTTATTAGATGAACTAATACCAATTGTCATTCCCTTTATTCTGGATCCATTTTTAAACTTAATTTCGTATCCATTACTACTTTTTACTGACTCTATTGCGTCTGTCATAAATTCAGATCCATTACATAACTGCAGGATAGTATCAAAAATAAGTTTAACGTGTTCTTCCATAGGAGCAACTATTAGAACTCTAAATGGAGAAAGTCTATTAGCTCCTTCATTATACATCTTAATACTTGGCCAAACATTAGTCCACCAAAGAGCATCAGCTGCAAACACAACAGTCTTACCCATTCGACGTCCAAATCGCAAGACCATGTATTTCTGTGTTCGTGTATTATCAGTAACTTCTTTTTGATAGCTTCTTAAAGATAATGGCTTATCTGGATTTGTAGGATCACGTAAAAACGTCTCCGCCCATTTAGTTGGATCAGCAATTAATTTTAGTAGCTTTTTTGAGTCATCTAAATTTAAATTCATTAGTATCCCTGATGTCCATACATTGCTTCACTACCCATAGCTGCTCGACCATTAAATCGAGACTGTGATATAGCTTGAATAGCACGCTGTCTCTCAGTAGCAGCCCCATTACTTAGATACGCTGCTGTTAAATTACCACCAAATTCCCAAGCATTAATTGATCTAAGTTTCTCATTTGCTCTCTCTGCTTGTGTAACTAGATCTCTTCCAAGAGGTTGTCCAATGGACTTAGCGATATCCCAAGCTAACATTCCCCATAATGCATATGAGGTAACCCTAGCGCCAAGAACAGCTCCACGCCACCCAACCTT
>Ga0172366_10002405_pt1 | contig 14646 bp, 11 predicted proteins | sample LakKivSesite69cm_FD_114533 | JGI IMG/M metagenome (GOLD analysis project Ga0172366, IMG submission 114533) | Sediment microbial communities from Lake Kivu, Rwanda - Sediment site 69cm | ecosystem: Environmental > Aquatic > Freshwater > Lake > Sediment | place: Rwanda: Western Province, Lake... | reverse complement strand
TCGGAAAGCAATTTTTTCTTCTGCTCTTCGTTCCCCGCTGCGAGTATAGTCATGCCACCGAGGACAACAGTCGAGAAGAATGGCCCCGGAACAACGTTATAGCCCATAGCCTCGAGCAATACGGACAGGTCCACGAAACTGCCGCCACCGCCTCCGTATTTCTCCGGAAACGGCAGTCCCATCCATCCCAGCTCCGCCATCTTGCGCCACAGTTCGGGTGAATAACCTTCATCGCTCTCATCGAGCTGCTTCACCAGTTGCTTGGGGCATTCTTTCTGTAAGAAATCACGTGCCGATGTCTTCAGCATTTCCTGTTCTTCGCTCAATCCGAAGTCCATCTTCTGCCTCCAGTTCAAAAATCGAAAGGCCTGGTATGCTCAGCCAGCAGCCCAGGGCAGGCCCAATCCCCGAATGGCAATGATGCTGCGCTGGATCTCAGACGTGCCTGCACCGACAAGCCCGGAGATGCAATCAAGGTATCCAGTGCACATTCTGCCTTTTAAAGGCGCCCATCTGGTGCCTCTCTCCAGCTCACCGTAAGGCCCCATGACGTCTACCGCCGTGTTTGCCAGTTTATGGCTGAGTTGGGTGGCGGCCAGTTTGAGCACAGAAGCTTCGATGTTGGGCATGAGGCCCTTGTCCAGCATCCAGGCGGTCTGCCAGAAAAACATGTAGGCTACTTCAATATCTATTGCTATGTCAGCCAGTTTATCGCGTACAATCGGGTCATCAGTCAATACTCCTCCACTACGCTTCGTTTCTCTAGCCCATCGCACTAATTCCTCGAAGGTGCGTTTGAAGCCTCCTACAGGGACTACAAGCCTCTCAAAGTCCAGGGCGGCCATGACATAGTACCAGCCCCGGTTACGCTCACCGACAATATTCCTTTTCGGCACTCTGACGTTATCAAAGAAGACCTCATTAAAAGAATGGAAACCGCATATATTTACCAGTGGACGAATGGTGATACCTTCCGACTTGTTGTCTACGATTACGAGGGAGATTCCTTTGTGCGCGGGTGCATTAGGGTCTGTCCGCACCAGCATCCAGGCGAAGTCAGAAACATGCGCGCCGCTGCTCCATATCTTCTGCCCATCAATGACCAGGTCATCTCCGTCTTCTACTGCCCGCGTTTGAATCGAAGCGAGGTCGGAGCCCGCATTCGGCTCGCTGTAAGCGAGCCAGAACCTGACATCTGCCCTCGCAATCTTAGGCAGCCACTCTTTCTTAGCTTCGTCGCTGCCAAAGAGCAGGATGGTAGGGCCGGAAATCAGTGTCGCTACGCCGGGGCCCGGTGCTCGATGGTAGCTCAGGCGTTCATTGAGGATGGCCTGTTCTATATTGGAACGTCCTGCGCCGCCGTATTCCCTGGGCCATGAGAGAGTCAGCCAGCCTTTATCTACCAGCCGATGCCTGAACCGTTCTGCCGCAGGGTCCAGTTCCTCGAAATCAGGGATGGTTCCGTATCCGCCCGGCCAGTAATGGCTCTCCTCTGCCCAGTTTGCCGGCAGTTCTTTTTTTATGAAGTCATCGACTTCCTGCCGGAATGCTTCTTCCTGCTCGCTGAATTGAAAATCCACGGTTCCCTCTAACAACAATCACTATAATCAGCAGCAGACTACTGCTGGCGGGGCAGTCCCAGTCCCCTCATGGCGACAATGTTGCGCTGAATCTCATTAGTGCCGCCGCCAACGCCTATAGAGATGCAGCTTAGATAAGTGCGCATTGCCCTGGCATTGAACACAGCCCATTTGGAGTCCTGGGCCAACTCACCGTAGTGCCCCAGAACTCGCATTTCAACGTTTGCTATATGCCTCAGCAGTTCGCTGGAGAATAGCAGCGACATCGAGGACTCATAGCTGGGATGAAGCTCCTTGCTGTACATCCAGGCGATGCGGTAGCACATCATACGCAGGACCTCGTTCTCCACCGCCAGCTCCGCCAATTCATCTTTAATCAAAGGGTCATCGCCGGGACTGTTGCCCGAGCGTTTGGCTTCTTTCACATACTGTATCAGCTCCTCGATGAGACGCTGGTTTGCTGCGGCCGTGCCGATAAGAGAGCGCTCGAAGTCCAGCGCCATAGCAAGCTGATACCAGCCTTTATTCCTCTCGCCGATGAGGGCATCTTTAGGGACGCGTACATCGTCAAGAAAGACCTCGTTAAAGGAATGCCGGTTCAAAAGATTTATCAGAGGCCTGACAGTTATGCCCGGCGTCTTCATGTCGATAACGAACATGCTGATTCCTTTATGCTTGGGCACATTCGGGTCCGTTCTGGCACCCAGCCAGCAATAGTTTGCGTAATGCGCAAAGCTGCACCAAATCTTCTGTCCGTTGATTACCCAGCTATCGCCGTCTTCCACAGCACGTGTTTGAATGGAGGCGAGGTCCGAGCCGGAGTTGGGCTCGCTGTATCCCAGGCAGAAGCATGACTCCCCCTTTGCCACCTCTGTAAGATATTTTTTCTTTTGCTGCTCAGTGCCAAAGAGCGAGATGGCACCTCCCACCCAGTTTACCGATATCTCCATCTCAATGCCTACCGGAGCCCTGTGGTAATACAGCTCCTCAGCGAGGATAAGCCGTTTCACGTGGCTCATCTCCGAGCCCCCGTACTCCCTGGGGTATGCCGGTGCCAGCCATCCTTTCCGCCCCAGTTTACGCTGGAACTCACGTAGAAGGACCCAGGACTCCTCGGTCTCCTCCCACAGCCCGGCATCTATCTCATACCACCTGGGCGGAACGGTCTCCTTAAGCCACTGCCGTACTTCCTGACGGAATGCCTCTTCTTCTTCCGAGAATCTAAAATCCATGCGCACCCCCAAACTTTGAGGCTGTCTTTATATATCCTTGATGATTCTGAAATGGTCGATATCGTGGTAATAGTCGCCTGTCCTGTTATCGCTGAAAACTGCCTGCAAACGCATGCCGGCCTTTATCTTCTTCTCGTCGGTCTCATCCAGACGATGCACAATATTAGAATCAGCGCCATCCAGATTGATAAATGCCGCGGTGAAAGGAATCTTCTTCGGCTCACCGGTGGTTGTATCAATATAAGAGAAGTTGGTTACGGTAAAGGCGAGCAGTGTGCCTTTGTCGCTAACAGGTACAAACTCCTCCATCTTGACAAAGCAATCCCGGCACACGATACGCGGAGGCACGTAAACCTTACCACACTTGGGGCACTTCACGCCTACTATCCGTTTGTTGTCCCTCAGCTCGCGGAGGAAACGGCTGTAGTAATGCCCGGCGTGGTATTTATAGGGCATATCTGCTACGTATGATATATTGAGTGGTTTCGGGCCTTCCTTCTTTGCTTCCATAGCTTGCGCTCCATTCAATCTAAACGGGGCAGAGAGCTGAGCACGGTAACATCCGACCAGAAACAGCCGCCGAATCCGGTGGCTACAGCTACCTTCGCACCTTCCACTTGCTTCTTCTCGGCTTTCCCCATCACCTGCAGAGCAGCCTCGCCTATCCTTAAGAGCCCGGTTGCTCCGATGCAATTCGTCGCCAGCACGCCGCCCGAGGGATTGACCGGCAGTTTGCTCCCCATGTTGGTAACGCCGCTCCTGATCAGCCTGGGCCCGCCTCCCTCCTCACAGAGCCCTAAAGCCTCCATCCAGCTAACCCCTGCTGTCGAGGCAGGTATGTATAATTCAGCAACGTCGATTTGATTGACGGGGTCTTTAAGGCCAGCCATATCATAAGCCTCACGCGCAGCAATCTCCAGCGAGGGCAGGTTTGCCAATCCAATACCATCTGCCAGATGGACGAGGATATGACAATCACCCACGCCAAGTATCCAGGCAGGCCGGTCTGTTATCTTCTTGGCTTTCTTCTCGGAGGCGAATATAACGGCGCAGGCGCCATCGCTCCTGGGACACATATCGAGCAGCTTTATGGGATAGGATATGTAGGCAGATTTCATCACGTCTTCAATAGTGATGGTCTGTCGAAGGTGCGCGTACGGATTGTACAAGGCGGCATTATTATGGTCTCTCACCGAAACCAGTGCCGCATCCTCTTCAGTAGCCCCATATTTGCTCATATAGGCTGTATACTGGGCTGCGAGGGGGCCTATCGCGCCGGCGGAGTACTCCCTCTCGGTGATAGGGTCGAAGCAGGTCGAAATCGCTGCCGTGGTGTCCGATTCGGAATTCTGCTCCCAGCCAATGACCAGCACTGTGTCGAACAGTCCTGAGGCCGCATGGTAAAAACCTGCATGTCCTATGGCGCTGCCGGTTGTTCCCCCTGTTGTTACCTTCATAATCGGCTTCATATATCCGCCGGAGCCATCTACGCTCCACATGTCGACATAGTTAATCGATTCGAAATGGTCCATGTTTCCAATCACAATCGCATCTATATCGGCCATCGTCAGCTCTGCGCTCTCCAGAGCCCGCTTAACCGCAATGCTGATCAATTCCTGACCGTTACACTCGATATTCTTGGACCTGTGATGGGTTTGCCCTACCCCTACTATTCCCACGAGCCTTTTCACTGATTAAACCCCTTCCAATCCAATAGACAGCAATGTCCTATTTCCCCAGAATGAACACGCAGTGCCCCTGTCCGCACGCTCCCTCGATGCCATGCGCCAGAGCTGTGCTGGCTCCGTCGACTTGCCTGTCACCAGCTTCACCCCTAAGCTGGAGCACTGCTTCCGCAATCCGGGCCAGGCCGGCTACTTGAACTGCGTGTGCCGATAGAACGCCGCCGGACGGATTTACAGGCAAAGAGCCGTTCATCTCAGTCAGGCCGGAATCGACCATGGCACCGGCCTTGCCCCGGTCGCAGAATCCCAGCCCTTCCATCCACATAAGTTCCATGTACGAGAAGGCATCATAGACCTCAGCCACGTGAATTTGCTTTAATGGGTTGCGAATCCCGGCCATTTCGTATGCTCTCTTAGCTGCTGAGGCTAACGCATCCACTTCAGCAAGGTCGCGGTCTCCCAGGTGATATGCATCGGCGCAGTGTCCGACCCCCTTTATCCAGACAGGCTTTGCATGTTTCCTCTTCGCTGTTCTCCCTCGCGCCATAATGATAGCGCAGGCCCCATCTGAGACAGGTGAGGTATCAAGCAGCTTTATCGGGTCAGCCAGGACCCTAGATTTCAGCACGTCCTTGACTGTAATATCCAGTGGCAGATGTGCATAGGGATTAGCCCTGGCATTTTTGTGATTCTTAACCGAGACTTTAGCACATTGCTCCTCAGTAACCCCGTATTTGGCCATATAGCTCCTCATCTGAAGAGCGGCAGAGTTTATCGCGTCGAGCCCTAACATGCGCTCGTAGATAGGGTCGAACATAGCATTGGTGATTACCGACGGTATCCCCTCCGAGATTTTGCTTTGGGCCACAACCAGGGTTATCTCATGCAGGCCGGAAAGGAGACGCATGAGCCCCATCAATGCGCCATACGTGCCGTCTCCCTCTACATTCGTGGTGGGCGATTTATGAGAACCTGTAGCCTCGGTAATCGTCATAGAGGAAATGGTCCGGCCATCCCAGAAATCGTTGCAGACAGTGATAGTATTATCTATATCGTCGATAGTTAATCCTGCATCTTCCAGCGCCTTGCTCGTTACCTCGTAAGCCAACTCGGCATGGGATGCCGGATTATACCTCCGGTACCTGGTTTGAGCTACCCCTATGATGCCGACCTTCTCCAAACTCTTGCTCCAATTTCAATCTTCGGTTGTTCGGGCTTTGAGCGGCTTGAAATATTTAATGTCGAGGTAATTGCCCTCCCTTGCGTCGCGGAAAACCGCTTTGACTCTCAAGCCAACAGAAATATGATTCAAGTCAATTTCCCCCAGCAGATGTACCAGACCGGTGTCTGCCCCGTCCAGTTTAATAATGCCCAGAGCGAATGGTGGCTTCTGGGGCTGGATGTCTGGAACGGCATATCTTGTTACCGTATAAGTCAACAATGTGCCCGTGCCGCTGAGTTCCACCCATTCACCCATCTCGCAGTAGCATCTCGGGCAAGTCTCCCTGGGAGGCACAAAAACCTGCTTGCATTTAGGGCATTTAATACCCCACAGCTTACAGTTGTCCTTTATCTCCTGGTAGAACCTGCTTCCCACCTTCCCCGCATGCCAGGTATAGGGAAGCCTTATCCGGCTGGGGTATGCTAGAGTTCCCGTGTTGCCCAGTTCTTCACTTCGTACTGACATTGTACACAGCTCCCAATATCAGGCAGGCCGTTTGCCAATTAGCACTTTCATAGTAGCGATTGCCACGCTTTCGCCCCTCTGGTTCTTGACCGACTGCTTCAGACTTACTATGCCTCCTATATCGCCTTTGTCCTGTTTCTCCGTAACCTCCAGCTCTACATGTATGGTGTCGCCTATTTTTGTTGGCGCAGTAAATCTCAACTTGTCCATGCCATAGAAAGCAACGATTGCCATCTCATACAGAGGCATCAGCCCGATAGCGTAAGAAATCACTAACATGCCATGAGCAATCCTCTCACCGAAGGGGCTTTTTTGGGCATATTCAACGTTGGTATGAAGCGGATACCAATCGCCGGTCAAGGCTGCAAAGTTGACTAAATCGGCTTCGGTAATTGTCCTCGCCCTGGTTATGGCTATTTCCCCGACGTTAAAATCTTCAAAGTATTTCATGCTTGCTCCTTCTTCCCGGTTTAAATTTTCCAGGCCCTTCGTACCCGGAGCCAGCCTCGCTTCCTCGGGAGTTGCAGGCTCAATACTGACCGACGCGCGATTGTGGCTATACGTATGAATTCTAGTGAAGATTTCGCTGCCAATGACCGGTAGCCACACAATAATATTAGAAAGATTGTCAACTGTCAATTGTAAACAGAATGGGGCTTAGAGGAGATCTCTCTGAGGCACATTGTAAAAGTTATTTAGAATGTGTGGGCCTACTGGGAATAAATGTATTATATCATCGAAAAAGATGCTATTTCATTCTTCGCGGCGACGGTGAAATCAATATCACGGATGCCTGATAAAAACCTGCTATTTCCGGTAAAATTACGAGTCCCTAGCCTGCCTCGCTTGGCATAGCCTGGAGCACCCAGGATTCCCGCTCCAGAACCTTTAATAACGCACCCACAACTGCCAGGTCCCATTGCGCCCCGGCCCCTTTCTTCAGGACTTGCACCGCTTCCTCACTGCTAAGCCGAGGACGATGGGGACGGGGACAGGTCATAGCATCATAGGCATCAGCCACAGCGATTATGCGTGCCCCCAGAGGTATTGCCTCAGCCTTCAGATTTTTGGGATAACCCTTGCCGTTGTACCACTCATGATGAGCCTCAATCAGGGGCAGAACATCCTTAAAATAGTCCACATGATTTATTATCTCCACCGCTGCTGCGGGGTGTCTCTTCACCTCGCTATACTCAGAAGGAGTCAACCTGCCCTGCTTGAACAGCACATGGTCCGGAATGGCAACCTTGCCTATATCATGGACTATGGCGGCAATCTTTATCCGTTTTACCAGTTCGTCAGAACAACGAAGCTGGACAGCGATCTCGCTGGCTAGAAGCTGCACACGCTCAGAGTGGCCGCGCGCGTAAGGTTCATGCGCTTCAGCCATCAGCGCCAGCGAGTTAGCCATCTGCAGATATGCCTCTTCTACGCCATTTTGCTGAGACGCACTCCCCGGCTTATCAAGGGCAATCTGCTCGCGTGATTGCGCCTGGGCAGATTGATCGTGGCACTCCTGCATTTGCTCCACCTGCTGTTTTACTTTTTGCTCCAGATGGCGCTGGTACTCCCTGTTTTCCAATACCAGCCTCCTTCGTTCCAGAGCTCTCTTTACCCTCATGCTCAGGTCATCCAGGTCGAAAGGCTTGGTCACATAGTCATATGCCCCGAGCTTCATGGCCTCCACAGCCGTCCTGGCGTCTGCCACAGCGGTTATCATGATTACACAGGTGTCAGGATGGTCAGTAACCATCTGGGGCAGAGCCTCCATACCTGATATGCCCGGCATCTTGATATCCATGAGCACCAGGTCGAAGTCCTTCATGAATGCTTTCCACAAGGCTTCCTTGCCGTCGACCGCCGCTTCACAGTTGTAGCCCTCCAACTCCAGTTTACGGGTAAGCATGCTCCTGATTGCATCCTCGTCATCAACTATCAATATCGCTACTTCGGATTCTTCCACCTCGCACCTCCTGGCTACTGACCTTCAGCAACTATTGGGATTTCCACCACAAATGTAGCGCCCTGGCCGGGTTTACTCATGGCATATATACGGCCGCCATGAGCTTCAACAAGACCGTAGCAGATGCTTAGCCCCAGCCCTGTCCCCTTCCCCACTTCCTTAGTAGTGAAGAACGGGTCGAATACTCTCTTCATGTTCTCCTCAGGGATGCCCGGGCCATTATCGGCAAAACTAACCCGGATCATGTCCCCAACCCTCAGTGTCTTTACTACAAGCCTCCCCCTCCCATGTGCCTCCATCATCGCCTGCTCAGCGTTATTAATAATATTGACGAACACCTGCTGCATCTGAAAAAAGTCAACCATCGTCTTCGGCAGGTCAGAGGCGAAATCCACAACCACCTCTATATTGTTTACCTTCAGCCGATGAGCGCCCAGCTCCAGGGTCTTCTCAATAACCTCATTGAGCAAGACAGGCTGCTTCTCAGGCTCATGCCTGCGGGCGAAGGAAAGCAGGTTCTGTGTTATTTTGGTAGCGCGCTGCGACTCCCTGTAGATAATTCCCAAATCCTTCTTCGTAGCCTCATCCAGGTCTTCTTTAGCAGTCAAAAGCTGGGCAAACCCCAGGATTGCAGCAAGGGGATTGTTCAACTCATGGGCTACGCCTGCCGCCAGCTCACCTACAGATGCCAGACGGCCAGCAAGCTGCAGCTGCTCCTCCAACTTTCGCTTCTCCTCTTCCGCACTCTTACGCTCGGTTATATCTCGGACGACTCCTACAAAGCCAACTGGATTGCCGGAAGCATCCTCCAGCAATGCTGCGCTCAATTCCCCGGGATACTCAGAGCCATCTGCCCTGATGAGAGTGTACTCCATGTTCGTAAACGACCTTTTCCCCAATGTTTTTTGCAGGTTCACTGCCGCTTCTTCGTGATAGCGAGGGGTGATGAGTTCAAAGGCACTTCTCCCCAAAACGGCTTCTCTGGAGCTAAAGCCTCCTATCTTCGCTGCCCCCTCGTTCGCATCGATGATAACCCCATTCAAATCGGTGACGACTATGCCGTCATTGATAGACTCAAACATGAGCCGCAGTTTTTCCTCCGATTTTTTCAGTGCTTCCTCGCTCTCTCTGCGCTCAGTGATATCAGTTAAGAAATTCAATGTAGCAGGCCTGCCCTCCCAGTTGATCACGACTGCGTTAATCTCCACCCACCTCACTTCCCCTGTTTTGCTCACAACCCTGAAGGAGTAGACATCGGGCAGTTCCTCGCCCCTGAGCCTCGCCAGATAGCGTTCCGCCACCATCTGCCTATCTTCAGGATGAATAAATTCAATAAATGGTTTGAAGGCCAACTCTTGCCGGGAGTATCCCAATAGCCCTACCACTTTGGAATTGAAGAACTTTATTACGCCATCTTGAGCAACTACAATGAACTCATTGGCGTTCTCCACGAGTAAACGGTATCTTTCCTCTGATACCTTTAACGCCTCCTCAGTCTTCTTACGCTCAGTAATGTCGCGGGTAACTGATATCATTCCCGTAAGCTTGCCTTCAGGGTCGCGCAGTGCGGTGACTTTCATCTCTACAGGCACTCTTGAGCCATCTTTGCGGTTTAACTCAAGCTCCAGCACACGCGATTTCGGTAAATCTTTTTGCCCCTTCTCTTCCGCAGCCATACCTTCTGAAAAAGCCTTCATAATAATCTCTACAGAGGCGGGGGACATTGCTTCTTCCAGCATATGTGCCACCGCCTCTTCAACACTGTAGCCTGTCAATTGTGTGACGGAGGGACTGACATACGTAGTTCTTAGATTCGTATCATTGGTCAGGATAACGTCTTCAACGTTCTCCGCAAGCAGGCGGTAGCGCGCCTCACTTGCTTGTAGCGCCTCCTCCATCCGCTTGCGCTCGGTGATATCGCGAGAAACGCCCACGAACCCCACCGGCTCACCTTTGCTCCCTCTCATAACAGATGTACTGGCCTCGACAAGCATCGTCCTTCCGTCCCTGGTCAGAATGTGATACTCCAGGCCGCTGACATACCCCTTCTCTATCGCTTCCTTCATTTTCTCAAATGCTGTCTCCCGATCCTCAGGAGCAATAATGTCAAAAGCTTTCATCCCTATTAAATCCGCTCTGTTATCTGTTCCATACATTCTCACGGATGCCTCGTTCCCATCCAGGATTTTCCCCCTCATATCGGTGACTACTATGCTGTCTGTGGACATCCTGACCGCATCGGAAAGGCGACGTACATCCTCTTCCGCTCGCCTGCGCTCGGAGATATCCTCCACTAAAATTACGAGGTACTGTGGGTTGCCTTCAGCATCTCGAATAAGCGAGAGGGTCTGGTTGGTCCAGACCAGCCCTCCGTCCTTTCGAATGAAGCGCTTCTCAACACGATAGTCATTCCTCTTCCCTGCGACCATTTCTCCAAAGAACTCAAAATCGTTCGCCAGGTCATCTGGATGAACATAGTCGGGGTAACTTATGCTTCTGAATTCTTCCATGCTGTAGCCAATCATCTTCAGCAGCGCATGATTGACCTCTAAGGGCTTTGCGTTCATATCCAGAAGCATTATCCCGATCGCTGCCTCACCGAAAATTGTCCTTAATTGCGCCTCGCTCTTCCTCAGCGACTCCTCTGCTTGCTTGCGCTCAATGATACCGGCTATCACATCGCTTACTGCTTTGAGAAATCCCTCCTCGGTTTCATCACGTGTGTGTCCCTCACTCACATACAGGTTTATCACTCCCAGCACCTTGTTACCTGACATGATAGGAACACAGTAGTGACCGTGTGGCGTCATGCCCTCATATTGATTATCGTGACGCTCATCGACAATGTCAGCATACTGAACCTTTCCTGATAATGCTGCCATACCACAAAGACATCGGCCAAAAGGAACGCGCGCACACACACTAAGTAATGATTCAGACAGCCTGTGCTGGGCTTTCAGTACAAGCACATCGGTCCTCTCTTCGGCCAGGAAGATGGCACCTCTGGATTCGAGTGCAAATGAGGACACAGTAACTATACGCTCCAGGAAGAGCTGTAACTGCTTCTCGAGAGAAATATCTGTCAAAGATATGCGCAGCAAGTCGTTGAGAACAGTCTGAATCTCCCAACTGCGCTTTATCCTCTCCTCAGCCTGCTTGCGCTCGGTTATGTCAATATCAGAACCTCGGTAGCCTACCAGATTTCCCCCATCGTCAAAGAGCGGAATGCCGCTCGTCGATAGCCAGATTGTTTTACCATCCTTACTTACATTACTGTTTACAAACTCGTGGAAAGGTTCTTTTCTGGCAAAAGCCTCAAAAGCCCCTTGCTTCAGACTCTCTCTATCGTCCGGATGAAATAAATCATAGAAGTGCTTTTCGAGAATCTCCTCAGGCTTATATCCCAAGAGGCTCTCGACAATCCTGCTTGAGTAGGTGTATTTCCCTTCCGTGTCCACCTCCCAAATCCACTCCCGGGAATTCTCTGCAATATCTCTCAGCCTCTTTTCACCCTCTCTCAGCGCTTCCTCCATCTGCCTGCGCTCAGTGATATCTCGGAAGGTCCCCATGATATAAGATTCCCCTGCCACGGTTATTAACGACGAATTAACATCAGCATAGAAAATGCTTCCGTCTTTCCTCTTAACCGGGATATTCTCAGCCAGTGTGATCTCCCCTCTCACTTGCCTCTCAAATTGCTGCATAACATAAGGCAGGTCTTCGCTCGGATGAATATCTACAACACCCAGATTCTTGATTTCCTCCTGGCTATAGCCCAGCATCTGGGAAAACATCCTATTGCAGGTATAGAACTTCTTATTCCCTGGATTAGCCAGAACCATCCCATCTACTGCGCTATCAAAAATAGCCCTGAATCTCTGTTCTGACTCCTTGAGCGCCTCCTCCGCCTTCCTGCGTTCAGTGACATCCCTTATCACAGCAACCAGCGTCTTTGGATTACCTCTAGCATCTTTTACCACTGAGGCTGTAAAGTTAATGGGAATCTCCGCACCACTTTTGGTGAGAGCAATCATATCGATCGGCTCGGCGCTGCCCTTCTCAATTACATTTTTCAGAGCTTCCCTGGCCCTTTTCTTGTCTTTTGACCCCCGGTATGTCGGCAGTGCAACGGCAGACGTCCCCGCCAGTTCCTCCATCCTGTACCCCAGCAGCTTCTCAAACGCTTTATTGACATAGGTCACTTTGCCGTCCATATTGACCAGCATAACCCCATCCGCCATTCCTTCGATAGTAGTTGTTGCTACAAGCTCGCTCTCGCGCAGAGCCTCCTCCATCCTTCTCTGCTCTGTAATATCACTGAAATTGGCCACAATTCCGCTTACCGCAGGGTCATTCAGAAGATTCCTGACTACCACCTCCAGAGTACGCCACGAGCCATCTCTGTGTTTGCAACGTATCTCCGTCTTTACAATGTCACTTGGATTTTGAATCAACTCTGTGAAGAGGTCAGCAGCTTTAGATAAGTCATCCGGATGAACTAACTCAAAAGAGTTCTTGCCCTTTAGGCCCTCCAGTTCGTATCCCAACATATGTTGAAATGATGGGCTTTCATAGTTGACATTCCCCTCTTTGCTTACAACTGCTACAGCGTCTAACGCATTTTCCGTGAGCGCCCGGAAGTATTTCTCGCTGCTTTTTACTGCCTCCTCAATCCGTTTACGTTCGGTGATGTCATTAACTATCATCCCCAGCCCTTTTCGCATCTTGAAAGCCTTGATGCTCAACTGCATATCCCCAAACTTTGGATGAGCAAAAATGTCCTCGATAAAGAACGGCTCGCCTGTTTTCACAACATCCAGATATTTAATGTATTTCCCCGTCTTCTTAATATCAGGCTCAAGATTTACGATATTCTTGCCCACCACCATTTCTTTAGAGACAACGAACATCCTTTCCCCGGCAGGGTTTATGCTCACCAGGTCGAGGTTTTCGTCAAACAACAAGAACGCATCCACAGACGCATCCATGAAGGCTTCCAGCCCGTCCTCCGGCCTCTGCAACAGCTTCACAGAGTTGCGATGATTATTTATTCGCGGATGCCTGTTATTCCTGGCCATACCCTATCTCATTACCTCAAACCCGAGTTTCATTCTCGTTACCTTCGGTTGACCTAAGCATCTTTTCTCTTGCCGCACCAGTCTTCTGGCGGCGCGTTGATTCCTTTAAAAAAGAAAGCACGTTATCTCGCAGATACCTCCTGTCACCCCGGGGGCCCACGCGGTAGGACTTCAGTATCCCGCCATCGCTCCACCGTCTTACAGTAGAAATGCTGACATGCAAAAAATCGGCTACCTCTCGAATAGTGAGCATCGCTTCCAACTGAACATCATTCGTCATTTGCTTCATTCCCACCATTGCAGACCTATGACAAGCTACTGGCAGTAGCTCTATCATGCTTAGACATTAGCATACCTTTCATCGACACAAATAGGGGTTTTCGCCAGTTATACGATAGGGTTTTCGCCAGTTATTTGACGAGCGAGAAGGGCCGGGGCAGGATGTTATATTGAGGACTTTGATGGCTCAGAAATAGATACACAGCGGACTTAAGAAGACTCTAAGATATCGCTTAGAGAATGTAAGTGCAGAGTTCTTCGGCCACCTCAATCCGCTTGCCGAAAGCAGCCTCCGACTCCCTGATGTTCTGTGTGTAGTCGCAATCAGGCCAGAAGTGGGTCAGCATCAACCTTTTCACCCGGGCTTTCCGCGATAGCGCACCGACCTCGCCCGCCGCCATATGTCCCCAGTCGGAGTCGTCAGGCCTGCACCTAGTCGCCTCGCAAAGAAAGAGGTCAGCGCCCCTGGCCAGCTCTACGAGCTCGTCGCAGAGTCCCGTGTCGGCGGAATAAACCATCCTCTTGCTGCCGGTGATGGCCATCGCATAGCCGTCTATATAGTGCTTCACCGAGGCAAACTCGATTTTGAGGCTGCCTGCCTTGAGTATTGTTCTCGGGTTATACTCTTTAACCCGGAAGAATTCTGAGAAGAATGTTGATTCGTCATTGAACGCCGAGACTGACTTCAGCAGCGCTTCCTTGCCCCCCGGTGGCACGTATAGATGCGGATGAATCGCTTTATTCAGAGGACGCATCAAAGCGTAGCGGTAGGGGATCAGGTCAAAGCAGTGGTCGGCATGAAAGTGTGATATTACTATATGCTTCACATCTTTCAGTGCGGCTACCCTCTGGAGATTGCTCAGCACGCCGGTGCCGCAATCTACGAGAAGCCTGGTTCTGCCTTCTTCAACAAGGTAGCCGGAACAGGCACCGCCCGCTCGCGGGTAGGCAGCGCTGGAGCCAAGTATAGTAAGCTGCAAAAGATTTACCTCCTACACGCCCTGCTTACGCAATCTCATAGCCCGGTAGACCGGTATGGGCTCTGCTTTGCCTTTGAATTTCTGGGGCTCCAGTGCTTCCACCTCAACTTCATCCTTCACCCGTTCATACGTATTAGGCCCGATCCAGACCTGGCCACCCGG
>Ga0172366_10002404_pt1 | contig 14646 bp, 11 predicted proteins | sample LakKivSesite69cm_FD_114533 | JGI IMG/M metagenome (GOLD analysis project Ga0172366, IMG submission 114533) | Sediment microbial communities from Lake Kivu, Rwanda - Sediment site 69cm | ecosystem: Environmental > Aquatic > Freshwater > Lake > Sediment | place: Rwanda: Western Province, Lake... | reverse complement strand
CCGCATTCAGCCAGCGGACCCGCATATTAAAGACCATCTCTCCATTATTCTCATTGATGTTTATAATTTGCGGAACCCAGTGACCGGTTTTAACCTCAAGCCAGTCAGAAAATGCAAATTCCGTTGCACCGCTATTCTCCTTGACCGGGAGGAGGTTGTCCTTTTGCATGGTGATTGAGGTCTCGCCGACTCTCGTGGAGAAATAACCTATCCAGGAGTCGGAAATACCGTTACCTGCTATAATTGTGGAAGTATTTTCCTTCTTTTTTGCTTTGAGAATAAGAATATCTGGTTTTTCCTCAACCGAGAGTTCGTATGAATCGGGGGAGTTGAGAATCTGCTCAAGACCGGTGTAAAGCGAGATGCCACGCCAGAAAAATGCAGAATCATTTTGTTTCCCCTTGACCACTTCAATGTGTTTGCTCGTGCCGTTGACATCAAAATTGTATTGAAGTGAGGTGAGTAGGTCTGGAGGCAATTTGACCCAGGGCGACATTTTTTCCTTGAGTGTGGAAATAATTTTCTCAGGCATTTCCGCACACGGGGCATTCATCATAAGAATCACGAAAATGATGGAGCAAAAAAGACAGAGGAGCTTTTTCATTTTGCCCACCTCCATTTTATGTTTAACAAAAAACTTTAATATCCTGAGTATTTGACATGAGAAATCAATATATTGTTCCTTCACGAGAAATTTTTTCACTTGACGCTTAAGGAATGAGAGGAATAAGTTCCAACACTGTTTTTATGAATAAATTTTGCCGCGGTAGCTCAGTTGGTAGAGCGACGGACTGAAAATCCGTGCGTCGGGAGTTCGATTCTCCCCTGCGGCACCAGATTTGAACCCCGGAAGGATGATAAAATAAAACTTTCCGGGGTTTTTTTCATCTCTATTCCTGATTTTAATGTTTTCTTAATGTTGGATTGAATTTAAATAACAACCACAAAGAAATCTTGACCCTGAATTTGTGATGCTGATAGTTGCTTGTGATTTTTTTATAAGAAGGGGCTAACAAAATGAAAGTTCCTTTTGTAGATTTATCTGCATTGCACGCACCAATTCGCGCTGAAATTGATGCGGCAATTGCCTCAGTAATTGACCGAAATGCTTATATTCAGCGGGTGGAGCATAAACGCTTTGAGGAAGCATTGGCTGTCTCTCTGGGTGTGGCTAAGGCGGCAGGCGTGGCTAATGCGACTTGCGCACTGCAACTGTCGCTTCAGGCGCTTGGGATAGGTGGAGGCGCCGAAGTTATTACTGCGGTAAATACAGCTATTCCTACCAGTGAGGCAATTACGGCGGCAGGCGCAGATGTGGTTTTTGTTGATATTGCTCCGGGGACTTTCACTCTTGACCCGGAAATGGTGCGGAAGGCAATAACCAAGCGCACACGCGCGATTATTCCGGTTCACCTTTATGGTTTTCCCGCCAAAATGGATGAGATTATGAAAATTGCCAGCGAGCATGGATTGTTTGTTGTGGAGGATGTGGCACAGGCTCAAGGCGCAACCTATAAGCGTAAAAAACTCGGCACGATTGGGAAAATCGGCTGTTTCAGTTTTTTTCCTTCTAAAAATCTGGGCGCAATGGGCGATGGCGGCGCCGTTGCTGGAAATGACGTTGAACTGGTGACGCGGGTATCGATGCTGGCAAATCACGGACGGAAGGAAAAATTCACTCACGAGTTTGAGGGGGGAAATTATCGGCTGGATAATCTCCAGGCGGCAATTCTGCTTGTAAAGCTCCGGCATCTGGATGAGTGGAATCAGCGCCGTCGTGCCGCCGCTTCGCATTATGACAAGCGCCTCGCTTCTATAAAACAAGTCAAGCCGCCCGTTGCGCCGGTTGATTGTGAGTCAGTTTATCATCTTTATGTAATTCGGATTGCAGACCGTGATGCCCTTGCCGATTTTCTCAAGAAACGTGGAATTGAGACAGGTCTGCATTATCCGTTGCCGCTCCATTTCCAACCGGCATACGCCAGACTTGGTTTAGGAGCCGGCACTTTCCCGGAAGCGGAGGCGGCGGCGCATGAAGTCCTTTCACTCCCGATGTATGCGGATATAACTCCCGAACAGATTGACTATGTTTGCGATTGCATTGAAGAATATTATGCAAGATGAAACACGGAAAACCGAAGACAAATTCTCTGGCATGTCAGTGATTTCAGGGGAACAACCCGCCGCAAAACATATTTATCTTCTGATACTTATAGGAATGTTCGTACTGAGTCCCGTTCTAATACCGAACGCCATAACAATAAACGCAGAAGAACGCGTGTGGGAAGTTATGAAATATATGCTCCAGACGAAAAATTTTATGATTCCCCAAATAGCAGGAAAACCGCATCTCACAAAACCGCCACTTTTATATTGGCTGGGAGCGATTACCGGTTTGGCTTTGCGACGGGATGACGTGGTTATTGTGCGTCTGCCATGTGCGGTATCGGCAATTGTATGTATGATACTCACATATTTAATGGGATGTAGTTTAAAATCGCGGGAATTAGGATTTCTTGCGGCTTTAATACTAATCTCCAGTAATGCATTTACCGGTCGTTCTCTGTTAGGGACATTTGATATCGCCTTGACAGCCGCGGTCTTAGTGGCAATTTATGGTTCCTGGCAATGGATAAATGCGCGCAAAAGGTACGGCATAATTTTATTATTTGTGGGCAGTTTTCTCGGGTTTATGATAAAGGGTCCGGTCGCCTGGATGATTGTGGGTATTGTGATTCTGGGGGAGCTGGCAATCAGGAATGAATTAAAACGTTTACTGCGTTGGGAGACAGTAATTTTCAGCGTTGTCTTGTTCGCTTGCAGTTCCTTGTGGTTCATATATTTGATTGTTCACGAACCACTTGCCAGAACCGTGTTCGTAAATGAACTTCTTCTCCCATTTGGTATGGTTTCCCGGCATCATACGGCTGGACATTTTGCGCCCGTTTATCAGTATCTATTATTGTTACCGGGCAATATAATTCCCTGGGTGATTTATTTACCAATGCTCATACTTTTCATTATTCGGCGCCGACCGTTATTTCGTGGCTCTTCATTTTGGTTTCCGCTAATATGGTTTGGTGGGAATTTACTCTGTTTTTCGTTTTTTCCCTCAAAACAGAAGGCATATCTTTTACCGCTTTATCCGGCGATTGCACTTCTTGTGGGTTGGTGTCTGGTTGAGATGTTTAAACTGCCTGAAACCGAAAACTACTGTCTGCATTACACAAATATGATTTTAGCGATTCTCTGTTTTCCAGCGGCAATCGCATTTGCAATTGTGTTCTGGGTGCGCGTTAGCGCGCCGTTGAGTATGTGCCTTGGCATAGTCGGTATATTCACAGCCATGGGTGTGGCGTTAGTCTGGAGCACCCTGCGGCGGAAACATAAATCTACGCTGATTTATTTCCTGAGTGGTTGGCTGTTTGTTCTTCCTGTATTATACGGTTACTTTCTGCCCAAACATAATTATATTAAGGAATATAAAAATTCTCCAGCCGCAATACATTATGTGGAACGCCGCGAGCGTCTTTTAACCTTTTTTAGATATGGGTGAATATAATGGCAACGGATAACTCAATCGATGTATCTATAGTCATTCCCGTCTATAATGAGGCGGAAAACCTTGAACTGCTGATGGCTGAAATCAAATTTGTCGTTGACGCCCTTGGGATTACGTATGAAGTTATTTTTGTGGATGATAAAAGCACTGATGACAGCTTAGCGGTGATGCGGCGGTTAAAGGCAAGTTATGCGGAGATTGTAATCGTGCGCCATAAGGAGAATTGTGGGGAAAGCGCCGCACAGGCGAGCGGTTTTCAATGCGCCAGAGGCAGGGTCGTGATTACAATGGATGGCGATGGGCAAAATGACCCCGCGGATATTCCGCGATTTTTATCCGCCCTCACAGATGATGTCGACTGCGTGTGTGGAGTCCGACAGAAACGTGAGGATAGTTGGGTGAGACGCATTTCGTCGCGTATCGCAAATGGGTTTCGCAATTCCCTTACTGGTGATAAAATTACTGATGCGGGATGCACCTATCGTGCAATTTGCCGTAATGTATTATCAGAGATTATGGTATTTAATGGGATGCACCGATTTTTGCCAACCATCCTTCGATTTCAGCGGAGGAACGTTATTGAGATTAAGGTTAATCACCGTCCACGTCGCGGTGGCGTTTCCAAATACGGCATTGGCAACCGAATGTGGCGCGGCATTCTTGATTGCCTTGCAATGCGGTGGTATAAACGTCGGGCATTGCCTTCGGCACGCTACTTTCCGCCTGAGTAAAAACGCAAATGGAACAATCGGAAGAAACAAAAGAACTTGATGAATCTTCGATGGAGGCGACCTCTCCACCAGGCAGTTCAATCATTTGGGATATTGTTCGTGTGATTCTGATGGCTGGTGTTCTTGGAGGTTCGCTATGGATGCTTTATTCCACGCCCTGGACGCGGAATGTGACCTTTGGCAATATTGGCAAATTCCGCGAATGGCTGAACCAGTGGGGCGGCTGGTCATGGGCGGGATTTGTAATTATAGGGGTCGCCTTAGTATCCATCGGTTTTCCGCGTGTAGCCCTTGCCACTGCGGGCGGCGCATTATTTGGCGTAATACTGGGCGGACTCCTGGCACAAATTGCAACGATACTGGCGGCGGTGCCCGTTTTTTATTTTACGCGGTTTTTCGGCAGGGATTTGGTTATGCGAAAAATAGGCAACCGCTTCCAGCGGCTGGACAAGCTTCTATCCAAGCATGGGTTTATGGTGATTTTATTAATCCGCGTGTGTCCCGTGGGCAATAATTTTATCGCCAGTTATCTGGCGGGTGTCACTGCAATACCGTTTAGAAAATATATTAGCGCATCGTTTTTGGGTTATTTACCGGAGAGTTTCATTTTTGCCTTGCTGGGAAGCGGATTTATTGACCATTTCAAATTGCGACTGTGGGGAAGTGTTGGTCTGTTCTTGGTGCTGTCACTATTTTTCATCTGGTATTATCGACGCTCTATTCTTGCCAAGAACGTGCTTAAAATTATGCGTGAGGAGAAGTCTAGGTGAAATCGGATATCGGCTTCGGAATTATTGGATGCGGGACAATGGGCTCACGTCATGCGGAATGCATTAAAGACGCCAATGGAACGGAACTCATTGCCGTGTGCGACGTCAATCAGCAAATTGCTGAGAAGGTCGCTAAAGCATTTAATGCAACGGTCGTCCCTGATGCGGAATCATTGGTTAAGCGTCCTGATGTGGAGGCAGTGCTGGTCGCTCTACCGAGCCAGTTGCACGCTCAGTATGGGATTCTCGCAGCAGAGGCGGGAAAGCATGTGCTGGTAGAAAAGCCGATTGATTATTCAGTGGAGCAGGCGGAAAAGCTGATTGAGATATGCCGTGAACGCAATGTCGTGCTGTCTGTTGTTTCACAAAATCGGTTTCATCCGGGCGTGCTTAAACTTAAAGCTGCGATTGAGTCGGGCAAATTAGGGCGATTGATTTTGTGCAGTACGCAGAGTGAATGGAAGCGCGACCAGGCATATTATGAGAAGGCGCCCGGGCGCGGCTTGAAAGACCCTTCCGAAGGCGGTGTCTTAATCAATCAGGCGGTTCATTATATTGACCTGCTTCTCTGGCTGTGCGGACCGGTGGCGAGAGTCTCGGCATATCGTGACACGCTGACCCATAAAATCGCCGTGGAGGATGTCGGCATAATGGCGCTTCAATTTAAAAACGGCGCGCTCGGAACAATCACCGCCACGACTTCGATTTCGCCTCAACAGCCGGAAAAATTGGAGATACATGGCGATAAAGGAACGGTTGTAATTGAGTCGGGAAAAATCACGGTCTGGGACGTTGAGGGTGAGTCAAAAGAAAGTCCCGATGCCATTTCACAGGAAGAATTCAAGCCCAATCTGGTTCCAGTGCGGCGTCAGTTGGAAGATTTTGCCAATGCCATTCGTCAGGGCAAGTCTCCGCTGGTTACAGGTGAAGAGGCGCTTGCTGTTCTGGCAACCATCCATGCCGGCTATCGCTCAACGGAAACCGCTCGCTCAGAGATAGTGTAATTTATTAAATTCACCACCAAGGCACGAAGACACAAAAAAACCACTAATTTTGTGAATTTCTTACTGTTTAACCCGATATATATCCCCTTCGCTGACTGTTCCATTTGATGGGTCATAAGTATAAGCGCCGCCATTGGGGGCTGAACTTTTTCCCGTGAGAAGCGTAAACGAAGGCTGGGGAATCTTGGAATCATAGACCTTTTCCACATCCACTTCTAAATCCCAGCCATCACGACTGTTTTCATCGGTGTTCGGTCCCCAGCTGTAAATAATAAAACCATTCCCGTCGGTATAATATCCATAGGTTGCTCCTTTTGTATCGCTAAAAGGGTCATCTGGATAACTTTTTATATATTGTATCGGCGTCGTTAGGGAAGCGTTTAATGCGAATGTATGTCTCTTATAAGCGCCAGAATCTGGACTTGCAAAAGCATTAACACCATCTTTCCCTCTTGCCCAGGGTGGATATTTGTGGTTGTCTTTGTGAAAACGTTCAACGGCATTAGCGAGATGTTTTAAATCCGATTTAACTTTTGCAATATTATATCTAAAACATCCGAATGTCCCAAAATTTGGGAGAATGAACACTGAAACGAATCCGACAACCAGAATTACAAGTATAAGAGGTTGAGACCAATTGAGTTTTTCGGTTAGTAATGACGATATGAAAAGGGTTATTCCCCCGAAAATCCCTACCATACCACAGAAAAATCCTAACATTGAAAATATGATTTTTATATTGTGAAAATATACTGTCGGAAGGATGACGGCAATAAGCATAAATATTAATGATAAAATAACGAGACAAAAAACTGTCATCGTTAAAGTTTTATACTTCTTCATTTCTCCTATGCTCCATATTGATTTTGGCTCATGACCTGTCACTTAATCTTTCTAAATATGACGTTATTTATACATATCTGGTTGAGCGAGTCAATTTAATAAGGCGTCAGCATTTTACCAGCCACCGCGGGGGATTTTTTTGTTGGCATTTGCAGGATATTTCTCTTGCAATTTGTTATTATGGCAAATATGTGAAATGTCGGTTGTCTTGCATTATTTCGTAGAGGATGTCATGAGTAGAATCTCCGACCAGAAGGTTCGCCTCAAAACCTGTGCCTTCCTTGTATGTGTGATTCTCATTTTGACATGCGTGTTTGCTCAGGATGAGCCGATTGTCAGGGAGATTGTCATTCAAGGTCTCCGCACGGTCAAGAAGGAGAATGTCCTCAATGTCATGAGGACAAAGGTCGGGGAGCGCTCCTCTCCTGAGATGAGGCAGGATGACCTTCGCGCCATTTATGCCCTTGGCAGATTTTCAGAGGATATCCAGTTTTTCAAAGAGGACATCGCCGACGGCATCAGGATTACTGTCGTCCTCAAGGAAAATCCCGTTGTGGCGGATATTCAGGTAATCGGAAACACCGCCTATAAATCTTCCACAATACTTGCCCGCCTTCCCTTCAAAAAAGGCGAAATTCTCCCTACCGGTGCAGAAGTCAAGACACGCATGGAGGTTGAAAGACTCTATGCCGGCGGCGGTTACAAAAACGCCCGCGTGAAGGTTCGTGTGGATGAGATGGGCGAGGGGAAATGCAGTGTCACCATCGTTGTGGAAGAAGGGAAAAAGATTCTAATCAAAGACCTCATCATCCGTGGAAATAGATCCTTCGGCGGTTTTCGCCTCCGCTTCCTCGTGGAAAATAAAGGCTCGTGGGCGTTTATCAAAAATTATTATGATGAGACCACGTTTGAAGATGACCTTGAAGTTCTGCGGCAGTTTTACAAAACCCACGGATTTCTTGATGTTGTGGTGAAGCGCGGGAAACCGGAATATAATGAAGAGCGCGCATGGATAAGCCCTGTCATTGAGATTACCGAGGGTCCGCGATATATTGTCAGGGATGTCATTCCACAGAACGCTGTCCTCTTTACAAACAAGGAAATTACCGATTGTTTTGCCCCTCTGAAGGGGAATTTTTACAATGCTGATAAGTTTCGGAAAGGAATGGAAAAACTCCGCCGTCTTTACGGGGATGAGGGTTATACCCAGATGGAGGCAGAGCCGGATTTCAAGCGCCTGCCGAAGGAACCAGCCATAAATCTTGTCCTGAACATAAAGGAAAACGAGCGCATTTACGTGGGGAAGATTCGGGTGCGGCGCATTGGTTACACGCGGGAGCCCGCCGAAAGTGCCCTCGGTAAGATGTATGACAAAATCTCACCACCGCCGACCGATGCAGTTGTCCTGAGGGAGGTGACGTTAAAACCGGGTGACGTATATCGGAGTTTTCAGGAGGTCAGGAGCATTGAACGACTCAAGCGGCTTGAGATTTTTGATAGTGTCTCGATTACGCGCGAGCCGACGGAGAGTAAGGATGTCAGGGATGCGGTGGTAAATGTGAAAGAGGGGACAACCGGCAATGTTATCTTCGGTGTGGGCTATGGTGAGGACCCGGGCGCATATTTGCAGGCAAGTGTCAGGGAGCGCAATCTCTTTGGCGATGCCCGCGACCTGCGTGCAAGCGTCCTTTTCGGGACTCGTTCCTCAGCGTTCCACATCGGTTATTTAGACCGTTACTGGCGCAGCACGGATATGTCACTTGATTGGGAACTGTATTGTGACCGTTTCTTTCGCCGCGAGTATGGCGAGAGGATATATGGCACCTCTTTGGAGTTTGGCAAGCCACTTTCTGAGTATGTAAAGGCATACTTAAGATTTCGCCTTGAGGATGTGAATTTCTTTGATGAAGATGATAAAATCCGCACCAGACTGGATTCCTATCCATTGGCGGCGGTGAGATTCCGCATAGAGGAAGACCGTCTGAATGACACATGGTGGCCCACAAGGGGATTTACGAGGAGTGCGGGCGTTGAACTGGGTTATGCCGATGGACCGCTCGCCAAGCTTTTCGCGGATTTTTCATACTATAATAATTTCTATAAAGACTTTGTGTATTCAATCAGCGGCTTTGCGGGGTTAATTCCCTATAACTCGGACAATGTCGGAATCACGGAGCGGTTCTTCCTCGGTGGCGCAAACGATTTGCGCGGTTTTGCATATCGTGGCGCTGGACCGAAGGATAAAGGCGACCATGAAATGGCAATCGGCGGCTCCACCAAATTGCTCCTGAAAAATGAGATTCGCTATCCAATATACGATGAGTTAAAAGGTCTTGTCTTCCTCGATATGGGAATGTTGGATGAAACCGTAGGACTGGACAAGCCAAGGGCAAGCGTGGGCACTGGTTTCCGGCTTAAAATATCGTTCGTCCGCATCTATGTCGATTTTGCAGAGGCGCTTATCAAGGAACACAGAGACAATACTCAGATATTCCATTTCCGCCTCGGTGCAAATTTCTGAAGCTGAATTACAAATTAAAAAACCATGGGGTGCACGGGTAATATGAAAGTATTTTTAAATAAAGGAGATAGCGATGAGAGGCAAAATCATCATCTTTCTAACGTTATGTTTATTTCCCAGCGCAGTGACGCTTGCGCAGGAATCAATCGCCCTGAAAATCGGGTTTGTCGACATTGATAAACTCATGATGGAATCAACCGTCATCCGCCGAATGGTTGATAGCGTCCAGGATGAGGTCAAAAAAGAACAAGAGAACATGACCGATATGATGACACGTTATAAGGTCCTAACGGAAACTTATGAACAGCAGAAAACCATCCTGACTGAGGAACAGAGACAGACAAGGCGCAAGGAAATTGATGAACTCAAGATCGCTATCGATGAGCAACAGGACAAGGTGAACAGCATTATCAAGCGCTCCGAGAGGAGACTTCTTGAACCAACCCTTGCGCGCGTGGATGAGGCAATCAAGGCGGTCGGGAAAGAGGGCGGCTATGACCTGATTCTGAAAAGCGACGCCATTCTTTATGGGAAGGAAAGTAGCAATATCACCAATCAGGTGATGAGCATGATTGAAAAGATGGATAAGGAAAAACCGATAACGCCCCTGCCAGCGAACGAATCGGAAACAACCACAGAGAGTCTCATTCTGAAAAAGACGGAAGAGATGATTCCCATTCCAACCCCAGCAATTCCAACCGAAACAAAAAGGGGAATCTCATTTTAATACTCTGTCTCTGAAGATATGGAGAGTAAGCGACTTTTTATGCTTTGAATGTCCGTGAGCAGGCGCTCCGGCAGGATGGGCAATTGGGTAATGTCCACACCTGTGGCGTTCGCCACGGCGTTTGCAATGCATGCGGCGGCGCCCATGAGAGGCGTTTCGCCAAAACCCTTTGCGCCAAAGGGTCCTTCCGGATAAGGCGACTCCACAAGTTCCGCATGAAGGTGCGGCGTGTCTTTACTTGTGGGGATTATGTATGTCGAGAAGGAGGGATTCTGAATTCTGCCCTTTCCATCCATCGTGATGAATTCTGAAAGGGCATAGCCCATGCCCTGAATGAGACCTCCTTCAATTTGACCATATGCCGCCTGAGGATTGATTGCCTTCCCCACATCATGCACTGCCCACATATCCAGCACGTTCACCTCGCCAGTTTCCATGTCCACCTCCACCTCGGCTATCTGTGTGGCGTATGAATATGTCACGTAAGCCTTTCCCTGCCCGGTTTCAGGGTCCCAGGACGTTGGAGGGCTGACAAAGTAGCCGTGCTGTGTGAGAGAGATGTGTTGTGCGGCGCACGCCGCCGCCACGTCTTCAAAGGTGAGATACATTTTTTCCGATGTTGAGTCTGATGAAAAATGACCGCCTGTTATGGAGATATTTTCCGGCTCGCACTTGAGCATGGTTGCGGCGACGCTCTTCAAGTCATTTATGATTTTTTTACAGGCATTGAGGAGGGCATTTCCGCTGACATAAGTTGCACGGCTGGCAACGGTGGGACCACTATCACCCACCTGCATGGTATCAACGGGAAGCATCCGCACGTGCTCAGGGGATATGCCGCCCAATCCTTCCGCCGTGATTTGGGTCAGGACGGTTTGCATTCCCTGTCCCATGTCCGTTGTTCCAACTGCGAATAATACAGAGCCATCTGGCTTAACCTGAACATAAGCCCCTGCCACATCCATAGCCTTTCCCGCCGCGCCCAGTCCCACGCCATAAATGAGTGCACTGCATCCAATGCCGCGTCTTTTTGCTCCAATTATGAGAGGGTAATTTTTTCGTTTTTCATTCCAGTGGCTTGTCGCTTTTGCCTTTTCAAGAGTCTCAGTGATGCCGACGCTCCAGGGGAGGGATTGTCCAGTTGATGTCCTGTCTCCCGTGCGCAAGGCATTCTTCATCCGAAGTTCTATCGGGTCTATCCCAAGGATGCCTGCAATCTTATCCATCTGCCGCTCCATGGCAAAGACCACCTTGGGGGTGCCAAATCCACGGAACGCCCCGCACGGCACTTTATTCGTGGCGCCGGCGAATGCATCAACTTTAACATTTGGGATGCGGTAAGGTCCATAGCTGTGAACGGCACAGCGCCACAGGACGGCGGGAGTGAGGGTGGCATAAGCGCCGGCGTCAAGATAGATTTTGATTTCGCAGGCGGTCAGTGTGCCATCCTTTTTTGCGCCGGTGCGGTAGTAACATCGTGAGGGATGTCTTTTACTGCTCAGAATGATGTCATCATGTCGGTCGAGAATGAGTTTGACCGGACGTTTTGTTTTCCATGCGGCGAGCGCCGCCAATCCGGCAATGAGGGAGGGGACATCCTCCTTTCCGCCAAATGCGCCGCCAGTTGGCGTCTGGAGTATCCTGACCTTGTTATTCGGGAGACCAAGGATTGAACAGACGGCATTCAGGACGTAAAAGGGGCATTGCATGGAACCCCACACCTCCATCGTCCCCTGCGGTCCGGGCACAGCCAACATGCCTTGGGGCTCAAGGTAGGCGTGTTCCTGATAACCGGTTTCATAAACCCCTTCAACAATCACATCTGACGCCTTGAAACCCGCTTCAGGATTGCCGGAGCGGATTTTGTGATGGGCAATCAGGTTTCCTTCGGGATTGATTTGTGGGGCGTCAGGCTGGAGAGATTCCTCCGGGTCAAAAACAGGGGAGAGTTCCTCATATTCCACCAGAATGGCGTTACGCGCCGCCTCCAGAATGTCCTTGGTTTCAGCCACAATGACGGCGACCGGCTCACCCGGATAAATGACCATTTTCTCTGCGAGAAACGACCAGTCATGCTTGATGAGCGGGATAAAATTTTTCCCCTGGATGTCTGCGGCAGTCAGGATGGCAAAGACGCCGGTCAGGGAAGACGCCTTTGATGTTGAGATGCTTTTAATCAGTGCATGGGGGAGAGGGCTATAATAAATTGCCGCATAGAGCATGGATGGCAATGAGATGTCGTCCACATACAAAGTCTTCCCCAGTGCCTTGTCAGAGGCATCGGGTCGCGGCAGAGGCTGACCCACAATCTGAAGTTCCTCCATGAAAAATCCTTTCACACCGCAGTATTTTTTCAAAGTTTCAAATTAAATGTTATCCACTTGACAGATGCGAAGTCAATAAAGGATAAAGACAATAATGGAGAGAAAGGTCTTATTTTTTTGAATGGGAACAATCCATTGACACATTTTTTATTCTTGCAATTGGATATTTTGGGCTTGTAAATTCCTTTGCTTTTTTGATAAAGGAAACCGAGCGGATTCGCGTTTTATTTTCATCGATTATGAAGGTTATACTCTTCTGGCATGAGAATACTTGACCGTTACATACTCAGTGAATATTTATACACCCTTTTGGGTGTGCTTTTTGTATGTGTCGTTGTGCTCCTTGTGTATATGATTATTGAAAACTATGATGATATTTTAAGAAACGACCCGGGGCTGAAATACACCACGCTTTTTTTTCTGAACAGTCTGCCATACAATCTGATGCAGGTTGTTCCCATGTCGGTGGCTATTGCGACGCTCTTTACCGTGGGACTTTTTTCTCGCCATCGGGAGATTGTTGCAATGGTAGCGGCGGGTATCAGCACACGTCGCATTATCGCCCCTCTTTTCCTTGCAACCTTGGGCGTTTCACTTTTGACACTGTTTTTCAATGAGCTCGTTGTGCCCGGATGTCAGGAACGCGCCCGTTATATACAGAAGGCATTTATAGAGGGGAAGGGGAAAAAGATTCAGACACGGAGCAAGGAAATATTCGTAAAAGGACAGGGTCAGCGTTTTTATGTCATGGATGCCTTTGACAGCAATACGAACGTGATGACGAACCCCACAGTTATTGACCTTAACAGCGACGGCTCCTCGCTCCTGATAAGGATGGATGCCGACCGTGGCACGCTTGTAAAGGTGCGGGGAAAAGGGAATCTCTGGCGTTTTGACAACGCCCGACGCTGGGAATTTGATGAATTGGGGCGACCGGTTAAGTTTGAGAAATTTGACAAGCCAATTACACTGGAGATGGAGGAAGACTTAGAGAAATTTCTCAGTCATCGCAAAAAGCCGGAAGAAATGAATTTTTTTGAATTGAGGAAATACATAAACATCCTTGCGAACCGCGGTGAATCGGTGGGTTTTTACAGGACTGACCTTCATCTCAAGTTAGCGTTCCCATTTGCCTCACTCATCATCGGGCTGATTTGTTTCTGTCTGGCAGTGCGACTTGATGCGAGAAACATGGTTCTGGGTTATGCACTTGGTGTAGTCTTTGCCATTGCGTATTATGGAATGACGGCTCTAAGTCAGGCATTGGGACATCATCTGATATTGCCGCCGCCAGTTTCCGGTTGGATATCCAATTGCATCTTTGCCGCGTTGGGGGTATTTTTCCTCCATCGTTTAACAATATAAAATAAAGGGATGGGCGATTATCTCCGGGGGTGAGGTAATGGAAGTCAGAAGAAAAGGGAAAAGACATCTGCTTTTTTTGTGCACGGGGAACACCTGTCGAAGTCCCATGGCGGCAGGTTATATGAAAAAAATTCTCGATGAAAACAGGATTAAAAATGTTGAGGTGAAAACTGCTGGTGTCATGACCGTTGCGGGACTTCTTGCCACTCCGGAGGCGGTTCAGATTATGGATGCTGTTGGTGTTGATTTGCGCAAATACCGCTCCACAAAACTCACACCCGAGATGATTAAAAAGGCAGATTTGATTCTCGGAATGACGCCTTTTCACGTGCAGTCTGCGCTACGAATGTTGCCTGAGGCGCGTGGGAAGACATTTCTTCTTAAGGAATACACAGGGAGCGACGTCCGTCATGCCCAGATAAGCGACCCTATGGGCTGTACCCTTGAGGTGTATAAACGTGTGTTCGGGGATATTAAGAATGCCTGTGACAAGTTGTTGAAGTCGGAATTCATTCTGGGTAGGAAGAAATCTGAAAAGAGGGCGCGTGAGGCAAAAAAGTTGAAACGACCGGCATCGGAAACCGTCAAATCTAAATCTGTCTCCACACCCAAAGCACATGGCAAAACTATTAAGAAGAAGGTACGTTGACAGGGAGGAATAATTTGACTCGCCTTGAACAAGTTGACCCGGAAGTGGCTCGTGCCATCAGACTGGAACTGGAACGCGAAACAGGGACGCTGGAACTGATTGCCTCGGAGAATTTTACGAGTCCGGCAGTGCTGGAGGCGGCAGGCTCGG
>Ga0172366_10002401_pt1 | contig 14654 bp, 16 predicted proteins | sample LakKivSesite69cm_FD_114533 | JGI IMG/M metagenome (GOLD analysis project Ga0172366, IMG submission 114533) | Sediment microbial communities from Lake Kivu, Rwanda - Sediment site 69cm | ecosystem: Environmental > Aquatic > Freshwater > Lake > Sediment | place: Rwanda: Western Province, Lake... | reverse complement strand
GACGGCGTTGACGACGGTGTCCACCAGGCCATCCACCGTGGTGTACTTGGAGTACGAGCCACTGGCGACGTCCCAACACACGACCCCGCCGGTGCCCACGGCCCACAGTTTCCCGGCGCGATCAAATGCGATACTCCGCACGATGTTGGCGTTGCTAAATGTTGTCCAACCCGGGCGCCGCTCAGGGCTCGGGGTGGCGGCGGTCACCGGTGTGGCTGTCGGGACAGGCGTGTTCACCGGCGCACGTGTGGGTTCGACCACCGGCTGGCTGGCCGGTACGGAGGATGGCCCACACGCTGTGACCAGTGCGCAGAACGTGATGAGAACAACAAGCAGCGAAAAGAGGTTTCTGATGCTCATCCTTTTCAATTCTCCTTCTTGGTGCCCAAAGCAAAGAGCACGGAGCGAGTAAAATGGACGCCATCCGCATCCTATAGGCCCAGTACGGGGGCGCTACCGTTTTCCAGATTCCTGCCATTTGTTCCTCCCCTCCACAAATCCATCATAAAGCAAGAATCCTCCGGGCGCATCGGGCATGTGGAGGATTTCTGGATTGGACAAAAGTCCAATCTTTCGCAGACCTGCCTGAGTGACAGACCTGCCAGGTCTCTGAGACCTGGCAGGTCTGTCAACGACAAACCAACCATTCGATTGCTTCCGGCACTCTTTTATGGTACACTATTGTCACGCTGTGCTTTTTCCGATCAGGTGAGGTAAGCCGGTGAGCGATACACGCGCGCGTCAACTGGATACTGGTCGCCGTGGCGACCTCCTCTTCATTGGGCTGGTCGTCGCCGCCTACGTGACTGCTTTTATGGCTGGCTGGGCGTCGTTCTCCCTGCCTGAAGTGGCCGTCCTGATCGCCGCAGGGGTAGTGTACGTATTCATCGGCATTTACGGCAACCGGTTCTGCCTGCGCCTGAACTCGTCCCTGGCCCTCGCCGCTTACTTTGTCGTTCAAATTGTGCTGGGTGGATTGATCTTTTACTGGAGTCGCAGCCAGAGTTGGCTGATCCTCTTGCCCCTGATCGGCCAGGCTGTGGAAGCGCTGCCGCGTCGCTGGATGGCCGTGACTTGCGCGCTGAACCTGGCCGTCGTCGTCGCCATCCACTCGTCGTACATCAGCACCGCCGTTTCGCCCACCGGCAAACTCCTCTATCCCCTGTTTTCCAAAGCCTTCTGGACGATAATAGTACAAAGCGCTGTTCAATACCTGGCCGCCATTGCCTTCGTCGTCCTGTTTACACAGGTCGCCGTGCGCGAACGGGACGCCCGCGCCGAGGTCGAACGGCTGGCGGCCGAACTGGGTGAGGCCAACGTCAGGCTGCGCGAATATGCGGCGCAGGCCGAAGAATTGGCGACGGTCAAGGAGCGCAACCGCCTGGCCCGCGACATTCACGACGGGCTGGGACACTATTTGACGGCGATCCACGTGCAAATTCAGGCCGGGCGAGCCGTGCTGGATCGCGACCGGGCCACCGCGCTCGACGCGCTGTCCAAGGCGCAATCCCTGGCCCAGGCGGGGCTGTCGGAAGTGCGCCGTTCGGTGGCCGCGCTGCGTGCCTCGCCGCTCGACAACCGCTCCTTGCCTGAGGCCGTGTTGGAGCTGGTGGACGAGTGCCGCGCCGCTGGCGTCGCCACCGAGTTCAAGGTGTGTGGCGAGCTCAGGCCACTTTCTGCACAGGTTGAGCTGGCCCTGTACCGCGCTGTCCAGGAAGCACTGACCAACGTGCGCAAGCACGCCGATGCCTCTCGCGCCGAGGTCACGCTAGATTGTCAGAGTGCGTCCCTGGTACGCTTGACCGTACACGACTATGGTTTAGGCTCAGGCGATCTCAACGGCGGGTTTGGGCTGCTGGGCATCCGCGAGCGGGTCAGGCTGCTCGGCGGGCAGGTGCACGTGGACACTGCGCCCGGAGCAGGGTTCACGTTGCAGGTGGAGGTTCCGATCCCATGATCCGCGTGTTGCTGGTTGATGATCAGGCTCTCTTCCGCGAAGGGCTGCGCACGCTGCTCTCGGTGCAGCCCGGCATCCATGTGGTCGGCGAGGCGAGCAACGGGCAGGAAGCGCTGGCCAAAACCAGGGCGCTCTGCCCCGACGTGGTGCTGATGGACCTGCGCATGCCAGTGCTCGACGGCGTCGCTGCGACTCGCCAACTGCGCGAAACGTGCCCCGCCAGCCGGGTCATCGTCCTGACCACCTTTGACGACGACGAGTACATTTTCGACGGCTTGCGCGTGGGCGCGGTCGGCTATCTGCTCAAAGATGTCTCGTCCGGCACATTGGTCGAAGCCATCCACGCCGCCGCGCGCGGCGAGTCCGTGCTACAACCCTCCGTGGCCGCCAAGGTCGTGGCCCAATTCGCCCGCCTGGCCGACCAGGCCCCCCGCGCCCCTGCAGCGCTGGTCGAACCTCTCTCCGAGCGCGAACGGGAGGTACTGCGTCTCATCGCGGGTGGCAAAACCAACCGTGAGATCGCCGCCCAACTCTTTATCGCTGAAGGGACGGTCAAGAACCACATCACCAACATCCTCGGCAAGCTTGACGTCCACGACCGCACCCAGGCTGCGTTCAAGGCCAAAGAACTGGGGCTGATCTAGCCGTCGCGTGTTACGTGTTCCGTGTTGCGTGTTCCGTGTTCCGTTTCTCACTGTGACCGTCACACTCCTTAATGTGACCCTCTTTAGGCCCCCTGGCACATCCATTTTGTGCTCAAATGCCGTATACTGGTGTCAAATGCAGTAAGGAGCCTGTTCCCTTGTCAAGCGTACGACTAGAAAGGAGTTCTGACGTGACTTCGCTTGTCTCTATTTCACCCAAACCCCGTTCCCTGCTCGTCTTTTTTCTTCTAGCCTTCGGCATCTCGTGGCTGGCCTGGATACCGGCGGCGCTCGCTTCTCATGGCTTGCTTTCTTTCCGGCTCAACCCAACCCTCAGCAGTTTGCTTGGTGCCTTTGGGCCGTTCTTTGCGGCATTGGTCACCACAGGAATATACGACGGTAAAACAGGGTTTCGCACGTTATTGCGGCGCTTGCTGACGTGGCGCGTCGGCCTGCCATGGTATCTCTGTGTGCTTTTCTGGCCGGCCCTCCTTTCGCTGGCGAAAACTGCCCTCGCCGTTTTGCTGGGTGGTTCAGTTCCGGACTTTTCCCAGCCGCCTTTCGTACACCTGTACCCTCTGCCGCCAGAACTCTTGAATGCCACTCCGTTTATGGTATTCCTGCCTTTCGTTTTCCTTCAGCAAACCCTGATTGGCAGTTCGATGGGAGAAGAGATCGGTTGGCGGGGGTATGCCTTACCCCGCTTGCAGGCCAAACAAAGTGCTCTGGTCGCCAGTCTGGCTTTGGGAGTCATCTGGGGTGTGTGGCACTTGCCCTTGTGGCTGACCAAAGGGCATCCCATGCAGGGGACATTCTTTGGCTGGGCGTTGCTCGGCATGGTGGCTGAGACGATTGTGTTCACGTGGGTCTATAACAACACCCAGGGGAGTCTATTGCTTGCTCTCTTGTTGCACACATCCTTTGCCATCACCGATTTGTTTCTTTCTTCGGCGGAACCCCCCGCGCCGATAGGTTTGGCGCTGGATTGGGGAGTGGCCGCGCTCATCGTTGTGGTGTTTGGGCCAAAATATCTATCGCGGAAAGGGCACGATGTCTGAAAAATCGGTCATCATGTGGCCACACCCTACACCTTTTGGCGCTACACGCGCAACCAGCGCGGCGCATTCGAGGGCTGGCTGATGACTTCAGCACAACTGAGCAAACCGCTGAGAAAGACGCTGCCTGGCCTCGAAAACCTGTACATGGCCGGGCAGTGGGTCGAGCCGGGCGCAGGTGTTCCGACCGCGCTATATTCGGGGCGGCAGGTAGCGCAGTTGATCTGCCACCGCGATGGCAAGCCATTCGTCACGACGACACCGCAAGCAAAGTAGCAGGTCTACCGGTCCGACCGCCGCACGCGCCATACCACCAGCGCATAGACCACGAGTGCCGAGACGGCCAGGACTGCCACGTTCGGCCAGAGCAGCGCAGCCGGCACGTCGCCCGCCATCGCAATCTTGAGCAGTCTCCCCAGCGCTACGGAGGGCAGCCAGGGCGTGATTGTTCGGACGACCTCCGGCACTTTCGTGCTGTCGAGTGCTGCCAGGAACGTCGGCACCAGCAGGAGCATGAACAACACGCCCACCCACAGGTTGATCGTCGCCGGGTTGTCGAACAGCGCCCCCATCAGGAGCCCCACCGCCACGGCAAACGCCGCGCCCAGGAGCACCGCCAGGATGGCCACTTCCCAGTGGACGAACAGTTTGGCGTTGAACAGGAAGACCACCACGGCGGCGGACAGGCAGTAGCAGGCCCCGGCCAGCGCCTTGCCGGCCGCCACCTGGCTGAAGCGGGCCGGTGAAACCAGCAGTGCCTCGAAGGTGTGAGTTTCTTTCTCCTCGACCAGCAAGTAGGGCACCAGCGCGAACCCGACGGCCAAGATCATGATGGTCAGCGCAAGCGAAATCATGAACGGCTGCCCACCCGCATCGAGCGATGGGTAGATCACGCGCCCCGCCGTGTTGATGCGCACGGCCTGCGAACTGGCCTGCCCGAGTTGCTCCTCGAAAAACGCCGCGCGCTCGGCGACGAGGGCCGGGTCGGCCCAGTGGGCGGCGTACCCGTCGAGTACGACGGAGCCGCCGGAGCCAAAGTCAGGCGGGATGGCCAGCCCCAACAGCACGTTGGGAGACTCGACGACGACGGTCTTCACTTCCCCCAGGGAATCCGCCAGGCGCAGCCTGAACTCGCTGCGGGCCGTCAGCGCTTTGATCAGCGCTGATTTTCCTGGATCGTAGACGACCGCCGACGGGGTGTCTTTCAGCCCCAACAGCAGGGGCCCCGCCATGGCTGTGAACATCAAGAAGGCCACGCCCACCACGATAGACAGCGTGGTCTTGTTCCTGAGCGCGTCCACGATGTCTTTGGCCGCAATCGCCCACGTGATGCGCCAACTCTCACTGAACTTGCGGACGGTCCGCTTCATCTTCGCCACTCCTCTACCTGAAGTCAGTCTCCCACAGGTCGCTTGAACGTAGCCCGATAGGCCGCTGGATCCACGTACCATTTCCCGAATCCGGGGGCCGCCTCGAAATGCTCAGGGGTCAGGCTCACCAGTTCCCAGCCCTGGGAGCCGTGAGCCTCAAGAATCTCCTGCAGGCCGGCCAGCGGAGGCTTGCCCGCATACTCGACCACCCAGTTCTTGCGCTTCTTATCGTAACGAATGTGGATGGTAAGGTACTCCCAGTTTTTCATCTTTGACCTCCTGATGTCTCTACCGGTCAGCGCGACGTATGCGCCACGCGACCAACGCCAGAGTCAACACGGCGTATGCCAGCATCAGCACCAACCGTGGACCATACAGCCCGAACTGAGCCTGGTTGGAAATGGACACCCGCAAGACCTTGAACAGCGCCACAGAGGGAATCCACTGGAAAACGCCGATCAGCCATCCAGGGAGCAGATCGGTCATGATGGAAAGGAATGTCGGGATGAGCAAAGGCACGATCAGTACCCAGCTCCACAGCGTAAACTGTTGCCGCGTTTCGATCAGCGTGCCCAGCAAGAGGCCCAGCGCCACGGCGAACAGCGAGCCACACATTGTGGCCAGGATCACCAGCCACCACTGGATGATCAAGTTGTAATTGAGCACGAGCACGATGCCCATACCCAGCACACAGTAGAACAGGCCGGTCAGGGCTTTGGCGATGGTCACCTGGACGGGGCCGGCCGGCGAAACCAGCAGTGCCTCCAGGGTCCTGGCCCGTTTTTCTTCGATCATCATGTGTGGCACGAACGTGATGCCGACCATCACGATGACGATGACCATCGCCAACGTGGTCAAGAGGCCGGCCCCTGTCGAGTCTGGCCACATGTGGACGACGTTTCCGTCCATCCCGATGTGGACAGGCACGCCGGCCAGTTCTGTGACGTGCGCTTCGACGTACCGTTTCAGCTCGGCGGCGTCGGCCTGGCTGACCCAATGCATGGCGTACCCCTGGAGTTCGGGGCTGTTGCCGGCCGCCGCCACCTGGTCGAAATCCGCCGGGATGGCCAGCCCCAGTTCCGGCACGTCCCCGTTGGCAAGCGTGCGTTCCATCTTTTCCTGCGAGAGGTACGTATACAGTTTGACCGCGCTGCTATTCTCCAGTGCAGTGACCAGCGACGAATGGCCCGCATCGTAAACGAGCACGTTGGGGACCTCCTCCCCGCCTGTCAGCGCGGGCATCACCCGGTAAAAGGCGACGATGAAGAGAATGGACAGCAAGATGCTCAGCGTAGTCTTGTTCTTCAGCCCGTCCACGACGTCTTTGGCTACGATGGCTCCGATGATGCGCAGGTTATCTCTCAAGTTGGCTTTGGTTGTCATCACGCTTCACTCCCGTGCGTGGTACGTGTTTCGTGTTTCGTGACGGAACACGCAACACGCAACACGCAACACGTTTCTACATCATATCCCGATAGAACGCCCGGCCGGTCAGTTTCACGAACACGTCCTCCAGCGTAGTCTTCTCGCCTTCGCCGTGTTCGGCTTTCAGCCGTGTGGGCGCGTCCAGCGCCACGATGCGCCCCTGCTCGAGGATCGCCACCCGCTGGCAGAGCTGGTCGGCCTCTTCCATGTAGTGCGTGGTCAGGAAAATCGTCACGCCTTGACGGGCGAGATCGGCGACGATGGCGCGGATGTCGCGCGCCATGTTGGGATCCAGGCCGCGCGTCGGCTCATCCAGGAAAAGCACCTTCGGCTCAGGGAGCAGTGCGCGGGCGATCAGCAAGCGCTGCTTCATCCCATTCGAGTATTTCTTGACCCTGTCGCGGGCGCGGCTGGCCAGCCCCACCTGCGCCAGCACCTGGTCCACGCGCGCTTTGGGCACGCCGTACAGCCGGGCGGTGAAGACCAGGTTGTCGCGAGCCGACAGCCGCTCGTAGATGTTCTGATACTCAAACACGACCCCGATCTGTGGCTTGAGCCGCTCGCGCTCGGTGACCACGTCGCACCCCATCACGTGCGCTGTGCCCGACGTGGGCCGCAACTGGCCGGTGAGGATGCGGATCGTGGTCGTCTTCCCTGCGCCGTTAGGGCCGAGGAAACCAAAGACCTCACCGGGCTCCACCGCGAAACTGATGCCATCCACTGCCCGCAGACTGTCAAATGCACGCGTCAACTCCTGAACTCTTATCGCTTTCATCGCTTCACTCCCACACGATATTCGCTGGACAGATGACCAATAGTATACCAGGAGAAACATGCCGGTGCAACAAAAAAGCGCCAAACGGCGCTTCTGCGGGGACGAATGGCGCAAATTGGGCCTTGAATGGAGCAGGTGGGCGGCGAAGAAACCAGTTTCTAGTACCCCAACAGCTCACTTAACTCACCGGCGGCCGACTTGCTGAGTGGGATTTCTGTCTCCGCGGCGTCATCCAGCCGCAGCGTGAAACTGTTGCGCGTGTAGGGGATCACTTCCTTGACGTGCTGCAGGTTCACCAGGTACCCCCGATGGGCGCGGAAAAAGCCGCTGCGCGCCAGGCGCTCTTCCAGTTCAGTCAGCGTAAACTGGGTGGGCAGGTGGGTCTTCCCGGTCTGCAAATACGTGCAGCCCCTCTCTGCCACCGCGTACAGGATGTCGGCCGGATTGACCAGGACGACCTTGCCCTCCAGGCGGACCGGGATTTTGAAGGGCAGTTCTGCCCGCCGTTCTTCCGCCGGGTGATATGCCTCGACGATGCGGCCCTGGTCCAGCCGGTAGATCGTGTCGCACAGCGTGGCCAGGCTGGTGTTGTCGTCGGCCAGGATCAGCACGGCGGCCCCCTCACCCGCGATGTCGCGCATCAGTTTGCTCAACAGTGAGACTGACGCATCGTCGCATCTGGCAAATGGTTCTACCAACACGAGGACCGTCGGGCGGTGCAAGATCGCGCGCCCAAACGCCAGCCGCCGCGCCAGGCTGGTGGACAATTTGTCCACTTTCACGTCCGCGTGGTCGCCCAACCCGGCCAGTTCCAGGATTTCTTCTGCGCGTGAGCCGGGCAGGCCGCGCAACCGGCAGTGAAACTCGAGGTTGGCCCTGGCCGACTGGCGCGTGTACAGGCTGTCCTCAGAAAACAGCACGCCGACGCTGCGGCTGAAGGTATCTCTGTCCGTCCGAGGTTCAATCCCGGCCACACGCAGCATACCCATCGTCGGCCGGGATTGGCCGGTCAGCAGCCTGAGCAGTGTGTCTTTGCCGCTGTCCACCGCTCCAATCAGCGCGGCGATCTCTCCCGCTTTCACCGTCAGCGCATCAATGTCAAGGACCCTGGCCTGGCCAACGATCTTCTGTAGACTCTTGAGTTCAATCACAACGCGGCTGCCTCCTAACTACAAGCGGGTCTTTCACCAAGGCGCCAAGTTCTTTATTCTTGTTTCTTGGCGTCCTTGGCGCCTTCGCGGTTCAAAGAGGTTGCCGGCTCCTGGAGTACCAGAACCACGAAGGGCAGGCCATCCCCGTCTCGTCCGAACGCCTGCGTGGCCCGAAACCCGGCCTTTTCGTACACGCGCAACGCCCGCCGGTTGAAGGCGGCGACGGTGACGCGGAAGGCCTGCGGCGCGAAGGTGCGCCGCCCAAAGTCGAGGATGGCGCTGAAGAACGCCAGCCCTCGCCCCTGGCCGGTCAGGTGCGGGCGCATCCCGAGCCCCACGTCGAGCGCGCCAGCCGTATAGTCTCCGCCGCCCACCTGCCCATCCGGGCCGAAGCAACAGTACCCCGCGAGATCCCCCTGTGCGTCCGTGATGATATAGTAGCCGTTGCGCGGGTCCAGGAGCGCCTGCACGAACGCATCGGCCTCGCCGGCATCCGCGTTGTAGATGTCGTATGGCGCGTTGTAGCGCCAGGTGAAGATCACACGGGCGCTGGCTTCGTCCATCGGCTGGAACACGAAATGCATAGCGCAATCTCTTGCCGCAATCAAATTTATTGGACGCAGATAAACGCGGATGAACGCGGATTTTATGGTTCTATCCGCGTCCCAATCTTCGCGCGCGCGATCTGGCGCACGATGTCGGCGAACGTGACCACGTCGCGTCCGCGGCGCGTGGCCCCCAGCCCGTTCACGTCGGGGCTGCCGAGCAAGTCCGCCGCGTGCTCCGGCGCGACGCTCCCGCCGTAGACGATGCGCACCTGCTCCGCGACCCCGTCGCCCCAGCGGCGGCGCAACCACGCGCGGATGACGCCGCTTCCGGCCGCCACGTGCTCCGGCGAGGCAGGCTGCGCTACGCCGATCGTACCCTCCGGTTCGTACACGATGGCCAGCCGGGCTGCCTGCTCCGCTTCGACGCCCGCCAACGTGCGCGCCAGCATCTGCCCCACTGCCTCGGCCGGCGGGGCCGGGTCGTCGTGCGCCTCGCCGACCAGCAAGATGGGCGCAAGGCCCACGGCGAATGCCAGGTGCACCTTGCGGTTGACCGTCGCGTCGTTGTCCCCCCGCTGGCGGCGCACCTCCCAGTGGCCGAGCATGACCCAGCGGCAGCCGGCGTCGGCCAGCAGTGCGGCCGAGACCTGGCCTGTGCGTGCTGGATCAGTTGTGGCAGCGATATCTTGCCCGCCCAGTTGGATGGGACTGCCTGCGAGCGCCTGTGCGACCGGCGCGAGGGCCGTGTACGGCGGGCAGATGATCACATCTACTTCGTCGAGCAGGTCGCCCGCCAGCGTCCGCAAGCCGCGCACGAAGGACAGGCTTTCGGCGACCGTCATGGACATCTTCCAGTTGGCCAGCGCCATCGGTTTGCGTGTCATCGCGACCTCAACGGAGACGCGGGAAACAGACCCGCCTATCGTGACTGCCCGCGCAGTATTACATTCTACACGGCCCTGCCGGTCCGTGCAAGTCCCCACCTGCCGGAACCATTTCAAGTTGGGGGTGAGTTTTCATGGGCCGCACCGGCCTGACCTTAAAAATCAGGGGAGCCGCCAGTACTGGCGGCTCCCCCTCATTGCCTGTGTGAGCGAGGAACAAAGCGGTTCTGTGTTGTGTAGGTCAGGACGGTGGCGATGCTATTCAAGCAGCCGCCGGTGCAGCGGTACTGTATCGTTCCTGCAGGTGCCATCCCCAGGCGACCAGCCGGCGCCCCATCCAGGTCAACGCCCGGCGGTAGAAGCGCTCGCTGCCGTTACGTCCTGCCAACGCCTGCTGCATGAGCCGCTCCTGCTTCGCGTCCCTCAACAGGTCTCTGCGGCGCTCCTGGTGTACCATAACATCAACCCAAGTGTACAACATCTCACACCTCCGCAAGCTTTATCATACGGGCAAGTTTCGTCGACCAAATCGGCGGCTGCCAGTGCAGCAGCACCTCTTCTGCCCCCATCTAATACTTGCCTGTAGTGTAACACAGGTACCTCATCCGCGCATCGGCCTATTGGACAGTCTTTGGATTGGACAGGTGGCTAATATCTTACCTGGACACATGACCAGTCTCGGTTGAAGACCTGACGGGTCTTTGGCCAGTGATCGTTTGACTTCCACGTCAGGTTGCACTACACTACAGTGCGCGACCAATAAGTTAGCGACTTGCGAAATGAGTTATGTGGAAAACTGGCGAACTCACGGACAAATCTGAGATTCTGGCCTACCTGGAAACCGACCGCCTCTACGCCGCGTACGCTATCGGCGATCTAGAGCCAGGGATGTTCGAGCAGAGCACGTGGGCCGGCGCAGAAGCGGGAGGGCACTTGCAGGCGCTGGCATTGCTCTTCCGCGGGTTAAAGATACCGGCGCTGTTCCTGATGGGCGACGGCGACGGCCTGCGTTCTATTCTTGAGGACGTGTGGTGTCCTGAGCGGGTTTATTTCACCTGCCGTGCGGAGCATCTGGACATGACGCGCGACTTTTACGTGTGGGACGAGACGATTCCGATGTGGCGCATGGTGCTGCAGTCCGCGCGCTTCCGGCCCGTGCCGGGCAATTGTCTGCGGCTCGGGCCTGTCCACGCCGGGCAACTGGAGGCATTGTACGCGCTCGGCGAAGGCAACGCCTTCAGTTCCGCGCAGATGGAGCGGGGCGTCTTCTACGGCGTCCTCGTGGACGGCCACCTGGCGGCGGCGGCCGGCACCCACCTGGTCAGCCCGACCTATGATGTAGTGGCGGTGGGCAACGTCTTCACCCATCCGGATTACCGGGGGCATGGCTACGGCACACTGACCACCAGCGCAGTGGTGGCCGAGCTATTGCAGCTCGGCATCCGCGACGTCGTCCTCAACGTCGAGCAGGCCAACGCGGTCGCCGTCCGCCTGTACGAGCGGCTGGGCTTTGAACGCGACTGTCCCTTCCTTGAGGGGCCTGCTGTTGCGCAGAGGATCGTATCACCCTCGCAAGTCCCTGCGTGAGTGCAGTCAATGCGTTCGTCCCAAGGCAGTTGGACAAGTTGTTATTCTGAGATAGGGGCAGTATAATAGTGGTGGAGGTAGAGCATGTCTAAGGCCGCGTTCCCGGTTAATCTGGCGCCGAAGATCGTTGATGCTGTATACGTCGAAGGTGTTCTGCGTCCCTTGGAACGACTTGACCTGGCCGAGCATCAGCAGGTCAGCCTGCATATCCTGCCCCCGCACGTTCGCGTCCCGGCGGTAGTGGCAAGGCGCAAGGTCAATGTTTTCGTGTGCAACGAGATCAGTTATCTGATGGGAGGTAGCACACCGGAACTGGTGAGGGGTGAACCAACAGTCTGGCGCGTGCCGGTGCTCCTCACGTTCCCCAAGTATGGCCCGGTTGGAACGGTCGGCACGATAGATGTAGATGCTCAGACCGGTGAACTGCTGGTCACACCTTCCCTTGTTGAAGAGATCACCCACAATGCTGAAATGCTCGCTGCCAGTCTCCCATCGGAAACAGGTCCAGAATGCTGATTGCCTGGCTGCCTGCGCAGCGATAGTACTGGACTACATCGGGCACCCCTGTCCATACCAGCAACTCCTCAGCCTTCTCGGCGTCAAGGCAATTGGTACACCCTCATCGAACATCCTCCGGCTGACACGGCTAGGCGTCTCTGTTATCCACAAAGCAGGTACGTTGGAGGAATTGGAACTGCGCATTGCTCAGGGACAGCCCTGTATCGTCTTCCTCGACACAGCCGAATTGCCGTATTGGTCTGAAGCGACTTTCCATGCCGTAGTCGTTGTCGGAATGGACGATGAGTACATCTATGTCAACGACCCTGCTTTCGATGAGGCTCCTCAGCGCATCACGTGGGGCGATTTTGACCTGGCGTGGATCGAGGAAGGGTATTACTATGCTGTCATAAGCGCTGGCCCTGGTTGAGACGACTCGCACTCAGAGGTCTGGATTCGACGATGGGGATGAGCAGGTCGGGATGAGTGTGCTCGAGCGGGACACTTACCAGATGGCAAGGCTGTACCATGTAGCGGTGAAGTCGCAGGGAGGCATTGAATGACAGAACAGATGGCAGGCAAGGTCGCGCTGGTCACAGGTGGAAGCTCAGGCATTGGCAAAGCCACCGCATGCGCCTTTGCCAGTCGGGGAGCCAAAGTCGTCCTCGCCAGCCGCACCCAGGCGACGGGCGCGGAAATGGCGGTTATCTTGTAGTGTAGCTGTCATATCCGGATCAACGCACAAGGGAGAGGGGTATAAGTCACAAGTTTAGGGAGGCCAATATCGGAGTCCCGAACTTGTTCGGGTTTCTGGCAAAAGACCCCAACCAGTTGGGGACTCCGCTCCTCGGTATAAGACTGTGCCCGGTTCCCCAAATTTCTGAACTATACCCAGGGAGAGACCCTCCTTGCCTATATATCCGTCTGCGGTATACTGGGGAGTTGTGAATGTGGGGCTTGACCAGGGTAGCGGACGGAGGTGAACGATGGCGATTCCCACGATCCAGGATTACCGGCACCTCAATCCTCCCCCTGCAAGAGGGAGGGAGTGATCAGCGTGCATCCGCGTTAATCTGCGTCCAATAAATTTGACTGCAATCTGAGATCGCACTATGGGAGCATTGTGGATTCGCATTGTCCTGATTGTCGCTATAGTGACGGCGTTTGTCCTATTTGACCTCAGCCCGCCGGCGACGGTCGCCGCGGCGGGCATTCCCGACAACCGCTTCGGCGTCGTCGAGACCTACGCCAACCCAGCCGCCGCCACGAGCTTGGGCGCAGGCTGGACGCGCGTCACCTTCGAGTGGAACAGGATCCAGCCCAACAGTCCCGATGAGTGGAACGTCGTCCCCATCTCCGATGAGGCGCTGGCCAATGAACTGGCCCAGGGCCGCCAGGTCGTCGGGCTGCTGATCACCACGCCCGGCTGGGCCACCGACGTCGGCATCGGCCCGGGCGTCCCCCAGGGTCTGTACCTCCCCGCGGACGACCCCAGCAACTGGTGGGCTAACTTTGTGCGCACGATCGTCGGACGCTATGCCGGTCGCATTGACCACTGGACGATCTGGAATGAGCCCGAGATCGCCCCAGGGTCGCCGGACATGACGTGGGGCGGTTCCACTGCCGACTTTATCCAGTTGCTGCGCGTAGCCTACACGACCGCCAAGGCGACCAACCCCAACGCCGTCATCCACCTGCCGGCCATCACCCACTGGCACAACGAGCACTGGTTCGGCTTATTTCTCGACGCACTCGTCGCTGCCCCAAACGCCGCGGCCAACGGCTACTACTTCGACGTCGCCACGCTTCACCTCTACCACGAGCCGGAGAAGATCTATGACATCACGGCGCACTATTACCGCCTGATGCACGATCGGGGCATCTACAAGCGCTTCTGGATCGCGGAGACGAACGCCTATCTCTCCCGCGTCTCGCCCGAGGAGCAGGCTTTTTTCATCGTGCAGGCCTTTAGCCTGGAGATTGCCGCCGGTGCCGAGCGCATCGCCGTGTACAAGATGGCCGACACGGCGACCGACCGCGCCGCCGACCCCGAACCCTTCGGGCTGGTGCAGGCGGACGGCCGCCGCCGCCCCGCTTTTACTGCCTACCAGGTCGCGGCGACCTACCTGGCCGGTTTCCGGGGCGGCAGTTGGGACCGCCGCGATGAGATCTCGGTCGTGACGATAGACCGCGGCCCGCGCACGACGACCGTCGTCTGGGCGCGCACGCCCGAGCCGCAGGCCGCCATGATCGCGGCGCGCACGACGCGGGCACTGTTGGTGGACGTGTGGGGCTCGGCCCACTACGTCTACCCTGAGCGCGGCTACTACTTCGTTGACCTCCCCGGCGCAAACTGCGCGCAGGGCTGTCAGATGGGGGGCGCGCCGTTCATGCTGATTGAGGAGGCTGCAGCGAGCGCCGACACCGCGCCCCTGCCCGCGTCACCGACCCCACCACCGCCAGCAGGGGACGCGACCCCCAACGTCACTTCCGAACCCGGTGCCTTGCCCACTCCCACGCCCACCTTCACGCCCACCCCGACGCCTACCTGCACACCTACCCCAACCTCCACGCCGACTCCCACGCCTACACGCACCCCGACTCCCACGCCGACCGCCACGCCCCCCCCCCGCCCCCCCCCCCCACCCCCACCCCCCCCCCCCCCCCCCCCCCCTCCCCCTTCCCGGGCCCCCCCCCCCCCCCCGCGGACGCGGGTTTTCACTTGCGGGGCTGCGGCCCTGTGGGGGGGGGGCGGGTTTT
>Ga0172366_10002399_pt1 | contig 14658 bp, 10 predicted proteins | sample LakKivSesite69cm_FD_114533 | JGI IMG/M metagenome (GOLD analysis project Ga0172366, IMG submission 114533) | Sediment microbial communities from Lake Kivu, Rwanda - Sediment site 69cm | ecosystem: Environmental > Aquatic > Freshwater > Lake > Sediment | place: Rwanda: Western Province, Lake... | reverse complement strand
TGTTGCGTCTATGACGTGACGGGCTTGATTGACGCTGTCATAATTGCAAAGTTCAAGAACCGAGAGGAGTTGGGCGGATTCACGAAGCGACTGCTTTCACTGCCATTTGTCGAAAGAACAAACACTCATGTTGTATTAACGACAGTAAAAGAAGACTTCAGGCTGATCTAGGCGCTGCTGTAATAATCTGTTTTCGTTATTCTTGAAGCAAGGTTTAATTTCAACATGAGGCTAGAAAGTAGAGAGCGCAATAGAAGCGGGGGTTGCCAAGCATGGCCAAAGGCGTAGCCCTGAGGCGGCTATCCCGCAGGGGTTCGTGGGTCCAAATCCCACCCCCCGCACCACGTTTCCGGGCCCGTTTCCGATTTCTGGCCCTTTTAGTCGCCCTATCGCCTCGGTCAATGCGTTTTCGGACACCCTGCTGAGGTTCAGCCCCAGCCTCTTCGCCGTTTCCAGCACTTCCCTGCTGATGTACAGGCAGGCCGAGACTTTTTCTCCGTTCATGTCACATGTCACCACATGATACCATGCGCGACGGGCTACTTATTGCCCCCTAAGGGGGATGCTGAGGCGGTTGCCGTGAAGCCTACTGCAAGAAATACCACAAAAAAGAATGCGAAGAAAAGGGAAAGGGGGTTTTGCGGAAAAGTTATAGCCGAATCGAGACAGACTAAATCGGTTGACAGCTGACAGGTGTGAGGAATGGCTGAGGTTGACATACAGACAGTTTCTATTGCAATTGCTTCGACTGGAGTGTTCCTAGCAGCTATCTACTACGTTTTTCAGATTCGACATCAGACCAGAATAAGGCAAACAGAGATTGAGACACGACAAGCAAACCTGCTTATACAAATCTACAACTACTACTACAAGGAAGATTTCTTGAACACTGAAAACGAAATCCTCTTCCAGTGGAAGTGGAAGGACTTCGATGACTTCTGGAAGAAGTACGGACCAGAAGCGAATGTCAAAGCTTTCAACAAGTGGGACTCAGTGGGAACCTACTTCAAAGGCGTAGGAGTGCTCGTGAAATTGGAGCTAATCGACCTGAATCTAGTAGATGAGTTAATGGGCACTAGCATCAGATTACACTGGGAAAAATCTGGTCCTATTGTGAAGGAATTCAGAGCACGAATGTGGCCCCATGCATATGAATGGTTCGAATATCTCTATAACGAACTGAAGAAAAGAGAACAGAAACTTCAGCAATCAACGGCCTAGCTTTGGTTGGGATAAAACTTTATCCCAAATCCAAACGTTTACGCTCTTTCAGTTATACCCAATACTAACCTGTTGTAGCTAGCACTGGTCATCCAGCAAATATCATGACGTGGCGTGTTGAGCCAACGCTCTTTAAGATACTAAACAGAAAAAGAAATGGGATTTGGTTTAGCAGTTTAAGCCGAAGTTCTGAGTGGCAAGGAAGAAATCTGTCAGTTCAACGTAATCGTCTTGGTTAAGGTCTGCATCAGGGTTCCAACGCGGGTGATCAGGGTATGAGCCGAAGGCAAGTGACAGCAGGTACATGTCTGTCAGTTCGACAAAGCCGTCGCCATTTACATCTCCTAATATTCGGATCTTTACAGTTCCATCAATAAATTCATTGTTAGCCGTGTTTGTTTCTCCCGGCACTACAGTTGCTACTGCCTTTATTGTGTAGTTGTGACAGTAGGGCACACTGGTTGTATCCCAGTTGAAGTTCAACGTCAAAGTTGCGTTCGGTGCCAAGTCAGCAACGATTTCGGATGCAAGCACGGTTCCATCATAGTAGAGTGTCAACGTGAAGGTCTCGTTCGCTTCTCCAAGGTTCTCAACTGTGACGTCTATGCCTACGTCCCAACCTTGATAGGCGTGATCAGTTGAAACCGTTACGTTGGTTGGGGCCACATCGTGGGTGAGGGCGGGAACAACTGTAACGTTTTGCGATGTTGAGCCAGAGAGTCCTTCGCTGTCAAAGACCGTCAAAGTCACGTTGTAGATGCCCTCAGATCCATATGCATGGGTTATTGTCGGATCGCCTAGTGACGTCGAATTTCCATCTCCGAAATCCCATTGGTAAGTCAAGATTGTTCCGCCGTTGGCAGAGGATGCTGAAGCGTCGAACGTAGCGTCCACCCCAACCTTGGGTTCTGTCGGCGTGACAGTGAAGCTCGCAGTTGGAGACTCGACTGGCGAACCTGACGGCCCGTCTAGCCATGGGTAATAGAGGACGTAATCGCTTACTACGTCTCCCAAACCGTAGTGTGGTCCGTATGGTTGACCTTCGTAAAGCCAGCTGGAATTATGGAAAGGACCAGTTATGTCGCCCCACCAGTTATTGCAGGCATCAAAGACATGATAAGTCGGGTTTGTAGTCCAGTTTTCTGGCGCTGACGAGACGCCCCAAGTGTTGTTGTAGAAGTTGTTATAGTGTGCAGACGAAAGCTCGCTGGCGACTATCTCTATGGCTTCATAGTTGTCGTGGATTTCGTTGTAGGTTATCGAAACCTCGGATGGTAGCAGATTCAGATTGTAGTAGTCTGCCCATTCTCTCCATGTGTCTACAATTATGGCTGCTGAGGACCAAAGTGGACTCGGACTCGTATTGTTGCAGTTGTAGATCACGTTTTGTGTAATATTAGCAACGGAAGGTCCAGAATAGTCTTCAATCTCGATTCCGTAATTGACAAGATTGTCTTGACTGTAGATTTGGCCGATGATTGTGTTCTCTTCAATGATCGTGGTTGCATTGTTGGAATACACGCCGATTCTTCCGAAGTTATGTATCAGACAGTCCTTGACAGTTAAGCCTGAGTTGTCCCAAGCAGCTATTGCAACACTTGCCATATCGCCTATCGTATTAGGTGATAGAGTGCAATTCTGAACTGTTCCGCCTGAATTCTCGTAAAGCACCACATAGCTCTTCCCACTTAATCCTTGTCCTTCAACGTCCAGGCCGTACAGAACGACGTTGCCTGCGTCCTCAACGAATATCGTAGCTTGCCTGTTGCCGTAATTGGTTGCACGCAGTTGCCCTCCACGAACGATTGGTTTGCTTGCAGCCGCAATCGTCAGGGACTTACCACTCACATAAAGTGCCTCATCGTAGGTTCCGTTATGTACCAGTATTGTGTCGCCAGACCTCGCCTCGTCTATTGCCTCCTGAATTGTTCCAGTCGGGTTGACATGGTATGTCATGGGAACAGTTTCTGCTGTAAATCCAAGCCAAGGACTGTAGTCAACATTGTCACTGATTACGTCTCCAAGCCCGCCGCTGTTTGAAATGTGAGTAGGCCCAGTTGAGCTGCCCCACCAGTTGAAGCGTGCATCAGTGATAATTGCGCCTGTCTCCTCAACTCCATAGGAAGTGTTGTTTGCGATGTTGTTGTAATGGATCTCCGTTCCTGAAGGATCGAAGCCGCCGTAAGGTTCCACGAGGACTCCATCTGCAGTATTGTCCAGAATGTCATTCCACAATACCATGTTGTTGTTTGAGTTTCCGTCGATAATGATGCCGTACTGGTTCTCGACAACGGTGTTCTTTTCGATCGTATTATCTGCTGAATCCCATACGCCGATTCCCATCAAGCAGTTGGAAACCACATTGTTAGAGACCAGTGCGTTATCTAGCGGACCGTCCAGTCCGAGTCTAATTCCGTCCCAAGTACATCCTGTTACAGTGTTGCCGTCAATAACATCGGAAGACGGTGAACTCACAACGCTCATCGCTATTCCAGTATCGCAGTCTTCAACACTGTTTCGAAGGACGCTTATTCCTTGAGCTGCCATGATCACCAAGATTCCTGTTGAGACCCAAGAGGGACTATTTACCTTGCATTGAGTCACATTGTTATCGTTGACGTGTGCATGAGAACCGTAACCTATCTGTATACCGTTTTCAGCCCACCATCCTGATCCGCCTTCCAATCCGTTTCCCACAACCTGGTTGTACTCAACTACTGCGGTCGGATCCTGTATCAGGCCGTTATCGCCAATCACTCCTATTCCTCCTCTGCTGAAGTCTGCAATTTCATTATAGCTCAACGCCACGTCAGAGTCTCCGTAAACTAGAATACCGAAGGTTTGTGGGCCGTTTCCTTGACCGTCTGCATCATACATGCTGTGAATGCTGCATTCGGCGACAGCGCCCGGTTTTACATTGCGATACAGTATACCAACGAATCTTTTCGGAGCTGAAGCTGCCGTATCTCTACCGGTTATTTCGAATCCTTCAATCGTCACGCTTATCGTTTCAGCTCCACTTACGGCTCCACCGCTTTCAGTGCCTCCATAAGCGAATATTATCGGGTCGAAAGTCGCTGTACTCTCAGCTATGGTATAGCTTGGTCGCGTATCTGGCGCTTCTATTATCGGTTTGCTGGCCGCTTTGATCGTTAGAGACTTGTTGATTACAAGAGCTTCTCGGTAGGTTCCATCGTGGACAAATATTGTGTCAGATGGGCTCGCTGCGGTTATGGCTGCTTGGATTGTGACGAAATCAGCGTTTGGACACTGAACTTTGTCATCGTCAACAGTCCAGATTGTGCCCGGACTCACCCTCACTTCATCCAGTGTGCCGTTGAAAAACCTCGCATATCCAGCCTCTGGTAAATAGCATCCAACTCTGAGACTGGCGTTGCCGGCATATATCGCTCCTGGCGGAAAAGCTCTTACCTTATCCCTTACTCCATTTATGTATAAGATCATAGAAGTGCCATTCATGGTGGCAGCCACATGTGTCCAAGTATTCGTAGTTATGTTCGTATTTGAGACCATAGCATAGTATTGGTTTCCATCTGTGCAAAGAGCAAAATAGATTTTGTTCAGATAGGTTGTTGTCCCTAATGTTCCTCCGAGGCTTAGGTAATATGAACTGCTGAGCGTCGTATGATTGTATTTACACACTATTGTTTGTCTGTCTATAAGTGATCGCGGGTATATCCATGCCTCAAGCGTTATGTTGCCAGTAATATCAAGGGAATCTGAATCAGATACCTCAACGTAGTCATTCAGGCCGTCAAAATCTATGGCTTTCGCATGTTTCCCAGTTGTCCATAGAGCACCCCCATAAAGGGTTCCAGTGTTATTGTTTCCGCTAGCGTCATTTGTAGTCGTTCCGCTTCCTTCATCAAAATGCCACAACCCTCCGAAACCTGTTCCAATGTCTGCAGCGGCAGGCAATATGGGTATAAAAGTTAGCACCATTGTCATGATCAGCAATACAGCTACTGCTTCGTTTTTCATTTTTCCTTCTCCTATTATTTACATCTTAGATGTTCACGGATGATGCACATCCCGAGAACATTCTGTTTTATACAGCACAGCCTATATATGACTTATGAAAGAATGCTCTAATTCAAGCATCCGTCAAGACAAATATATCAAAAAACACTTTCTCTGTCAGAAAATCACGCAAATTCGCGGAGGAAATCACATTCAGCCCAGAGGGAGAGCTCCAAAAAGATGAAAGGCAAGAGAAGTGGAGAAGCCGAAGTCTAGCGGAATTCTCGCGAATCATTTGCATGAGTAATTTCATTGAAAAAAATGTTCACGGGATAATCCCACGCGCCCCACGCGGATCCTCCCTATGTTCCTGCGGTGTGGAAGAAGCATGGCGCCGGCAGCCGTAAACTGCTGAGGCTATCGGGATTCGTACGGTTGAAGTGTGGGAGCTGCCTTGCTCCGGCTTCAGCCCCCTGTCCGACCTCAGAATGCGCGCCTAGCGTCCTGCATTGAAGGCTTTTGGTCGCCAAATGCGGCCCATAGGTACCCCCTTCCGGACCTATTTTTACTAGTTGAAGTGTTGTCTTGCCAAGAACCGCCATACAACAGGCCCGAATTCCCGGTATATATGCGCCCCCAATTAGGTGTCCAAAAGCCCCCCTCTGCGTTCCGCGGGGACCCGCGAACGGCTCTGGGGCGGAGCCGCGTCGATGCCTTTGTATACCAGTCACGAAAGATATTGCCAAGAATATCCTACTTACGCGCGCTCTTGACATCAGTGTACTGGTGAGAGTGGAACCGGTAGTCTTTACCGTGCAGGTGTACGAAACAAGCTTTCTACGTCGAAAGATTTATATGTCGTAGAAACCAACTTACAGTTATGAAAATAGTTGACGATGGCACGGCGAAACTCGTGATGCACCCTGCTAGGTTCAAAATACTTCAGTGCCTAAGCGGGGCATCAGCGCCTTTGTTTGTCGAGCAAATAGCAAAATCGGTTGGCGAGCATCCTCGCTTGGTCTCCCATCATCTTGACATACTGCAGGAAATCGGGTTGGTCAATTGTAGGTACGAGATTGCCAAAGCGAAAGGTTCAGCGCGTGGCATTGCAGTGAGGCTATGCTCGCCAGCCCCAAGACTGTCAGAAGTTCTCAGTGACATCGCAAAGGCAGTCAAGGAGGTAAAGTGAGAGTGACAAAGATCACTTGGGTCAAGGAGTTTGGGAAACGAGTTTATCTAACGTTTAGGCTCTGGCTAATGGCTCTGGCGAGTGTTCTAGTTTTGAGCATCATCATAGGTACAAATATCTTGTTCTTGCTCCCCTTGACCGTGCGAATAACCTTGGTCGGTATCTATCTTGTAGTGACAGAAATAATGATGTTTCCCTTCGTTCAATTGATAACAGTTTCGGCTCAACAGACCATCAGTAATTTCCATTACAGCAAAAGGCATAAACCAAAAGAATTGTATCTCCAAAACGCAAGGAAAATAGCTGGAAGAATGAACATAGAATATAATAAGCCTATTTACGTGACTGAAAATCCCTCAATCAAAAGTCCCTTCACGAATGCTTTCTTAGGTAAAATCTATTTTCCATCATCGGAGATTGAAGAGCTTCATCATACTGAAAATGAAGCTACTTTTGCCCATGAACTGGCCCATATCAAATATGCTTCCAGATTTATCGGAGAAATGTTTCTAGCGTCTCTGGCAACTTGGATTTTTGCAATGTGTCTTGCCCAATTCGCCATAAACTTTACAGCATTCATAATTGCCGAGTTCGCATTCATGATGTTCGCCTTCAGTTTCGTTATTCGGCGAAATGAATCTCGGGCAGATTGGACGGCGGGCAAGGCTACAACTCCGGAAGCGGTTATCTCAGTCCTCGAGTACTTTAGAGCCAAGTGCAAGGGAGACGGCGGATCGATAACTCATCCGTCTATTCAAGCCAGAATCAGGCGACTAGAACGACTCTTTGATTCAACCAATCAACAGTCAGAAGATTGAAGCGCCAATTGCTTGATTTGTACGTTTTGGAGATGTCTCAGAGCGTTCGCTACAAACTGAATGCATGGCAGAGGTTTCCTAATTTCAATTGACTCGGTCCCCGGTGTTTCGCACTTTGTTCAGAAATTGGATTCTGAATAGAAGGCTTTCTTGCCTTTCTATTTCACCATAAGAGTCCGGCCACACCGTGATTTTGTGTCGCTGGAACTCTATCCCTGTTTCTACTTCTTCGTGCTTGAGCCTCACGTATGGCTGGATGATCTCTAAGAAATGCAATGCCTTTTTCGCAGACAACTGCAACCTCCATGCAAACTTCGAACTATCGCTCTTTTGCGACAGAGTGCCTCCAAACCGCTTTTCAATCTCTTCCAATATCTCCTTGAAATTTCCGCCAATCTCAACTTTCAACGTATGATAGTAGGGGTATCCGGTCGTTTTTTTGCCACGTAGTATTGTAACACAGCCTTCGCCGTCAAAGAATCCACCGAGCCACGATAGGTATGCTTTCTCGTCATCTATGCCACGCAAACGGGGTATGCCTTCCTTCACGGCTTCTTCCCTGAGCCTCTCTCTGCGCATTTCCTCTTTAATACTGCCAAAGGTCATGAATCATCACATCTCTTCTACACAGAAAGTGGTACTCGCGGATAATAACCTTTACTCAAGCTTGTTTTTGTATTATGAGCATAAATCATAAAGCATTGCAAGAAAGGGGCTGTTTCCGTGCATAAATCATTGCAAGTGCTCTACTGAATGCTCGCTACAGCAAAAATGCAGAAATACTGTTAAGAACATATGAACTGTCCCTGAAACAGAGGCAGCAGTATTGGAGAGCATCTACAAGAAACTCAGAGAGAGATATAGGCCCTCCAAGATTGACATCCTTTTCATAGCAGAAGCACCACCGCTTCCCAGAGACACATCGAAGCCAATCCCCTACTTCTATAACAAAGACTCGGACCGTCCGAGAGGGCTCTACCGCAGAATGGCTAAAGCGCTAAACCTGAAGGGGTCGAAGTCCGAGGGGCTGAAACAGTTTCGGGGCAGAAGCATGTGGCTGACGGACTTTTTCGACGAACCTCTCAAAACAATGCAGGTCGAAAGAATAGAGGGGCATTTGAACAGACTGTTCAGGGAGATTGAAGAAACGCATCCGAGAAAAATAGTAACCCTACTGCCAAATAGAAAACAAAACCAAGTGCTACTATACTTCCTCAAACGCCAAGTACCACCAGACGTCAGAATATTCAGCACAAACCCATGGCGAGGAACAGAAGAAAACCTCCGCAAGTTCTTGGTCAATGTGCTTGCAGTTCTATAAGCACTTGAAAACGCTTTAGCGCGTGCACAGCGACGTCTACTCTATGATTTGTATCTTTTTGCTTATGAACCACATGAAGCCATCGATAGTGGTTAATTCGGTATGGAGTTTGTCTCTTAACCGCAGGAGTTCATTGTTGACTAATTCGTACTTACGTCCAGGGTCTGATGCTGGTTTTGGCGCTCTGCGTATCAAATCCAGCGTATCTTTGGTTCTGTTGTTCCACACTCCATATTTGTCTGGATTGAATGTGTGCAATAGTGCAGTCAAAATGTTGATCCCGATGCCGCGGCAATAATATTTTCCCAATAGGCTTTCTTTCACCCTTACTCGGACATCAACGGTCTCGTCCTGCAAGAAAATAAGTAGTTTCCACAGCTTTTCAAGTTGAGAAAGTGCTTGTAGCCCACTCCTGTATAATATTGTCCAGGATTTGTTATTCTTGAAATAGAGAAAATCTCGGAAGTCCTCATGCAACTTGTCCCAGTCAACCAACCTGTCCTGTCTGAACCTCTCACTGAAATCTGCGTAGGCTTCCTTTCTGGCGAGTATCCACGAAGGCACGTCTTCAAAGTACATGCCCTCGCCACCATTGAAATCCTTCAGTCGCATGAACTCTTCAAAAAGGGTGTCCAGATTGATCTGGCCACTGGTTAATCTGACACGTTCAATCTCACCTGATTTCTCGCGTCTGTGCGCTCCTTTCACAATTTTAGGCCAAAGATGCATCCCACAGAACGGACAGAAAACACTCTTCCTGCGTTCTTCACCAGAGAAGACACGGTTGCATTTGTGGCACTCATACTCTGAACCTGACAAAACCATACACCTTTGTATGAAATATCCGTGTTATTTGTCGGATAAAAGGCTAGTGCAGTGGGCAATTCTTCTTCTAGTTTAGTTGGACAAGACTTTGCTTGGAGTTAACGGACTCAAGTCAATGCGTGTGGCAGCGCCCCTTCCATGATCTTCTCGGCACCCCTGGCCGCCCTGCCCTCCAGGTCCCCTATCCACGCGGGGTTGAAGTAGTTCCTCATGAACACGCTCGAGCTCACCCTTCCGTGCAGGAAGTCTATCTCGCTCTCCCTCAGCCACTCTGTCATCAGCGTGCCGTGCAGCTCCCTGACGTCCGCGAACCTCTGCCTGCCCACCCTGACCGTGGCCAGCTTCTGTACCCTGCCGTACTCCAGCCTCACACCGCGACCGATCCTCTCGACGAGCTCGGCTGGCGCGAAGCTGATGAACGCCTTCTTGCTGCCCCTCAGGAACGTCTCCTTGAACCTGAAGTGCTCCAGCACCCGCCTGTCAGCCTTGTAGTAGTCGCCCAGCCTGCCCTGCGACGCAAGATCGACTATCAAGTTGTGGCATTCAACCGCCTCGTTCAGCCTCAGCCCAGTCACGGCCAGCAGATCCATGAAGTCGGACAGCTCGGGCGCCTTCAGCTTGACCTCCCTGATCCACTCGAAGACGTCGTCTGGGCTCACCGCCTTCGTCAGCCTGCCTATTATCAGGTCGTCCGAGTTCCTGTCCGTGCACTTCAGCCCGTAGCTCCTAACCAGCCTCCTCCAGTCCTCGCAGACCCCCAGGAACTTGGAAAGCGCGGTCAACGCCTTCAGTGCGTGGACCCGCTGGCAGTCGTTGAGCATGGCCAGCTTCGACAGGTCGCCAGTGGCCAGGCAACAAGCATACTTCTTTGCGTGAAAATACCTGTCGCGCGCCGTGAAGGGGCGATATTCCTTGTACACCCAAACCTTGAACTTGTCCCAGTCCACCTCGCCATCGTGCAATGAACGATCAGCGGCATCCCGCCCTGAGGCGGCTATCCCGCAGGGGTTCGTGGGTTCAAATCCCACCCCCCGCACTTTTTGAGGATGCCTGCTCTTTCTCGGGACCTTGATGCCGTCAACTTCGGTGGCGTGCTCAAACCCTGCCTCAAGGGCACTTCGGTTCAAGGCATGCAGGGACAAGCTCTTCACTATAAGTTTGATGCGTGAATTAACACGGTGAAAATGCCCCAGAAACCAATAGCAGATTTCTCCGAAAGTGTTATGAATTGGTTAATCTATTTTAGATCAGGAGAAAGGAAAACGTCAAAGAGGATAGTTTCTGGAATAATGTTAACACTGCTTCTTGGAAGCATGCTCCTTTCCATGACTATTCCAGTGAAAGGCGAGACGGAGACGCATGACCTTGGAGTTGTTTTGGGAGCTGGTCCGAGTTTGGGAGGTCACCACCTTACGTTTGGACTATCTAGGATTCTTAATGCTACAGTGCGGAATGATGGCAATGTTACAGAACCCGAAGTAACTTTGTTGCTTCTAATCAATGATAGCGAAGTCGTTCACTCTACAGTGGCAAACCTGTCAAGTAATAAGTCCTGTCAAATCAGTTATGATTGGTATCCATCTGACAGTGGAATATATAATGTGACTGCCTATGCTCTGCCTATAACATATCCTGAACCTGAAACAAACACGACAAATAATGTCGCTTCATGGTTGATCAACGTGTGCAATGATGCAGCTCCAATAGTTAATTTCACTTACTCACCAGAAGTTCCAGTCGGAATCGAAACTGTCATCTTCAATGCGTCATACCCCTCTAGCTATGACCAAGACTGGGGAAACATAACCACCTATTCTTGGAACTTCAATGGTACAATTATGCCTCCTAAGGCGGATCCCATCACGAACTGTACATTTACAAAGCATGGAAACGTTAATGTAAGTCTCACTTTGTATGATACTGAGGGCAGAAATAACAGCACCTTCAAATTGTTCAGAGTCTATGCTCGCCCTGTGGCAAATTTCAATGTTTCTGGTGAGTTTTACGCGGGTTACACTCTAACCTTCAACGCTTCATCACCTTGGAGTTATGATCTAGATGGCTCCCTCATCAATTACAAGTGGGAATTCGGCGATGGTAACATCACAGAAGGGCTATATCCTGTCATACTTCATGTCTACGACACAAACAAAACATACACCGCGAAGTTAACCGTCACTGACAATGACACTCTAACTAGCTTCACTCGAACTCAATTTATACAAATTGGTTCAGACATTCCAATAGCAGATTTTGCAATAATCAGTCCCCCTCCATACTACGTCAACGAGACTTTAACCTTTGACGCGTCAAACTCAACAGGAGACGGTGGAAACATCACAAGCTACTTCTGGAGCTGGGACGACGGAACTGCTGAAACTGAGATGCCTGTTATCAACCATACCTTTACACAACAAAAAACATACAATGTCACATTAATCGTAACTGATAGCGACGGCAAAACCAGCCTGCCAACCAGCAAGAACATAACAGTTTCTTCACGAGTCTTGCTAGAAGTGATACCTGAAAATGTGACAGCAGACCCTCCCGGCGGATCTTTCAAAATCAACATAACTGTTGCTAATGTTGAAGATCTCAAGTCTTTTACATTTACATTAACCTGGCCCAAAGACTGGCTGCCCCCAACCTACGATCTTCTTGACTACACAAAAGCAGAGGCAGGGGATTTTCTTGGACCTGAGAAATATCCAAACGGAACTCGCAGATGGAACTTTATTCAAGCAGCAGATGATGGTGAAGGTTATGTGAATGTAACAGGCATCTTCACTGACTCTGTTCCTGTGAGCGAGCGATGTGGGACAGGTACAATTGCAACTGTAACTTTCCAAGTGAAAGCCTCTGGAAACGCCACTTTGGATATTAAGGACACGATTCTGCGACGCTCCAATGGAAGCATGATTGGTCACTCCGTTAAGAATGTCGGTTACTTCTATACCAGCATACCAGTTGCAAATTTCACTTATTCTCCGGAATTTCCATCCGTTGACGACACAATAACCTTTGACGCCTCAGCCAGCTATGATCCAGATAACAGCACGGCTCCAAATGATGGCATTGTGAACTACACTTGGAATTTTGGAGACGGCAACATAACAACCATATCTACCCAAATCATAACCCACTCCTATAGTGTGGAAGATGATCGCACTGTTATTCTAAATGTCACCGACGCTGATGGAAAAACTTGGAATTTCACTTGCCTAGTAAAAGTCGGGTTCATCCATGATGTAGCTATAATCGATGTTGAACCTTATCCATTGACATTTAACGAAACCTCTGGCATGTATGAAACGGCCGGTGTTTTACAAATAGATGTCATAGTCAAGAATAATGGAACAACTCCCGCGGAGGAAACCTTCACCGTAGTCCTTTACGCCCAAAACGCGAGCGATACGATTGAAATTGGAAGAAAAACAGACTCTCTTTTGCCTGGCGCAAATAGAACCTTAACCTTTTACCTTTATGCCCATCTTTGGAACGCTACACACGGACTTGCAATAGGTGACTACGCTATATCCGCCAACGCCACTCTCGTAGGTGACATCGATTTAGCCAACAACTATCACACGGATGGCACAGTCAGAGTTTATTTGTCAGGTGACGTGGACCGTGACGGCTTAGTTGAACTGCAGGACTTCTTTTACGCTAGCCAAGCCTTCGGCTCGGGTCCTGGACATCCAAAGTGGGACTCCAGAGCAGACGTCATCGCCGACGGTGTGGTCGAGATGATGGACTTCTTCGCCCTGAGCCAACACTTCGGAAAACACTATCCATAGACGCCTCGCAACGCTCCTTCCATGATTATCTCGGCACCCTTAATCAATCTACCTTCCAGATCCCCTATCTATGCTGGGTTGAAGTAGTTCCGCATGAACCTGTTGACAGTCGTTCAGCATCGCCAACTCGCTCAAATCGCCACTTGCCAGACAGTGAGCCTACTTCTTGGCATGGGAATATCTGTCACGCGCCGTGAATGACATGTACTGCTTGCAGACCCAAGCCCTGAACTTCTCCCAGTCCACTTCGCCGTCATGCAATGAACGATTGGCGGTATCCCGCCCTGAGGCGGCTATCCTGTATAGGTTCGTGGGTTCAAATCCCAGCTCCCACACTTTTTGGCAAACTCGTTTTTGAGGGTTATTTGCACTTTCTGTGATCTTGAAGTCTTCTCTTCCGTTAACGTGTTAGAAACCAGTCTAGATTAGCTGCTTGTTTTCTTCCGTTGCATTAGCGCCTTTCACCGTGCATTCTCCATCTTCGAAGTCAACGGATTGCTGAATCAGCTGCTGAATCAATACCTGATGGGCGGGCTGAAGAGTTTCTCAGATATGGCATCAAACAAATGTTGTAAGCCAGTTCTTTTGTTCTTGTAATAGTCGTGGACGAAATCAATGAAGAACTGAGAGAGTGCGCTTGGTCATTCTTTTTTGAAAGATCTGAGCAACGCCATAAGTCAGTGGAAATAGACTGATGCCACGAGAATTATCAGACTCGTGGCGAAACCAATTGCAACCACGATCCCCCCATACAGGAGAATATCTTCCTGAGATGTTTTCCCGAGGAACACGCCGAGCCCAAATAGGACTACGAACACCAAGACAAAAGAACACACTATGCTCACCCCGACTGGGATAAATGAGGCTTGAGCAAAGAAAAAAGGGGTCAGAGGGACCAGAGCAGCCAAGGCCGGTGAAACGCCATCTATCAGAGATATTGTGAGCGTCTTCTTTCTAGCTTCGCGCCCCAAACTCGAGTCGCTGAGATCAGTGGTTAACATGTCTCTCTCCATTTGTCTCAAGGATCTTTTCCTTTCAGCTCTTTCAGAGAGAAAACTTCCAAACATCCCAGACATGCCTATCGCCAAGCATGTGCTCAATCCTATATTGATGATCGTTGAAGGCACAAACTCAGGCAAGATCAGACTGCCCATAAGGATGCCTAAGAATGTCAATGCGCCATCAAAGGCGTTGTTTGTGAACGCTCTTCTTGCATATTCGTCGTTTGTCACTTCATGCAAGATTTGATTGAGATGGCTCATTTGACTGAGTTTCCTGATGAAGTCTTTGACTAGGCTCTTGACCACGTTCTCCACCATACGGTAACAACATGATATCGATTTCGCTTCTGGCACCGATATTTTATTCTACGTAGATTGGACTACGGAAATGTACCAGTCAATCCTGACTAAGTCATTTACTATGGTTTCTTGGATCGGATGTGTTTGACGGTTTCGTCAAACTCATTGTATATTTGTTCTATTTTTCCGATTTTTGAATCAACAT
>Ga0172366_10002398_pt1 | contig 14662 bp, 16 predicted proteins | sample LakKivSesite69cm_FD_114533 | JGI IMG/M metagenome (GOLD analysis project Ga0172366, IMG submission 114533) | Sediment microbial communities from Lake Kivu, Rwanda - Sediment site 69cm | ecosystem: Environmental > Aquatic > Freshwater > Lake > Sediment | place: Rwanda: Western Province, Lake... | reverse complement strand
TGTTGGGCGTCGCTATTTATAGCGAATCGAAACAAGATCGGTTCGCTCGCGATGATGACCCGCTTGTTTTGAGCCATGGATGGTTCAAATATGGAATTGATTCTTGATGACAATATGACCACTCTTAAGTTTACAAGTTAGAATCGATTACGCATTCATATTGCCCAAATGACGCAAGAAGCGTGTACCTGGGCGAATACTAGTCAAAATTGTAGGGGGAAGGATCCATCATTCACCTCAACAATCGGTTAAGGCCAAGGCTCTTGACCATTTTCCCGGCCAAGCCTGCGACGCGTTCCATTTTATACATGATTGGCTTGCCAGATGCGAGCGTGATTTCATTAACATGAATGTCTCGAAGCGCGTCGATGATGTGACCATAACTCTCGTGAATGCCCTTGCCTGATAATTCAGCACGGAGCAATGACAGCAGCAACAAGCTGATCACGCACGTGAACACGTGCGCACGAACGCTCGCGTTCGCGTGATGGAACATCGGACGTATTGCGATGCAGCCGGGGCATTTCATCATCTTGAACGCGTGCTCGACCACGTATTGCTCCCGGTATCCCCAGATCACTTGTTCCGGCGTCCACCCTTGCCGATTCGTGAAAATGATCGATCGTCCAAGCGTTTCCTCGTATCTTGCTTGGGCATTCGAGTCCACGACGACGGACAACGTTACTTGCTGGTCCACGCCACCGACACGTGCCACGAGCACGTCCTTGAACGGTCGTTTTCCGATCATGGATTTCACCTTCTTTTCGACTGCAGTCTTCTTGCACCATTTTTTAACGTTCAACCGGGCCTTGAAGAGCGTGTCGATGGCATTTCTTTTCCGCTCCAGCTTCGCACGAAATTCCATGACGTGTTTTTCGTGTTTCCGGGGGTCAAGCACGACGTACACGTCACGATCCACGTCATATATGCTCCTCGTGGTCTTGAAATACTCCACGACCTTGCCCGTGACAGGCAACATGGTCGACGTGAACTTCTCGCGCGGCTCGTGCATCAAGTCTTTATGCATGGAATTACGAGCTGATGCGATGAGGTGCAACTTGAGCTCGTCGATGATCTTGAAGGCAGCTGGCGAGTGATTGCCCTTGTCGAACACGACCGTGATGGCCGACGTGTCCTTCCCGAGCGCCTTCATGCGTTCCTCGACCCGGGCGGGTATCCCCTTGAACGCTTTTGCGTCTTGCTCGTTCCCGGCATAGGTGTGATGCATCAACGGGATGCCGAAGTCCCGGGTGCACAGCAAGGAATAGTTCACGAGGCGTAACCCGTTCTGGTTTTGTTTCGAGTGGCCGCATTGCAGCAACGATGCCTCGCTCCCGTGCGAGTAGGTATAAAAATTCGTGGGGTCGAAGAGCAGGCGGTCCATGTCTAACGGGTACATGGCGAGGATGGCGCGATCAATGGCCAGCTCGATCGCCTCGATCACGCCTTCATCAAGTGCTTGAAATTGGTTCCAGTAGGTTTGCGCGTTGAACACGGCGGGATCGATGTTGAACCGAGTGTGCAACCAGTCCTTGCTGAACCACGACGAGAGCTTGGTCTTCGAGCACGGGGCAACACATCGATTGATGGCGGCGATGGTAATGTATTCCCCGACCGTCAAGTTCTGGTGGCGTTCCTTGCTTGCGTGTGCATCGATCATGCTGACCAGGTTGATTTTAGAAGCAATGTACCAGAGCGCTGCAGAAAGGCCGAAATTAAGGGTAACCATCTGGACTTTATCGGCGTGTTTAGAAATTAGCGCGGAAAGATCGAGGTCCTTGAACTTGTCTGCAGGACCGAGATATTTTTGCCAGAGCCGGCGGGATTTTCCGTCGATCCAAGCCTTTTCCTCCACGTAGAAATAGGTGTCACCGTGGACGGTTTTGGTAGTGAGATACATGATCAAGGAAAAGTATGGGGAAGGAAATAAATAAACTTTGTGGTGATTTGGAGGAAAGGTGCAATATATCGCAAGAAAATGTAGGGGGAATGAAAAGCATTAATCGTGAAATTCTTTCAAGGAACGTGGGCGAGGATAGACTATCGACAAAAATCCATGGCGCGTGCAGGCACTAGAGATCGTGACAGTATTGAGTTCGTCGAAGATGGAGGGCTTTAAAATAGGACGAAAATTTTGAAAACATCAGTTAATTTGTAAACTTAAGAATGGTCCATGGTATCCCATGTGCGTTTCACTTCAACAACTTGTCAGAATTGGACGTAATACGTATTTATTGAAAACGCATTTGGGTTAAATAACTTACGTCCGTGCCCCGCGTCGTCCCGATCCTTGTCGTGGACGAGCGTGGAAAAAAAACGCGTCGAGAGACCGTGTCGCAGTTACCTACAAGGCCTTGGCCAAGCGAAGCGCGCTCATGAACACGTCGTTCAACACTTGCGTTGGCCCTATGGCCGGGTTGATGTACACGATGACCTTCGCCGGCCCGGCAGTGACGGCGATGATGTGCCCCTTGCCGGTCGCGTTGGTCGCGATCAAGCGCTCGGGAGTGTTCTCCACGACGACGTACCGGATGCCGAGGATGCTCACCGAGCCCTGGTTCGCGTTCCACGTGGCGATAATGCCGGGGGCATCCTTTCGAAGATCCCAATTGCCCGTCTGGGCAAGGACTTTTCCCTTGCCGTCGACGAGCGCGACGCCATAGATGTTCTCGTTGATATCGAGGATTTTTTCCAGCTGCTGCACTGCTTGGTCGTTCATGGCATTCATCCTTGGATAGATGCGGATTGGATAGTTCCTAGCACGCAGCGGGCATTTATAAGAATAGTTCGATCGGGAAAAAAGAGAGATGTTGCATGGCATGAAGGAATTGTCCCTGCGCACGCCTACTGGGTGCCGACGATGGCGCCGCGTTCCATTCGAATGCGCTTTTTGCCGTACTTGTTGGCGATCTTCTCGTCATGCGTGACGACGACGATCGTCGTCTTGTAGTCTTTATTCAATTTCACGAGCAAGTCCATGAGGGCAGTGCCGCTCTCGGGGTCGAGGTCGCCAGTCGGCTCGTCCGCGAACAAGACGCGGGGCTGGTGGACGATCGCCCTCGCGACCGCGATCCTGGCCTTCTCGCCGCCGGAGAGCTGCCTCGGGATATGATCCTTCCGGTCGAGCATGTTCACGTCCCGCAGCGCGGCGATGGCCCGCTTCTCGATATCCTTCGCGTGTAGCGGCGTTGGCCACAGCAGCGCTTCCACGTTTTCGATAGCCGTGAGCGTGTCGATCAAGTTAAAATCCTGGAAGACGAACCCGACTTTCTGGCTCCGGATCGCGCTGAGGCGCGACTCGGACGCGCGCGAGATGTTCTCGCCATCGAGAAAGACTTTTCCATCGTCTGGCGTGTCCAGGCCCGAAAGCACGTTGAGGAGGGTCGTCTTGCCGCACGCGGTCGGGCCTTGTATCGTGGCGACCTCGCCCGCGAAGATCTCCAAGTTCACGTTGATGAGCGCCCTGATGATCTCGCCCCCGCGCTTGTGATCCTTGTTGACGTTCTCCGCCTTGAGCATGATGTCTGGCATGAATTTATCCACCTCACATCTTCTGGAGGGCCTGTATGGGCCGTATCTTCAAGATCTTGTCGTTGGCGATGAGGATACCCGCGATCTGGACGCCGAGGATGATTATAAACGTGAGTACGACGGGCCAGAATTCCACGAGAACGATGCCTTCCATGTTCGTGATCTCTTGAGCGGAAAGCGAGTAGGCACTGATCGCGGTGTAGTGAAAGAAGGCCTCGATTATGATGAAGAAAGCGAGCATCGTCACTGCCATGATCTCGCCCGATATGAGTACCCGGATGTGGTTGTTTTTCCAGCCGATGCACTTGAGCGTCGCGATCTCCATTTTCCGGTAGGTGACGATGATGTTTGCATAAAGCATCGACATTCCCGCCGAGACCGAGATCGAGACGATCATCATTATCGTTTCCGCGCCCCAGTTTGGACCAAGGGTCTTGTATGTCTTGAGTGCCTGGTCCATGAACACCGACGTGAACCCGATGAGCAGCGCGTAGGCCACCGTGAACATCCAGAACCGGCGACGCGAGCGCAATGCAAGCAAGAAGGATTTCCTTATGAGTCGAATCAAGCTCATGAGATTCTACCTTCGCAAATCATATGCTACTGATCAAAAGATTGGTGGTTCCTACTAATAGATTTTATTTTTGTTTGATGTTCAATCCACTCGCTAGTCGTGGGGATGACCAGATCGGCCATTCATGGCGCGACGGGAACGTCTAGACCTTCCTATTCATTTTTGAATCCCACTTCTTTCTTTTCCTCGTTGAGGCCGGGATATTCGAGCCCCGCCGGTTAGACCTAGAACACGGTCGAGATCATCGTGGAGAAGAAGCGCGCCATCATCACCATCCTGGACGGGTTGGGCGACTTGCCCGTGCCCGAATTCTGCGGGATAACGCCTTTACAGGCGGCAAAGGATACAACTTTTGATCACATTGCGGCGATAGGCGCGTGTGGCGTGATGCTTGTCGCGGGCGGGAAGGCTGTCGAATCGGACATCGCACATCTCATCCTCTTCGGGTACGACCCGGAAAGGGACTATCCAGGGCGCGGCCCGCTCGAGGCCCTCGGTATCGGGCTGGAACTAAACGACGGGGACATCGCCTTCAGGGGGAACTTCGCTCTCTTGGACGAGAACGGCATCATCGTCGACCGCAGGGGAGGACGTGACATCCCCGAGGCGAAAGAACTCGCCCGCGCGATCGACGGCATCGCCGTGGACGGTTACCCCGAGATCACGTTCCGGGCGAAGCACTCTTCCGAGCAACGGCTCGCGTGTGCCCTCCATGGCCCTGGCTTGAGCCCCAACGTGTCCATGCCCAACAACGTGAGAAGCGGAGTACCGCCGAGCATTTGTACTCCCCTCGACGACACGCAAGCTGCAAAAAAAACCGCGTCGGTCGTCAACGCGGTCGTGAAACAAGTACACGCCATCTTCAAGGCTCACCCGGCCAACAAGGAGCGCGCCAGCAGGGGCGCGCCCCCGATCAATGCTTTGCTGCTCTATGGCCCTGGCCAGATGCGAACCGTGACTTCCATGAAGGACATGTACCATATCGACGCGGCGTGCGTCGCGGGGAATGGCCTCATCAAGGGTGTCTGCAAGTACGCCGGCATAACCGTCTTGCCATGCGACTGCGCGACGGGGACGGCATCGACGAATCTCGATGCAAAGGTCGAAACGGTGCTGAAATACTACAAGGATTTCGATGTCACGTTCTTTCACATCAAGGCCACGGATTCCTTCGGGCACGACAAGAAATGCAATGAAAAGAAGGCCTTCATCGAGAAGGCGGACGCGGCCGTCGGCAAGCTGCTGGCCAAGATCGACCTCACGAAGACGTTCTTGCTTATAACCGGCGACCATGCAACGCCCTGCGTCGTGGGCAACCACACGGGTGACCCCGTTCCGATTGCCATGGCCGGCCCCACCGTGATCCGGAATCACGTCAACGTATTCGACGAGGTCAGTTGTGCGGGCGGGTATCTCGGCCGCGTCGAGGGCAAGTACTTGATGGCGATCGTGCTGAACAAGCTCGACAAGTTGCGGAAGTTCGGCGCGTGAGCGCCCCGTGCCTCGTTTCCGATGCCCCAACTTGAAAAATTTGTATTTGCTCGCCCGCAATTGCTGGAGCCATGCACCGATGCCAGGGGGGAACGGCGAGGATCCGGTTGGGCTCGTAGCAGAAGAACTTGAGCGACGTGAGGCGTGTGCCATTGACTCGTTTCACATGGCCCGGATGAAAGACTCGATAGGGTTGAGGAACTTCTCCATCAAGACCTCGTCCACGTAGGCGTTGTTGATGCAGAACTGGCACTTCCTGACGCCCACGACCTCGAACCCCATCTTTTTATACATTGCAATGGCCCTGGGGTTCGTGTGGAACACGCTCAACGTGATTTTCGTCTTTCCCCGGCGTTTTGCCTCGTCACAAGCCTCGACAACGAGCGATTGGCCGATGCCGATGTTGCGATATTCCGGATGCACGAGGATCCCCAGCATCCCGACGTGCTCGATGCCGTCCCACTCCGTGCTCGTCTCGACCGTCACTTGCCCGACCACGCGCGACGAGCCGTCGAACCCCTTCAGCACCGCCACGAGGCAGAAGTCGCCGGCGCTGATGAGCTCGTAGAACCACGATCGCTTGTCCGATTTATTCTTGACTTGCGAGAACACCGGCAAGTAGATGCCCTCGTCGACGACCAAGTTGAACACGTCCCAGATATCATCGACGTCGGATATCTGGGCATCCCGGATCTCGACCGTGAAGCCCTTCTTGAGTCGCTTTTGAGCCAAGACCATGATGCATCGCGCGTGACCGGGCACGAAGCCGCGCCGATGAACCCGCACGGCCTCAAGACCTAAAAACCACAGAACAACATAAACATTATTACACGGAGGATGAATGGAGGATTATCCAGAACCTTTCGAATGGGAGCTGCACGATCATGTCTAAAGAAGGTAAGGATGCCAAGCCTCCAGCGCGGGAAACCGTCGTGCTCAAGAAGGTCGAAACCAAGCGACAAGAAGTCAAGCTGTCCGAGAAGGAGATTGGCATGATGAAAGACTTCGAAAAATCGATAAACCCCAAGGGAGACTTGACCAATGACGAGATCACGCTCATCAACATCCTCGAGAAGCAGAAGCTGTTCCTGGATCGCATCGTGATCAAGTTCAACCAGTCTCGACAGGCGCTTGCCATGCCGCTGCTGAAGGCCAAGGATTTCGAGGCAATCATCGGTAGCCTCGTGTCGAAGGGGCTCGTGACGTCCCGCGAGGCGCCGGCGGGGAAAGTTTACTATCTCACGGAAGCGGGCCTCGAATTCCTCGACTTGCTTTGATATATCGGTTGTAACGACGCTGGTGCAAACCATGAGCGGAGAAAAAAAGGAAACCGGCGATCTCAAGGACGATAGTTTTTCCTACTGGGACGTGACGTTCGATGGCGAGGATCCTGGCGCTGCCGACGATTTCGTGTTGAATTTCGTGGACTGCTCGTTTCTCGTCGGGGAACCATTGCTCAAGAACGACTTTCTCGATGACATGGTATTGCTCGTCAAGAAGCACGACCATTACAACATCATCGGAAACATCAAGGAGATCGTCGACGATGTCGGCGAGATCCAGACGGACAAGAACATCTACGCCATGCTCGGCATCTTGAAGAACGGACTCCGCGTCGGGTTCCTGCTCGGCAACTTGATCGAGAACGGCAAGGATTATTGGCACGTGGCGGCCATCTGGCCCGAGGAATTCGCGCGTAAAGTGAAAGAAAACCAGGTCGTGTTCCAGAATGCGTTGTTCTTGTTCATCGACAATCCCGATGTCTGGTCCCGGGTGGATTTGATCGTGCCACTCACGAAAAAAAACCAGCACCACAATTTCAGCATTTGAGAAAGATATGAGAAGGCATTTTATTCTTTCAATCTTTTTAATGCGTCGAAAGCGGCGCGCTCCACGATCTCGCCCTCGCCCTCGCCGAGAGCCATCATCGTAGCCTCGTACCCCCCAGCGATGTAGTTCTCCTTGGTCGGGATGTACCCTATATAATCGTTGGCGTATCCGACGACGAAAACGTGGCCGAACGGGGCTTCTTTCTTGATGCGAATGCCGATCTCGGAGAATAATTCTCCCGGGATGCCTATGAAGGCGACATCATCGAATCTAATGGCTTGCACGCTACTGGTTACTACATAATCATTATTACTGACTTTGCCGTCGGCAAACGTGAATATCTCGGCCTTGTCGGCATCGTCTGCGGGGATCTCGATCGTCGATTCGATGGCTCTTATGTCTCCCGGATCGTGCACGGGCACCGCGCGTCTCGCCAGGTCGACGACTGCATTCCCGACTTGGTCCCCGATGAGTTTACAGTCGTCGAAGGTGTGAACGGGCACGAAGCCCACGAGGGGAGTGTTGACGGGGTTTAAGTTTCCCGCGGATCCTTGCAAGAACAGGGGGATCGCGCCGGGATTTGCTTCCGCGATCCGTTCGTTCGCGAAATGCACCCAGTCTCCCGATACAAGCAAGTTAGCAGCCCCCATGACGACGGGATGGCAAGAATAGTTATAAACGATGCCAATTACTCCCTGCTCCCCCCTTCCAGCGGCATGCTTGATGACGAGTACCTGGCACTCATCGTCCACGTGTTCCGATGTGGGATCGTAGACGCGCCGGTTGAACGCCACCCCGGGGATCTTGCCGGCGGCGATCGAAATGCTCGCGGGTTCCATCGCTGCGACGGCCCCGGCGATCGATTTCTCCATGGTCTCGTAGATGGCCTCGTATCCATCACAGGGTTTGCCGAAAAGGGCAATGTTCCGTGGCCCCGAATGCGTGTGCGTGGCCGATACCAGCACTTGCGATGGCGGGATGCCGAGATCCCGCTGGACGTGCTGTTTCACCGCGATCACGTGCCGGTGTTCGAGGCCGACGAGATCGCAGGAGACGATGACGATCATGTCATTGCCGATCTTGATGGCGGCAGTCCGAACATGTAACTTGTCGTGCTCGCCCCTGAAAGGCTCGTCTCGGCCGCTATATCCTCCAAGAGGTGTTCCCGCGGGGAAGGTGATAGGGGTTGCATTCATTCCCGCAAGCACAGAAGATGATTTCTTGTCCATAACCATCAATACTGCTGGTTGCTGGCGGGTATTTATGCGCACACTTGAAAACGTGAATATCGGCGCGAACGCCGGCATGCTTCGTTGGCGCATCGCGTGGATGGAAAAAGAAAATATGGAAGAATCCTTGTTTACAGCCGGGTGACGATGCTGACCTCGACACGTTGCACGCCAGGCAGCTTGGACAAGACATCTTCCACCGGCTGTGTCCCACCGGCCATGAACTCGGGCATCGAGACTTGCAAGTTGAGTGCCTTCAAGCCGAACGCGATGGCTTCCTCCTTGCACTGGAGGAGCTGGCAAACCTTGTGATTGCCCTCCAGGTCCTTGACATCGGACAAGAGGACGTTCGTGATCTGGTCCTTGAGCTTGACCAAGTCAATGTCCACGTCTTCGGGGAGCACGCGGATGAGGGCAACGTTCGTGCCCTCGACTTTTTCCTTCTTTTTCGCCGGCGCCGTGGTTTCAGGGGCTTTCTTCTCGGGCGCGAGGTTCTTATGCTCGGTAACTGCTGCTTTTTTGCCCATAATAATCATCACGGTATCGTCATTTTTAGACGTTCATGGCCCCTGCGTTTGGCATTTCACGCAAACGTATGCATGAGCCATTTTCCTGCACGATTCACATCGCCAGATCTCGTTGTCACCACAACCTGGGCACGGGAAGTGCACGGCGTGCTCTGCAGGGTGGATGACAGCGCCACAACCCGTACAGCGTTGCTGCTTCAAGAGAGATGCTGACATCATCATTCACGTTCAAGTTATGGAGCCGGCTCGCGTTCGCGAGTTGAAACGGAACACGGCAGTTTATTATGCTAAGTGATGGATTCATATTATATTTTCTAAAAAAAAGCCCCGACCTTCACTGCATGTCAAGCATGAATTGCACCACCCAAGACGAGATCAAAGCTTGATGATGTATGAGAAAACGAGCTTGTCGATCTTGAGCAAGATGACCGTCCCGCGCGCGTGCTTCGAGGGGATCGTCGGCGAGCCAGGATCGAGCAGGAGCGGGATCGCCTCGGTTTCGAGGATTTTCGGCGTGCACGTGTTTCCCGAGACGAGAATGTGGATCTTTTCAGCACCGATGGCCGATACATCGGGCCGCTGGTTGTATATCGCCACCTTGAATCCGTGCAAGTCCAGCGTCCTTGAAGCAGGCAGGTCACGCTTGAAGTCGACGGGTTCATCGAGCGCGCCCCGCACGGCCACGACGGGGGCGATCCGCTCCAGTTCCTCGAGCACGAATTCCTTCGTGATGTTGCCCGCGTGGATGATGAGATCGACCCCCGCGAAAGCTTCCCTCACCCGTGCTGGTAGGTGTTGATCCGGGGTGGCGATGCGCGTGTCCGAGATGATGCCGACCTTGTACATAATGCTTTCACGACACTTCCGACGTGTAGGGCGATCAGTAGAAGACGAACAACGAGAGTACCCAGAGTACGAATATCGTCGCAACGACGACCATCGAGTCCCTTCCGGAGGCGCGATGGACCAGCGCCCGTCCGAGCCGCAGCGTCGCGCCGAACGCCCGGCGGATGGACTTGTTAAAGAGGATAGCGAGCACGATGCCCGCGACGATCATCGGGCCATAATACGTCAGCAAGAACTGCCCCAGCGCGCTTGGGGACAAGCCACCCTGGGTCAGATACGTCCAGATCGCGCCGGCAGATATGAAATTGCCTATCCCGTGCGCGAGCACGAGTGGCAAGAATTTATTCGCGTTCAAGGCATACCCGCCGAACAATAACCCCGCCAGGAATGCAGTGACAAACCAGACGAGAGGACCCAAGGGATAATCGAGGATAACGGTTACGTCAACGTGCAAAATGCCAAATAATAGCGATGTAAGGATCCACGACGTGTGCCGGGATCCATGTTCCTTGAACCGCTGGAGAAAGTACCCGCGGAACACGAATTCCTCCTTGATGCCCGTGATCAAGTTATAGACGAGGCCGACCGTCAGGAATAATTCCGGCGTGAAACCGTTAAAGAACGAGCCGACGCTGGTGCTGCTCAGGTAGCCGAGCACCCCCGGGATGGCATACGAGATCATGTCCAGCGGAACGATCGCGCAGAAAAGCAGCAGGAGGGTGTCCCGCGCGGTGGCCTTGGCGTTCCTGGGCTGGCGGATGCCGAATTGCGTCGCCCGGTCGGTGATCCGCTCGCTCGCTCCATTTTTTTTGCCATCGATGAGCTTGTCGACGAGCAAGGACTGGAAGCCGAGAACCACGGCGATCTCGATGCCGGTGAAGGCAATGTACCGCGTCGTGCTCCCGAGCACGTCGTCCGGCTGCCCCGTCCTTCCCAAGCCGAGAAGGATGATGATGAGCGTGAACACGGCGAAGATGATGACCGTGCCCATGACGACCAGGAAATGCTTGGTAAAGGAAAGCTGCTGGACGGCTCGTTCCGCCTCGTGACTACCGTCCCCAGTTTGCCATTCCATATACGATCAAGCCCGCATGTACCAATTGGTTGGGAAAGAAGGTAGGGAATCGATGCGCTGGAATTGTCTAGAGCGTGAGCAGCTCGACGAGCGCGTCGCGACCGTTATCACCTGCCCAATCCAGGAGCTGGTCGTAGTACTTCGCGTATTCGTCGTTCGCTGGAGGATCCGCTAGCACTGCAAGGAGGAAAGTTTTCCCTTGGACATCGAGCGCCCGGCACATGATGATGCCATTACCATAGGCGATCTTGAGGTATTTGAATGCCTTCATCTCGACTTCGGCCTCTGCCCTGTGGGCGGATTCGGCGAGCAGCGTCGCCATCGCACCCACCTTGGCTTCGGAAACCTGGGGATTCCGGTTCGATGAGAGCACGAGGCCCTCGTCCGTCGCGAACACGGATGCGCGGAAATTACCCCTCTTGTTGATCTCCTCGAGGATGTCGGTTAACTTTCTGTGCGGATCGGTTTTTTTTTCCATGACTATTTTCCCTTCTCATTTTTTTGGTTGTAAGGATGATCTTGGACATTGCCGGTGATTCTCGAAATCTCGCCGCATGCATTCTAAGTTTATGTTTCGATCCCGTAACTGTTGAATCTGCGTGTATATAACAATTAATGCCATTCGATTTGCCGGCCATACCGTGTAGAGGACGCTCCGGTCTACGCGTTTTCAAGCTTTCTTGACGAGGTCGACCAGGCCCTTGTCCTTGAGCTTTTGAAGGCTTGTTTCGATGGCCGCCTTGTCCTTCTTCAAGATCCTCGCGACCTCGTCAATACTGTTGTTGCCGTCGCAGACTTTCAAGATGGAAAACTCCTCGGGCGTTACCATGCCGAGATGGACGGCCATGTCAGGGATCTTCTTCACAATGACCGGGATGATGGTTCCCGCTGCAAAGGTCGAGGATTTCACGCCTTCTGTTCCCTCGTATGCCTTGCTGCCTGTCACCTGGTAGGATGGGTCGATGTAGACCGCCACAGTGTGCGGCGCCTGGCCTTCGGGGCCATGCACGTGGTAGTGTGTGTAGAGGCCGAGCTGCAGACCCCGATTGATGTCGCCCTTCATAACACGAAGGTTGACCATCGGGGCATAGCCGAGTTGCTCGCAGATGTTGCAAGGCACCCAGATCTCGATGAATTGGAAATATTTTCGGACTACCATCGTCGAATCACTGCACGTGGACGCCCCTGGCCTGGATACTTTTCGTCGCGGCTCAAACACCATACCTGGCCGGGAGCCTAGCTAATTACACTACGTGAGATATTAAATAAATTATGCAAGGGCAGATCGGAGCGCGTCGATGTCGGATCAAGGGAGGAATCAAAAAGATCATCGTGAAGACAGCCAAGCGCCTCGTTAACCGAAAGACATGGCTAACAGCGGCGGTTATAATATTCCTTTCTGGCATTGCATGCACCATTGTGGGTCGATTCCAACCCGACGAGAATATCCCCGTTCGATTCGAGTTTTTTACCAGATCTCGGTACACGACCGAGATCAACGATTTTTTCAACCGCACCGTCGCGACGCAAGGGGAAGACGCGTGGAACAAGCTCGTCGAGGATTACTGGGTGCGCGGGTACATCATCTTTCCTAAGCAACCCGCCCCGCCCATCGGCTATCCCGTGGCCATCTGGATGCACGGCTTCGGGGTGAACGCGGAGAGCCAGCTGAATTACGCCCGCCATCTCGCGAAAAATGGTTTTCTCGCAATGGCGATAAACCTCCCAGGCCATGGTGATTCCAGCGGGTTCTGGGACATGTGCATACAAGAACTCGTTGGCATCTACTCGGCAATCGACTGGCTACTCGATGAATCGGAATACAAGGACATGGTCGATCCGAGCAAGGTCGGCGTCTCGGGGCACAGCCTCGGCGGCATCAACACGGCCCGCGCGGGCATCTTCGACAACTGGACGAACCCGCGAACGGGCAACCCGGTCGGCACCGGCGGGCGGATCCGGGCCAGTTGTTCCATCTATTGCTGGGACAACCTCACGTCCATGGCCGAGATCCTCGTGCGAGAGCAGCTCGGCGTGCAAGACATCTGGAACCATCCCGTGGTCCTCCAGATGCTCGAGGAATGGCGCTGGTTTTCCAATCACGATCCGGCCACGATGGCCGAGGAGACGCGGCTTCGTTCCGTGTCGAACTTCATCAACGCGACCAACATCCGCAATTTCTGCTTGATCACGGGCTCCGATGACCAGTTCACGAGCGTGGACGCCCAGTGCCACATCATGTCGAACGCGACGATCGACGCGACGGGTATCCCGCAGGTGAGCGCGAGCGCGGTGCGCGCGGCCATCGACGCGTCCCCTTCGAGGACGTGGGAGTCCGGTAACTTGACCGCCGGGACGGGGCGGCGCTTGGCCATCTTGCAAGGCAATGACCACATTGCAGAAGCGTTTTCCGCGGACGCGGCGAACGGCCTGGTTATGTGGTTCAGGAAAGCCATGGACGTGAACTCGACCTTCGTCTCGGCCGAGCCCGTCACGTGGTGCATCCCCCATTTCCTGGTCATGGGGGGCAGCTTTCTCATGCTTGCCGGGACGGCGTGCGCGACGGTGGTGCTGTTCGCTTACCTCGCGCGCAAGAAGCTGAACCCGCGGGCACATTCTCCCCCGCGCGAGTGCATCCAAGCCGCGCTTCCGGGTGTCTGGAAGCAAAAAACGACATGGTTCCATGGCATCATCATGGCGGGGGTCATCGCCGCGAGCGGGTTCGTCTCGTTCCAATCGATCACGCATTATTGGATATTCGACCTGGTCATCCCGCGTTTCCTCGCCGCGGCCTTGTTCATTGCCGCCGCGACGATCTTTCTAATCTTGCTTGCCGCCCTGCGCGAGAAGCGCCGCCGGGCCCTTGAAAACCTGGGCTTGCACGGCACGCTGTGCGGCAACTTGACGTGCCTGGCGCTCCCGTGCGTGGCCATCGGCGCGCCCGTCGCGGTGTTCGACGTGGTCTCGTGGCTGCTCCAGGTGCCAATGCTCTTGCCGCGGCCAGGAGAGCCTTGGACGGCCATCGACTTCGCGACGCTCGTTGGCATTTTCTTTTTGCTCAACGTTTTCATCGAGATACTGTTTCGTGGCATTTTGCTTCGCGAGTATATCGAGGTCGAGAGCCTCCGCGGGCGCTGGCGAAGGTGGAAGGCGGCCATCTCGTCGGGATTGTTCAGCGGCATCTTTGTCGGTGCCGGGTTCGCCATCAACATCTTGATCGGGTTCGGTGGCGTGTTCACGCAAAACGTGATCTTGATACCACTGATATTCGCGGGATTGATAGGATTATTCGTCGTGCTCGGCATCATATCCACGTACATGTTCCAATCCACGCGCAGCGTTTGCACGGCAGCATTATTCCTTGCCATCGTCGTCACATTGGCCATAGGCGGCAAATTCTTCTGGCCGTATGCATGAGACGTGCCCGAAGCTATGGCTTTTTATCTTAAGATAGGTAAGTTTTTGCTCTCCTTAAATCCGATAGCTTTGCGCGCAACCGGGCGATCTTTTCCTTCCATTTAGCACCAACGTGCATGATGATTGATATAGACGTTCTTGG
>Ga0172366_10002397_pt1 | contig 14669 bp, 15 predicted proteins | sample LakKivSesite69cm_FD_114533 | JGI IMG/M metagenome (GOLD analysis project Ga0172366, IMG submission 114533) | Sediment microbial communities from Lake Kivu, Rwanda - Sediment site 69cm | ecosystem: Environmental > Aquatic > Freshwater > Lake > Sediment | place: Rwanda: Western Province, Lake... | reverse complement strand
CTTCACCAGGAGGGCAATCAACTGGTCGCACTCCTGGTCGCTCAGGCCGGACACTATTTCGTTCATATGCTGTATGCGTGCAGGGGCCGTGGACTGGATCAGTTCGCGGCCTGCTGGCGTGAGTTGGATATGGAAAATACGATAGTCCTCTGGATCCAGGGCCCGCTGGACCAGCCCCTGCTCCTCCAGCCCGCGCAGTAGAGCGCTGATCGTGTTCTTGCTGACGCCCTGACAACGGCTGAGCGACGTGGGTGTAATCCCCTCGCCGTGGCCATGCTTCTCCTCGGCGAACAGGCGCAGCAGCAGCGCCCAGCGTGGACCAGAAAGGCCTTGCTCACTAAGCTCCTTGGTTTCGATGGCCTCGCACAGGTTCATTAACATGCGAAGCAGGCTGAACAGCTCGATGCCGCGGGTATCCGCCAGGCCAGCCAGTTTCTGCACCTGACTGCGTATGTGAGCCTGCATCGCCGCGACGCTGTCTTTCTCTTCTTGTATTGGTGGAGTCATTGCCCTCCGCCTCGCGTCCGCACGGAACAGTACACCGTAGAATTGTACCACACCGTACTAAATTTGTCAAGCTGGAAAGAATGAGAGTCAGGGCTTTTCCAAAGTCAGTCAAGAACTTCCCTCCAGAGGTGTTGTCTATATACATGTCAGACAAGATTCAGTACCCAGATTCCTGTACAGAGAGGGACTCTAGTAGACGACCTGGTGTCCCTCTCTCCATTCCTTCTTCATAAGTCGATCAAATCCTGATGATTTTCGGACAAGATCTTTACAAAAGCGCGCTATAATATTATGCGATCTGAGAAGTCTCGCACCGGATGGGGTAGCCTCCATTGGCTCATCCAGCGAGTTCCAGCCCTTCAGCAAAGGATTCTACAGAGGGGAAATGGAAAGGGACTATAATATGAACAAATCAGCCGCGTGTTGTGGGTACTATCATGGTGTGCAAGGAGATCGTCTGGAACTGCGCGCGCAGGACGGCATAGTGACCGGCATCGTGAATGACCAGACAGCGGTGAACAAGATGAGCACGGTCACGGCCAGCGAGCTCCAGGTGGGCGAACAGGCCTTCGTACTCGTGGACCGCAACGCAAATGGCAATCTGGTGGCACGTACAGTACAGGTGGGCGTCTTCCCACGCCCTGGGCAGTGAATGGAACAAGACCCAAGGGATGACAAGCGCACTCTTGGGGCATTGAAAAGTCTTGAGGGCTAGCAACAGAATGGCTGGGGCCAGAATCCTGATCGTGGACGATGATCACAAACTGGTTGACCTGATCCGGCTATACCTGGCACGGGACGGCTACCGCGTTCTGGTGGCCTACGATGGCCGCCAGGCACTGGAGTTGGCACGCCATAAGCAGCCGGACCTGATCGTGCTGGATCTAATGTTGCCCGAAGTGAGCGGGCTGGACGTATGCCGAACATTGCGTGCCGAGTCCGAGGTACCTGTCATTATGCTCACGGCCAGGACCAGCGAAGATGACAAACTTGTCGGTCTGGACCTGGGTGCGGACGATTATATCACCAAACCGTTTAGCCCACGTGAGTTGATGGCTCGCATCCGAGCTGTCCTCAGACGCGCCAGCCAACAGGAAGATGAGGGCCCACCCCAGATGCAGGCTGGCAGCCTGATGGTGGACATACCGCGCCACCAAGTCACGGTGCGTGGTAAGCAAGTATACCTCACTCCAACAGAGTTCAGGCTCCTGGAGACTTTGATCCGTGAGCCAGGGCGAGTCTTCACTCGACTGCAATTGGTAGAACGGGTCTTTGGCCCAGGCTACGAAGGGCTAGAGCGCAGCGTGGACGAACATATAATGAATCTGCGCAAAAAGATCGAGACCAACCCCGCTCGCCCGGTATATGTGCAGACAGTCTATGGCGTGGGCTACAAACTGAACGAGAAAACCTATGAATAGCTTACGCATCCGCCTTTTCCTGGCTCAGGTCCTGGTGGTGATGGTCACCGTGGGCACGATTGCCCTGCTGGCCAGTCGAGCCACCAACACTGAGTTCCAGCGCTACCTGGAACGTACCCGCTTGCTGCGCCAGCGACGCTTTGACGCCGCTTTCGGATTGTACTATGCCGAAAACGGAAACTGGGATGGCGTACAGCCTCTGTTAGATAGGCTGAGCCAGGTTTTCGGCGAGCGGCTCATCTTGACCGACTCATCTGGCCGAGTGGTGGCTGATTCAGAGCACGAACTGAAAGGAGCACTGCTGGGTTCGAAATGGGCTACCCCAGCGGTTGTCATCACCTTCCACAATATCCCGGTCGGTGTCATCCACTTTGTGCCCCTGGTCCAACCAGGCGGGCCGGCCGGCGAAGAATTTTTCCTCAGGGCAGTGAACAATTGGTTCATGTACGCCGTGCTCGCCGCCGGGCTGGTAGCGATCGTGTTGACCCTCACTCTTTCGCGGCGCATCTTGAGCCCCATCAGTGCGCTGACCGAGGCGGCGCGCATGATGGAAAAAGGTGATCTCAGCCAGCGCGTGCGGACCGTGGCCAACGATGAGATCGGCGAGCTTGGACGGGCTTTCAACGCTATGGCCGACGCCCTGGCGCGCGCCGAGACGCTGCGCCGTAACATGGTGAGCGACGTAGCGCATGAGTTGCGCACCCCGCTTGCCAATATCCGTGGCTACCTGGAGGCCTTGCGCGACCACGTCATCGAGTCCAGCCCCACCGTAATAGAATCCCTGTACGAAGAGGCGCTGTTGCTGAACCGCCTGGTGGACGACTTGCAAGATATGGCTCTAGCCGAGGCCGGCCAACTCAAACTGGTGCGCCGGGCGGTGGCCTTGGGAACGATTGTGCAGCAGGCGGTGGGCGTGATGCAGGCCGAGGCCGCTGCCAAGAAGTTAACATTGAGTGCGAACGTGCCCGCCGATCTGCCCCCAGTCAACGTTGACGCAGAGCGGATTGGGCAGGTGCTGCGCAACCTGTTGACTAATGCCCTAGCCTATACGCCTGAAGGCGGAACGATTTCCGTGGCCGCCCGGGCTGCCGGGGCAGAGATCAAAGTAAGTGTCAAAGACACGGGGATTGGCATTGCTCCGCAGGACCTGCCCTACGTCTTTGAGCGCTTTTACCGTGCTGACAAATCCCGCACGCGCCAGACCGGTGGCACTGGGCTGGGGTTAGCCATCGTAAAGCAACTGGTCCAGGCGCACGGCGGCCGCGTGTGGGTTGAAAGCACGCCAGGAGCAGGTTCGACCTTCAGCTTCACTCTGCCAGTAGCGTGAAAGTTGCCTGGAATGGGGGGATTTGGTTGACATTCTTCCAGAGGCGCTACTACTGCAAAGCCTCTGGCACGTATAGCGATAACTTGAGCGCGCAACATTCACCTGCCCTCGCTCAACTCTACTTGGGCTTCAGACAAGATAGGAGAACTCACACACTTGAACCCTGAAGAAGCAGCCCACCCACGCGCGGTGGGCTGCTCTTCGCCATTTTGCGAATTTGAAGAGTGGAAGTAGAATTTCCGCAGCAGATGCTGGATAAGCTATTCGATTTGGTAGTGTCTTGCGGGTGTAGCTCAGTTGGCAGAGCGTCTGCTTCCCAAGCAGAATGTCGTGGGTTCGAGTCCCATCACCCGCTTTTTTGCATGGACTAGGCGCCTCCCAGAATATTACAGTGGGTTGTGGTGTGCAGGGAGGCATTTTCGTGCAGCCAAAAAGCGTCGGACTTCTCCGATGCCTAGTGTACCTGCTTGAAGTCTAGCGAACAGTGATTTCAACGATGTAGGTTTCGAGTGGCTCTACGTCCTTTTCCCACGGTCGGTGATAGACCAACTTGAGCGTGGTTCGGCCTTTGCCCATGGCCTGGAAACGGAAGACGCTCTTGCCCCCTACGCCGCACAGGCGTTCTGGATTGGGATCGGGGATGTACTCGCTCCCGGTGAGTTGGACGATGTCCTCGGCAATGTCAGCAACTTCCCAAGTGTAGCCGGTCGTTGCGTTGGCCTCAAGGGTGAGTTCAAAGGCCTCGCCCTCGTTCACCACACGCTGATCCAATACCGGGGGTTCAGGTGTGACATCCGGGGCCTGCCCCTTGGATGGATCCTCTACCGGAGGAGCTGGCAGCCTGGCATCAGCAGCGGCCACCCCGACCAACATCACCAGTACGGCTACCAAGCATACACCAACGATTGTCTGAATGTGCTGGCGCGAAAACATTTTGATTTTCCTCCCTATCACTTGCTTCTTTAGCGATGTGTGCAACCATTTCTAGGACGCTGATGAAGCACAAGGTGTTCCACATCAAGATGGGTAAAGTCCAGACATTGACATTCTATGCAAATAACAGCATAATTAGTGCATTAAATGTCTTATTTACAGGAGTTACGCGGTTGCCTTCTATAGGTGTAGATTTCAACGCAGAGCACGCGAAGAACGCCGAGAATTCTTTAATTTCTCTGCGCTCTTTGCGCTCTGCGATGAGAAAAGCTTCGACCGCGTAAGTCTTGTTATTTACCAAGGTGCGTTCTCTGAAAGCGAAAGGAGGCAGCATGGCCAGAGTTGCCCTACAAGATTATTGCGACGAAGCGCGAGACCTGATCAATTCGCGTGCTTACGAAGAAGCCATCGCTATCTGCCAGCACATCTTAAAACGCTATCCCAAGCACATGAAGACCTACCAGATCTTGGGAGAAGCTTGCCTGGAGAAAGGGGAACTTGAAGAAGCGATAAGCATCTTCAAGCGTCTTTTGGACCGTGCCGACCCAGAGAACTTTGTCGCCTATGCTGGCTTGGGTGTGGCATATGAGGAAAAAGGGCAGATCGCGGAAGCGGTCTGGTATATGGAGCGAGCTTTCGAGCTGGCATCGAACAACGAGGAGATCCGCAACGCATTGCGCCGGCTATATGGCAAGCGGGATAGCGCTGAGCCTGCACGCATCAAGTTGAACAAAGTAGCGCTGGCACGCCTGTATGCTAAAGGAGGACAATACCGCCAGGCCATTGAAGAGTTCCGCCACCTACTCGAACTCGAACCGAACCGTGACCGCCTGGATATAAAGGTATCCTTAGCCGAGACGCTGTGGCGGGATGGGCGACGTGAGCAGGCTGCGGAAATGGCACGCCAGGTTTTGCAGACCACACCCGATTGTCTCAAGGCCATCCTCCTTCTGGGTATGATACAGATTGAAAAAGGCCGAGAGAGCGAAGGCCGGGCTATTCTAGCCAAGGCACGCAATCTGGACCCTGAAAACAAAATGGCCCAAGCTTTGTTCGGTGCGCATTCGCCTCTGCCACCCCAAGTCGTCAAGATACCCAGGATCGAGGAAAAACCAGAGGCTAAAGCAGCGCCTACTGAGGTCCCTACGCCTGTGACCCCAACCGTCGAAGAAGAGGTTGCACCCGTGGCTGCCCCAGAAAAGGAAGTCATCCCCGAAGAGAAAAAGGAAGCTGAAGCGGTACCTACTGAGGTTTCTGAGCTTGTTGCCCCCGCCGCCGAAGAAGGCGCCGTACCAGTTGCCGCTCCGGTGAAAGAGGTCAGCCCCGAGGAAACAACGCTGGCGTCCGCCGCAGCGACAACCACAGCCCCGCTATCTGACGTAGAGCGCTATAAGCTGCACTTAGAGCAAAAGCCCAAAGATGACGAAACCCGCCTGGCCTTGGCCCGTGCCTATCGCGACCAAGAGCAGATAAAGCTGGCCTTGGAACAATATACTGCACTAGTGCGTGCCAAACCAAACATCTTGGCACAAGTTGTTAGCGATATGGAGAGCATCGTAGCATCCAGACCAGATAATCTGGAAGCTCATGAACTACTAGCTGACTTCTATGCGCAGAATGGGCAGTTACAGAAGGCGGTGGACAGGTACCGCTGGGTTTTACAAAGACTCGAGCAAAGGCCGGCGTGACAACGCTGGCCATATAACAGTCTCGGGAGACATTGCAGCCATGGAAAGGACCTTGGTCATCATCAAACCGGATGCAGTACAGCGCGGCCTGATCGGGGAAATTATCGCCCGTCTGGAGAGGCGTGGTCTGAAAATCGTGGCCATGAAGATGATGCAGATCAGCAAAGAACTGGCAGCCAAACACTATGCCGTGCATTTTGGCAAGCCCTTTTACGAAGGGTTAATCGAATACATCACTTCGAGCCCTGTAGTGGTTATGGCTGTCGAGGGGAAACGAGCCATCGAAATCGTGCGCAACACAATGGGCGCTACTAATCCTGCGCAGGCCATGCCTGGAACCATCCGTGCCGACCTGGCGGTAGAAATCGGGCGAAACCTGATACATGGCTCGGATGGCCCAGAGACAGCCATTTTTGAACTGGGGCTATTCTTTGGCGAGGATGAGATGCTATTCTGGAATCGCGACACGGATCGTTGGATCTCTGAATAGCAATTTACTAACGCAAAAGGGTACGAGGGCAGGCTCGCACCCTTTTGTATATGCGGGATCGCTACAATATCCTAACTACCGTTCTGGCATCCTTCCACAACTGCTCCAAGTTGTAATAGCGCCTCGTCGGCGGCAAGAAGACGTGCACAATCACAGAACCATAGTCCACAAGAACCCAACCGGACGTAGCTGTGCCCTCTGAGTGCAGCGGATCGACGCCGACCTCCTTCAATTTTGCTAATATGTCTTCGTAGATCGCTTGGATCTGTCTCTCGCTTGCGCCACTGCAGATCACAAAATAATCAGCAATCATGGACACGGGCCGGATATCCAACAGGAGGACATCCTCACCCAATTTAGCTACCACAAGATCCACGATTGTTCTGGCCAGATTCTCCGATTCCAGATCCTTCCTCCTTCCTCTTAATGCCCTGGCCACAGTCAATGTCGTTTTTCAAAGTCATTATACTACAGTAGCAAAACCAGTACAAAGAGGATATCCTCATTTCTTGAGCCTTTCTATTTTCTTTAGCATCCCCTGCCAGTGAGTGCCACGCCAATAAAAGCGGTTGCATTCAGGACATAGGCTGAACTTGTCCTGAGTTTGATACACAAAAGGCGGTACCTGCCCCCAGGCTTCGTACTTCGGCACATCTTCGAGCACTGTGTTGCATACTGGACAGCGCGAGAATGGATTGTCGGCACGCAGGTCAAACGCTCGTAGAACCTGTGCCACTTGTTCTTCCAGTACCTCGCTCTCGATGAATAGACAATGGAGCCCCTTATGCCTGAGCAAACCGGTATCGCGAGTTAACAGAATGCGCCCTTCTGCCCGAGCTAGCCGTACCACTTCACTGTCATCGAGTCGTGCATCATACGTTGTGTCGTAGCCCAGTATACGCAGCCATTTGGCCAGTGTACCCAACATGCTATCGGCCAGGAAGCGTAGATCATTCATGCTTCAGATTCCCGTCACACGCCGTAAGTCAACAACTCCCGACTTCCAGTCTGATCACTGCTTGCACATAATTGCAGAGTTATGAACTGTTCTGCGCCTTTTCTCGTCTATAGCTATGATACACTAGTAGGGCAGGGTGTCAAGTCGCAGCAATGTCACCCGGTCAGCGCCGCAACAATAAGGTTGGCTTTTGACAAACAGGTCATGATAGTGTACAGTAACACCAGGGGATGTTTCTGGTAAAGTTATGGACGAGATCAGGCAACAACTGCTGCACTGGATACCCCGGCTGGCCGGCCACCAGGTATTGGTTATCGGCGATCTGTTCCTCGACGAATACGTGTTAGGACAGGCCACCCGGCTTTCGCGGGAAGCGCCCATCCCGGTACTGGAGTTCGTGCGTCGCTTCTATGTGCCGGGGGGAGCGGCCAACCCGGCCCACAACGTCTGCGCCTTGGGAGGACAGGCCATCGTCGTTGGTCTGATCGGACGTGACCAGGCTGGCGTTCAACTGCTGGCCGAACTGCGGCGAGTTGGCATCAATCCGTCCGGGGTGGTTGTGGACGATTCCCGACCGACGACTACTAAGACACGCATCATGGCCGAGGGTTCCCTGCGCTTTCCGCAGCAACTGGCGCGTATGGACCACCTGGATCGCAGCAGTGTAAACAGCAAGGTAGAGGCAGAGTTAATCGCTCAGGTGCAGAACCTTGTGCCCAAGGTAGACGCCGTGCTTATTTCGGACTATCAGACTGGTGTGGCCAGTCAGGAGGTAATTCAGGCCGCTTTGAATAGTGCGCACGCTCAAGGCAAGCTGTGCACTGTGGATGCCCAAGGGGCCTTTCATAAGTACGTAGGCTTCGATCTGATAAAGGGCAACCGACAGGAGATAGAGGCTGCATTAGGTCGCCAACTACACGGTGAAGAGGACTATCGTCAGGCTGGTGAGAAGCTGCTTGATGACCTGAGAGTTAGCGCAGTAATCATGACACGTGGCGCTGAGGGCCTCTCGCTGATCGCACGCAACGAAGGATACAGTCACCTACCAGCGGCGAACCGCACCGAGGTGTTCGATGTAACGGGAGCAGGTGACACAGTCATTGCTGTGACTACGCTGGCCTTGGTCGCCGGAGCGAGCGTTTCTGCCGCAGCACGGTTGGCCAACTATGCGGCGGGCCTGGTAGTGCGCAAGCTCGGTAACGCAGTAGCTACTGCCGATGAACTAGCCTGGGCCATTGAAAACTGGTAGCTTACGGGATTGAGAAATGCGCAACAATTTCTTGGGAGGTAGAGTGATTGTGGCCGGCATTGCGGGCATTCTGCTCGGCAGGGTTGCTGAAGGGTTGATCAACCGTATCGCCGGGGCGATGGTGGTCGCTGATGGCATGATGTGGGGTGCGGTGCTGGCGATCCTCATCGTCTCTCTACCTAACTTCACACGTATGGGCTACCTGACCATAAAGAGCGACAGACCAGCCATTAATTTCGTGGCGGGCATAGGCATGTTCATCCTCATTTCACTGGTGGTTATAGCGGTGTTCTTCATCATTTTCTGGCTGATCGGCCGCTTTTTGCCATGAGGTGTCTGAAATGCCGCAGGAAGCCAGTGAACAGCATTCGTACGAGAATTCCAGGATAATGAAACAACTGAGTTTGTTTGAGGAAGATAATATTCTAACCAGGACTCCGCCAGAGACAGCATGTTACACAGACCGTCACCGCCTTGAGGACAAGTTTGCTCACCTGCTGCGTGATGAACTCGAACTGGCAAATTGGGTATCATACGCCGGCAATAAGAGTATACCTATCCTCCGACTTTACCGATACAAAGAAGCATTTGCTTTTCCTTTTGTTGAAGCATTTATCTCCCGCTTCGACCTAAATGAACAGGACTATGTCTTTGATCCGTTTTGTGGGATGGGAACGACATTATTAGCGGCTTCTCAAAGAGGTATCGCCTCTATTGGCATAGATAGACTCCCTGTCGCTGTATTTGTGGCTGAAACATTGCCGCTGTTCTACTCCCTGGAGCCAGGGCAGATTAGAGAAACCTTTGAGAAATTGAAGGGGAGGCTTCGACAGACAACTCTTGCTCCCGTCGCGACTGATGTGGCGATTATGAAAGTAGCTTTCCCTCCCGATACCTTGTTGATGTTACGACAATGGAAAGCAGCAATAGATGATCTAGAATCTCCTCTCAAGAACATCTTTCTGCTGTTGTTCTTTGCGATCCTGGAACCATGCAGTTATACCTCCAAAGATGGTCAGTTCTTGCGCTTGATCCGGCAAAAGAAGATCGCTGATCCGGAAGATGCCCTACGTAAAAAAGTGGATGAAGCTGAGAGAGACATCCTATGGGTCAGACAACTTAGGTGGAATCAACTGGGCAAATCACCGGCCGTTTATCTGGGGGATGCACGAGATCTTAGAAACCTACCCTTTAGGCGTCAACCAACAGCCATTATTACATCTCCGCCTTATGTTAACCGTTATGATTATACTCGCACATACTCTCTGGAACTTTGTTTTCACTTTGTCCGAAACTTTGCCGAGCTGAGAGCTCTACGATCGGATATCCTCCGTTCACATATAGAGGTGAAAGTAGACTCGCGTGAGAAACCACCACATCCTTCTGTGGAGGAGGTCGTGGATATTCTTAAGAAAAAAGGTAAAGCACTCAATAATCCGCGCATCCCGGATATGCTGACGGGCTACTTTGTGGATATGCAAAAAGTGATTTGGGAGTGGGCACGAGTGTTAGCGTCCGGGGCGAGGGTCGCAATGGTTGTGGATAATGTGCGATTCGAGGGTGAGTTGTTACCAGTAGATCTTGTGCTTTCGGAGATGGCAGAAGAAGCAGGGTTTCAAGTTGAGGCAGTCCTTGTTGCCCGCTATAAGGGAAACAGTTCTCAACAGATGAAGAAATACGGGCGAGTGCCGGTCCGAGAAAGTATCGTGGTGTGGAGAAAGCCACTATGAACGAGAAGGCTTCTGTGAAGTCGAGAAGTGACTATAGAGCATGGTCTCTGGATCAACTTACAAAAAGCGAAATTTTTCCATCAGAAGCTCCACGAGTGGGGGCTATTGGCAGTAGCAGAGGATGTAGAGAGAACCAAAGGTGAAACCTTGGAGTGGGATTTGAGGTTACTGCGGATATCAAAGCGGGCGTGGGATAAAGTTATTCATCGGGGTATTAAGCCAGTAATCGTTTTTGCACATCCCGTCGTTTTGAAGAATGTACCTGGTTCTACAGGATACTATCGCATGTTGTCAATGGTGTCCCAGAAATCTATGAATCGGGTGGGAATCGCGGTTGCTCACTACGAGTCTGGTGAAGATAATCCCAACGACAGGGCCGCCCTAACCATTGCCCAGCACCTGAACTCAATAGTCAGTCGTCTCATCGAGCTTGATGAACAGATAGATGCTCGTGAATTTGAGCTATGGCGGGGGATGGCGGCTGGCTCGCAAGCTCAAGGATCATGGCAGAACGCAAAGGGGAATAGGGTTGAAATCATCGTCAAAGGGATGCTGCAGCGAAGACTCCGGGAGAAAGGGCTAGTGTTGGCTGAGAGAGAAAATGGGTTAACAGTGCAGTTGAAAGATGGGCGGGTTGTTATATTTGCTGATGAGCCCGATGTGGCAATTTGCCGGGACAGCAGAATCCTGGCTGCAGTCGAAATCAAAGGTGGTATAGATACCGCTGGTGTCTTGGAGCGAATTGGTGCCGCCATTAAAAGTCTCCGCCGACCCAAAGAGGCAAATCCTCAATCTGTTACAATCCTTATTCTTCAAGGAGTGTCAATTACGCAGAAGGCAAGAAATGATTTGGAAATTAATCGCGATGCTGTCAACCACTGGTTTACTGTGGAGGATGTGCTGGAAAATGAAAGTAAGCGCGAAGAAATCTTTGAGCTCCTTCACATCTGAAAAAGGGCTACTGACTGGTGAGCTCAGGCCGCTGTGCGTAAATGGGGTTGGAAGGTGAATCCAGATGAAGTGAAGGAAGTCAAAAAAATCATCCGTCGCGCGCTGGCTGAGGACATCGGCCCCAGCGACGTGACCAGTGCCTGGGTACTCCCTGATGGCCTGCGTTTGCGGGGCAAGGTTATCGCCAAAGCGCCGGGCATTGTTACCGGTCTGGAGGTTGCGCGCATGGTCTTTCTGACCGTTGACGACAATGTCCATTTCCAAAGCCTGGTAACGGATGGCAGTGTGGTCTCCTGCGGTGATGTTCTAGCTTCCGTTGACGGCCCTGGCAAAAGTATACTCAGCGCCGAACGGGTGGCCTTGAATTTCTTGCAGCGCATGTCCGGCATCGCTACGCTCACCCGCCGTTACGTCGAAGCAGTGCGTGGGACCAAGGCAGTCATTCTGGACACGCGCAAGACCATGCCTGGCCTGCGGATACTGGACAAAATGGCCGTGCGGCTGGGTGGCGGTCAGAACCATCGCTTTGGGCTATATGACATGGTGCTGATCAAAGACAATCATATCGCCGCCGCTGGCAGCATTACTGCTGCTGTGCAACGTGTACGGTCCTATAATCGAGCCAGACTGCCTGTTGAAGTGGAGATTAAGAACCTGGATGAGCTCCGTGAGGCGCTCGCACTAGGCGTAGATCGTATCCTGCTGGACAACATGGACTTGGAGCAGATGCGCCAGGCAGTCGTTTTGAACGCTGGACGAGCCAAGCTGGAGGCTTCGGGTGGCGTCACTCTCGATAACGTCGCCGCAATAGCCGCGACTGGCGTGGATTACATTAGCGTAGGAGCGCTGACGCACTCAGCGCCAGCGTTAGACATCAGCCTGGAAGTGGAGGCGCAATAGATGCATTCATTAGCTGACTACGAGACTCTACCAGAAGAAGAAATCTTTGCCCGGATTCGAGGGGCAAAGTCTAAACTCGGTGCAGATCTGCTCATCCTGGGCCATCACTATCAACGAGATGAGGTGATCCAGTTTGCAGATTGCCGTGGCGACTCTTTGGAGCTGTCCCGTCGCGCCGCAGAAGCCAAAGAGGCACGCTACATCGTCTTTTGCGGCGTGGATTTCATGGCCGAGACAGCAGCCATGCTTTGCGCACCGTCGCAGATCGTCTGTCTGCCAGCGCACGCCGCGATCTGCCCTATGGCGCAAATGGCGGACGCTGACGAGGCGCAGGTAGCATGGCAGCACCTGACCTCCCTGTGGGGCGATGACCTTATCCCGGTCACCTATCAGAACTCTTATGCCACACTCAAAGCCTTCTGTGGGCAAAAAGGCGGTGCGGTGTGCACTTCGGCTAACGCGCCAGCCATCTTGCGCTGGGCACTGCAGCAAAAGGGGCATGCCATCTTCTTCCCTGACGAGCACCTGGGCCGTAATTCAGCGTTGGCGATTGGAGTCCCGGCAGAGAAAGTCGCTATCTGGGACCCTGCTGACCAGGAAGCCAGTCGTGAGAAGGCCAGGCAGGCGACTGTCGTGGTTTGGAAGGGCTACTGCCATGTGCACACCTTTTTCACCGTCCAGCAAGTGGAAGACGTCCGACACAGGTACCCTGGAATCAAGGTCATCGTACATCCGGAATGCCCGGCCGAAGTCGTTGCCCGCTCTAACCTGAATGGTTCCACCTCGTTCATTGTACGTGCTGTTGAGAATGCCGCACCTGGTTCAGCCTTCGCTATCGGTACCGAGATCCACCTCGTTGTCAGGCTGGCCAGGGAGAACCCGGACAAAACAGTGGTGCCACTGGCTAGATCGCTGTGTGGGGCCATGTATCGTATCAACCCCTATAACCTCTCTTACACGCTCGACGGCCTGCTGGCGAACGATCCAATAAATGTAGTACGTGTTCCCCCAGACATCGCCCGTTGGGCGAACATAGCTCTGCAGAAAATGCTGACGGTGAAATAACATGACACACATTCAGACAGATATCCTGATTATTGGCTGTGGCATTGCTGGTGCGACGGCTGCTTTACGCCTGGCAGAGAACTCCAAACTGCATATCACAGTAGTCACGGCGGCGGCAGACCCACATGAGTCGAACACATACTACGCACAGGGTGGGATCATTTACCAGGGCGATGATGATTCACCACAGTTGTTAGTCGAGGACATCCAACGTGCTGGTGCTGGCCTGAGCAATCCTCGTGCGGTATGTATTCTGGCCGGGGAGGGACCCGCCCTGCTCCGCGAGTTCCTGGTGGAAAAACTGCGCGTGCCTTTTGACAGGAAACCTGACAACGGCCTGGAGCGCATCAAAGAAGCAGCTCATTCCATGGCGCGCATCGTGCACGTTGGTGATTATACAGGACGAGCCATACAAGAGAGCCTTGTGGAAGCCCTGCATGCCTGTCCCAACATAGAACTTTTGACTCGTCACACTGCAGTAGACTTGCTTACGCCTTCCCATCATTCCCAGAACCGCCTGGCGGTCTATGACTCGCTCTCCTGTGTGGGTGCTTACATTTTTAATCAGACGACGGGCAAGGTAAATGCCTACCTGGCGAAGAAGACCATCTTGGCCACTGGTGGTCTGGGGCGCATTTTCCTCCATAGTACGAATCCACCCGGAGCACGGGGAGACGGACTCGCTATGGCCTACAATGCAGGAGCGCGCATTATCAATGCTGAGTACGTGCAATTCCATCCCACCGGGTTCTACCACCGCAACCAAGTGCGTTTTCTGGTCACGGAGGCAGTACGTGGTGCCGGGGGGCGGCTGGTGGATGAAAATGGCCGCCCATTCATGCACAAATACGATCCCGAATGGAAAGACCTGGCGCCACGAGACGTTGTGGCTCGCAGCATCCACCGCGAGATGCTAGCCACAGGCAGCAAGTGTGTGTACCTGGACCTAAAGTCGTATGTGTCGGCAGATAAGATCAAATCACACTTTCCCGCCATTGACCAGAAGTGCTTGGAATTTGGCGTGGATATTACCAAGGATCTGATTCCAGTAGTGCCGGCGGCACATTACTTCTGCGGCGGTGTGTGGGCCGATGAATATGGGCGCACGAGCATCCGTAACCTTTATGCCATTGGTGAAGTCTCCTGTACCGGCCTACACGGTGCCAACCGCCTGGGAAGTGCATCTTTGCTGGAGGGATTGGTCTGGGGCACAAGGGCTGCCGAGGATGCGGCGAGAACCTTGGAGGAACTGGAAGTCAATCCAGCCGACATTCCATCTTGGTACGATGAGAAGCTGACCGAGGTTGCTGACCCCGCGCTGATCAGCCAGGACATGGCGACCATTCAGCACATCATGTGGAACTATGTCGGACTGGTGCGTTCCACACGCCGCCTTGATCGCGCTATCCGGGATTTGCGCAACCTGCAGGTAGACATCACGCGCTTTTAT
>Ga0172366_10002395_pt1 | contig 14672 bp, 9 predicted proteins | sample LakKivSesite69cm_FD_114533 | JGI IMG/M metagenome (GOLD analysis project Ga0172366, IMG submission 114533) | Sediment microbial communities from Lake Kivu, Rwanda - Sediment site 69cm | ecosystem: Environmental > Aquatic > Freshwater > Lake > Sediment | place: Rwanda: Western Province, Lake Kivu... | reverse complement strand
TTTCCGCTCAAGCACCTCTGCGGCATGAATATCCTCGCATCCGGAAGCATCCCCATTGCGGCAGGTGTGAGTTCCTCCTCCGCCATCGTGGCTGCCGCAACCGAGGCAATTTTACACCTCAACAATCTTGAGGTCCTCCCTGAGGAATTTGTGGAACTGTGCGGCGAGGCGGAATGGTATGTGGGGACACGGGGCGGCGCAGGCGACCACGCCGCAATGAAATTCGCAAAGAGAAACCACGTTGTCCAGGTTGGCTTCTTCCCGTTCGGCGTGACAAATGTTGTCCCATTCCCAACAAACTACCTCTTCGTAATCTGCAATTCCCAAGAAAAGGCGCGCAAGACGGCAGAGGCAAAGGACATTTTCAACCACAGGGTCGCCTGTTATCATATCGGGAGGGAATTTCTCAAAATGAAATTTCCCGACCATGCCATGAAAATCCACCATTTAAGGGACATCAATACCCGCACCTTAAGCATCTCCTATCCGGAACTCCTCTCCATGCTCAAGGCGCTCCCGAATGCCTTGACCAGGAATGAAGTGATGACACATATTCCCCATGCTCCGGTGGAAGAATATTCAAGCACAAATAAGGATGCCCTGAGTTCCTATCCAGTACGTGCGATTGTCCTTTATGGTCTGGCAGAGTGTGAACGCAGTCGGATGTGTCCAGAACTGCTCACCAGAGGTGACGTGGAGACATTTGGAAGATGGATGAACATCTCCCACAATGGAGACAGGGTGTCAGTATGGGGGCGCGGGGGTATCTCGCGTCCTTTCCGCATCGATTACTCAGATGATGCCATTGAGCAACTCATCATAGATGCCCATAGGGGTCTAACACATGCGGAACTGGTCAATCAGCCGGGGGCTTACGGGTGCAGTATCCCGCAGATTGACCACATGGTGGACATTGCCCTTTCGGTGGAGGGAGTCGTTGGGGCACAGATTCTCGGCGCCGGACTGGGGGGCTGTATGCTGGCTCTGGTTCATAAGGATGCCTGGGAAAATCTCCAGTATGCCCTGGGACGCCACTATTATGATGCGGCGAATCTTGAACCGGACATGTTTATCTGTCATCCAGTTGCCGGCAGTGGAATTATTTCTTTCTGATATGATGCTATCTCAATGATTTGACACACATGGGTGAAATTTATGAGCCTTCTTGATTTTTACAAAAGACACCTCATGGATACAATTCTTCCCTTCTGGCGGCGGGCGATTGACAGCAAATATGGCGGGGTTTTTACCTGTTTCGATAACGCTGGCTCAAGACTTGTGAGCACGGATAAATACACATGGTCTCAGGGGCGTTTTGTCTGGGTGTGGTCAAGGATTGCAGACATGTGCCAGCGGAAGCTCATAGACGGCGAAGCGGATGAGTATTTAATCCATGCAGGAAAAACCGTGAATTTTCTTCGGCGCAACGTAATCATGGAAAACGGTCATTGCGCATTCCTTATGACAGAGACCGGCGAGAAAAAGGAGAGCATCGCTGGCGAGGGCTATGACACAAGCTATTTTGCGGATTGCTTTGTCATCCTCGGGTTTACAGAATATGCGCGGGTGGCGAAAAATGTTGAGACATTCGGCGAAGCACTCGCACTTTATGACAACCTGAATGGCAGATTAAAATCCGGCAATGTGCGCAGTGAGCCATACCCCATACCCGCCGGATTCAGGGCGCACTCCATGCCCATGATAATGCTCAATGTAACACAGGAACTCTCCTCCGCCGCAAAGACGCTCGGGCATGAGCGCGCGCTGGAACTTGAGAAGACATCTGTCTGCTATATGACCGAAATTATGGAGAGTTTTTATTTTGAAGATGGAAAGATTGCTGAAATCAGAACACCGGAAGGCACAGAGGCAAATACGGTCTTTGCCCGGCATCTGAACCCCGGTCATGCCATTGAGTGCATGTGGTTTATCATAACGACCGCTGAAAGAACCGATAAAAGAGATTTTCTCACAAAAGCCTTCCATGCAATAAAGACCATGTTCAAACTTGGTTGGGACGCCGATTATGGCGGGCTTTTTCGTTTCATTGACCGCAAAGGAGGCAAACCGCAGGGAAACATCAGCGGAAGCGCCTTTGAACACCTCATCCTTGACACATGGGACACAAAACTCTGGTGGCCCCACTCGGAGGCGCTTTACTCAACACTTCTGGGATATGAACTGACAGGCGACGATGATTTTCACACACTTTACGACATGGCGCATGAATACACCTTTCACACATTCCCAAACGATGATAAAAAGGTGGGAGAATGGATTCAGATTCGTGACCGCTTCGGTAAACCCGTCCAGAAGGTTGTGGCTCTGCCGGTTAAAGACCCATACCACATCATGCGCAATATCCTGCTCATCATTGAACTGCTCTCACAGACGCGCCGCTCTTCAGCCGCCTGACAGCATCACTGACATTTCGCGCCGTCAGACCTTAGATGACCCACGTTTCACCCTGTAAACATAAATCCCGTGCCTGCCTCCATCACGAGGAGGACGTCAACAATATCCATTAAATTAGGGAAACATATCTGACTTAATAGAGATGCCAACCTTTCACCTCTGATATATTACCCGGAAGGTCAAGAATGACCTCGTCTAAGAGGATATCATCATGCTTGAGCTTAACAATGACCTTTTCAGGCGGAAAGGCGAAATATGTATTCAGGTCAAGCAATAACGTGGGGGCGGGATTTATGAAACTCTTCACCTGCCGTTCAGAACCCCTGATGCCCACCAGTTCAAGGTGGGTGCCGGCTTTACTTGAAAGCTGTGTAATATTAATCATGTTGCCGACGCAAGTGGCGGTAATGAGTCTTTTAAAAATCCCAACACACCCAATATCGCGTGGAAAAATGCCTGCCTGAATTGCATAATTTGCCGATGTCCCCACACTATCCAGCATGTGCTCGCCCCAGAGGTCAACGACATGAGCGTCCGATATGACGCCCACACCCACAAGCGGTCCCGAAACCCCGCGCCAGTTTGCGTTGTAAAATGTGAAGACCTGTTTATCCCCACTGCCGAAGCGATGGACAAATATATTTCCCATAAGCGCCGGCAAAAAGGGTTTTATGGAGTCACTCGTAAATGCATCGGCATGTTCAGAAAAGAGTTCATGGGATTTTTTATAAAATTCAATCGTATGGCTGTCATACCATGAGGCAAGGTCACCCTTGACCCAGATACCTTCGCCATTAAAGCAGGCTTTCTTCAGCCCCTCCTCTGTCCAGTTGCGCGCTAAAAACATGCCATTGACGAGCTCAATCTGCTTGAAATCGGGAAAGCAAAAACGGAAGAGGTTGGTCTCCGTCGGTGAAATCTCATTGTCGCCATACCAGATGGTATAGGAAAATGAGCCATCCTGATATTGACTGATGACGTCCGCTGGAGTATATTCCGTATAAAGCGGGATGCCCTGCCTGACGGAATTCAATCCCTCACGTATCTTGCGGGTCATCTCGAACTCACCCCTGAGCGGGGGCTGTCCAACAGGGTGCCCATGGGTCGGACTATAGCAACTGGTGAAAGCCGGCGATGCCAGTCCGAACACATCGATATACATGGCGTATGCGCCAGTCTCCGCCACCACGGCAGAATATAATTCCTTCATATAATCCTGCCATGCGGCAACGTGTGGACAGATGATGACTTCATGCCCATCGCGGCTGTCCTGTCCAGATGCCAGGATGAGTTTCCATTCCTCGCCGTGCGCCTGATAAATAGTTGAACGGTCATCAAGAGCGTATCCTTCAATATAGAGACCCACAGGAATCCCCTGACCCTGAGCAAGGGCAATGCCGTCGCGGAAATTTTCCAGCCCGCCCAGCTCATACCTGCGGTAATCCCCCACGCGCCCGTATGTGGCAGACCAGCCCCAGCTGGAAATGTCAATCATGTCGGCACCGCCAAGAAATTGTGCGGCATTGGCAATCTCAGCGGGAAATGTATATTGATTCCGCACACGGTCAAAAAGATAACCGGAACCGCTAATCGGGTAATCCCGTCGGCAGGTATAAATCTCCTGAAACCATTTCTGCCTCGGAGACTTCGGAACATACCATGTGGAAACCCACTGGCAGTATGCGGTCATTGCCTGATGCCAGTCACCTGAATGGAAACCCAGCACAAAGGGAGCGATTTCCATCCGCCCGCCTGCCGGAAGTCCCACACGAGAAAGTGTTGGATATCTCACCGCAATGGAGGCGGAATTGCTCCCCTTCTTCAACCGGTAATACTTATTTATCAGGCTCAGGTCTTTAACTAATAGATAAACGCCCCATCCCTGACCGGCGTCATAGATGTCCATAAACTGCATCGGGAATTTGCCCGAATAACATTGTTCAACGTCCAGCGGCGAATCACCCAGTATAAACGTCTCGGAAGGGTAGGCATAATGAATATTCTGCCCATCCGGTCCCAGCTTCATGCCGGACAGGTCGGGAAATCGGAGCTCAAGCGAATGTGATGATACATCATTATTCTCAAGTAGAAGGGAGAATTGCGTTTCCGGGGTGCTGTCAATCTGCGCCGTCAATATCATCCCGATAATTCCCTCCCGACCCTTCAGGTCGAGTCCTATCTCGGCAATGGATAAATCTCCGCTCGTGCGGATATCTATACTCTTCGTCTCCAAATCAAGAGAGGAATAAGTACTTCCATCAAGTGTCAGGGTAAAAAGGGAGGGCGAGGTTGCCGTTCCATTGATATTGTGTCCGGTGAAATGGCTCACCAATTCCCGGAACACAAAGCCCTGCGCAAGGTCAAATCCATACCGGGCATAGGTGTTTTCAAGAATCAGACTATCAGTGGTGTGCTGGATGTAATGTTGGATGTACGAAGGTTCCGGAGCGGCAACAACGGTTTCAGGGAGTGGAATCTCAAACGCCTCCTCATAAAAGCGATTTCCCGACACATTCAGCGTAAGGGCTGAAAGGGCAAATAGTCCACCGTCCATGAAATCATACAGCTTTATTGAATTAATTATCTTTGATGGGTCAGCGGGACAGGCAAGGGCGCAGAAGGTGCGGTTTGGAATTTTGTGCAATCCAGAGGCAACATCCACAGGAAAAAAATCCTCATGGGTGCCGTCCATGTATGAAATCTTCACATAAAACCTCTCCGTCTCATCTATAACTGAAACGATTTCATCAGAGGTGGAATTTTCGCGTCCGGGGAGATAGATGCCGAGAAGGAAATAGACCTCACACGCCGATTGCCCTATGGGAATCGTGACCGACGAAAGACCGGCGATGTCCGTGGCTACAAGATTTGGATTCTCACACCTTATGCGGAAGGGTATGCGGTTGTCCGCAGAAATCTCCTCATTACTGAACCATGGGACATTCAAGGACATCCTGGGAAGTAGCTGGTCTGCCTTTGCATTGAAAAGAGTGCTCAGGTCAATCATCGAAAATCCCGCCGTGCCACTGGTCAAACTGTCCCATCCGGTCTCAAGCGTGGTATAATAGCTCAGGTCTATACGAGGGTCACCGGCAACAAACTGAAGCTTCGCAATCTCAATGAAGGCATTCCCGCTTACATCACTCTGCACCTGAATTGCCATTTGATTTGTTGAGGTGATGCTTATCGGCGCCGCACCCCAGCGCCAGGCACCATCATCAATTATGTCCGCCTGATAAAACGGGCGCGACTCTCCTGACCCGCTAAGCCAGATGGCGTAATTCGAAGTGCTCGCCTTGATATTGCGACATCGATATCGCATCAGGACATAATTATATGTCCCTGTGTCCTGTGAACCAATTGACATATTTTGCCACTTCATCCCCTTGTTCGCATCATTCACCGAAAAGAGAAGCGAGTTTCCCGTGAAGCTCACGGAGTAGTCGGAAGAGATATTGGAGGAGCTCAGCCAATCAGGTCTTGCCTTCCATGAACTCACTTGTGTCAGGTCAAGTTCAAATCCTACCTCTGCTGGAGGGAGTGATTGAGGCAAGGGATATTCAAACCCCGGCGTGACGTCAGTGAAATCAAACTGGTCTATTGTGAGGGTGGCGGTTGTTGAGGCGTTGGCGGAAAGATGAATCTGCACGCCTGACACCTGAAGGGAAGAGGCGAGGAGAAAACTCAGGTCAATTGTCTGAACATGGTGAGCACCATCCACCTGAATCTGGTTGGTGAAGAGCGCGGTATTCCAGGCATCAAGTCCCGTGCATAAACGCACAAGTGGAGAAACCGTCTGTGTGGAAATTCCCGTGGCGATATATCCAATTGTAAGGTAATGATGAAAATCAAGCCAGACGGGACGGAGCGATTGCTTCCAGTTCATTTCATGTCCGACATCCGGCACACAGAAAACCGACGCCTGCCCCTCCACCCTGACCCAGGCGGCATCTGAGGGATTTGTAAGCCCTGGTCTCCACTCCTCCCATAGCTCAGGAGCATCCAGCACCGCACGTCGCCCGAGAGAAAGGTCAACGGCAAAAAGTGAAGAAACAAAAAGACTCGCAATCGCCGTCATAATAAATAAACGGACGCTGTTCATATCAGTTTCATTCCCGAAATTATGTTTGCGTCACTATTCACAAACGCGACCGATTTTTTTTGGCGGTCATCTTTATTTTGACTTTGCTACGCTCTTTATTTATTTCATATCCAGTTTGATTCAACTTTCGCAATGAAATTATTAAGCCGCGCCGGAAAGGTAAAAATAAGGGGATGCAGGTGTCATTTATCAGGGAACATTTAATAAAACCACATTCCGGGCGGAAGATTTTCAGATTGAGATTTATTCTCCCGCTTTTCCTCTTTTTTGGCGCTATAAATATTTTCTGCCTCCTTCCATTTATTATTCATCGCCAGCTCCCCTGCAATACAATGATCGACACAAACCGCTGTTTCGTAACTGTCCGGCATTTCGGACAGCATGAAATTTCTCAGGGACGTTTTCCGCAATTACTCAACATTTTTTCCGGACATGACGTTTCCAGTTTCGGACAGGGATACTGTTATCCAACAACCCTGCTCGGCATTTTTATAAACATTTCCGATGTCTGGTATTATCTCGGCGACCTATGGCTGCACTGGACACTTGCCGCGCTCACGATGACGCTTTATGCCCTCAGGCTCCGACTCTCTCTCCTTGCGGCGATAATAGCGGGCATTGTCTATGCCTACACCGCCCCGATACTCTGGAGATTTCAGGGGCACTGGACATTTATCCATCTCCTTCCCTATCTGCCTGCACTCCTTATCATCACAGATGAAATCCTGAGTCCCTCATGGTGTCCTAAAAAGGAGCGCCTGATGGCATCGGGTGGGGTCATTCTGGGGTTAATGTTGCTGTCGCAGATGATACAGATATTGTATTATATGGCACTTGTGCTAACTCCTTATATTCTTTTGAGACTGATATTGCGGGGGAAAAAGAGGGGCATAATGCGCGTTTTTATCATCTCAGTCATGATTTTCATCCTTGCGATTCTTTTGTCAGCCCCCGTTTTCTTACCAATGCTTTTGAACGTGAAGAACTCCTTCAGAAATGTTGTGGCAGGGGCGGATTTTGCCTCAGCGCATCCGCTTGTCTATTCCCATTTTTATTCCCTTCTATTCCCTGATTTCTTTTTCTCGAGTAAGGGATACTGGGGCGGGGGATTACCATTTGAATCCTTATTTTCAGCAGGTGCGGGTGTTCTTTTTCTGTCTATAGTCGGACTTCTTGTGACAGGGTTTGCCATCGGGAGGGCGCGCTTCAGGATGATTTTCCCTTACCTGCTATTCATTGTGGCGTTTATCCTCGGCTTCGGGAAAGCCATGCCATGGTTTAACCTCCTTGTTAAATACCTACCCTTATACGCCTCATTTCGGGCGCATGGCAGGGTGAGCTTTTTAATCATCATGGCACTGGCGATTTTCTCCGCCGAGGGGATGCAGGCGATTATAAACCTCGTGATAACCGAGCGGAAAAAAAATCGGATACATCTATTCATTTTACTGGCAGGTGTGGTGGCAATGATTACCTCGCTCTGGCTTATGTGTCACTTCAGAACCAACGAAGGGACATATAAGTGGATGATGTCTCACAACCTTACACCCGGCTGGACAAAAACCATAAGGGATAAAGACATTCAGAATGTCAGGACTTCAGCCCTCAGTGCAATCAGACCCATCCTGATGATTGCACTTGGCATAACTCTCCTCACACTTGCATCCCATCTGAGCCGGAAGCATGGACTGAAACTTGATGTCCTTGTCTTACTGTTTATAATATTCACCTTTGTGCGAGACGTAAATATCCACCAAAAGATCATCATGTCAAAAATGTCGCCACCCATTCAAGAACTTATTCCGCGCAAAGTTGACGATTGCCTCCACCGCATCAGTGCGCTTCCTCCTCCTCACGGAAAAATCTGCAACATGTCTACTCATTTTGCCAATGCGACGCTCCTTTATCCCAATCTTGAAGACGTCGCAGGGGTGGATGTTAACGTTTCCGCAAAGTACGGTCTATTTCTGAATAAAGTCCAAAAGATGCACCCGGACATTTTGCAGATAACCTCATTTTTCGGGTTCATGCAGGAGCCCATTTTGAAAAGTCTTTCCATTCGTTGGATACTTATTGAAAAAAATGATTTGTGGAAGATCCTCATCCCGCCGGTGAAAATTAAGACTATTGCAGAGGAAAATAATCTGCTCCTTCTCGAATATCTTGACTGGACGCCGGAGGTCATCTGTGAAAATTCGCAAAGTAATATAGAAATTCTGACGCTCCGACCGGGGTTCCTTGAGGCACGGATAAAAGGCGCTGGGGAAAAGGGCATCCTGTTCAAGTCCGTTGCCTCGCCATACTGGAAGGCACAATTTAATAACATACCGGTTAAATGGGTGGAAGAGACGCCGTGGATGCGAGTAAAGGTCAATGGCGAAGGGATTCTGAAATTCCGATTTATCAACATCTGGCTGAGAATTGGTGCATGGCTCTGCGCTTTTGGGATTATCTTAACTCTCGCGCTTTTCATCAGGAGCTTCATGCGCCAGTCCAACACCGGTCATGAAACCTCTTGACGCGCAATGTCCTGTATTTCTATTCATGGTTTACTACCTTTGAAGGGGGCAATTATGAATATTCACGGCACAACCGTTCTGGCAATAAGGCACAAGGGACAGATTGCCATTGCGGGCGATGGTCAGGTAACAATTGAAAACACTGTAATGAAAACAAAGGCGCGAAAGGTGCGGCGCCTCTTTCAGGACCGCATCCTGTGCGGATTTGCAGGCGCCACGGCGGATGCCATGTCTCTCTTTGAAAAACTCGAGGTGAAATTGAAGGAATATAATGGCAGTCTCACACGGGCGGCGGTGGAACTTGCAAAATTGTGGCGCACGGATAAATACCTGCGAAACCTGCAAGCCCTCCTTATTGCGGCGGACAAGGAGAAACTGCTCGTCATTTCCGGCACGGGCGATGTCATTGAGCCGGATGACGATATGGCGGCAATTGGCTCAGGCGGTGGTTATGCACTTGCCGTGGCGCGCGCCCTCAAAAAATTCACAGACCTTGATGCCCCCACCATCGCACAGGAGGCACTGAAAATCGCCGCCGGCATCTGCATCTATACCAATGAAGAAATTACTATGGAGACCCTTCCCATCGAGTGATGTCCCATCCGCTTATACGAATTCACCACGGGTGAAGAAATTCTTGACCACAGGTTTTTCACAAGCCAGCGCCTCAGCGAGCGTTCCTAAGAATACCATACCTCCATTATCCAGCATCAGGACCCGGTCGGCAATGGTCTTGATGGAGTCAAGCTCATGTGTGACCGCAACAATTGTGACACCGAGAAGCCGGCGCAGGTCAATTATGAGATGGTCAAGACCTGAGGCAGTGACGGGGTCAAGTCCCGCTGACGGTTCGTCAAAGAAGAGGAGTTCAGGGTCAAGCGCCAGCGCCCGCGCCACACCCGCACGTTTCCTCATCCCGCCGGAGATGTCAGACGGCATGTAATATGCCGCATCGGCAAGTCCTACAAGACTGAGTTTTATCATGACAAGCGCCTTGATTGTCTCTTCAGGGAGATTGGTCCGCTCCCTGAGCGGCAGAGCCACATTATCAAACACCGGCATGGAATTGAATAGAGCCCCGCCCTGATAAGAAATCCCGATGCGACGCAAAATTCCGTAAAGCTCATCCTCCTCAAGATTCGTCACTTCCCTGCCCCAGTATTTCACCGAGCCGGAAACTGGTTCCACAAGGCGTGTGATATTTCGCAGGAGGGTGCTCTTTCCACAGCCACTCTTGCCCAGAACCACGAGGATTTCGCCCTTATACACAGAAAATGAAATCCCTTCAAGGATGCGCATCTCCCCATATTCCGCCACGAGGTCTTTAACCTCCAGCACCGGCGTCGCCTTTTCAGATGCCTGTTCCCTCTCATTCATTAGCAATCACCCTCATCAAAACGTGTAATAAAAAAGCGTGGCGAAAATAACATCCGAGGTCACGATGAAAAAGATGTCCATCACAACCGAGCGCGTCGTTACAAGTCCCACACCTCGCGCCCCGCCAGTCACGTGCATGCCGTTGTGGCATCCCACAAGGACAATGATAACTGCAAAGACAAGACTCTTCAGCAATCCCTGAATCATGTCGCCTATCTGCAAGGAAAGAATGGATTCCCGTATCCACATCCCTGAATCCATCCCGAGGATAAATATCGCCACATGCAGTCCACCCCACACGCCCGCCGCCATCGCAATCACGACAAGACACGGCATCGCCAGAACCATCGCCACAACCTTTGGCGCAATCAGAAAATATGAGACGTTAAACCCCATCCCCTTCAGGGCATCTATTTCCTCCTGCACCTCCATGGTCGCCATCTCCGCCGCAATTGCCGCACCGCTCCGCGCCGAAACGATGACGGACGTCATGATGGGGGCAAGCTCCCGCGCAAATCCAATCGCCACCAGGTCCGCCACGTAGATGCTTGCACCCCAATTGCGCACCTGCGCGGCGGCAAGCATTGACACAATAAATCCGAGCAGATAATTGAGCAGAACCACAATTCCAATGGCGCGGACACCCATCTCATGAAGCTCATCCATCACGATCTGCCAGCGCAGACCCTTTTTGCCAAAAGGCGCCATGAATGTCCAGTAAAGGACATCGATGACGAGGTTTCGGGCTTCTGTGCATTCCTGTTTTACCTTGTAATATGTGTCACCTAATCTCTCAAAGATACCGGGGTTACGGGGAGGCTCTTTGTCCATATATTCAATACCCGGTGCAATCATGCGAAGATATTCGGAAACAAGTCCTGTTGCCCCACGGTATTCAAACCGCGCCCCCAGTGAGACCGCATAATGTTTGATGCGGAGAATCCACGTCCCGCCCAGACTATCGATCTTTCTCACATCCTGCAGGTCAAGGACCAATGACCCGCCACCAACTGTAAGACGCTTTTTCACATCCTCAAAGAGAGCCTGTCCTGCTTCAAGATTCAACTCGCCCGTTGCCTTTATATGAAGTTCCTCTGCCAATCCCGCTCTCCCGAACATCAATTTCATTGACCGTATAAACACATATCAGACAGTCTGAACCGCCTTCAAGAAAAAGCATACACCTGTTAATCAGTTTTTGGGATGCACTCTGACGGTGAATTTATTTGCGTTTTAACAGAATGCGCAGTGCGCGGTTCATCTCAGGAATGCGGAAGATTCTGCCGAAGAGGACGTATAGTCCGCCACCAACACCCACGCTTATGAGCATATAAGCGGCTTTTAAAACAAAATGGTCGGGGGGATGGAGATAGAGAAGTCCCTTATGAAATGCCCAGGCGCCAAGCCCCATGCAAATAGATGCGGCAAGGGTTGGATAAAAAGTGCGTCGCACAGCCCTGATAAATGCAGGACCAAAAAGTTCCTTTTCGCCACGATACAATATGCAAAAATTAATGCCATCCGCAATGGCGGTGGCAAGGGCAAGTCCTCCTTGCTCTAACGGGGTAAAGAGTATGAAGAACGTATTAAGACAGATGTTGGATGCGAGTCCTATCAGGCTTGCCTTGAAGGGCGCCATGACATTTTCACGGGCGTAATAGACAGGCGTGATGATGCGCAGAAAGCTGACGGGCACAAGACTCAAGGAGTAAAATGTCAGGGCAAAATTGGTGTTGTAGCTCGCCTCCGCCGTCCAGCGCCCGCGCTGTAAAATCACCTCAACAATGGGCTGACCAAGAAAAATCAAACCGGCGGTGGCGGGGATGAAAATAATCATAAGGAGGCGGAAGGCAAACGAGACAGTTTCCCTCAGCTCTTTCTCTTTCCCCTCGAGAAGCAGGTGCGAAATCTGCGGCAGGATTGCCGTGCCGATGGAGGCGGCGAAAAGCGCCAGTGGAAACTGGATTATCTGGTTGGCATAACGCAGACACGTAATGCGTCCCGGACCAATAAAGTTCGCAAAGTTGGCATCAACGCTGACATTAATCTCCACAACGGCGAGTCCAATAGTGGCGGGAATCATCATCTTGAAGAGCGAGCGCATATAAGGCGTTTTGGGTTTCAAGACGGGGATATAGTGAAATCCGCGCCTGAGAAGGGGCGGAATCATAATCGCCACGCGCAAAATGCCTGCAATTGCCACCGCCCATGCAAGCACAAATGTAAAAGGTCTCTGCGCCATGTGGGCATAAAGCAGACCACCCACGATAATTGTGACGTTCATGGTCACGGAGCCAAACGTGGGCGTGGAGAAATGTCGGTGGGAGTGCAGGATGCCCATCAACAGTGCGCCAATGGTCATGAATATGAGATATGGGAACATGATGCGGGTCAGCCCAATGCCAAGATTTATATACTCCGTCTGCCCCTTAGTGAAAAATTTTATGCCCCCGAAGGCAATGAAGAGCTCCTTAGAAAAGATAATGCCCGCGAGGGTCATAATCAGGGTCACAACAAAAAAGATATTAATTGCGTTTGAGACAAAGCGCCATCCGTGCGTCTCCTCGTCCTCCTTGCGTGCGCGGGAATAAACGGGAACAATGAAGGCAGAGAGGGCGCCTTCGCCAAGCACGCGCCGTGTGAGGTTGGGGATTTCAAAGGCGATATTGAAGCAGTCGGAGAAATATCCGGCGCCGAGCCGAGCCGCAATAATGGCGTCCCGCACAAGCCCCAGCATCCGCGAAAGAAGCGTGATGCTTCCGACCACCCCCGCTGATTTCAAAAGCGACCTTTTTTCCGCCACCAGTTTCCCCTCTATGCAAAAAGATAATTCATCTCATTAAAAGCAAAAATGAAAAGAAGCAAAGAAATTTTATAAAAAAGAAACTTATCTTCAGCATTAAATACTAAAATGGACATTCGAATGATATATAAAATCATATTTGAAAAATAACTTGCACAATCTACTCAAGCATAACAATATTTTTACCGAGATCTCATTGATAAAGCAACAAAATGGAATCTTTGACGTTTATAGTATTGGCACAACTGGTTCTTCGCCCCCAGGGGATGAGCTAATGGTATTTATTCCTCGATTCAGCATTACGAACTCCATGACATCTGCCCTGACGAAAATAGAGCGGGCGCGGGGTTTTATAGAAGCGGCTAAACTCTCCGAAGATTGGATTGCCCAAATGCAGAATCGCGCCTTCATCCGGGAAGCCCACTTCACAACGCACATCGAAGGAACTCATCTCACTCTGGAACAATCGGAAAAACTTCTTGCGGGCAAAAAGGTGCCGGAAACCAATCCTGATGACGTCCGGGAACTTCTGAATTATCGCCAGGCTTTTGACCTGGTGTCTGGTTACATTGGCAACGGACAGCCACTCACTGAAGGGTTGATTCGTGAAATCCACCGGAGATTGGTCCAGGGTGTGCGTGGGAACTCTGCGGCACCGGGTGAATACCGCAAAATACAGAACTACGTCGTCAACGCGACAACCGGCGAGACGGTTTATATACCCCCATCTGCTAATGATGTGCCACATTTGATGGCAGAACTTGTTAAGTGGCTTAACACGACTCAGGAAGTAAGCCCGATCATTGTTGCGGGCGTTGCCCAGTTTCAAATTGTTCACATACATCCATTTCTTGACGGTAACGGACGGACCGCCCGACTGCTCTCTACGCTTTGCCTTTACAGAAATGGTTATGACTTCAAACGTCTCTTTATTATCAGCGAACTTTATGATAGAGACAGGTCCCGCTATTACCGAGCTCTTCAGAGCGTGAGGGAACATGGCATGGACTTGACCAATTGGCTGGAATATTTCACGGAGGGGCTTGCAACACAGATGCACGAGGTTCAGGAACGCGGGAAGCGAGTTATCAGGCGCGATGTGCTTCTATCAAAGGCGCGCAAACTTGGATTAAAGGAGCGACCGATTTCCGTTTTTGCATTTTTAATTGACCAAGGCAAAGGGACAATAACTGAATGCGAAGCGGCACTTAAGATTAACCGCCGCACTTTGCAACGTGACTTAAAACTCTTAATAGGTCTTGGGTTTGTGGAGGAAATAAGCACAAATCCAACCGATCCAACCAAATATTATAAACCTTTACTGTGACAAGCTGTGACAGATTACTGTGACAAGCTATGACACAAGGTGTGTCAAACAAAGAACGAATAATCCCATCCTGTAAAATTACTTAATCCTTGATTAAATTTCCTTTTTCATCCTTCATACTTCATCCTT
>Ga0172366_10002392_pt1 | contig 14680 bp, 19 predicted proteins | sample LakKivSesite69cm_FD_114533 | JGI IMG/M metagenome (GOLD analysis project Ga0172366, IMG submission 114533) | Sediment microbial communities from Lake Kivu, Rwanda - Sediment site 69cm | ecosystem: Environmental > Aquatic > Freshwater > Lake > Sediment | place: Rwanda: Western Province, Lake... | reverse complement strand
GCATACGAGCCTCCTGCCCACCGGGGTGCGCAGGGTCTACGGCACGTTTGCGCCGGGCGACGCGGTGAGCATCCAGCGAGTGGGCGGCGGCGAGATTGCGCGAGGCATCGCGAGATACTCCGCCGAAGACGTGCGTAGGCTCGCCGGGCGGCATTCCAATGAGATCGGGGTGATCCTCGGCTACGATCACGGCGACGAGATCGTCCATCGGGATAACCTCGTGACCGTCGTAAACGGCGGCTGGGACAGGCTCGCATTCAGCAAGACCGAGGCGTAAACCCCGTATCAGCGGGAGGTGAAGGCAATGTCGGACAAGGCTCTGAAAAGCTTGATGAAGCGCGTTGATGCGCTTTCTCTGGATGAGCAACTCCGTCTCACGGCGTATCTCGTGGAGCGAATGCGTAACTCAGTGCCGCGTCAGGCTCCCCGGCGGAGATGGAAAGACTTGATCGGGCTTGCAGAGTATCCCATGCTTGGCGAAGATGCGCAGGCATGGGTTTCGAGGACCCGCCAGGAATCCGACGTAGGACGTGAGATATGAAGATATCTGAGCGACTTCGCCTTGCGCAGAGAGTGTTCTTCGATACCGCACCGATCATATACCTTGTCGAGAAGAACCCGCGGTACTTCCCGACCATGAAAGCAGTCGCCGACCTTCACGAAACAGGTGCGATTACCGTCGTCACATCACCTATAACACTGGCGGAATGCCTTGTTACCCCATATCGAACGAACCACGTACTCCTTCAAAGACGATTTGTCGACGTAATCATGTCCGGCGAAAACACTGTCTTCGAGGTAATTGATGGGGACATGGCCGTGGACGCGGCCAGATTACGAGCGCAGTATAGTATGCGGCTTGCCGACGCATTTCAGATCGCAGTGGCGCTCCGCGCGGGTTGCGATGCCTTCCTTACGAATGATGGGGTGTTCAAACGAATTACCGCACTTGACGTGATCACCCTCGACGACGTGGAAGCGGGGTAGCCTCGTTCCGGCGACGGCGGAACCGAATGATGCCACAGGGTATTTTTCACGATCTTTAAAAAGGCTTGTACATCGGTATTGTGACACGACAAGGTCGGATGATAGCTGATTCGCTTGGTGAACGAGGAGGGTTCTCATGGACCTGAAGGCATACGTGCGGGAGTGTGGCCTGCGGGCGCGAGACGCCGCCGCCCGCATGGCGACGCTCGACAGCGCAACCAAGGAGCGTGCGCTCCGGGCGATGGCGCGGGCGATCAGCGACCGGGCCGCGTTCATCAAGCAGCAAAACGAGCGCGACCTCGCGGAAGCGCGGGAAGCGGGCCTCGCCTCCGCGATGATTGACCGGCTGACCCTCAACGACAAGCGCATCGCCGGGATGACCCAGGCCGTCAACGAGATCGCCGCGCAGAACGACCCGGTGGGCGAGATCGAGCACATGGTCTGTCGTCCGAGCGGAATCCGGGTCGGGAAGATGCGCGTGCCCATCGGCGTAGTCGGCATCATCTACGAATCGCGTCCGAACGTCACCGCCGACGCCGCCGCGCTCTGCCTCAAGGCGGGGAATGCGTGCATCCTGCGCGGCGGAAAGGAAGCGTTCCATTCCAATATGGTGCTCGCGAAAATCCTCTCCGAGGCAGGGACCGCTGCCGGGCTGCCGGAGCACGCCGTGCAGCTCATCGAAGTGACCGACCGGGCGACGGTGGCGCTCCTGGCGCAGGCGGAAGGGCTGGTGGACCTGATCATCCCGCGCGGAGGGGAAGCGCTCATCAGAGCGGTCGTCGAGGCTGCCCGCGTGCCGGTGATCAAGCACTACAAGGGCGTGTGCCATACCTACGTGGACGCCGACGCCGATCTTGAGATGGCGCAGCGCCTTTGCTTCAACGCCAAGGTGCAGCGCCCCGGCATCTGCAACGCCATGGAAACGCTTCTCGTGCATCGCGCCGTCGCGGAGAAGTTCATCCCGCCGATGTTTGCCGAGTACAGGAACGCGGGCGTCGAACTGCGCGGCTGCGAAAAGACGCGGAAGATAGACCCGACGGCGAAGCCCGCGACGGAAGAGGACTGGTACGCGGAGTATCTTGAACTTATCCTCGCCGTGCGTATCGTTGAGAGTATGGACGAGGCGATTTCCCACATTCGGACGTACGGGTCGGCGCACACCGACGCAATCGTCACGGAAAACGTCCGCACCGCCGAGCGTTTCGTGCGGGAGGTGGATTCGTCGAGCGTCATGGTGAACGCCTCCACGCGGCTTTCCGACGGGGGCGAATACGGGCTTGGCGCGGAAATCGGCATTTCGACCGACAAGCTCCACGCGCGTGGGCCGATGGGAGCCGCAGAATTGACGACGTACAAATGGATCGTATACGGCGACGGAGCGATTCGGCAGTAGAACCGGCGGCCACACAGCCCCGGAACCCTTTGAAAGCCGCATGGACCACCTTCAGGAAGCTCCGTCCGCGAGCGATGGTGCTCCTCGTGAGCGGGGCGCTCCTGCTCTTGTACCTCTTCATCGGAGGCAGCGACGGGTTCTACGCGCACTGGCGGTTGAACCGGGAAATCGCAAGGCTCGAACGCGAGAACGCGCTGCTGCGCGAACAAAACGACCAACTGCGGGACCACATCGCACGGCTGAGGAACGACATGGCGTACATCGAGCGAATCGCCCGCGAGCGCTACGGCATGGTGCGGCCAGGCGAGCGAGTCTACCGGATTCTTCCCCCGTCCCGGAATGGGACGCCGTCCCGGAATGGGACGCAAGGGGAGAGCCGGAAAGGAGGCGGGAATGAGTGACCTGGAAACTCCTCGGCGGCGCTGGATGCACTGGTTCAAGCTCAACTTTCTCACGGGGCTTGTCGCGCTGGCCCCCGTGGTGATCACGGCGTACCTCCTCTGGTACCTGTTCTTCACCATTGACAACTGGCTCGCCGGACTCTACCGCCTTGTCCCCTGGCTCACCATCAACGGGCGACCCGTGCCGGGGCTGGGCTTTGTGAGCGTCATTATCATTATCCTGCTTGCTGGGGTCATCGCACGGAACCTTGTCGGCGGTCAGCTTCTGCGCTCGGTCGAGATGCAGTTGACGAAAATCCCGATGGTTCGCGGCATCTACAACGCGGTCAAGCAGATCAGCCAGGCGTTCTTCGGGAGCAATCGCGCCGTCTTTCGGCAGGTGGTGCTCGTGCCGTTCCCGACGCGAGGAATCTACGCGGTCGGGTTTCTCACCGCCGAAGCCGCCACGGAGATCGACCGGAAGCTCAATGAGGACATGGTGAGCGTATTCCTGCCCACCACGCCGAACCCCACTTCGGGGTACCTGCTCGTGGTGAGCCGCCGCGATGTCATCGAATTGAGCATGACGGTAGAGGAAGCGATGAAGCTCGTGATCTCCGCCGGAGCCGTCATCCCGGAAGACCGCGTGGAGAGCTTACTCATGCGGCGGGCAGGCGAGAAGCTCCCGGACGAGCGCCCCGAAAAGGAAGAGCCTCGCCCGGCTCCGGCTCCCGCGCTCTCGTCAACGCAGAATACTGCCTCGTCGTGATACTCGGTCGAACGGGACGTTCCGTGCTACCGCAAGATGCCCCGGCGGAGAGAATGCGGTGCCGACGCTCGTCACCACACACGCGCTCGTGTTGAGCCGTCGCCCCTGGTCGGAGTCAAGCCAGGTCGTCACGTTGCTCACCCCCGACCTCGGCAAACTCCGCGCCGTAGCACGCGGTGTGCGGAGGCTGAAAAGCGAGGTGGGGCCTGCGCTGGAGCCGATCACGGAAAGTGAGGTGGTCCTCTCCCAATCGCCGCGTAGCGACCTCGCCCAGATACGGTCGGCGGAGGTGGAAGAGTTTTACTCCGGCCTGAAGCGTTCTCTCGTGCGGGTGGCGCTCGCTGGTGCGCTCTGCGAACTTGCGGACCGGGCAATGCCGGAGGAGGAAGCGAACTTGCCGCTTTACGAGCACGTTCGCACCGCGCTCCGGGGAATAGAACGCTCCGACGACCGTCCGGCGGTGAACTGGCTCTGGTGGGCGGCGTTGCAGCTGGCTGCGGACCTGGGGTATGCGATGCAGTTTGGCGCGTGCGTCAGGTGCGGCTCGACCGAATTGCCGCATCCGGAGTTCAGCGCCGCCGAAGGCGGTCCGGTATGCGCGAATTGCCGAGCGGCAGATCGCCGGGCGACGGACTGCCGCGCATGGTTCCCAGAGACCCAGAGGACGTTGCTCCGGCTGGCGGAGGTCTCCGCCGAGGAGCTTGTCTCGCACCGGATACCGAAGCAGATCAACCGGGAGATTCGCGCCCTGCTGGAAGAGTTCTTCCGTTTTCACATACCTGGTTTTGACCGTCTGAAGTCGCTTGATATATTGACGACTTCGGCAGAACCGTCATTGAGACCGGAGTCTCCGGCGTCGCCAGGCTGATGCGGAGCCGGAGGTCCTCCCGTCGCGCACTCTGTCGCATCCGTTCCCTGCGAGAGGAAGGCCAATCCTCCGACGCAGACGGCAAAGGAGTATTCATGGCGAAAGCGCCTGACGTTTTGGAACAGTTGGTATCGCTCTGCAAGCGCAAGGGGTTTATCTACCAATCAAGCGAAATCTACGGCGGCCTGAACGGCTGCTGGGACTACGGCCCGCTCGGCACGGAGTTGAAAAAGAACGTCCAGGAAGCGTGGTGGCGTGCGATGACCGTCGAGGAAGACGACATCGAAGGGCTGGACGCGAGCATCCTCATGCACCCGCGAGTCTGGGAAGCCTCCGGGCACGTCGCGGAGTTCACCGACCCGCTCGTTGACTGCACCCACTGCAAAGCGCGGTTCCGCGCCGACCAGATTGAGGACGAGCAGTGTCCTTCCTGCGGGATGCGGGGCACGCTCACCGAGCCGCGCAAGTTCAACCTGATGCTCAAGACGTTCGTCGGCCCGGTGGAAGACGCGGCGTCGGTGGTTTACCTGCGCCCGGAAACCTGTCAAGGCATCTATCTGGATTACCAGAACGTCATGACCGCCATGCGCCGCAGGATTCCCTTCGGCATCGCGCAGGTGGGCAAGGCCTTCCGCAACGAGATCAACCCGCGCTACTTCGTCTTCCGCTCGCGGGAGTTCGAGCAGATGGAGATGCAATACTTCGTCAAGCCGGGCACGGATATGGACTATTTCGCCCTGTGGCGCGACAAACGCCTTCAATACTATAAAGACCTCGGCATCCGCTCCGACAAGCTGCGCCTCATGCCTCACGAGAAGCTCGCGCACTACGCTTCTGCGGCGGTGGACGTGGAATACGAGTTCCCCTTCGGATGGGGCGAGATCGAGGGCATCCACAACCGCACGGACTTTGACCTCCGGCGGCATTCGGAGTATTCCGGCAAGGACCTGAGCTACTTCGACGACCAGACGCGGGAGCGATTCATCCCGTACATCATAGAAGTATCGTCGGGGCTTACCCGCTCGCTCCTTGCGTTCCTGTGCGACGGGTACGCCGTGGAGCAACTGGAGAGCGACACGCGGACGGTGCTTCGCTTCCACCCGCGCCTTGCGCCTATCAAAGCGGGGATTTTCCCGCTCGTCAAACGCGACGGGATGCCGGAAAAGGCGCGCCAGATCGAGCGGCAGTTGAACCCGTTCTTCCGCGTGTTCTACGACGAGGGCGGCGCGGTCGGCAGACGTTACCGCCGCATGGACGAGGTGGGCACGCCCTTCTGCATCACCGTGGACTCGCAGACGATGCAGGACGACACCGTCACCATCCGCGACAGGGACACGATGGCGCAGGAGCGGTACCCCATCGCCAACCTCGTGCAGGTGCTTGCGGATAAGATCAATACGTGGCAAAGGCCGAAGGAGTGAAGCTGCTTTGGAGGTGGCAACCCCTACGCAGCAAGGACGCCATGGGACGAGAATAGATGCCAGTCAGCTACTCAGACCGGGAAATTGCTGCATTGCTTCGCGAGAGGAAACCGCTTCCACCGAATTACCAAACGCGGATCCGGTTGAGGAACAAGCGCGGCCACAAGGAGCGGGAGCTCGACATCACAGGCGCGCAGGGAACTCAGTTCCGCTTGATCTTACGACAGAGCGACTTCAACCCGCTTGACTTCTCCATTATCCTTGCTGTGTGCCCCGTGGGTTCGAACCAAGTTTTTCGCCTGCGCAGGTACAACGGCAAACATGAACACACGAATCATATCGAGGAGCAAACGTTTTATGATTTCCACATCCACGAAGCCACCGAACGCTATCAGGAGTTGGGTACGCGGGAAGACACTTACGCCGAAAAGACGGACAGGTACTCGGACTTCCACTCTGCGCTGCACTGTATGATCCGTAATTGTGGGTTCGATATGCCGGAAGATGATCAGCAAACGCTGTTCGAGGAGGCACAGTCATGACCATTGAGACCATCGAACGCGATTTTCGAGAGAAGGTGTGCGCCAAGATACGGATTACCGGCGAAGGCGTTGAGCGATACCGCATCTTCACCCCGTTCCTCTTCGAGGATGGCGACCACCTTGCGATTGTCTTGAAGAATGAGAACTCTCGCTGGGTCCTTTCGGACGAAGGCCACACCTACATGCATCTCACATACGACCTTGATGAAAGGGAGCTTCAGGAAGGAACGCGTGAGAAGATAATCAGCAATGCTCTCGCCAGCTTCAAAGTGGAAGATCGCGACGGAGAGCTAATTCTTCCGGTGAGAGACGATCGGTACGGGGACGCGCTCTACTCATTTGTTCAGGCTCTGTTGAAAATTACTGACGTATCCTTTCTCTCCCGTGAACGCGTGCGATCCACCTTTATGGAGGATTTCCAAGCGTTCATGACAGAGACGATTCCTTACGACCGGCGAACGTTCGATTGGCACGACCCACTACGCGACCCGCAGGGCACGTACACCGTAGACTGCCGTGTCAACGGTATGCCTCGCCCTCTGTTCGTCTACGCACTTCCTAACAACGACCATACACGCGATGCGACGATCTCCCTGCACCAGTTCGAGAAATGGGGACTTTCGTTCCACACACTGGCGATTTTCGAAGATCAAGAATCCATCAACCGCAAGGTGTTAGCTCGGTTCAGCGACGTGTGTGAGAAACAGTTTTCAAGCATGGTGGGGGCGAATAGAGAGAGAATCGTCCGGTACCTTCAGGACACTGTACGGCTACAAGTATAATTATATTACCAACTTTTTGAATACCCAACGAAAAAGGAAAGGATGCGGGACCATGAAGAAGACGCTACGCGTGGGGATCGTGGGCACCGGCTCAATCGGCATGATCCATCTGGCAACGTACCAACGGATACCGGAGTACAGGGTCACCGCCGTCTGCGACACCCGTGAGGCGGCCCTCGAACAGGCAAAGGCGAAGTCGGGCGCGCCTGGCTTTGCGGACTACAGGAAGCTCGTCGAGCAGAAGGATGTGGATATTGTCGCCGTCTGCACGCCGAACCACCTCCATGCGCCGGTCGCGGTGGCCGCGCTTGAGGCGGGGAAGCACGTCTTCCTCGAAAAGCCGATGGCCTACAACGTCAAGGGCGCAAAGCAGATCATCGCCGCACGCGACAAGTCGGGCAAGATGGTGCAGGTCGGCGTGTGCCAGCGTTTTCGCGGCGATGCACAGGTGCTCAAAGCGCACATCGAGCAGGGCGAACTGGGGCGCATCTACTTCGCCAAGTGCGGCTACCTCCGGCGGAGCGGCATCCCCGGCATGGGAGGCTGGTTCACGACGAAGGCGGAGTCCGGCGGCGGGCCGATTGTGGACCTCGGCGTGCACGCGCTCGACCTGACGATGTGGCTCATGGACAACTTCAAGCCCACCAGCGTCACCAGTTGCAAGTACGCTGAATTCGGCCCACGCGGCCTGGGGGGCGGAGACTGGGGCACGCCTGTTTCCGGCGGCACGTTCGACGTGGAAGACCTTGCCGCCGCGCTCATCCGCTTCGAGGACGGCGCGACCGTGTTCCTCGAAGTGAGTTGGGCGGCGCACGTCGGAGCGGGCAAGTTCTATTCGACGCTCATGGGCGACAAGGCGGGGGCCGATCTCGACCCGACAACCATCTACGCTGACGAACTCGGCGGCCCGGTGGATAAGAAGCTCTCCGTGCCTTCGGTGGACGCATACGAGGCCGAGCACAAGCACTTCCGCGACTGCCTCCTCCGGGGCACGCAGCCGATGCCGAGCGTCGAGGAGGGGCTGGCCGTCCAGGCGGTGCTCGACGCGATCCAGGCCTCCGCGGAAAAAGGGACGTCGGTCCCGGTCTCCCTGTGACGTCGTGCAGGACTCAACCCATGGCTAGAAAGCATTACATCGGCATTGATCTTGGCGGCACGAACGTCCGTGCGGGCGTCGTCACCACCACAGGCGAAATCCTCTCGCGTGATTTCCGCCCGACGGAGGTGCACATCGGGCAAGATCATTCCATCGGGCAGATCATCAAGTCCGCTCAGGTGGTAATGGAACAAGCCGGACTTGCGAAGTCGGACATCGCGGGGATCGGCGTCGGTTCGCCTGGCCCGCTCGATGCGTTCAGCGGCCTTGTCCTCTCGCCGGTCAATTTCCCCACGTGGGGGACGGTGCCGCTCGTGAAGATCATGAGCGAGGCGTTCGGCGGCGTTCCGGCGGCGGTTGATAACGACGCGAACGTGGTCGCGTACGGCGAGAACTGGCTCGGCGCGGGGAAGGATACGGAGAACTTCCTCTGCATCACCCTCGGCACGGGCGTCGGCGGCGGCGTTGTCTGCGAGGGACGCCTCCTGCACGGCTTTGACGGCAATGCGGCGGAGATCGGGCACATCTGCATCAACTACGACGGCCCTCCCTGCAATTGCGGCGGCATAGGCTGCCTGGAACTCTATTGCAGCGCGACGGCCATCGTCCGGCGCACAAAGGCCGCGATGGCGGTGGAGAACCCGAAGACCGTCATGTCTGCCGAAGGCCTGACGGCGCACAAGATTGCGGAGGCCGCGCGCGCAGGCGATGAGTTCGCCCGGCGCATGTACGAGGAGACCGGGTTCTTCCTCGGCATCGGGATCGTGAGCGCGGTCGCGCTCTACAACAGCGAGATCGTCGCCATCGGCGGCGGCATGGCGCGTGCCGGAGAACTCATCTTCGGGCCGACGCGCCGGACCTTCCGCAAATACGGTTATCCGTCGCTGCGAGACAAACTCAGGATCGAGCCGATGCGCCTTGGCGACGACGCGGCGATCCTCGGGGCGGCGAAGCTCATCATGGACGGAGGTGTCAAGCGCTGAGAGGAGAACGTGCCGGGCGTCGCTTGCTGATTCTGGTCGGTCTGTCTCTGGTTCTCGCCGGTCCGGGGCAGGCGCAGAGAGGTGTGGGCGAACGCGACAGCACTGCCGCACGCCACACACCGGGCGGTGCGTTCTGGCGCTCTATCCTTCTCCCCGGCTGGGGGCAATGGTACAACGGTCGCCCGATCAAAGGCAGCATCTACGCAGGGCTTACCCTCGTCTGCGCGGGCATGGCGATCCGCAACTGGGACCGGGCACTGGGAAGCGACGAGGGGGGGAGCCTTTTCTGGAGCAGGCAGGCGTGGGCGCACGGGCGCAACAACTGGCTCATCCTCGGCGGTACGGTCTATCTCCTCGGCGCGGTGGACGCGTACGTTGACGCGCACTTGCAGACGTTCGACGTCGGCCCAATTTCGCTTGCCGTCCTGCCGAAGCCCGGCGGCGGCGTGGCGATGGTGGCGGTACTGACATGGTCCGACCGGAAGCAGATTCGCCGATAAGGCTCGGAGCCGTCGCCAGGCCATTACTTTCTCGGCGCACGCAAGCGAACAACTCCCCTTTCTTCGTCCCTGCGCTCGTTTCCGCCCTCCTCGTCATCGTCGCTTGGACATCCCCGCTCCGTGCGACCGATCAACCGTTCGACGCGATGAGCATTGCGTTCGGCGCGGTGGACCAGAGCGACGCCCAAGCACTGTGGCAGAATCCTGCCGCCCTTGCAGGCGACGACTCCGCGTGGAGCCTCGCGCTTGCAGCCTCTCGCCCCTTCGGGTTAGCCGATCTGACCACTGTCGGATTCTCCTTTGCACGCACGCGGCCACGCTTCGGCCTTGCGCTTGGAATGGAGAGCTTCGGGAACGACATATACCGGGAAACAACCGTCCGTGCGGCGTTTGGGTATCGTCTGGGGTCGTGCAGTCGTCTGGGCATCGCGCTTGAAGCTGCGGAGCTCGCCATCACGGGATATGAGCGGACCACCAGCGTTGCGCTCACGGGCGGCTTCCTCGTGCGGCCTACGGCGAAGCTCTTCGCCTCGCTTGTCGGCAGGTCGCTCGTCTCGTGGAGCCGGGGCGAATTGCTCCTCCCGGAGCGACGGGCGTTCTCCCTCAACGCGGACTATGCCGCGACCCCGATTGTCCATCTCACCGGGGTCGTCACGCGAGAGGTGCGAAATCGGTGGTCAAGCAGCGTGGGAATCGCTCTGGAGCCGCGCTCGTGGGTGAGCATTCGCCTGGGGCGGACGAGTGGGCCATCCGGGTTTACCGGTGGGTGCGAGATCAGGTCACGGTATGCGCGGTTCGGCTACGGCGTGCGATTTCACCCGGACCTTGACCCCACGCAGGCGGTCACGGTGACCCTTGTGCGGTGATCACCCCTCGCGCCTATGCAGGCCCGCCGGATTGTTCGAGGATCGCTTCGATCTTGCGCTTCAAGTCGGGCAGGTCTCGCTCCACAACCGACCAGACTTCTTCCGGGTCCACCGCTTCATACCGATGAATCAGCACGTCACGGAACCCGGCAATCCGCCTCCACGAAATATCGGAAGCAGCCTTTCGGGTTTCTTCAGTGACTCGCTTGGCCGCTTCACCGATGATCTCGAAGTTCCTCACGACTGCATCTTGAGTCCTCACATCACCGAGGAACGCTTCTCTTCCTTCCTGCGCGTAGCTCAGTATCCTGTCAATGGACTCCAGAATGTGCATGAGGTAAAGGCGGTCGCTCTTCATAGCGGCACTGCCTCGTGCAGAACGCTATCACGGATGTAGCGGTGCAGTCCTCTTTCGGTGACGACATCAACGTTCCTGCCGAGGAGGTCTTGCAGGTCCTGCATCAACCCAATCCGGTCGAGGAGGCTGCGCCCTGGCTCAAGCTCGACGAGGAAGTCCACGTCGCTCTCAGGGCCAGCCTCGCCGCGCACCACCGAGCCGAAGACGCGCACGTTGCGAGCGCCGTGCCTGGCGGCGATGCGGAGGATTTCCTCCCGTTTCGCCTTCAAAAGCTCGTGCGTGAGCATGTCACTCTCCCTACACCGGCCCGCCGGATTGTTCGAGGATCGCTTCGATCTTGCGCTTCAAGTCGGGCAGGTCCCGCTCCACAACCGACCAGACTTCTTCCAGGTCCAGACCGAAGTAATCGTGCACGAGGATGTTGCGCATCGCGATGATCTGTGCCCAGGGGACATCCGGGTAAGCTGCCTTCAACTCATCGGACAGCTTGCTCGATGCTTCGCCGATGATTTGGATGTGGTGAATGATCCACGTCTGAATGAGTTCGTCTTGGTCGAACGATGTCCGCCCCCGGTCGGCGTATTTGTTGATTCGAGCGATGGCGTCGAGAACATCTTGGAGGCGCTCACGGTCGTCTCTCACAACGGTACCGCCTCCCGGAGCACATGTTCCCGCATCCGTGCCCGCAGCCCTCGCTCGGACGCGACATCCACACTGCACCCAAGAAGCTCCTCAAGTTCAATCATGAGAGCTGCATGATCGAGGAGGCTGCGCCCTGGCTCAAGCTCGACGAGAAAATCCACGTCGCTCTCAGGGCCAGCCTCGCCGCGCACCACCGAGCCGAAGACGCGCACGTTGCGAGCGCCGTGCCTGGCGGCGATGCGGAGGATTTCTTCCCGTTTCGCCTTCAAAAGCTCGTGCGTGAGCATGTCACCACCTCCCGGCCCCGCATGAGAAGGGAGCAACGCCTGCTCTCTCTTTTATGGAATGTACATTCGGAATCCCTAGAAGACGGCACATCCCGACCGGCTTTACGCCTCCGGATTGATTTTCCGCGACACTGCGCCGTAGAAGCCGTCCTTCTTCCGCGCCCGCTCGGTGATGCGCACGACTTCGCGCACGTCTTCGAGCACGATGTCCTGTTTCGCGCCTTCGCGGATGACGGCGTAGACGTTGTCGTGCAGGTCGTGCGGCACGTTTGCGTCGGCGGGCATCGTCTTCTCCTGCCAGGGGATCGCGTCGTTGAAGTTGTAGCTGCGCCCCGGAGATGGCCCCGGCACGACCCGGTAGGGCTTCTGCAACTGGCTTGGATCGAAGTACTTGATGCGCGTCGTTGAGCCATCGCAGGTGAGCGTGCCGCAGGAGCCGAGGAGCGTCCACTTCGGCTCCGGGAACGCATCGGCGGACGAGACGAGCATGTTGGCGACGCGACCGTTCCTGCCTTTCATGATGACGCGGACATGGTTTTCCACATCGCCGACGTTCTGAACGAGCTTGAGGTCGCTGAACACCTCGACCACCGGGGATTCGAGCATCTGGAGGGCGAGGTCCAGAAAGTGCGGGCAGGTGTTGTTGAGCACGCCACCTCCGTAGCGGCGAAGGGTCTGCCAGTCGTTCCGCCGGGAAAAGCCAAGCAGTCGAATGCGGATTTCGAAGATGTCGCCGAGCAGGCCGCTGGCCATCACCTCGCGCAGATGGCGGTACTCCTTCGTATAGCGGTAGTTGTGGAACGGAAAGAGCTTCTTGCCGGCCTTGTCACGCGCGGCGATCATCCGGTCCACCCATTTCGTGTTCATGGCGAGCGGCTTCTCGACGAGCGCGTGCCTGCCGGATTCGAGCACTTCGCAGGCGATGGGGGCGTGCGTGAACGAGTAGGACGAGACAATTACAAGCTCGGCGTCGGCCCTGCGGAGCATCGTCCTGTGATCCGCGTAAGCCTCGCAGCCAAGCTCGCTCCGGGTCTGTTCGCGGCGTCCCTTATCGAAATCGGCGACGGCGACGATGCGAAAGCGGCGGTCCTCGCGCAGGCGATTCACGTGGATGGCATAACCGGAGCGTCCCTGCCCGACGACGGCGACCTTGATCGGATTCGCTGCCATGCGTTACTCCTTTTGGCTCTGTTGAAAACCTCTATGATGGGCCTTTTCGATTCTGTTACGCTACCTCTTGGGCAGGCAGGAATGCCTGCCCCACCGATGCTTTCATGGTTTTGATACGGGTGGGGAGGCAGACATTTCTGTCTGCCCAAGACATTCTTGTCTGCCCGAATGTAGGGTTTCAACAGAGCCACTCCTTTTCAATTCCCTGCTCGAGGACGATAGAGCACGACGAGGCTTCACCGCCTCGTGCGACGTACGAGGAGCACGAGGAACACCGGTCCACCGAGGAGCGCGGTGATCACTCCGACCGGCAGCTCGGTGGGCGCGATCACGGTTCGTGCGGCAGCGTCGGCAAGCATGAGGAACGCCGCGCCGCCGAGGAGCGAGGCCGGGATCAGGAGGCGGTGGTCCGGGCCGATGACGAGCCGCATCGCGTGGGGCACGATGAGGCCGACGAAGCCCACAAGGCCAGCCGCCGCCACCGCACCTCCCGTGATGAGCGAAGCGCCAAGGAACGCGAGCCGTTTGGTCCACTCCACGTTCGTGCCAAGGATCGCCGCCTGCGATTCGCCAAGGCTCATCTGGTTGAGATCACGCGCAACGTAGAGAAGGACCACCAGGCCCGCGCCTACGTAGAGCGCGAGATGCCCGACCGCAGCGAGCCGCATCGTGCTCAGATGCCCCATGAGCCAGAATATCACCGTCTGCAACTGGTCGTAGGAGAGCGTCACCGTGAGCGCCATGATCGCGGAAGAGCAGATCGCGTTCGTGACGACCCCAGCCAGGAGCATGGTGTGGAGGTTGACCGCGCCGCCGCTCCGGGCGAAGAGGTAGACCATGGTGATGGCGACGAGCGCACCGACGAACGCGAACACCGGCATACCCGCAAGCCCCGCGACAGTGATCTTTCCCGCGAAGGCGACCGCGATCACCGCACCGAGGCCCGCACCGCCGGAGATGCCGAGCACAAACGGGTCGGCGAGCGCGTTCCGGAGCAATGCCTGAAACACGACTCCCGCAACGGCAAGCGCACCGCCCACGACCCCAGCGAGAAGCACGCGGGGCAGACGCACCTCGCGCACGATCACGCTGCTGATGCCGCGCTGACCGAACAGGCTCTCGAAGACATCGGAAGGCGAAATCCATGTCGAGCCGAGTGCGACGGAAATGACGGTAATCGCGGCAAGCACGGCTCCGAGCATAAGCAGCGAGAGGAACCAACGGCGCAACGTGAGGTGGACCACGAGCTTGCGTTTCCGTTTCCGTTGAGGTGTGTGCCGATAATAGCTGTTATGTCAACATGATTTCCGCCGGGCCTTGCGCGAGAGGGATCGGTCAGGATTCCTCTTTGCCGCCCAGCTGTCCGACAAGCCAGGGAAGGGACTTCGACCCGTCGAAGGAATGGCCGCCGTTGAAGACGGCAAGCTCTAGCGCCTCCTCCGCCCCTGCCGAGCGATAGATGCGCTGGACCATCTGATACGCCGGGTACACCGGGCGGCTCGTATCGCCCGTGCCCCACTCTACGCATATCGGGCGCGGCGCGATGAGGCCCGCCACGTCGTACTGCTCGGCCCACTCGAGGATGTTGGGGACGTAATTATCGATGCAGTGCGACATGGACATGATGCTGTCGCGG